>TARA_R110000868_G_scaffold410008_3_pt1 | contig 24272 bp, 28 predicted proteins | sample TARA_R110000868 | Tara Oceans TARA_R110000868 (sample SAMEA4397489) | marine metagenome | biome: Polar Biome; feature: [SRF] surface water layer (ENVO:00010504); material: water (ENVO:00002006), including particulate matter (ENVO:01000060) such as... | depth 5 m | reverse complement strand
CAAGCCGGCCAGATGCCAGGCATGGTGATGTCGCTGCTGGGCTAAGCCTGAATGCAACAGCGTTGCTGTCGAACACAGAACGCCCCATTGGGGCGTTTTTTGTTGCCGGCTGAAAAATAGGTCCTGACTAGACTCTATGGCCTGAACGTCGGCAAAAATTACCTGCAGAAAGCCTCAGCGTTGTCGATATAGAGCACGGCTGTAACCTGGCGCCAATAAAATCGACGGCCTGTAGCAAGCAAACCAGGCGACGCAACGACAACCGCCTGCAAAAAGTTTTGCCCGGACGCCGCCTGAAAGTGGAACAAAACTTGCCACTCTATTTTTATGACGCCAAAATGCCGTCATATATACATTGCCCCGGTAGCCGACTCTGACGATTACCCCCTACTGCTAAGAACACATGACTATAGCGACACAGCATCAAGCAGCAGATACCGGGGCGACCTTCTCCTGCCTGATTATCAAAACTGGGCGCGCTGAATGCCATGCCCACTTCTATCCCGCGCTCTATCAACTGACTCTGGTCAGTGCTGCGCGCGAGGAAAAAATCGACCTGGGGTTCTCCGGCAGCCGCCTCTTGGAGCGCTTACTGCTAGCACCCGGCGAAGTCGTCGCGCGCGAGGAACTGATGAGCTATGCCTGGGCTGACCGTGTGGTTGGCCAGGGCAGCCTGAACCAGCAGATATATACCCTGCGCCAGGTGCTCTGCGACGAGAAAAAACGCGACATCATCCAAACCCTGCCGCGCCGTGGCTATATGCTCAACCCCAGCTACCTGATGGCGCTGCCCAGTTCTGCTGATAGCGATAACGCCGCTGTTGAGAATGTCGCTACTCCAGCACCGGCACAACCAGGTAAGCGCAGCCTACTGATTGCCCTCCCTGCCGGCCTCGCAATTCTGGGCGGCGCAATGCTGGTCTATTACTACTTGAGCAGTCTGCCGTTGCAGATACCCTCCCAGTACCTGACCGCTGGCGCTAGTGAGATCAGATATGTCAATTCGGACGAACTAATACTGCAGCGCATAGTCACGCAGACTGCAGCGCTGCGCACACGCATAGCAAAGCTGAGCGTCAAACCCAATCAACTGATCATCGGCATGAGAGCTGACTACTACGAAGTGCTCTGCGCCCAGGCTGATAAAGGCGCCAAGTCATTGATGTTTCACAAAAGCCAACTGAACCTGATAGCCGATGAACAACTGCAAGCGTGCCTACAATGACTTTTGGCCAGCGACTTACTTCCAGCCGCCTACGCCTACTGCTGAGCAGCGGTGTGAGCCTGCTATTACTAACGGGCATCGGCACACTGTGGAATAACCTCAAGTCCAGCGCCGAACTGGATGGTCGCTACAATTCCAGTGGCCAGATGCAGCTGAGTAATGGTCAGGTTATTGAAACCTCGCATAACATGCGCCTCGGTAATGGCCGCTTTTATGCAGTGACCAAGCAAGGCGACACCATCCTCGAGACGAGCGGCAGCGTTGAGTATGGCTTTCTCGGCCGCTACCGCCTAATTGTAGAAAAAGGCGGGCTGATCGAGCTATCCACGAAAAGCGACGAGGAACTGATGTTTAACCTGCTCTACGGCCACCAACCAGGCTCGATCATCCACTTAGTGCCATTTCAGCAGTGCCTCTACGGCCTGGAAACACGCCAGGCTTACTGCCAGATCAGCAGCGCAAAAACTCTGTAACCGTCTGGCGAAAGCCTACGGGTTAGCAATGAAACGCGCCGCCACCTTCAACGCAAGCGTTGCGAGCAGCACTTAGTGTATGCGCGCAGGCGGTGCCACGTATTCATTGCTCTGCGTGGAATAATCTACGCGCGCCGCCCACTCACCAAATAACTCGTGATACAGGCTTTCGGCCTGCTGGGTCAGCAACAGAATCTCGATACGCCGATTGGCCCCGCTCTGCGGCTCATCCGGGAGCAACGGCATCACATCGGCCTGCGCGGTGACCTGCAAAATACCCACCGCCGGCAAACCTGCCGCCACCATCACGTTGCGCGCACGCAGGGCGCGGTCGCCGGAGAGGTTCCAGTTGTTGTAGCCCGCCGGGTATTTGTATGGCGTCGCGTCGGTGTGCCCACTGATGATCAACTTGTTATCGACCTTGGCCAACACGCCGGCCAGCCCGCTTAGCACGCGCTGAAAATGCGCGGTCAGGAGGGCGCTGCCGCGCTGGAACATAAACCGCTGCTGGTCATCCTTGATCAAAATGCGCAGCCCCTGCGGCACCACCTGCACTTCGAGGTTGGCCAGCGCATCGGTTTGCGTGGCCAGCGCTTCAAGCAACGTCACCAGCTCCTGCATCTCGACAGGTGAATCAACGTGCATCTGGCCATTTACCGCCGCGGCGGCATCGCGCATTTGCTCGCGGGTGTCACTGAGCGGGCTGTTTTCAACTTCAGGATTAGCCCGCAACGGCACGCCATCGAGCTGCTCCGGCACCCGGCTGCTGCTGTCGAAGACCCCGGCGCCACCATCCACCAGCGGATTGGCCAAGCGATCTGCGGAGGTAATCGGGCGCTCGTCGGTTTTCGGGTTGACGATCCACAGCACCATAAACAGCGCCATCATCGCCAGAGTGAAGTCAGCAAAGGCCACCTTCCAGGCACCACCATGCTCATCATGCCCACCTTTCTTGGCGCGGCGCTTGATGATGATTTCATGGCCCGTATCGCCGCGACTTCTCATGCTGCGTCCCTTTCATCCTCATAACGGTTGACCCAGGTCTCGAGCTGCTTGAACGCCGGCTTCACGTCCTGCTCAATCAGCTTGCGACCCGCATCCACTGCCAGCAGCGTCGGCTTGCCGGCCACGTGAGCGACCAGGGTGGTGCGCACACATTCCAGGGCCGACAGCTCAGTCTTCACCCGTTGAGACATGGCATTGCTCAGGGGGTCCATCAGGCAATAGCAGAAAAAGATGCCGAGGAAGGTGCCGACCAGTGCGGCCGCCACATGCGCACCAATCTCAGCCACCGAGCCACCAATACTGCCCATGGTGATGATGATGCCCATGATCGCCGCAAGGATGCCGAAGCCGGGCATGGCTTCGCCGATTTTGTGCAACGAGCGCGACGGCTGCAGCAGGGCGTGCTCCATGGCATCCAGCTCCTGCTCCAGAAAACCCTCCAACTCATGTGCGCTGATCTTGCCCATGGCCATCAGGCGGAAGTTGTCGGCGATAAAGGCCATCAGGTTTTTTTCTTGCAGGATCAGCGGATAACGGGCGAACAGTTCGCTCTGCTCCGGCTCCTCGATGTGCGCATCGAGCACCTTGAGGCCACCGACTTCAACCATTTCCAACAGCTCGTACAGCAGCATCAGCAACTGCCGTTGAAACTCCTCGCCGCGGCGCTTCAACACAAATACGCCTTTAATCTGCGAGCACATTTCCAACAGCACTTCCTTGGGGTTGCCGACAATCAGGCTACCCAGGCCAGCGCCAAGGATGATTACCATTTCCGCCGGCTGCCAGAGCACCCGCATATCCCCGTGGGCCATGGCGTAACCGCCCAGCACGCAGGCCACAATGATCAAGGCACCAATTATCTTCTGCACAACTCAAGCTCTCTCGGTTAAATAACGACAGGCCTTATCAATCGCCTGTTTGCTGATCTGGCAGACCCGAGCGTCACTCAGCTCAAGCACCAGGGCGATCTCTTTCAAACTCAATTCGTGCTGGTAATACAGCGTCAACACCAGGCGCTCGCGCTCACTCAGGTGGTTTAACGCCTGCGCCAGCAGACGCTCCTTGAGCACCCGCTCTTCAACCCCGACCGCGCCCTCGATAAACCCCTCGTGACCGTTCTGCAGCAGCTCGTCGAGGCTCTCAATCGCTTCGCAGGACTCGGCCCGAAGAAACGCCTGGTAGTCCTTCTCGACCAAACCGGTAAAGGCCATGATTTCTTCATCGAGCGGTGCCCGTCCAAGCTGACGCGTCAGGTTGCGGATGTCATCACGAACCTTGTGTGCCTGCTGGCGCACCTTCCGCGGCCGCCAGTCCTGACGGCGTAGCTCATCAAGGATCGCGCCACGTACGCGCAAGGCAGCAAACCGGCCAAAGTTCTCGTCAGGCGTGCCATAACGGCGCAAGCATTCGAGCAAGCCCATCAAACCAATCTGCTCCATGTCCTCGCGATCAAGCACCTGGTTGGCCTGCAGCGACAACTGGTTGACGATGCGTTTGACCAGCGGCAGGTATTGCAACAACCACTGCTGCTCGACGCCCGGCGCAAACACCGAGTGCCCGCCCTGTTGGGTGCCGTAGTCGTAGGCAATGGTGCAGGTGGCATTCATGGCCGCGCCCTACTGAGCGATCAATTTGCTGACCAACACATGCGCGAAGGGCAGCACCAGCTTCTTGCTGGCGAAGTCCGCCAACAGCGCTTTCTCCAGTAGCGCCTGCAACTCGGGGATCGGCATGCCCCTCAGCTCGCTGAAGGACATGCTCGACAGGTGGGCGACCACCGAGGTGCGCACCATGGGGTCGATCTGCTCAAGCTTCTTAACATCCGCCTCGACATCCGCCTGCAACACCAGGTCCAGCACAAAATAATGCTCACGCCCCTCGCCCTGCAGGCTGACGATGATTTTTTCAATCGGGAAGAAGGTGTACTCGGTCAATTCCACCTCGGCCTCCGCCACCTCTGCCGCCTCGCCATCAACGCCGCTGACAGCCACCGGGCGGGCTTTAAACAGGCTGTAGGTGAATGCGAACCCAGCCACAGTGACGGCGATATTTAGTATGAGCAGTAACAAAATGACTCGCGGCATTGACATAGCTGACTCTCAAATCCACACACGGGTTAATAGTTTTCACGCCCAGCCGACGGCTATGGCGACGCGCTTAAACGGTGATCAGTACATCGCGGTTGAACCCGGTTTTTTCCTCTACTGGCGCGTCACGCAAATGATTGGCTGCGACCTCAGCCTCGCCAAGAAAACGCGCGCGATCACGCTGTGAGTGCTGCTGACCTGACCGGCCCTCACTGCCAACGCCGACACTGACCTGGGTAAAGTGCTGCCCAACCAGCTCCTGACGTAGCCGCTCACTGGTGCTTTGTAACAAGCGCGCGACATCGGCCTGGGAGGCGGTGATTTGCACATTGAGACGCCCAGACTCATGGCTGAGGAAGATTTCCATGCTGCCCAGTTCCGGCGGATCAAGGCGAATGGTGGTGCTTTGCACCCGCTGTTGAACTTGCAACTCAACGTTGTCACGCAAGGCGTTGAGCATCTGCTCGCCCCACTTAGCCTCCGGCCCCTGCAACCTGATGGCGCGCTCTGCGCCACCAGCAGACGAGGATGGCAAGGTGGTTGAAGACGCGGTGGCCAGGCCGTCAGCGGTCTCGGTCGCTGGCGCGTCAGCCGAACCCGCCAGCGCATCCAGCGCCGCCAACAGCGGCCCATCCACTGGTTTGATCGGCGTCGGTAACAGCGCCTCGGCTTTGCTTAGCAACACCGGCAACCGTGCTGAATCCGCCGCGCCGACTTGGCGGGCGGGCAGCTCCGCCGCCTGGTCATTGAGTACGCCACGCGCACTGTCGGCGTGACCGAGGGCGCGGGCCACTGGCAAGCCCGCGCCAGCCAGCCAAGCAGAGGTCTCGCCCCGCTCAGCCCCTGACGCCACTACACCCGCCGGCCCAAGCGACGCCGCAGGCGGTGTATCACGCGCCTGCACTTGCACGTCACGTTGCCCCAGCATGCTCAGCAGCCACTGCTCGGCATCCAGCTCGGGTGCCGCCTGAGCCGAATCGGCCGCCTCAGGCAGCGCCTCTGTGCTCACCTCGGCGCCGGGCTCAAGCCCCTCAAGTAGCGTGGCCTGCTGCTCGCCCACCGCCTGCAACTCGCTGGCAAACAGCTCACCAAGCCCCAACGGACTCGGTACCGAGTCCGCCTGAGCCGCGTTGAGATGGGCCGGCCGGGCCTCGCTGTCCTGGGCTGAAACAGCCGATGCAGCACCCGGGGTGACTAACTGAAGCACGGTTTAACTCCCACCTTGAAACAGGTCGACGCGTAAATAGGCTGAGCGCCCTTCGGCATACTCAAGGTGTGTTAACAAACTCTGGCGTAACGCTTCACACGCCTCGGCATAGGCCTTGATGGCCTGCCCATGCAACTGTTTGAGCCGCAGCTTGACCTGCTGCAGCTCATCACTCGGCGCCGCCACACTGGCCAACGCGAGCAAACACGCGCGCACCTCCAGATCGATCGCCGTAAACTGCGCCCATTCCTTGCGCTGCAGGGCCTCCGCCAACTGGCCGTGCACCGCCGCAAAGCGCGCCAGCAAGGGCTGTTCAGCCACGAGTTGCATGCACGCCTTCCCAGCCGTCACGTAACTCACCGAGCAGGTGCACCACCTCATCCAGCCCCTCCAGCGACAACGTCACGCTGACATCGGAAAGCCGGTAGATGCAGTAGTCATAGAGCCGGGACAACCCCTGCACCAGCTCACCACCTTCCTCGTAATCCAGTGCACTGTTGAGGCCATTGAGGATGTTCAGGCACTTTTCCAGCGACTGGCCCTTCTGCTGAAAACGCTTGCCCTCGATATGCCCACGGGCACGCGCCAGCTCGTCCAGCAGGCCGTCAAACAGCACCAGCACCAAGGCATAAGGCGAGGCGGCAGCCGTGCGCGACTCAAGATCAATAGAGCGGTAGCTGTCGTAGCTTTCATTCACGTGATAGGTACTCATCAAAACAGGCCGTAGGTTTGTTCCATCGCGGACATCGTCTGCATCATGCTGGTGTACTGCTTGAGGTAGCGGTTGTAGTAGCTGTCGTACTGCTGCTGGATGCTCTCGAACTGCTCATCAACCCGACGCAGCTGGTTGTTCAGGCTGTCCTTGCGGGCTTTCATCAGGCCGTTGGCGCTGCTGGTGTACACCGCAAGGTTCTTGTCGATGCTCTCGAGCAGATTGTCCTTGCCGGTGAACAGCTTCTCGAAACCTTCCGGGTTGGCGGCTACGGCTTTTTCAAAACGCGCGCTGTCGATGACCAACTTGCCGTTGCGGTCGGCGCTGATGCCGAATTCCGTCAGGCTGACGCCGCCGTACTGCTTGCGCACCACCTGGTTGAGCATGGTTTCGATCGCTCGAATGCTCGAATCACCGGCCAATACGCCGCGCCCACCTTCCTCACCACCGCTGGCGGTCAGGGTATCGAAGCTGCTCATCAGGGTATTCAGCGCGGTGGCAAAGGTCTGGGCCTTTTCCTTGGTCGCCGTTTTGTCCTGGCCGATGTCGATACTCAGCGCCTGCTCGCCGGCTTGATGCACCTTGTTGAAGGTCAGGCTGACCCCATCAATCACATTCTCGAAGGTGTTGCTGGCATTGGTTAGCAGCATGCCGCTCTCGCCGCCCAGGCGAACCTTGGCATCTTGCGCCTTGCTCAACTCCTGCTTAGCCGTCAGTGCCGCATCCAGCCCTGCAGTAGCGCCGGTCGCGCTGAGGCTAATGGCATTCGCTGCACCGGTTTTCTCGCTGCTGAGCACCAGCGACACTTCGCCGTTACTGCGCACCAGGGTGGCTTTAACCCCCGTGTTGTCCGCCGCACCGTTGATCGCTGCCGACAGCTCTTCAAGGGTGCTGCTCTGGCTCAGGTCGATGTTGAAGGACTGCCCGTCCTGACCGATATTCAGGCTGCCGCTGCCCAGGTCGGCCGCCGTCAGCCCCGCGAGGGAAACCTGATGACGCGTGGCCAGCTGCTCCACAAAGAACTGGTAGTTACCTGCAATAGCCGTGGTCCCGACCGTCGCCGTGGCAACCCCTTCCTGGCTGAAGGTGGCGCTGTTGATCAGCATGCTGCTGCCAACACCTTTCATGCTTTTGACTGCCGAGCTAAAGCTTTTCAGCGCACTGTCCAACGAGCTCACCGCGCTGAGCTGCGCCTTGTAGTTCGCTTCGTTGCGATTAGCCTTGGCCAACGCGGCTTGCACCTCATAGTTGGCGAGCTGCGTGGACATTTGCTGGATGTAGTCGGAATCTATCGCCATCTGGAGCGCTCCTTTAAATAGGGTATGAGCAATTACGGTGCCAAGAGCTAAACGCTTGGTTTTATGCGGGTTTCAGCCGACCTCAGGCAGAAAGCGCACTTCCGCTCGCACCTCAATGAGTGACAAAGGGAAGGCCTGCTTCCGCATACGCGACGCGGGCCACTTCCCTTACACAGGCGACAGCCAGACGCGTTTTCTTAAACGCACACAGCACGCAGCCAGCTCATGCCAGGCGCAGAACAGGGGAGCAAAGATACAAGGGGGAGGAAACGCCGACTCAGAAGAACTGTGGCGTGTACAACTGCGCATCACGGCCATCGCCGAGCAACTGACTGAGGATGTCGTTGTGCATGGCTAATAATTTGCCATTGCGCTCATTGAGCTGTTTGCACTGCGCGGCCAGTTGACCGAGTTGCTCCCAGGCGCGACGCAGGTGGTCGCCACGGCTCTCGGGAAATAAGGCAAACAGCTGCTGCAACGCCGTATTGTCAGCCCCCAAGGCAAAGGCGGCGAGAATTTTACTGCGCCGTTGCGCACGCAGGCGCACCTGGTCGACCAGGCTGGAAACCTGCGCGTTGAGCAGGTCGATCTGCGAGCTATTACGCTCAAGCAACTGTTGATACAGCTCCTGCATCAAACCGCGCAGGCTCAGGTAGTCGGTGCAGTCGAGCTGCACATCCTGTTCAACCACCTGCAACAGCTGCTCACGCTTAGTCACACATCACTACCGCTGTGGTAGCTCAGCATGCTGCTGGCCAAGGCCGTGGTATCGCTGCTGATTTCGCCACGCTGCAGCGCCAGCTTAAACGCGGCCACTTTATCCAGATCGACATCCGGCAGGCTGCGCATGCTTTCCTGCAAGTGCTCCAGGCTCGCTGCCGCGCTGCGGGCCGGCACACTGGCGGCCGCAGACGGATTAGGCCGCTCAGCTTTGCTCAGCGCCGGGGTCTCGCTCTGCACGTTGAAAGCGGGCTTGAACTGCCGGCTGATTTCCATGATTTCATCCAACTCTTGGGGTTACAGGCAAATAGGCGACCGCGAATGGCACTGACTTAAATGCCCGGGCGCAAATATTTTCAGCCGCCTGGCCACGCGCCCCCGGCCAGCGCCTCAAACGCCCTGAGCGCGCCACCAGGCCTGGGCGGCCAGGCCATCCTGAATTTTCTGCTCCTGCTGCGCAAGCAGTTGCTGCCACTGCTGCATTTTTGTATCGATCACCTGCGCCACCACTTTTTCGCTGCGCATGGCGGCCAGCAGCTCACTCTGGATCCGCGCGAGGTTCTCTTCCGCCAGCTTCAACTCGCGCTGCTGCAACTCCACCATCTTGTGCAAGGTGGCCTTATAGCGCTGCTGGTTATCACGCTGCAAAGGGGTGGTCATCGGCACCGTAAAGCTGCACAAGCGGCCCAGGCCAGTGATGTTGTTGCGATAGCGCTGGCAGAGGTTCTGCTGGTAGTTCACCCGCCCGAGCATCTGCTGCACCCGACTGCCGCGCAGCCCAGCCAACCGCGATAACACCTCTATCTGCTGCTTCATCGCACGCCCTATTTAATGATGCCCTGCAAGGTGGTGATGCTCAGCCCCAGGTCGGCGGCCACGCCGACGTCCTGACGCAGAAAGCGCTCGATACTGGGGGCCAGCTGCACCGAACGATCGGTTTTACTGTCCATCCCCGGGGTGTAACCCCCCAGGGGAATCAGCTCCTTGATCCGCTCAAAGGTGCTGTAAAACTCTTTGAATTGACGCGCCGCGCCCTGATGCGCCGGCGTGCTGACCTGGTTCATGCAGCGGCTGACCGAGGCGGCAACATCGATGGCCGGGTAGTGCCCAACATCGGCCAGACGCCGCGACAAGACGATATGCCCATCGAGAATGGCCCGCGCGCAATCGACCACCGGGTCCTGCTGGTCATCGCCTTCGGCCAACACGGTGTACAGCGCGCTCAGGCTGCCCTGCTCACCCGCGCCATTGCCGGCGCTCTCGACCAGCTCAGGGAGCATGCCAAACACCGACGGCGGATAGCCCTTGGTCGCTGGCGGTTCGCCCAGCGCCAAGGCAATTTCACGCTGGGCCATGGCGTAGCGGGTCAACGAGTCGACCAGCAGCAGGACATCCTTGCCTTGATCGCGGAAATAGCCGGCGATGGTGTGGCACAACTCGGTGGCCTTGAGGCGCATCAGCGGCGACTCATTGGCCGGCGCCACCACCACCACGGCTTTGCGCAAGCCTTCCTCGCCCAGCGCATGCAAGAGAAACTCCTGCACTTCGCGGCCACGTTCGCCAATCAGGCCGACCACCACCACATCGGCCTTGGTCTGCCGGGTAATCATCCCCAGCAGCACGCTTTTACCCACACCACTGCCGGCAAACAACCCAACGCGTTGCCCTTTGCCCAAGGTGAGCAAGGCATTGATCGCGCGTACCCCGACGTCCAGTGGCTCGGAAACCGGCCGGCGCTTGAGCGGGTTAACCCGCGGCAGCTCGGTCGGCAACAGGTCACGACCGCTGAGCTTGCCCTTGTCATCCAATGGCTCACCGAGGCCATTGAGCACCCGCCCAAGCCAGGACTCGTCAATCTGCAGCAGCGCTTCGTCCTTGGCCGGAAACACCCGCGAGCCCGAGGTCAGGCCGACAGGTTTTTTAAATGGCATCAGGTAGGTGATGTCACGGTTGAAGCCCACCACCTGCGCCTCGAGCATGCTGCCGTCGCCTTGTTCGACGTAGCAGCGCTGGCCGGTCATGCGCTGGCAGCCGAGGCTCTCCAACAGCATGCCGGAGACCCGCACCAGACGGCCGCTGACCTTGGCCAGTTGCACGGCATCCAGCGAGCGCAGGGCCTCGTCGAGCTTGAAGCTTTGCAGCACGGTTTAGGCCTCAGCCAGGTGCAGGTGTTCCGACAGGGTGTCGACACAGGAATCCAGCCGCTGCTGACAACCAATATCGGCCTCGGCCTGGGCGGTAATCACCCGGCACTCGCCCAACGCCAGCTTGTCATCCGGCACTAAACGCCAGGCCGCCGCGCGCTCAGGCACCAGGTCCTTGATCCGCGCGCACTCCTCGGGGTTGAGCAAAATGCGCACCTCGCCCTGCTCGCCCGGCATCGCCGCGAGGGCTTCTTCAGCCAGGCTGAGCAATTGCGTGGGGTGCAGGGTCAGCTCACAGCGAATCACCTGCTGCGCGACTTTCTTCACCAGCTCCAGCAGCTCCTGACGCCGCTTGAGCTCCAGCTCACTGAGAAAGCTGCGCAGCTGCGTACTGACCTGCTCCAACGGCGCACTGGCGGCCTCGAACAGCTGCCGACCCTGTGCCCGGCCCTCTTCAAGCCCCAGGCGTAAACCTTCCGCCTGGCCCTGCTCGAGGCCTTCGCGCTGGCCCGTTTCCTGACCTTGCAACAGGCCCTGCTGGTAGCCCTTTTCGATGCCATCCTGAAAGCCATCGGCAATCGCCTGCTGCATCGCCGCCGGGTCGCCGGCCCAGTCGCCCTGCGGCTGACTGTTGCAGCGCGGCGGAAAGCGGTACGGCCGCCAATTACGCGCGCCGCCTTTGATTACTTTAATGGTCATGGCTACGCACTCACTCGACGGTCGGCTCGCGGAACAACTGCACCTGTAGCTCACCGGCGGCCGCCATTTCGCGTACCACCCCCATAATGTCTTTGCGCACCTGCTCGACGCGGCTCATCGGCACCGGCCCCTGACGCCGATTGATCGACTCCATCTGCTGCATCTGCCGCTTCGGCATGGCCCCCTGAATCGCTTTGACCAGCGCCGGCTCGGCACCCTTGAGCGCCACCACCCACTCTTCCAGCGGCACGGCTTCCAACAGGGTCTGCAAGACATCCTGGGTTTGCCGCGAGAGGATGAAGAAGTCGTACATCTCGTCTTCGATCTTGCCGACCAGACTTTCATCATGGGCGCGCAGCAATTCGAACATCTGATTCCGGTCGCCCTTGAAGCGGTTCATGATGTCGGCGGCCTGCTTGACCCCACGCACCTGCGAACCCTGTGCCGAGAGCACCGACAGGCTGCGCTCGATCAACTGCTCCAGCTCGGCGATCACATCGCTGTTGATCTCGCTGAGGTTGGCGATGCGGAACAGCAGCTCGTCCTGGCGCGAGGCGGGCATGCACTCCAGCACTTCACTGGCCATACCTGGCGGCAGGAAGGCGAGGAACACCGCCTGCATCTGCGCATGCTCCTTGGCGATCAGCGCAGCAAACTGCTTGGGATCGATCCACTCCATCTTGGCCATCTTGGCACGGATTTCCTCGCCATAGATGCTGTCCAACAGGCTGCGGGTGATGTCACTGCCCAGCGCCTTGCCGAGCATCCCGGACAGGTAGTTACGCGACGCGCCCTTGATGCTGCTCTGCTCTTTGTAGTCGTCGAAAAACCGCCCGATCACATCGGACACCATCGGCTGCTTGACGTTACTCAAGCGCGCCATGGCCTGGCTGATGCTAACGATCTCCTCGCGAGAGAAATGCCGCAGCACGCCGGCCGAGGTCGCGTCGCCCATGCTCAGCATGAGGATCGCGGCCTGCTCCAGAGAGTTCATCGGGCGCAGCTGTGCGCGCGCCAAGAGCTCTTTCTTCGCCGATGAGCCTTGCTCATTAGCCTGCTGGGTTGAGGTCTCTTTCATTTCGCCCTATCCATTGCTTGATCACTTCCGAGACACGCTCAGGATCGTTCTTGGCCAACATCTGCAAGTGTTCGATTTGCAGTTCCAACCCGGAACCCGGCGCTGGCAGACGGATTTCCGACAGTGGGTTGAGCTCACCCAACACATTGATACCGCTGAATTCCTCAGCGCTGGCACGCCCCAACAAACGCTCGGCGCGCTCGCCCGGTAGCGCCAGGGCGGCGTCAGCCTCAGCTGCGGCCAGGCTCGGCACACTAGCTTTGCTCAGGTTGCGCACCGCTGGGCGCACCACCATCAACAGCAGCAGCAGGCTAATCAGACCAAACAGGCCCAGCTTGGCCAGGTCGTGCACCTGGCTGCTTTCCCACCAGGGCGCGACCTCCAGCGGAGAGACATCCTCGGTAAACGGAAATACGCTCAGGGTCAGCAGGTCGCCGCGCGCCTGATTGAAGCCCACGGCACTTTTCACCATGGCCTCCAGGTCCGCACGGGCCTCAGGCGTCCAGCCGCCCTCCGGCGCACTGCTGGCATTCAGCACCACGGCCACGCTCTGCTGACGCAGGGCAAAAGGCGCATGTTTGACATGGGTAACGCTCTGGTCGTAATCGAGCTGGCGATTCGACTCTTTACGCAAGGAGGTCGCGGCCTTGGCCTCGCTCTCCACCTTGCTGGCAGCTTCACCCGCCTTGGGCGGCTCAGGCGGCGCAACCGGGCGATTCGCCAGCGAGCCTGGCACGCCCAGCGCCAACTGGTCGAGCACGCTTTCATCGCGCAGTACTTCGTTGCGCAAGCGCGGCGACTCGCCGTAGGCCTGGAAGGTCTCCTCACGCTGGCTGAAGTCGATGTCGGCCGCGACGCTGATCCGGTAGTTGCCATTGCCCAGGACCGGGGCCAGCACTTGCTCGATGTTGCCGACCGCCTTCTGCTGGTAGTCATCCACCGCTTGCCAGCTCTGTACCGGACCATTGCTGATATTCAGGCCACGCGACAGCAGCACGCCGTGCTGATCCACCACGCTAATGTGCTCGGCGCCCAGTTGCGGCACGCTGTTGGCCACCAGGTTGACGATGGCGCTGACCTGTTCTGACTTGAGCGTGTAGCCCGGCATCATGTGCAGCATCACCGACGCCTTGGCCGGATCGCGCTTGCTCACCACAAACGAGCTGCTCTGCGCCAACGCCAGGTGCACACGCGCCTGCTCAACGCCCTTGAGCGCCATCACGGTACGCGCCAACTCACCTTCCAGGCTGCGCTTGAGGCGTACGTCCTGGACGAACTGGCTGGTGCCCAGCGGCTCTTCCTTATCAAACAACTCATAACCCGCCGGCACCGCCACGCGCACACCTTTGGCGGTCAGCAGCATGCGCGCCTGCGCCAACTGATCTTCACGCACCAGCACCTGGCCACTCTGCGGGTGCAGGCGGTAAGTGACGGCTTCGGTGTCCAGCACCTGCATCACTTCGGCGGCGGGGAAGGCCTCACCGGCACCGTACAACGGACGAAACGCACCCTGGTCGCGCCAGAGATAAAACACCACGCCCACTGCCAGCGCAGCGGCCACCGCCGCGAGACCGAACAACGACAGGCGCGGGTCCAGCTTTAGCCCACTGGCGGGCAGCTTGCTCTTGATAAATTCCAGCACGTCTTAGCACCCACGCCCGATCACATTGGCATCCTCATCACTTCCTCGAACGCGCTGGTGAGCTTGTTGCGCACCTGCAACAACGCGGAGAAGGACACGCTGGCTTTCTGGCTTTCAATCATGGCGCCGAGCAAGTCATCGCTCTGCCCGCTGTCCACGGCCGCCGCCGCCGCACCGGCCTTCATCTGCTGCTCATTAACGGACTGCAAGACACTGTCGAACGCAGTCGCAAAACCTTCAGCCGGCTGCGCCTCGAACATCTGTGCTGGCTTGATTGCCGCACCCTCGGACAGGCTCTTGATCTGCTCCATCCGGCCCAGCATGTCCTGCTGCACCTGCATGAGTGAATTCATCCTCTGCTCTCCAAGCCTGTAGCCCTGACTAAATAGTGATCTGAACGCCCTGCTCGCGCATGGCGTTCAGGCGGTAACGCAAAGCCCGTGGAGTCATCCCCAGGCTGTGCGCTGCTTTGGTCTTGTGCCCATCAAATCGGCGGATGGTGTCGATCACGTGCTGGTACTCGGCCCACTTGCCACTGGCGCGCAACGCCGCTTTACCGCTGCCCTCGAACAGGCTCGGCGGGCAAAGTGGCGCCTGGCTGGCCGGCACGGCGGCTGGCGCGAGCAGGCCCAAATCCTGCGGCTGAATAAACAAGCCATTGCGCAGCACCAGCGCGCGCTGCACGGTGTTTTCCAGCTCGCGCACATTGCCCGGCCAGTCATGGCTGAGCAGCGCGCGGCAGGCGTCATCGGTGAGCAGGTTGTGCTGTTGCTCCTGCGGGGCGTATTTGCGAATAAAGCGCCGCGCCAGGGGTAACACGTCATCCTTGCGCTCGCGCAGCGGGGTGATGTGCAGCGGCAGCACGTCCAGGCGGAACATCAGGTCGGCGCGAAAACGCCCCTCGGCCACTTCCACCTGCAGGTCGCGGTTGGTCGCCGCAATAATGCGCACGTTCAGTTTGATTTCCTTGCGCCCGCCGAGGCGCTCTACGCATTGTTCTTGCAGCACACGCAGCAGTTTGGCCTGCAAACCGAGCGGCAATTCACCCACCTCATCGAGTACCAGGGTGCCGCCATTGGCCAGCTCAAACTTGCCCGGCTGGGTGCTGACCGCGCCGGTAAAAGCGCCGCGCTCGTGACCGAATAAAATTGATTCGAGCATCTGCTCAGGAATGGCCGCGCAATTCACCGCAATAAAAGGGGCATCCTCGCTGGCGTAAAAACGATGGATGTAGCGCGCCATCAATTCCTTGCCGGTTCCGGTTTCCCCGGTAATCAAAATCGGCGCTCGGGTACCTGCCACACGCTGGGCCATGGCCAGCAAACGCCGCCCAGCCTGGGAGCAGGAGACAAAACTTTCCTCTGCCGACTGCGCTGATTCCTGGCGGCGCAGCAATGCACTCAGCTGGTTCTCACTAAAGGGCGACAGCAGGTAGTCAACACACCCCAGCTCCAGCAAGGCGGCGGCTTTTTCCTGATCGGCATACTCCACAACCGGGATCACGCTGAGCGTGCGTGCGCTTTGCATCATCGCCCCAACCTGGGCCAGCAAAGCATGCGCCGGCACACTGCTGACAAACACAAAGACCAGGCTGGCGTCACTCAGTGCAGCGGCATTTAGGTCGGCGCAAGTGACATAACGGCTGACCGAACACCCTTGGCGCTGCAGCTCCTTAGTTAATAAGGCGTAACTGTCTTCACGCGCATGGCCCACCACCACAACTTGTTGTTGCGACGCCTCGGGCGCAAACAACTTAGTGCAGGCGTAATCCACTGACTGGCTGACAGAACTCAATGCAAAGCACCTGTTGGTTAATTGGCGAGCACACGCGTCATGGCCTTGGGCAATCATTGATTCGCGTGAAAATATTTTTTAATCGCTTAAGGAACTAAACAATTACGCCGCCTTCTTAGATAACAGCGATCGTACTTGGGAGTACCATCCGTTAAAGCGCAGCAAATTTACCGCGCAAACGTTAACCAGCTCACAGTTATTCCACGAGTCACTTAGCCTAAAATTTAATCAAGCGCCGGCAAACGGTCTCAAAAACAGCATTTGATAGCTATTGATTTAATTTTCTGTGCGCGCTTACCTAGAATTGCCCTCACCAGCATGCCCTCCAACGCTAGAGGCCATGCGGTTCAGGCTGTGCTTGCTGTGCCCTGCCACAGCCTGCCAGCCCATCACACTGTTTTCTGTAGCGACCGCTCGGCGGGCTAGAGAACGTCCTGCAGTAATTCCCAGGAAGACCGCTCACAACATGACTGGCAATGCAAAAGTCCACCATGGCGTGCCCGCCGAAAGTCTGACCCGGTTAAAACCGCAGAAGTTAGGCCGGCATTATCACAAGATCCCGATGTACATCCGCGAGTTATCCAGTAAACACCCGCGGGTGATCAGTGATTACTTCCTGCGTAATTACCGGATCAACCTCGAACTTAATAAAGTCATGGTTCACGAACAGCGCAGCGAAGCGGCCGAATGTATTTATCGCTCAGCGCTGGGCAAAGTGGGTTTTTCAATTGACCGAGCATTATTAACCGAAGCCCTGGAGTGTTATTACGGCGGCACCTCGTTGCCCAGCCACGACACGCCACCTATTAGCACCTCCGAGCAACGCATGCGCAGCCGCCTGGGTATCGACATCGCGCAGATCTTCGCGCGCTCGATTCTCGCCGGAGCGACGTTTGGCGACCTGAAGCCTTACGAAAACGCCTACGTCGAAACGCTCTGGGAATACATCGCCGAGTTCCAGTACACCAGCCACATCACGGGCGTGAGTTCGTCGATTTTCATTTACCTGGACACCCACCTGGTCGACGAACTCACCAGCCGCCTGACCCACCCCAGCACCAGCCAGCTCATCGGCAATCCGGTCGAGCAAATCAAGCACCTGCCGGTGCAGCTCGACTGCGTGATCGCCAGCCTGCAAATGCCGTTGTCGCAGGTACTCGATCTGCGCCTGGGCGACATTCTGATGGTGCGCCTGCTGGAACGCTGCGATGTGCAGATCAATCAGCAGAAGCTGTTTCGCGGCGCCATCCTCGAAGACGACGGCTCCTTATTGTTAACCTCGCTTGAGAGCGTGAAGACTCCATGAACGGCACCCTTTCCGATAACGAATTCGACAGCCTGATCAACGACAGCGACCTTGGCCTGACGCCCGCCATCAGCGAGCCCAGCGTCGTAGAACGCACGCCCCAGCTGCCACAGCAGGACCTGAGCTTCTTCGGCAAGATCCCGGTGCACGTCACCCTGGAAGTCGCCTCCACTGAGATCTCCCTCAAGGAGCTGATGGAAGTCGATGCCAGCAGCGTGATCGTGCTCGACAAGCTGGCCGGCGAGCCGCTCGATGTGAAGGTCAACGGTGCCTTGTTCGCCAAAGCCGAAGTGGTGGTCATGAACGGCAACTACGGCCTGCGCATTGTCGAACTCAGCGGCACCAGCCTGAACGACCTGACGGCATGAACCGCGTGCGTTTTTGGGCGACGCTGTGCCTGCTGCTGGGCAGCAGCCTGGCACCGGTACTGGCCCAAGCAGCCGGCGGGGAAATTTCCCTGCTGAACCTGAACGATACCGAGAACGGCCAGGAACTCAGTGTCAAACTGCAGATCCTGATCATCATGACCCTGCTCGGCTTTCTGCCGGCGATGCTGATGATGATGACCTGCTTTACCCGCTTCATTATCGTGCTGGCCATTCTGCGCCAGGCGATTGGCCTCCAACAAAGCCCGCCCAACCCGGTGCTGGTCGGCGTTGCCCTGTGCCTGACCCTGCTGGTCATGCGCCCGGTCTGGCAGGAAATCTACAGCGAAGCCTACGTGCCCTTCGAGAGCGACCAGATTTCCCTGGAGCAGGGCCTCAGCGCGGCCAAGCAGACACTTAGCGGTTTTATGCTGGCGCAAACCAACAAGGTTTCCCTGGAAACCATGGTGTCGCTGGCCGGCGAAGAGATGCCCGAAGACCTCGCCACCCTGGATTTTTCCCTGCTGCTGCCAGCCTTCGTGCTCAGCGAGTTGAAAACCGCCTTTCAGCTGGGCTTTATGATTTTTGTGCCGTTTCTGGTGATTGATTTGGTGGTCGCCAGCGTACTGATGGCGATGGGCATGATGATGCTCTCGCCGATGATGATCTCGCTGCCCTTCAAGCTGATGATCTTCGTTCTGGTCGACGGCTGGACGCTGTTGGTTGGCACCCTCACCACCAGCATTCAACCGTTCTAGCCAGGACCGCCGCCACCATGTTCACCCCCGACAGCGCCGTCAGCATCGTTTCCAATGCCGTGTACATCACCGCGCTAATCGTCTGCGTGCTGATTGTGCCAAGCCTGATTGGCGGCCTGCTGGTGAGCATTTTCCAGGCGGCCACGCAGATCAACGAGCAAATGCTCAGCTTCCTGCCGCGCCTGCTGATCACCCTTGGCATGCTGATGTTCGCCGGCCACTGGATTCTGCGCACCCTCAGCGACCTGTTTATTGAAACCTTCAAACAGGCCGGCGGGCTGGTTGGCTGACCTTTATGCCGACCAGTGAGCCGCTGCTGCAGGCCGGCCAATACCTGCAAACCTTGCTGAATTACTGGTGGCCGTTCTGCCGCATTCTCGGCGTGTTCAGCATGGCCCCGCTGTTCAACCACAAAGCCTTGTCGGTACGCGTGCGGGTGCTTCTGGCATTGGCCATGACACTCGCGCTAACCCCTTCCCTGCCCAGCCCGCCGCAGATCGAAGCGCTGTCCCTGCAGGGCCTGCTGACCACGCTGGAACAGGTGCTGTTTGGCATATTGCTGGGGCTGACCCTGCAACTGGTATTCACCATTTTCATGCTGGTGGGTGAGGTGATTTCCACGCAAATGGGCATGAGCATGGCGCGCTATAACGACCCTATGAACGGCGTGTCGTCCGCCTCGATCGTCTATCAGCTGTACTTCATCCTGCTGATGTTTATGTTCCTGGCCATCGACGGTCACCTGCTGACCGTTAGCGTGCTCTATCAGAGTTTTATTTACTGGCCGATTGGCAGCGGCCTGCAGTTCGCCGGTTTTGAGCAGTTTATCCACGCCCTCGCCTGGGTGTTCTCGGCCGCCGTGCTGATCACCCTGCCGGTGGTGTTTTGCATGACTCTGGTGCAGTTCTGCTTCGGCCTGCTCAACCGCATTTCACCCGCATTGAACCTGTTTTCCCTGGGCTTCCCCATCACCATTCTGGTGGGCTTGCTGTGCATTCACATGACCCTGCCCAACCTGCCGGAAAGCTACCTGCACCTGACCCGCGAACTGCTGCAGAACATCGGCAGCATCCTCCAGGAGGGTCGCGATGTCTGAGCAAAGCAACAGCTCCCAGGAAAAAACCGAAGACGCTTCGCAGCAGAAGCTGAAGAAAAGCAAAGACGATGGCCAGGTCGCCCGCTCCAAGGATCTGGCCACCACCATTTCCCTGCTGGCGACCTTGTTCGTGCTCAAGTTCAGCGTGGTGCTGTTCTATGAAACCCTGCAGGAAAGTTTTCGCCTGTCCTACCTGAACTTTCACCACAGCGAAGTCAGCCTCGACGACCTGCAGCTGATCATCAGCCACAACCTGGTGCTGTTTATCACCCTGCTCCTGCCCCTGCTTATCACGCCTTTTTTGGTGGTGACGCTGTCGCTGGTTCCCGGCGGCTGGGTGTTTGCGGCGAAAAACTTCTACCCCAAATTCAGCAAACTCAACCCACTCACCGGCCTGGCCAAGATCGTCTCGGCGCAAAGCTGGAGCGAGCTGCTCAAGTCCATCCTGAAAATCCTCGTGCTGCTCGGCGTGGCCTGGGTACTGATCATCGATGCCGTGCCACGCTTGATTGCCCTGCAACGCAGCGACCTGTTCACCGCGATTGGCAGCGCGCTGTCGCTGACCTTCAACATGACCCTGACCCTGCTGCTGGTGTTTGTGCTGTTTTCCTTTATCGACATTCCGCTGCAGCGCTTCTTCTTCCTGAAAAAAATGCGCATGACTAAGCAGGAGCGTAAGGAAGAGCACAAAAACCAGGAAGGCCGCCCAGAGGTCAAAGCGCGCATCAAGCAACTGCAGCGGCAAATGCTGCAAGGGCAAATCAGCCGGGTGATCAAGAACGCCGACGTGGTCATCGTCAACCCGCAGCACTTTGCCGTGGCGCTCAAGTACGACCCGAAAAAGGCCAAGGCACCGTTCGTGCTGGCCAAGGGCGTCGATGAAACCGCGCTGTACATGCGCAAGATGGCCGCCGCTAACCAGCTTGAAGTGCTCGAACTGCCGCCGCTGGCCCGCGCCATTTACTACAGCACCCAGGTCAACCAGCAAATCCCGGCGCCGCTGTATACCGCGGTGGCGCATGTGCTGACCTACATCCTGCAACTGCGCGCCTACCGGCAGGGGCGCCGGAGCAAACCGCATTTGGCGGGCGACTTCAACATTCCCGATAGCATGGCGAACAGGGCTTAATCATGAATTTATTCCAGCAACTCGCGCCGACCTTCCGCAGTGGTCGCATCGGGATTCCGCTGATCATCCTGTCGATCCTGGCAATGATCATCCTGCCGCTGCCACCGCTGCTGTTGGACATTCTGTTCACCTTCAACATCGCCATGGCGATCTTGGTGCTGCTGGTCAGCGTCTCGGCGAAAAGCCCGCTGGACTTCTCGCTGTTCCCCACCGTGATTCTGATCACCACCTTGCTACGGCTGTGCCTCAACGTCGCCTCGACCCGCGTGGTGCTGCTCGAAGGCCACACCGGTACGGGCGCGGCGGGCAAGGTGATCGAAGCCTTCGGTGAGGTGGTGATCGGCGGCAATTTTATTGTCGGCCTGGTGGTGTTCGCCATCCTGATGATCGTCAACTTCATCGTGATCACCAAAGGCGGCGAGCGGATTTCCGAGGTCACCGCGCGCTTCACCCTGGATGCCTTGCCCGGCAAGCAGATGGCCATCGACGCCGACCTCAACGCCGGCGTCATCACCCAGGAAGAAGGCAAGCAGCGGCGTCAGCAAGTGGCCAAGGAGGCCGACTTCTACGGGGCCATGGACGGGGCCTCGAAGTTTGTCCGGGGCGACGCCATCGCCGGCATCCTGATCCTGCTGATCAACCTGTTCGGCGGCTTTGCCATTGGCCTGTTCGTTTACGACCTGAGCGCGGGCCAGGCCTTCCAGCAATACGCCCTGCTGGCCATTGGTGACGGCCTGGTGGCACAGATCCCGGCCCTGCTGCTGTCCACCGCCGCAGCGATCATCGTCACCCGGATCAACGAATCCTCGGAAATCACCACCCAGGTCCAGCGCCAGTTGCTGGCCTCGCCCTCGGTGCTTTACACCGTGGCCGGCATCTTGCTGATTCTGGGCCTGGTGCCCGGCATGCCGCACCTGGCCTTTATCAGCTTTGCCGCGCTGATCGCCTTCATTGGCTGGCGCGTGTCCGTCAGCCAGCCACCCGACGAAGCCGCCAGCCTGCAACAGGTACAGGCCATCGGCAAAGCAATGGAGCAGGAACGCGCCGAGAACCTGGCCTGGGAAGATATTCCGCTGGTCGAACGCCTGTCGATTTCCCTCGGCTACAAGCTGGTCGGCCTGGTCAACGAAGCGGCCGGCGCGCCCTTGGCGCAGCGTGTACGCGGGGTGCGCCAGAGCCTCTCGGAAACCCTCGGTTTTCTCCTGCCCGAGGTGCAGATTCGCGACAGCCTGCGACTCAAGGCCTCGCAGTACAACATCTACATCAACGGTGAGCGGATCGACGGCGCCGAGCTGCACGCCGACCGCCTGATGGCCATCCCGTCACCGGAGCTGTATGGCGAAATCGACGGCATTCTCGGCACCGACCCGGCCTACCGCATGCCGGTGGTATGGATTCAACCCAGCGATAAGTCGCGCGCGCTCAACCTCGGCTATCAGGTGATCGACTGCGCCAGCGTGTTGGCCACCCACCTGAACAAAGTGATACGCAGCAACCTGCCCGACATTTTCAAACACGACGATGTCGAGCACCTGATGCAACGCCTGGCCCTGCAAGCCCCGAAACTGGCTGAGAGCCTGAAGACTCAGCTGAGCTTCACCCAACAACACCGGGTGTACCGGCAGTTACTGCTGGAAGAAGTCTCGCTCAAGGACATCGTCAGCATCGCCACGGCACTGGTTGAAGGCAGCGAAAGCACCAAAGACCCAATCCTGCTGGCCTCCGACGTGCGCTACGCGCTGCGCCGCAGCATTGTCTCGAGCATCGCCGGCGAACGCAGCGAGGTGGCGGTATTCGTGCTGGATAATGCCCTGGAAAACACCCTGCTGAGTGCCTTGAGCATTGCCCAACAAGCTGGCCCGGTGAGCCTGGACAATATCCCGGTCGAGCCTAGCCTGCTCAATCAGCTGCAGACCTCTATGCCGGTTGTGAAGGAGAAACTGCGCAAAGAAGGCCACCCGCCTATCCTCACCGTCATCCCTCAACTGCGGCCGCTGCTCGCGCGCTACGCCCGAGTATTCAGCCCAGGGCTGCACGTGCTGTCGCAGAACGAAATCCCCGAGAAGGTGGGCGTCAATATTCTCGGCAGCCTAGGCTAAACCCAGAGCAACAGGCACGGCGCTTGCTGCGGATGCTACAAGCGTGTCAGCTGGATACGCGGCGCATTGGCCGCATGTTGCGCACCAAGAGGGTGAAAGCCTCCGAGTCTTGCGCCAACCTAAAGCCCGACTCGAAATGCCCGGTTCTCGGGTTTTCCTGCGACCACAGGCACAGCGCCTGAATGTCGATCTTACGCAGCTCACCCTCGCGGTCACGCATCCGCAGGCGCAATTCCAGGCAGCTGTCGAGCTCCTGCGGGGTATCACTGAGCAGGCGTAAGCCCGACTCAGACACGTCGCCCACATAACCAATCAATTGATCGGTCTGGCAATCACTGACCTTGATACGAAAGATCGAACGAAAGGTGATACGAGTGTGCTGACGCATGGTAAGTGAGGTCTTTTTTAGGTTCGCGAGATACCAACAGCGGTCAAATTTGAGCACGGAAACCGCATACAGACCCGTGGCGCTAAAGCCTGCAGCCTCGCACACAAGCCGGCATGCTAAACAGACGACCACTTGGCGTAATTTATTAAGCTCAGATCTCACGGATGAAAAACCCTTCAAAGAGAAGTGACCGCTGTGATGAGCATGTTCTTGTTCTCTGCCTGCCATGGTCTGGGTGACTTTCGTCACCATGTTCATCTAACGCGACTAAAAATGGAGCGAGTTGCCAATTTGATGCACCGCACAGTGCGTACGCTGTCGATTATGATGGTTTTGATCACCTTTGCTGCCAGCTTCGGCTACATCATGACCCTGATGTGTATCAACACCATGCTGCTATTACTCGGAACGCTGATGAATGTGGCCCCGCTGATCCTGATGCCGGTAATCATCAACATTGGCGTCGACCCGGTACATTTTGACATGACCATACTGGTCAATCTGGATATTGGTCTGATCACTCCCCCCGTGGGCGCCGTGTTATTTGTCGGCGCGGCCGTCGGCACGGTCAATATGGAAAGCACAGTCAAATTGCTGCTGCCGTTCTACCTGGTACTGCTAAGGGTCTGATGCTTGTGACGTACATCCCGGTAGTCTCGCTGTGGCTGCTAATACCCTGCTCTAATCTTGCAGCCCCTTTGCGAAAGGTAGCGCTACAACGCGGCCTTTCGTTATTTTTACATTCAGAACGACCACCAAACCGTCAACCGGCGCTTGTGCAAACCCGCCTCATATGGAAATGCTGTGATGACTTCATCCGCGCTGTTATCCCGTCATATCGCCGTTATGATCATCGCGTTGATCGCATGCTCTTTCGCCGGCAACCATGTGGCTGCCCGTATCGCATTTGACCATGACACCGGCTTATTGTTGGCCATGCTCTGTCGCGCCGGGGTGACCATGCTGGTATTGCTTGCGCTGGTGATGTGGCGGCGTGAATCACTGCGGCTCACACCCCAGACTTGGGCCTGGCAATTGTTACTAGGG
>TARA_R110000868_G_scaffold410896_1_pt1 | contig 24283 bp, 19 predicted proteins | sample TARA_R110000868 | Tara Oceans TARA_R110000868 (sample SAMEA4397489) | marine metagenome | biome: Polar Biome; feature: [SRF] surface water layer (ENVO:00010504); material: water (ENVO:00002006), including particulate matter (ENVO:01000060) such as... | depth 5 m | reverse complement strand
ACGAAGGTAATGCCCAGCAGCCAGACATCGGCATTGATGCCAGGCGTATAGATTTTGGACGAAAGCGGGGTGTACATGAACCATCCGCCATCGGGCGCGACGCCCAGCGCCAATGCCGCGATCAGGATGGTTCCGCCGAACAGATAGCACCACCAGCCATAAGCCGAAAGGCGCGGAAACGCCATGTCGCGGCTGCCCAGCATCTTTGGCAACAGGTATAGTGCCAGTCCTTCGAACATGGGAATGGCGAACAGGAACATCATGATGCTGCCATGCATCGTGAACAACTGATTATAGATGGCTGGTCCAACAAAGGCGCTGTCTGGCGTCGCCAGTTGCGCGCGGATCAACATCGCGAGTACCCCGCCGATAGCAAAGAAGGCGAAGGCGGCCAAAATGAAGCGCTTACCAATGTCGGAATGATTGACCGATATCATCGTACCACGCCATCCGCGCGGCGTGCCCCAAATCTCGGTGAGCGCACGGTGGTGACGCAAGGCGTTCACCGGCCGCCCTCCTGCTGGAACCGGGCCCAGTCCCGTTCATCATGGGCGACGACGCGGAACCGGTTGGTCGCATGGTTCAGACCGCAAAATTCCGCACATTGCCCCTCGAACACACCCGACCGATCGGCCTGAATGCGCAATATGTTGATCTGGCCAGGGATGGCATCCATCTTGCCGCCCAGACGCGGCACCCAAAAGCTATGGATTACGTCCGCAGATCCGACCCGCACGTCAACAGGTTGACCAACAGGTATATGCAGCACCCCGCGCGTCGCAATCACGCTGTTCGATCCGGGTTGCCTGAACGTCCAATACCACTGATGTCCGGTGGCTTCGACCGTTACCCGTCCCAGCACGGGTTGGGCAATGGACCCCTCACCGAGTATCAGCGCATAGCCCAGCAACGCCGTCAGCACCGCGCTAGGCATTGCCACGCCCAGCCAGCATATCCACAACCGCCCGCCGTTTTTGGAAGGACGATTGCGCGGCGAAAAAGCCAGCAACAATAGCGTGAGAACCAATAGCGTCAGCATGGCTGCGCCCGACAGCATGACCCACCATAAAGTCGCTACATCGCTAGACGCCGGTCCCGCCGTGTCGAGCGTGGAGAGCGGCCCGCCGCATCCACCCACGATCATGGCTGGCATTGTTCGACCAAATCGGTGCATGATGCCCCGATGGCCGCACTCAATGAACAGAAGGCGGAAATCGAGGACGCATTGATCGACCCGGTTTCGGCGCAACCCCACTTTCACCGCACGGAATCGAAAATTGCGGTAGCCGGACACCCGGTCCACGCGATGCTTGTGGCCTTCCCGGTCGCGCTCGCCATGTGTACGCTGGGCGCAGACGCCTTTTACTGGTGGACAGGCGACATTTTCTGGGCGCGCGCTGCGTTGTGGGCCAGTGGCATGGCGTTCCTGCTGGGCGTGTTGGCGGGCATATCCGGCACGGTCGAACTGCTGCTGGTCGCAGGCATCCGTGCGCGCGCGGCAAGTTGGACCCATTTCATCATCGCGGTGATGCTGCTTTCGATTTTGGGCGCAAATTGGGGCTACCGGCTGACATCCGGCTTTGAACAGGCTGTGTTGCCTTGGGGCCTGCTCCTGTCCGCCTTCGCGGCTGCCTTCACGGCCGTCACGGGCTGGCATGGCGGAAAGTTGGTGTTCGATTATCAAATCGGCACCTCGTCCACCGGCAATGGCTGATCCTGCGGTCGCATAAGCCATTCAGGTGCCAGCCGATCGCTCAAGACCGGCTTGCTCAGCACGAGCAACAGGACCGCCACCGTCGCACTGGTCGCGATCGTGACGGTCATCGCAGGCCAGCCGCGCGGTGGATCGTAGTTGCCTTGCCGTTCGCCTGCAATCAGGGTGACATGCCCGATCCAGGCATGCAGTAACACCAACACGCCCACTCCCACCAGCTTGGCGAACATCCACGGCACGAACAGGCCACGAAGAAAAACTAAGGCGGTGCCCATCACAATCGCGATGACCGCCGCTGGCGTGACGATGCCGGTATAGGCACGATGCGTCGTCACGCGCAGGCGCGCATATTCGCTCTGATCGTCGTTGGCCTGATGCCGTGCCAGCACCAGTGGCAAACCTATCAGCCCCGCACACCACAGGCACAAAGCGGCGATATGCAGGAATTTGATCGCCACGATCATGCCGTAACGCTCGCCCGCATCCAACCGCGCCAAGCTATCCATGCCAGCGCAATGGCATAGGGAATAACGCCCGGGACCCACATGACCAGGCCCGCCAACTGCTGATCGAGAAGCTGGGGCAGCCCCCAGGCGAGCGTCGTTCCGGCATGAGCGACATAGAGCGAAGCAGGAGCAAAGGTCAGCAGCGCCCCCAACATGCCCATCTGCGCCATCCCGGCGATCGTGCCCATTGTGGCGGACACCAGCGGCGCAGCAAACAGGCAGCGCCAGAACCAGATGGCCGATCCGAGCAGGCTCACCTGCATAAGCCAATAGATCCTCGCATCTGCGAGCGCCGCATCGTAGAGCGATGGCAAGTGCCAAGCCCACAGCAAGCCCGTAGCCGCAACAAAGGCTGGGCCGATCATGGTGACCGTTCGGCTGGGAAAGGCCAGCGCGAACAGGGGCGCAGCAATCGTGACGATCAGGATATGGTGGACCGCGCGCGCCGTGAACAAAGCTACACTGATTGCACACAAAGGCGAGACGAACGTCACCGCCAGAACGGCGACCGCAGCCATTGCAGGGCCCACTTTGGGCAAACGCAGGGCAAACAAAGCACAAATTGCCAATCCCGCCAGCAGCACCGGGTCCAGATTCCAGACTACCATGGCCTGATCGGGCAAGGGCGGCGGCCCACAATAGCTCGTCATTCGCCCCCCTTTGTCATACCAGCAATCACCTCGCCCTGCGCCAGACGTTATGGCCGTAGGCGACACCCAGTGCCACAGCGGCACCGCCGACAATGTTACCCGCCGTGCTGACCGCCAGATTGGCAAACCCGCCAGCTAAATCGGGCACTTGACCAGCGTCCGCCAGCCAGCCGAGGGGCAGGATCGACATGTTAGCGATCGAATGTTCCAAGCCCGCACTGACGAAGACCGTGACGGGACCGACAATCGCCAAAATCCTGGCGGGTATCGTCCGAGCGCTCATGGCCATCCACACGGCCAAGCACACCAACATGTTCGCCAATATCGCTGAACAGAATATCGCGAGTGCCGACTTGCCCAGCTTGGTCTCGACCAGCGCGCTCGCCGCTTCACCTACCCCGCCCGAGAGTCCTCCTGCTGCATGGAATAAGAGAGGAATGGCAACGCTGCCAGCCAAGTTGCCGATCCACACAACCGCCCACGCCTTGGCCATTCGTCCGGCGCCCAGATCTCCCGTGAGTGTCGCAAGCGCCATCATCGTGTTGCCAGTGAACAGCTCCGCGCCCACGATCATGACCATCATGAGCCCGACAGAAAAGGCGATACCTGACAGCATATGCACAGACCCACCATCGCCCATATTCGCTTGTGCTACGAGCGAAGCGACTGATCCGAAGGCAATGAATGCACCCGCAAATATCGCCAGTACAATCATGCGCCCCGCAGGCTGCTGCGCCTTGGCTGCAAGCGCGGCGGGCGCAGCCTCGGCGATGGCGTCACCGACAGGGTCCTCGATTGTTTGTGCAGCGCTGCTCAACCTATCGCCTCGATCCTAACAGGCACCGCCTTACTGGCGGGAGTTTTCGAATGCTGATCATGGTGGGAAAGGGCAATCAGAGGATTGAGCTCGGGATAATAGCCTACGATCGTCCCATTGGGCAGATTGTAAGGTATGATCTCCAATCGCTCGATACGTCGCACATGGCCGTCGTCAGCATCGCCCACCAGAGTCACACGCTGCCCAGCGACCAGTCCGGCCCGTTCGATATCGGCGGGATTGATCAGGATGACGTCCCGCTTGCCCTCGATCCCGCGCAACCTGTCACTATAGCCATAAATCGTGGTGTTGAACTGATCGTTCGACCGAACCGTGACCAGCCGATAGCGGCCCGGCGCGTCGGCCACATCGGTGGCGGCCAGCATTGCTGGGGCAGTGAACTGCGCCTTGCCGCTCTCAGTCTTCCAGATGCGTTCGCGCGCACCATTACCGCGATAGAAGCCGCCCGGCTCGAACATGCGCGCGTTCATGTCGTGAAATTCTTCGTGATACGTGTCGGCGATCAAATCGCGGACCAGCGCATAATCGGCTGTCCAATCGTCCCAGCGCACGTTGGGATTCGATGTCAGCGTCGCCTTGGCGATACCCGCTACGATTGCCAGTTCAGATTTCAGATGCTTGCTGGCAGGCTTCCTATGGCCAATCGACCCGTGGATATGGCTGAAACTATCCTCAATCGTTACCGTCTGCGCGCCACCTGCCTGCAGGTCTTCTTCACTGCGGCCCAGGCAAGGGAGCAGATAGGCGATCTTGCCGTTGAACAAATGGCTACGATTGAGCTTGGTGGCAATCTGCACCGTTAACCGCATATTTTCCCATGCCGATTCGATCCGCCCCTGATCTGGGATCGCGCGCAGGAAGTTGCCACCCAGTCCGATAAAGGCCTGCACGTTGCCTTCGAGCAACTCTTCGCACACTTTAACCGTCGTCATGCCGTGCTCACGCGGCGGATCGAAGCCGAACTGCTCGGCCAACTTGTCCAATGGTACCAGCTCGGGCTTTTCGGAAATACCCACCGTACGCTGACCTTGCACATTGCTATGACCACGCACGGGGCAGATCCCCGCGCCCGGCCGCCCGATATGGCCGCGCATCAGCAGCAGGTTCACCAACATCGCAATATTTTCAAAGCCATGCACATGCTGCGTCAGGCCCATGCCATAGACGCCGATTACCCGCTCCGCCTCCACATAGATGCGGCCCGCTTCCTCGATATCCGCGCGCCTCAGGCCCGACTCCAGCTCAATCTGTTCCCATGATGTCGCATCGGCGCGGGCGCGGAACTCCTCGAAACCGGTGCAGTGGGTATCGATGAAAGCACGGTCGATGATCGTACCGTCGCGCGCATCATCCTGCGCCAGTACATATTTGCACAGGCCCATAATGGCGGCGATATCGCCTCCGGCGCGCACCTGAAGATACTGACAGCTGATCTCCGTATCCTTGCCAGTCAGCATCTCGGTCGGACTCTGCGGATTGGTGAAAGCTATCAGCCCTTTCTCGCGGATGGGGTTGAAGGTCACGACCTTGCATCCCCGCTTCACCGCCTTCTGCAATGGATGAAGGAAACGTGGGCTATTGGTCCCCGTATTCTGCCCGAAAAAAAAGATCGCGTCGCACTGCTCAAAATCGTCAAGGATGCAAGTGCCTACCGGTGACCCTATCAACTGATTGAGTGTCACTGACGTCGTCTCGTGGCACATGTTGGAACTGTCAGGCAGGTTGTTATGCCCATAAAGCCGCGCGAACAGGGCATAGAGATAGGATGTTTCTAAACTCGCCCGCCCGGACGCATAGAAGACCGCTGACTTGGGATCTATCCCGCGCAATTCCGCACCGATGGAAGAAAATGCCTCCTCCCAACTGCAAGGCACATAATGATCGACGGCAGCATCGTAACGCATCGGTTCCGTCAGTCGCCCCTCATGCTCTAGGTCACGATCGCTCCAGCCGCGCAGGTCCGATACGCTGTGTTTCGCGAAAAAATCCGGTGTGCAACGATGGGTAGTAAGTTCCCATAAGGTGGCCTTCGCGCCATTTTCGCAGAACTCAAATGCATGAGGATGCTTCGGCTTGCCCCAGGCGCAACTGGTGCACATGAACCCCCCGGGCTTGTTCTGGTTGCGCAGTGTTTCGAGCGCTCCAGGAGAGGAAAGTTCGCGAGCCAGAGTGCCGATCATGCCGCGTACCGAACCCCATCCACCCGACGATCCGCCATATTCGACTGGGTCGGCTGAGTCCGCCATTTTCATTCTCCATTAAAACAGGCCCATTGGGATAAGCCACGTCGCAAAGATTAGGTTCCGCTCCTTACATGATGTGACGAACTGGCAACATTGCAGAATTACAATGGCCCATGTCCTGCCGCCTCTAGAGGCTCGCATGGTCAGTCCTCAACACAACCATGAAGTATTGCATGCGTCGGCGCCAGATAGGCATATCGCTCACAAGGCTGATGCGCTTTTGATTGAGGAGCCGAGCAAAATCACATTATGCCTAGTTTAAAAGAGCGGTGCCTCAACCGAGATGCGATTGCGCAAAAGCAGACGCACCAAAACGACCCAACTTTTTTTGAGTTTATCTCACTTTACAATCAAAATAATATGAGTATTTCGAGAGCCTCTCTGAGAGGGTGGCTAATGCAATTGAGTAATCCGCATGTTAGCATGCCCCCTTTTCGATCACCGCAACAAGCATTTCAGCGAGCCGCCGCCATATTTCTTGACTGGGACGGCTGCGTGATGATCGGCAGCAGGCTTGTGCCGGGCGCGCGGACATTGCTTCAGCGGCATGGCGATCGCATCGTCATCCTGTCGAATAACTCGACGCATTTGCCCGAGGATTTCTCCCGTATATTACAGCAGGCCGGTGTGCATATTCCGGCGGAACGGATCGTTCTGGCAGGCGCCGAGGCGGTTCGGTGGACCAGCCAGGATAAACATGCACGGGTCATGTTGCTCGGCTCGGCGCGGATCAAAGGATGTGCCAGGCAGATGGGCCTGACGCTCGTTCGTGAAGCACCGGACCAGATACTGTTGATGCGCGACACGCGCTTCACCTACGCCAAACTATGCAGGGCGGCGAATGCGCTGCACGGTGGCGCCAGACTGATCGTTGCCAATGGCGATGTAACGCACCCCGGGACAGATGGGGAAATCGTACCGGAAACCGGAGCGGTTCTGGCGGCATTACTGGCCTGTGCGCCAAACACTCCCGTGATGACGGTCGGCAAACCCGGTCCGCTACTTTTCTCTCGAGCCTGCGACATTGCAGGCGTTTCCCCCGATCAGGCCGTCATGATCGGCGACAATCCGCTGACGGACGGAAAGGGCGCCACCGATTACGGCATCCATCCGATATTGATTGGGCCCGGCACCGAACTGACGCTCGAGGACATGCTCGCCTGGTAAGCCCTCCTGCGGGTCAGAAACGCTTTATCGAAAGTACATCGAACGTCTGACGCAAGGTTTCGGTGGAACGCTCATAATCTGCCAAAGCAAGCGCAGCGATAAGAGCATCGACCACACATAGCTGTGCGATGCGGCTGGTCATGGCCTCCGTCCTGAAGCTCGTTTCGCGCGCCATTGTGAACAGCACTATATCGGCATAGGCCTGAATCGGCGAACGCGCGAAATTAGTGATGACGATGGTGTTCGCGCCCGCTTCCTTGGCCAGCCGGGTGGATGCCACTGTTTCATGCGTCGCACCACTGTGCGAGATTGTCAGCACCGCCACGTCTGCGTCGCAGCGCGATGCACTGATCGCCTGAACATGGCTGTCGACAACGACCCGCGCATCCAGACCGATACGTAACATCCGATAATGAGTGTCCTCTGCAATTGGAGCAGATGAGCCGATCCCATAGACTTCGACACGTTTCGCTGCGCGGATCATGTCAACGGCGCGAGACAGGGCAACCGGGTCTAACACCGACAGGGAATCCCGCAGGGCCTGAATACCCGAATGGAAAACCTTGCGGCAGATCGTATCCATGTCATCGTCGCGCGCGACATCTTCATGGATGAACTGAACGGGCTGCACGATCTCCTGTGCGAGGCTGAGCTTCATCTGCTGGAAGCCCGAAAGGCCAATCCCGCGACAAAAATTGATGATGCTGCCTTCGCTGACACCGGTTTCTTCAGCCAGTTCGGTCACTGACATGCTCACGATTTTTTCGGGCTGGGCCAGGATGTAGTCAGCGATTCGACTGGCCCCCTTTGCCATTCCGGGTTGGGCAACCCGGATACGGTTCAGCGTGTTGTCGATCGGACGATGATCTGTCGTCGGTAGAGCGCGGCGCTTGGATGTGGGTGTCGGCATGGTCGTCCTGATTGCTTCTCCATGCTGCCCTAGCAGAATTTCGATCTCATACAAAATTGAGCCAACCTCATTATGCTCGACATGATTGCACAATGATCAACAGTAAAACTCATTTTTTATGCAATTTATAATTGAGTAAGTTTCATTTAACTGTCACATCGCCCTCCTATCTGAGCCCTGCAAGCGATTGACGCGCTGCACCATCGAGTCGCCCAGCAGGCGCGGTGCAGCCCGGCAACGCCATTATTTCCGGGGGTTCCTTCATGCTGACACACTCACACAATCACGGCCGATCACAATGCGCGATCAAACATCTCGGTTTGTTGCTGGGCGTCAGCCTGTTGCCTTCCATCGCGATGGCGCAAGCACCGGCGGCATCTGCCGAAGCTGAGAACGATCCGTCCATCGTTGTCACTGGACAAAGGGTCGAAACGACCAAACTGGCCGCCGAGGCCGCCATCTATGGAAATAATGTTCAGATCGTCGACTCTCAGGCCATCGCCTCCAGCGGCGCCAGCAATTTCGCGGAAGTGGCGCAGTTCCTTATCAAAGGCGCGAACATCGGCTATTCGCCCGACGAAGGCGAATATACGATCCGCCTGGATGGCGGCGGCGACCGCGATACGCTTGTCGTGCTGGATGGCGTACCGCTTTATGATCGCGGCCCTGCGCTCGAAGACATCTGGGGTTCGACGACGATCGACCCGCACATGATCGAACGGGTGGAGGTGTTCCGCGGCGGCAACAGCCTCTTCTTCGGATCGAATGGCGGCATCGGCGTCATCAGCCTTGTTACCAAGCGCCCCGACGGCACCGACAAGGTGGAACTGGGCGCAAGCTATGGCGAGTTCAACTCGCGCGAGTTGTGGGGCAACGCGAAGTTCGCGCTGGACGCCGAAGGGCGTCACAGTTTCATGGTCTATGGCAGCAGCCAGCAGACCGACGGCCCCCGCATCTTCGCGCCGGAAAGCTTTGTCGACAACGTCGCGAAGGCAGGCGGCATTCAGAAATATCCGCTCAACCGGAACAATGTCGGCATCAAATATCTCTGGAAGGTGGACGACAAGACGGAGTTTCGCGCGAACGGCCAATACACGCAGATCGAGTTCCAGGATGCCTTCCCGGACAATGAGACATTCTCGCCCAACCGGGTGCGCTATCCCATCGTCGATTTCTCGATCGACCGACGCTGGTCTGACAAGGTTTACACGGAACTGTCCGGTTACTGGAGCAATCCCAAGCTCAACAATACCGAGACATTTGCCGAAACCTGCGCCAACCGTGCCGGCTGCGTGAATATCAATGGTCAGGCGATCCGCTTTGGCGACGCCACGGGTCGCTCGACTCCTTATCCCAACAAGGGGTTCGGTCCCAATTCCAAGGTCGGCGGTTTCCAGGAACGAGGCCTCAATTTCCGCAACACCTTCACATTCCCAAAGCTGATCGAGCTCGTGGCAGGGGTGCAGGTGGTGTCCTACAAGGATGACTCCGACCCCGTATTCCCGGTGGGGGATTCCTCGACGACGATTACGGGACTGTATCTTGACGCGAGGCCGGTCCTCCCTTTCAGCCCGAATACGAAGATTTCGCTCGCCGTCCGTACGGATTTTGCCAAGAGTTTCGACTCAAAGACGATCTGGAAGTTCGGGTTCCGGCAGCCAGTCGGTCCATTCTACATCCGCGGCAACGGGGGCACGTCCTACAGCCTGCCGCGTACCAATGAGCTTTTCTCGGTCAGCCCCACGCAGGTGGGAAATCCCAATCTTCAGACCGAAACGACCGAAACCTACAACGGCGCCGTCGGGTTCAGCAAATCCTTCGGTACGCTGCAGATCAACGCCGAAGTAGGCGCGTTTCGCACCGACATCAGCAACCGCATTCAGGGCACGTCCGGACTGACGCCGAACACCTGGTTCAATAACACCGCCGTCACCAAAATCCGGGGCATCACGGCGGACGTGGACTTCATTCTGGGAAAACAGTTCACGGCCAACATCAACTACACGAAACAGCAGGCCCGACTGGGCGGAACCGATTTTCAGATCAACGAGACGCCAGAATATATGATCACCGGCAATGTCGCGTGGCACAGCGCGAACGACCGGTTCCACATCACTTTGCTGCCCCGCTATCAGGGACCGGAATTTGCTACCGGCGGCCCGAATGTCCGCCAGCCCGACGGCACCTTGCGCGCCAGATACCGTCACAACTTCGGCAATTATTTCGTGATGAACGGTTCAATCGCCTATTGGGCGGGGAACGAGCGGCAGCACCGCTTCCAGATCCGCGTCGTCAACATCACCAACGAAAAATATGCCGAACGCTATGGCTACGGTAACCAGCGCTTCGGCTCGGCATTTCTGCGCGGCGAAATTGCGCTGAACAGCGACGCCTATTTCTACGGTTACGAGTTCGAGGGCAAACCGCGCGCAGTCTACGGCTCCTTCACGACCAGCTTCTGAGCGTTCATCGCCATGTCACAGCATTCTCCTATCCCGAACGCGGCTACCGATAGGGCGGGATAGGATGGATGTGCTTATGAAACGGTGGATTATCGCTGCACTGCTGATGCTGGCATTAGGGGGAGCAGGCCTGTTCTTGGTGATGCAGAAAGGTCCGCAGGCGCAGCCCCTTCATGTTCTGCTCATTCCAGCAGATGGCGGCACGGAAAGCGGCACGCTGGCGGATTACCAGCCTATCTTCAACGCCGTATCGCGCAGCACTGGGCTGACCTTCGACCTGAAGGTCGCGCAATCCTATGGGGCAGTGGTCGAGGGCATGTGTAACGGTGCCGCCGACATTGCTTTCGTCGGGCCGGTCACCTATCTGCAAGCGAAGGATCGAGGCTGCGCCGAACTGCTGGCGGTGGCGGTAAAATCCGGCGCGTCGGTCTATTATGCCGGACTGTTCGCGCGTAAAGACTCGCCCATCTCCGCGATCGCGGACCTGCGCGGCAAGCGAGTGGCGTTCGGTGACGTCAATTCCACCTCGTCCTTCGTCTTTCCACTGACGATGCTGATGGACGCCGGGATAGATCCAGCCAAGGATCTGAAGGACGTGCGCCTAACCGGCAGTCATGCCAGCAGTCTTGCGGCGCTGTTGCAGGGTCGCGTGGATGTGGCCGCCCTGTCCTTTGAAAGCTACGAAAAAGCAGTGCGCGAGAATGTGCCCGGCGTACGTGACGTAAAGATCATCGCGCGCAGCGATCCCATCCCCTATCCACCGCTTGTCGTTAACAGCCGCCTGCCGGTATCCACCCGGGATCGCCTGAAGACCGCGTTTCAGAATATCGCGCAGGAACCCGGCATCACTCCTGAAATGATCCGCGGCTATGGCGGCGGACAAGTCGACGGCTATGACGCGCATTTCTCTGCCGCGAAATTCGCACCCGCTGCGCAGAAAATGGCAATGGTCAGCGATGCGATGAAGGGGGAAATCCTCAAGAAATCGGCAGAACGGCGATGAACATCCAGTTCGAGAACACGACCGTTCATTACCCCGATGGGACATGTGCGCTGGACGCCGTGTCGTTCACCGTGCCCGCCGGGCAATTCTGCGTCGTCCTGGGCCATTCGGGCGCTGGCAAGTCCACCTTGCTGCGCACCGTCAACGGGTTGTCGCCTGCCACTGCCGGACGAGTGATCGTCGGCGGCAAGACGGTCGATCGGAAGACGCTTCCCTTTTTGCGTCGGCGGATCGGCATGGTTCACCAGCATTATGGACTGGCCGCCCGGGCCAGCGTTGCCACGAACGTCATGGCGGGCGCCGTGCCTGCCATGCCAATGTGGCGTTCGCTGTCGGCGCTCTATCCGGCTGAATTGCAAGACAAGGTGTGCTCGCTCATCGCAGCGGTCGGCCTGGAGGAAGCCCATCTTCGGCGCCGCATCGAACGGCTTTCGGGCGGACAGCAGCAGCGTGTTGGCATCGCCCGCGCCTTCATGCTCGACCCTGCTGTCATCCTTGCTGACGAGCCGGTCGCCAGCCTAGATCCGCGGCTGAGTCGGGAGGTGCTAAATCTGCTGCGCACTCAGGCACTGAATCGCGGCGCGACCGTACTGTGCAGTCTTCACCAGCTTGATCTTGCAAAGGATTATGCTGACCGGATCGTCGCCTTGCAGGGCGGCCGGGTCATCTTCGACGGCCCGCCCGCAATGCTGGACACGCATGATGCGAAGCGCATCTATGCCAAAAGGGAAGCCGTAGTGCCTGCGCAGGAAGTGGCGGCATGATTGCGTCGACGCACACCGGATGGTCCTATCCGCGCCCTTATGGCAGCCGCACGGTGTTGGTGCTTATCGGCGCGGCGCTCCTGCTTTGGCATACAGGGCAGCGTGTCGAGATCGGTCGCATGATTGCCATGACGACGGAAGCCGTCGCGGTACAGTTCGGACCGTTCGGGCGATCGCAGGTCGCCGACGGCCTCGGCAATGCCATCGGGCAGCTTGTCCCCATCCAGTTGTCCGACAGGCAGGACATTACCCGCATCGAGGGATTCGATCCCGACGACCTGCCGCTGCTTTCCCACCTCGAAACCGTCGAAAGTCGTGGCGAAGCAATCAATCCGCAGACGTTGCGCATGGAAAGCAGTCCCGTCCGCACGACCTATCTTGTACAGCCGCTGGGCTATGCATGGCTGGTCGCAACCAAGATGCTGGAGACGCTGGAAATCGCGCTCTGGGGCACAATCGTCGCCATCATGGTCGGGTTTCCGCTGGCGCTGCTCGGCGCGCGCAACATGATGCGGTTTGCGGCGATCCGCATGGCGGCGCGCAGCGTGATCGGCTTTTGTCGCGCCATTCCAGAGCTGGTCAGCGCACTGTTCCTGGTGATCGCTTATGGGTTCGGGCCCATCGCGGGCATATTGGCGCTGGGTTTGTACGGAGCGGGTTTCCTTGGCAAGTTCTACGCCGATGACATCGAGAATGCCGATCCCCGCCCGCAGGAGGCTTTGACTGCGATCGGCGCAAGCAAGATCGTTATGTGGCGCTACGCCATCCTGCCTCAGGTGCTGCCCCAATACATTGCCTACACGCTCTACATCCTCGACCGGAACGTCCGCATGGCGACCGTTATCGGTCTCGTCGGCGCAGGCGGCATCGGCCAGGAACTGAAGGGCCGCTACGACATGTATGAATATGGGCATGTCGGCACCATCCTGATCGCCATTTTCATCGTCGTCCTGCTGCTCGACCGCAGCGCGTCTCGACTGCGCAAGTCCCTTTTGTAAGCCGCCTCAAAACCATCGGAGCCTGTGCCATGTCCCTGAAGAACCGACGCGATTTCCTCAAGACCGCCAGTATTGCCGGAGGCATAGCCGCCTTCCCTGGCAGCATAGGCCGCGCGCTCGCCATCCCGCCCAAGCGCGTGACCGGCACGATCGCCGACGTGAAGCACATCGTCATCCTGATGCAGGAAAACCGCTCGTTCGACCATTATTTCGGTACGATGAAGGGCGTCCGGGGCTTTGGCGATCGGCATCCGATCCCGCTGCCCGGCAACCGACCTGTCTGGTGGCAATCCAATGGCGTGCGCGACTTGCCGCCATTCCATCTGGACACGGAGCGGACCAATGCGCTCAAGGTTCCCGGCACACCGCACAGCTTCTCAGACGCGCAGGCGGCATGGAACCAGGGCAAGTTCGGTCTGTGGCCCAAGTATAAAACCGATTATTCGATGGGCTATTACAAGCGCGACGACATCCCCTTTCAGTTTGCGCTCGCTGAAGCCTTCACCATTTGCGATGCCTATTATTGCTCCGTTACGAGCGGCACCGATCCCAATCGCATCGTTTTCTGGTCAGGCTCCAGCTTCGATCCGAAGGTAGCGTCGCAGGGCACCAACTGCCAGGACACGCATTCGGAACCCAACAATCTGCGCTGCTGGATCAAGGGCGCGTTGCCGGAACCGGGCTACACCTACGCGGGAAATGCGCTGGAATGGGCTACCATTCCCGAAGTGCTGGAAGAAGCTGGGGTCGATTGGCGCATCTATCAGAACCCCAACGACAACTGGACCGGCGCTATGCACGGCGGCCTCGCGTTCAAAGGCTTCCGCGAAGCCAAGCCTGATTCGGGTCTCTACAAACGCGGCATGAGCGAATTTTCGCTCGAACAGTTCGCGAAGGACGTGAAGGACGGCACGCTCCCCGCCGTGTCATGGGTTTTGCCGCCCAAGGAACGGTCGGAACATCCCAGCGCCTCCACCCCGATCGAAGGCGCTGCGTTCACGGCGCAAGTACTCGATGCGCTCACGGCCAATCCCGACGTGTGGAGCCAGACCGTTTTCTTCCAGACATTCGACGAGAATGACGGCCTGTTCGATCATGTTCCGCCCCCCGCGCCGCCCTCCTACAATCGCGACGGAACGATGGCGGGAAAGGCAACGCTCGATCTGGCTGGCGAATACTTCGACGATCATGAGGACAAATACACATCGCGCGACGACGATGTGAGCGGCACCACGCGCCCCTGGGGTCTTGGTCCCCGCGTGCCCATGTATGTCGTCTCGCCATGGAGCCGTGGCGGCTGGGTCAACAGCGAGGTGTTCGATCATACTTCGGTCGGCCAGTTCCTGGAAAAGCGCTTCGGCGTCACGATCCCTGGCATCAGCCCATGGCATCGCGCCGTGTGTGGCGACCTTACAAGCTGCTTCGATTTCACGCAGAACGGCGACAAGGCTTTCCCGAAACTGCCGGATGTCAGCAGGGCAAGTACGGTCCTCGCCGAGCATCTTACCCGCCCCAAAATCCTGCCTCCTCGCGCCCCGCAGGACATGTTTCAGGAAGCAGGCGTCCGTCGCTCGCGTGCCTTGCCCTACGTCCTTCATGTCGACGCGGTCGCCACCAGCGATGCGCTTACCCTGACCTTCACCAATGAGGGAAAGGCCGGCGCGGTCTTTCATGTGTACGACAAGCATCAGCTGGACCAGATTCCTCGACGCTATACCGTGGAACCCGGCAAGTCGCTCGAAGACAAATGGACCGCCACGAAGGATGGCCGCTTCGATCTCGTCGTGCTCGGCCCCAATGGCTACCTGCGCGGCTTCTCCGGCGATCTTGCGCAAGCCGCAAGTGCGCCCGTTCTCAACGCACGCTATGATGCGAAGGGTAAGGCCGTCCGTCTGCGACTCGCGCACCGTGGCGCGACGCCCGCCAGCATCACCCTCGGCAAGGATGCTTATGGTATCCACAGCGACCGCATCGTCACGGTGGTGGGCGGCAGCAGCACAAGCGAGCGTTGGCAGGTGGCAAAGAGCGAGGACTGGTACGACCTGACCGTCGCTACGCCGGGCATGGACATACGCCTCGCAGGGCGTATCGAAACGGGACATCACGGGATCAGCGATCCACTCATGCGCGCCTGAAAAACGCCGTCCGCAAAAGGAAGGGGCTTGCCGATCCGTCGGCAAGCCCTTGCATCGTCATCGCTACAGCGCAATGCGGGTCGCCACTGATCGCGATTGGCATCAACAGGCTGCGGCCTCGATGTCGAGCAACTTCTGCCGGACGACCGGATCGCTATCCCATCCCTCGGAGTTGACCGCCGCCCGCTCCGGCGGCTTGTATCATAAGAGGCCAAGAGCCACGTCCGCTATACAGGCGTGTTTTAAGCTTCAGTCTATTGCCCGCGTCGGCAACCGATATGCGCTGACACTCTGGCAGTTCAGGAGCAAGGCTCTATCTCCCCCAGCCATGAATCCGCCTCATCAAATGTACTGAACGCCCGGCAGAACCCAAGGTCTTGCACAGTTCGGTTTATCTGCAGGCGCAGTAAGGCAGAGGGAATAATCATCGCATTGCGCTTGATAGGGTAGCGTCGACACAATGTCGCAAATTGCATATTGATCGCAACCACTTCTGGATTTTGGGTTGACCAATCCCGGAAATCGTCGAGCAGCGTAAAGGACTGTCCGCCTACCGAAGCGCCGTCGAGCGCCACTTTCATCTGTAACAACGCGGCATTCGCGGTTTCCGCTGACCAAAAGCCGCGATAACACGCCTCCAGGCGTCGCTTGGCCGGGTCAAAGTTGAAATCGATCAATAGCCTGCTCCCTCTTTGGCCCTGCTAGCCAACCACCCGACGAGCTACCGCGCGCCGGATGTCAGATAGGACTAACTTACTGAAAGACCGGGTTCAACTGTACACGACGATGACGGAACCTTCTTTTAGCGTCGAGCGGTACGCTAGCCTAGGCGCAATCGCGCCCGCGATCTGCCACCCTCAGCGAGAGCGATGACAACGACGGAGCCCCTTGACCGGCCCGGAGCCTTTGCTGTTCAGCGGGAGAGCGTTGATCCTGGACGTGCCAATCGTGGCTTACGCCCCGGAATATTCCAACGGGTAAGCTTAGGTCTCCGGACGGACCTGCTTCAGTTTAAGGGCAGTTCCTTCGGACCGTAAATCCGCCCATTGACGATAACCTGCTTTACGTTACGCGCGTTGCGAATATCGAGCAGCGGGCTACTACCCACAATGACCATGTCCGCAAGCTTGCCCACCTCGATCGAGCCGAGATAGGCGCGTTGCCCAAGTAGCTCAGCAGGAATGGTCGTAGCCATCTGCAAAGCCTCGAAAGGCGTAAGTCCGGCCCGCACAGCCAGTTCCAGTTCCTTGTGCAGTGTCAGGCCAACCGGTGTTAATGGTGCGTCGGTTCCTGCCAGTAAACGCACACCGGCACGATGCAGCCTGACTATGCTCTTCCCGACATTTTCGCGAAGCTGCGGCGGCAAGGGTGGCCTTGCAGGTCCACTATCCGCGTTGCGCACCCATGCTGGCTGTGCGGTCCAACGCGGGTCAGCCCTGTCGACATCCGTTGCCAGTTCGTCCATCGGCGCAAGTAACGCCATTGTCGGTGTAAGTGTCATCTGCGATTTTGACAGTATCTGTACGACATCGTCATAGACGTTGTGGATACCGCTTGTTTTGCTGGAATAGCCACGACCCGAGGCGGAACTGTCGAAGTGCTCTACGCTGTCGCTTCCAAAGCGGGCTGCGGGGTAGATTTCATGAGAGCTGACGGGGATGCCCAGCTTGTGTGCACCCTCAACCAGCCGCTCACGCACGGGTTCGCTTGTGTGGACATAGGTTTTGAGCATATCGTACTTCAGCCTGCGGGCACGCTCGATCTCCCGATCGGCCTGGGCAAGGTCAGCAACTGTAGTCGACATGTCCCAGAAGGCGCGCTCGCCTTCGAGAATATAGCCGGTCGTGAATATACGCGGCGAAGGACGCAGGCCCGCGGCAGCAGCTTCGCGCTCCTCGATTGCATCTGCGGCGATGCTGCCGGGGCTACGCACCGTGGTTATTCCGTAGGCAAGCTGCAGGCGCCCAAACGCGCTGCCATATTCCTTGGCGAAATGCATATGAGCGTCAATCAGGCCCGGCATGACCGTCAAATTGGACGCATCTATGAATGTGTCCGCTTTGCGATCGGGTCTGTGCGGCTCGATGGCCACGATCCGATTGTGCTCCACCACGATGTCGACGTTGGAGCGGGCATCTGGATGTGCCCCGTCAACGAGCGTGCCGGCATGGATGACCAAAGTGCCGGTGGGGATGTCACGCTTCCAGTTCAGGTCCAGAGGAACCTTGGCGATTTGCCCGTTGGCGATCTGGACGAGCTTGAGTTCATCAACATCGAGATAGAAGAGTTGCGCGGAGTCGCCGGTCCAGCTGATGAAGCTGGCCAGACCGTCGGCAAGCTTCCGAGGAACGCCTGTCGGCGCACCATCCGGAGTGACCTGCATGACCCAAAGCGCCTGGTCCATCTGGAAAGCAATCGACCGACCATCGGGCGACCAGACGGGACCGTCGGCGGCCGACCGCGTGCCGATCGAGCGGTGGGGGGCAACGGTGTAATCTCGCGGCTCGCCTCTGCCGTCGGCTGCCAGCACCCGGATTTGGTTGGTAGTGCCCGCATCATAGGACTTGGACTTTGCGTAATCCTCGCTCCGCGAAACCATGATCGACCGCCCGTCGGCCGACCAGCTTGGATAGCCGGGGCCAAAATGGGCAGGCTGAACGGTCTCGATCCCGCCGGTGAATACATCGACAGTCTGCACCACCCCGTAAAAGTCTTGCAGGGCGCTGACGAAAGCGATTTTTTTGCCGTCGGGCGACCATGCAGGACGCATTTCCGCGCCCGGCGCTGAAGTCAGACGACGATGCCCACCGGATGCCAGCTCATAGATCCAGAGATCCATGCTGCCTTCGCGGTCGCTGGAATATGCCAGTTTCGATCCATCCGAAGACCATGCAGGGTCGGACACGACAAAAGTGCCGTCGGATGTCACCGTGTATGGCTTGCCGCCGATGTTCATCAGCCACAATTGCCCCAGCGCCGCGAATGCTACGCGCTTACCATCGGGAGAAATGACCGGCTTGAGCAAGCCCAGCACAGGCTCCTGCGCTGTGGAAGAAAGGTCCTGCGAACGGCGGATATAAGCCGGACGGCTGATGGGCAGCGTCGCGCTGAACTTTACGGTGGTCGTCTTGCCGGTCGTCAGAGACCGGCGTTTGATCTTTCCATCGGCAGCATAGAGATAGTCGTCGGGGGACAGCCATGCGCCCCGGAAGGGATGCACGTCCTCGCTTGCCGAGATGACCTTGTCGCCCTCCATGAGTTTGGCGAAGCCGCCTGTAACCAGCCCAAACAGGACTTTTTTGCCATCCGGTGCCCAGGCAGGCGTGCCAAGCGGCGCGGTTATATTGCCCGGTTCCAGCTTAGCGTTTGCAAGCAGGCGTTCGACGCCGTCGACTGACGTAGCGTAGATGCCGGAGGCATTCTCCCGTTCAGAGGTATAGGCAATGCCCTTCCCGTCCGGCGCGTAGCTGGAGCGCATTTCGTCACTTGGTGCGTGCGTAATCTGGCGGAGCGCGCCGCTATCCAGAACTAGTTCCCAGATGTCGTAATTCCCGCTCCGCTCAGAGCTGAACGCGATCCGCTTGCCATCGGGTGAGCAGGCCGGCTCCCGCGCCTCAAAAGGTCCTGGCGTAAGCACCTTCGGGTCGCTTCCATCCGGCCTGATACTCCATATGCGCCAATGCCCATCGCGGTTCGATTGAAAGGCGATCCGACTGCCATCGCCATACCAGCAGGGCTGCCGCGCGTCATAGAGAGTGTCGGTCAGCGCACGGGCAACACCGCCAGTCACAGGCATGCTGAACAACACGCCCTGCAAGTCCATCACCAACCTGCTGCGGTCTGGAGACAGCGCGATAGCCATCTCCGTTCCTTCATGCACGGTAATCTCGTTGACCCTGGGATCGCCCGGCGTGGCAGCGATCGCAGTGGGTGCCATACCGGCGGCAATACCGAACGCTGCGCCTAGTTGCGCTAAAATCTTAAGCTTCATAAATTCAACCCTGTCAAAAACACATACAAGGCGCCGTCCTCAAGGAGCCGAAAAAGTACATCAATAATTCGATAGAGAGCTGGGGGTCATAGCGCCGGACCTCAGGCCGGCTCGGACATCATGTACGAATGAATGTAAAAATCGCACATGTTGCCCGATCCAACTGTTCTCTAACGACTCAGAACTTGCGCTCTAGAGTAAAGCCAATTGTACGGGGCTGGATATAGTTGAACCAATTAGGATTGAAATTATATTGGTTATTAAAACCGCCGCCTATCAAGGCTTTTTTGTTGGTGGCGTTCTGCACGAACATATTCAGCTTCCAATCCTGGTATTTCAAGCCAGCATTGAGATCGACCTGCACATAGGAGGGATAATTTTGCCGAAGCGGTGCTTGAGCGAGCGTCGCGACGAATTCGCCCCTGCGCAGCCCCACATATGTCGCGGATCCTCCGATCGAGCCGGTGAGGTCACCGCCGAGCGAGCTTTCATAATTTGCTGACGCTCGCCCGGAATAACGGCTCGAAAACGGCAGCCTGTCTCCCTTCGCTCCATATACGGCAACAGTCTGGGAAAACGATTCGCGTAGTTCCGCGTCGGTATAGGACCCCCAGACCGCCAGTGTCAGACCTTTTTCGGGTCGTGCCTCCAATGACAATTCGACACCCCGGCTGCGCGCCCTATTGGCGTTGGCGTTATAGGTAAATGTCCCTCCGGGTGAGACTTGAGTGACTTGTATGTCCTTCCAGTCGATAGTGAAAATGGACAAGTCGTAGGAGAATGCGCGCGCAAAAAAATCGCCCTTCGCGCCAATTTCGTAATTTACCGTCTCGTCGGCCTTGTACTGGCAAGGAATGCCGATGCTGATGTCACATGTCGCGTTCGGGCCGCCCGGTCGATACCCGGTCGCGAACCGACCATAGATCATGTGATCCGGCGAGACCTTGAAGCGAGGCGTAATCTGGTACGTCAGCGCATGACCACTGGACTTGTAGATGGCTTCGAGAAAACCACCGGGAGTAAATACACCCATTTCGCGGTGATGCATTCGCTGACGATTTTCGCTGTACCGCAGACCTCCCTGAACGTCGAAGCTCTCGGACAAACGCACTGTAACATTAGCGAATCCGGCATATTCCTTGAATTTGAATCTGTCGCGCCAGATAATGGGATTGCCGATGACAGTGCCGGTGTCGGCATCGACCGCTCCGGTATCGATGTCATACGCAACCAATTCATGTGTGTAAAAAGCACCGACAATCACATCGATGGCTTCGCCGAAGGGCACAGCCACGCGCGCTTCCTGCGAAAATTTCTTCACGTCAAAGGGCAAAGGTAGCGTCGTTCCCCAGTTGGTCACACCCGCATCAGGGTAGATGCCGGGCCAGACACCGGTTAATGGCGCTGCCGAGAAATCCGCGAAGTCGAAACTCTTGCTCATGGAATAGGCAGTGAGCGACGTAATTTTTGCTACGCCGATCTGTCCCTCAAGAACCGCACTATACAACTGGTTCTTGCTATAGCCGTTGCCCGCGCCGAACAGATCTGACTGGAGATAGCGCGAACCCAGTCGCACGTCGACATTGGCCGATCCAAAGGCCTTGCGGTCCTGGTACAACGCGCCCAGCTTGGCTGAAAACGCATCAGATGGGCGCCAGAGCACAGAACCACGGACGCCCGATACCCTGATCTTGTTAACGTCCTGCTTTCCAGTGACGACATTGTCGATATAGCCTGGGTCTTGCCGTGAAAATCCCCCGACGCGAAAGGCCAGGGTGTCGCTGACGGGAATGTTGACGGACGCCCTTACATTATATCCGACGTCGCCAGCATGATTGATCGTGCTCAGGCCAGCGGCAACGGCTCCGCTGACGCGGTCGGTCGACGGGTCGATCGTCACATATTTCACCAGGCCACCCATGCTGCTGGCGCCGTAGAGTGTGCCTTGCGGACCGCGCAGTACCTCGATGCGGGCCAACTCGCTGGGATCGATATCCGGAGCGCCGCCGAACAACCCACCCTGACCTGTCGATGACCCATAAGGGATATCGTCAATTGTATAACCGACAATGGGATTTCCCGTCACCGGACCGGTAGTGATACCGCGAATTGCAAGATTAGACCGGTTTCGCGTTGTTTGAAGGTTGACACCAGGGATGCTGGAAAAGAAATCTTCGGCCTTGGTCTGGTTTTTGTCTAGAAGCGCGTTGCCGGTGACCGCCGTCACTGGAACCGGCACATCCTTGAGGCGCTCTTCGCGTTTTTGCGCCGTAACGACGATATCCTGCATTGAAGACGGCCTATCATCGTCGGCCCGTCCGCCGTTTCCCACCCGGACGATCGCCACCGATCCTGAAGCCCCCTGCTTGGCCAGGAAGCCGGAATTGGCCAGGATCGCGTCGAGAGCGTCGGATGGCGAAGCGATCCCGCTATAGCCAGATGAGCGGGCATTACGGAGGTGGTCCGCCTTGTAAACGACGGGGCGGCGCGATTGGCGGGCGTAAGCGTCAATAGCGCTCTTCAGGCTACCGCCTCGCACATTGAATGACGTCTGTTGCGCATGGGCTGTCGCGACAATGCACGTGCTTGCAGCGAGTGTTGCAATTAAACTTATGGTTCTCATCTGTCCCCCCCTTTGACATCCGACGGTCCCAAATCATCCGTCGGAGAGTAAGACAATCAGTCGCCACAAAACTGTAATCTCAACTTGAAATGCGTATGGCTTCCGGTGTTTCCTCAATCTTGAGACCATAGGCGTCGCGCAGCAGGCGGACAAAATCCACAGGCTTGGAAGCGGGGAAAATGCCGCCGATACGGATGTTGGCGGCGTCTTTATCAGTCACAATCAATTGTTGGCGATTATACCGATTGAACTCTGCGGCAACGTCCGAGAGGGGGTCCTGATCAAAGCTTAGCATACCTTCCCGCCATGCCAGGGCATTCTCGACCCGTTCGTCTGATTTGGCAGCTACCAAGGTGGCTGGCCCTTGGGTCAACGCGATTTCGCCAGAGGTGATCGTGGTTGACCGCATCGTTTCGGCACCCTGAATGTCATCAACCCTCACTCGCCCCTCACGAACGAGTATGCTCACCTTGTCGCCGTCCCGCTTGACCGAGAATTTCGTGCCGAGCACGGTAATCCGACGGTTGCCTGCATGGACTACGAACGGTCTGCTCTTGTCGTGCTCAACTTCGAAATAGGCTTCGCCCTGATCGAGCCATACCTCGCGAGCGAAATCGGTGACGGCTGTTCGTACGTCCGAGGCAGTGTTCAGCTCGATCTTGGAGCCGTCCGGCAGGTCGATGGTCCTATGAGCACCGATCTTGGTATCGTAGCGCGTATTCGCAACTTCAGTTTTAGGTTGCCGCACAAAAACATGCGACCCGAGACCGATCGCAGCGACCAGCGAGGCAGCGGCAGCCAGTGGCACCGCCCGCTTCACCCAATAATAGCGTGCCCGATTGTCGCACAGCGATTCAGGCATAAGCGAAGTACCAAGCGAGCCGATCCTGTCAGCTTCGCGCCACCCTTGTTCGAGCCTGATGAAAGTCACTCGGTGCAGATCGGATTTCGCAAGCCATTCGTCCAGCTCAGCCTGATCGCTCGTTGTCCAACCGGGCTCTTCGCGCGCGATGATCCATTGCGCCGCGTCGTCCTGTGTTTCGCGTACGCGGCTCATGAGGCGCCCCGGTCTCTACGCGCCATGTAGCGTCGACGTACTATTTTCCCTGCGCCCCCCAGCATATGATCGGCCAGGGCTTTCATTCCCATCATCAACTGGTGATTTACCGCATCTTTGCCGATACCCAGCCGAGCGGCCGTTTCCTGCACGTTGAGGCCTTCCACTTTCCGCAGCCACAATATCTCGCGCACTCGGGGAGTCATCTTGTCCAACCCTGCCTGAACGTGCCGGATCGAGTCCCTCGCGATCAGGTGCCGGTCCGTATCGAAAAGGTCGACACTGCCATCCAGTGTCTCTAGGTCCGCCACGAGCTCGAAAGATACGATCCGTGCCCGTTTGGCCTTATTGATCAGGTGGTTTCGCGCAACGGTAAATATGTATTGGCGCGTGGTTAACGGAAGGCCCCGGCGCGCGCCGCTATAGGCAAGTTCATAGATATCATGGGTAAGATCGGTCACGTCGTCTTCCACTCTCCAGTTGCGGCGAACGAAGTGCGTGAGCGACCTCTCGAGAGGTAGAACCTGCCGGCTGAACCACTCATCCAGTTCCTCCTGTTCGACCATGATACTGGGTAATGTCCCTCTCTCGCCCTGCCTTATACTTTGCCAAGACAATCGACGAGGCGGTTGCTGTAACCTAAATTGATACAAACCGCTGGATTACGATCGCTTTACGTTATTAGCTTTAGGGGCCTGCAGGCGCCATAACTCAGACAGCATCGCCAGAACTTGCTCGGCAAGCGACACTTTATGAGGACGGCGCATTTTCGTCTTTCTCCGACGGAATGATCCAAATAGCCGCTTCGAGCTAGAACTTCTTCTACGCAGCCGCCCGAAGGTCGCCGGACCAAGTAAAAACGCGCGACAATAGCTTGAGCGCGACCCGCGCACCTCCACTTTGCTTAGGATCTCCAGCAGTGCGTGCGCCGTGAGGTCCGCAATAAGCCAGTTGCCGATGACGCTTTCGTCCCGCGGATATTCGCTTTCCGAACTTCGATAGCGTCGCGGCGTCCAGCGAGAATCTTCCGCGCTACCCTCCACCTCTGTCGAGCGTTTGCGAGCGGCATGCATTATGGTCCTTTTTCACATACCGTCATAAAGGCATTGCCGCCAATGAACCCTCAAGGACATGAAGGGACGATCGGCCAGTCGAAAAGCCAGGTTTTGCGATGTCTCTGGATGCTGAAATCAGAGCCAATGGTGCCCGGGGACGGATTCGA
>TARA_R110000868_G_scaffold161317_1_pt1 | contig 24302 bp, 34 predicted proteins | sample TARA_R110000868 | Tara Oceans TARA_R110000868 (sample SAMEA4397489) | marine metagenome | biome: Polar Biome; feature: [SRF] surface water layer (ENVO:00010504); material: water (ENVO:00002006), including particulate matter (ENVO:01000060) such as... | depth 5 m | reverse complement strand
CGTGCTACTGGCCGCCACCATCGGTTTAGTTATCGCTTGGTGCGCCGTACTTACGCCGTAATGTATTGTGGGTTTTCAGGATCACAAACCGACACTTTTTTAGCAACCATACCTTTTGGTGATGAAGCAGGTTCAAAACTTACTTTGTCGCCGTCGCTTAACTCTTTGAAGTTATCAAGACCGGGGTTAATGTCTGAGAAGTGTATAAAATAATCTTTCTTGTCACTTACGATGAAGCCGAAGCCTTTTGTTTTGTTGAACCATTTAACCGTACCGATCATTTTAAAATCCTTAACTTCAAACCCAGTTACCAGCACGCACACAATGCCGTAAATTTAAGGATGGCGCAACGTTTTAAGGTTGCGCCAATAAATTATTATTTCTTTCCTTTTAGGTAGTTAATTTTATCTTCTATAGTCTGTGGCCCTTTGGGCTTGTAAGGCATTGGACGTTCTTTAAATCGCCCTTCGTTAAAGTCAAAGAACGCTTCGAAGTTATTGCCATGCCGTGATTTTCTGCATTTAGCAATAAACAAGTTTGGTTCTTGTTTTTCTATTCCAATCCACAAGCTAGATGAACGCACGCTACCCACCGAATCAGCAACATCCGATGGATAGGGGCACCTATCACCTTCGGAGCGCTTAGAGGGGTCTCTATTGACCTGTGACAAGCATATAACAACGCAGTTTAATGTCATTGCGAGCCCTGCAAGCCTTTGTGTGATGTCTGCAATCTTTAAATCTTCCCGATCATACTTTCCTGAGCTTGTGACGAGGCCGATATAATCCACGACAATAACCGAAAGGGGTTTTTTCATCGCATGAATTTTACAAACGGTTTCGATGTATTCAATATCAATGCGCGGTTGATCGAACACACGTCCATCAAGTAGCCAGGTGTTAGCGTCATTATTTGTAATATGCTCCATCCGTTCGAGTATTTCGTTTCGCTTCATCTCTAAACTAAAGAACATGAATTGTTTTTCAGGATAGTTCTTGATGATTTGATTCATGAAGTAGAGGCTAAAGAATGTTTTACCAACGCCCGACGCTCCGGCCACTGTTATTAACCCGCAATTTCTTATTTCCTCAAACTGTTTAATGTCGCATTTAATGCTTGCATCGTTTTTGAATATACCGTTATCACGTTCTTCTACGATATCAATTAGGGTTGCGCCGTAGCTCATCTTATCCAAGCGAACATCACCTATTTTTTGAGCACCATCAAGCATGATTTTAGAAGCTACTGAGGCAATCGGCTCGGCATCGCAATCTTTTACTGTTTTATCCATAATTTTTAATTGCGCCCGCAAATCTTCAAACGTGTTTAATTCCTCGATATGTCTATGTAGTGACGTTACCGGAAAGAAGTTATTAGTGATTGAGTTCACCACAATATCTTGCGCATCATCGTTTAACCCCATTCCGAACATCGAGGCAGCATCAAACAATTGTTCTTGGTCGTAACTTTTTCTGATAATATTATATAGCTCCTTGTGTGCTGGTGTATAAAACAAGCTGCTTTTTAGACTTAGCATTGCTTTTTGTACTTCAAGTGAGTTTGGATCTCCATCCGAAATAAGCACCCCTAAAACCCCGAGTTCAGCTTCGGGGTTTTTCTTTACTCTTGACTTCATGCCTTGTTCCTTAGTTAAAATAACGTGTTATTTAAATACTTCTCGAAATTTTCCCAATTTAAAATTGATTTTAGACCATTTATTTGCCTCCTTCCTCGGTGGTTGGTGTATTCATCCAAAAACCCAGGGCACGTTTCTTTAAGCCCTTTCAAGTAACCCCGAAAACTATCCTCAGTTAAAGGCTCATCCAGTCGCTTGTGCCAATACTTCTTAAAATTATTAATCGCTTGCCTAGACTTACTATCCAAAGCATTAGTTATCACATTAATAACCGGCTGCGGGCTGGCTGGAAGCTCCTCAGCAAATATGGAAGCCAAGTTTAAAGGGGTTGCGCCCGAAGGGGTAGATGCTGGTGGCGAACTTTGTTCGCTATCATTAGTTCTTACTTCTTTCTTATTTATGTGGCGCACATCTGGGCTAGGGGTAGGCGCAGATGTGCGCGGGGGTGTATTTTTTTCTTCCATTTTTTCCGAGGCATAAGATAAGTTTTTGTTAATTTCCTTATCCATCCATAGGTGATGATAAAATTCATAGTGGTTAACGCCGCCAGCCTGAGGATGGAAAGTCCCAATTAATTTAGCGTCTTTAAGTTCTTTTAAATGTCGTTTAAGTGTCGTTGCAGGAGTGCCAAGTTCTTCGGATAGTTGAGGAAGGGAGCGATACACGTCACCTTTTACGCTGCACCATTGAGATAAGCGCCCGTAAAGCATTTTTGCGTTGTTTGATAGTAGGCGTGTTGGAACCTGAGCTAACCATGATGGGATAAAAATTGCAGGTGATGTTGATTTAGGGTTGTACTTTTGTGGAGCACTCATGTTAAACTTCCTTTGTTAATTGTTGTTGACGCTGTACCGGATGTGCCCAATCACATGCTTTGAACATGTGTGTTGTGGGGATGGACCCCACCTTTTACTTTTTGTTCTTATTTTTAATTTTAGCCATACATGACCTACACCTAAGAGTTAAATTTTCCATCTCCAAGACAGTAGATGATTCATCTTTTTTTACAATACATAAACTATTCTCTTTATTAGATCCACAGTTGTCGCATTGATAACCATCCCTTATAACAAGCTTTAACCTAAGTCTTGGTTTCTTTCTATCAAAGGCAGCTTTGGCTTTTTCTTCCGGAGATTTTTCTGGTTTCTCTGGCTCGATGTAATCACCATAAAGCACATTAATTATTGTTTGAGCCACCTTTTTTTGGTACTCCGTAGAGTCATCGTGTTCAAGAACAAGTTTAGCTTGGCAATGAAATTCATTCTGGGATTGATAGTTATAGTCTGACTTTAAGCTCATCCACCCGCCATAACCTTGAAGTCTATAATGCTCAAAATTATCCATTTCACTCCAAGCATCGAGTATGTGACGCTGCGAATAAACCGAATGAATTATATCCACAAGGGATGAATCTTTGTTTTCGATGTAATCCGACGCATCACCCTCGCTTAGGTAAATTACAATACCTTTCTCATAATGATAACCAACGGCACCCAATCCAATTACAACACCATCAATAGTGTATTTCGTTATATCCAAAACCTATCACTCCTTAAATTGCAGACGATAAAAATTCTACATAAATTAATGTATAAAATGCGTGTTCCTGTGATCTGACTGTGATATAATATGTTCATATTATAAGCACCTGAATTGCTTGTAGTTGTTTCACCGGGCTACGCCCAATGTCGTCCAGGTATCCCCATACCTAGGCGGTCGATCCTACCCTACTGCTTTGCTTAAAGCTATGGTAAGATACACAAAACTATGCCTCCTAACGCAGTGTTTTACAGCCCGTTTGGTCTCCACTTTTCGGGCTATTTTTTTAATATTCGCCTAGCTTTCCAAGTAGTTCTTTACCGAATTGACGCAAAAAAGTTTCCACAACATGGATTTCTTTGATGGTGAAGGTTTTATGCTCGTCTAAAGGCGCTCTGTCATACATAGAATTCGCAACTTGCTCAAGCAGTTGCTGTGATTTGGCGTGTAGATCAAATTCCATAACTTTTCCTTGTTTAATTTGAATTAACGTCTTGCCCTGTATGTGCGAGGTCGTGCTTGTCTTCGTGCTTTGCGCTCCTGATGTTTGTTGATGATGTGGTTTGTTGCTCGATGCGCTACCGCACCCGCAGTACCCGCAGCAGCACCCGCAACGGCCGCCCCTGCCATGTGTTCCAGCATACCCCCACCTGAGCTATTGGTTTGCTGTGTTTGTTCCTGGGTTGCGTTCAAAGGAACGTCAAGTTTCGGTTGCTGGGGTTGCTCGCTGCAACTCACGAGGAAGCTAACGCCCACGAGTGTGACCATAAAGCCAAACGCAAAGCATAGCGCTACCCTTGGGTTAAATTTCATCGGCAAAAACCTCCGCACTTCTTGCATTTGTATTGCGGTGGGTTAGTCAGAAGTGCGTGCCCATCATGTTCATGCTCACATTCTTTCGGGCATTCTTCATAACCACCGGCGTGAACTGAACAGCATGAGGCAAGGCGCTCAGGGAATTGAAGTCCATGCCAATACATGATTTGACTTTTGATTAGGGATTCGCGGGTTGGGTAAAGTTGGTGCTCAAACCATCCTGACAAGCTCGGGTCGCGATAGCACCATTCTTGGTTTGTATCTGGTTCAATTGATTCAATCATCCAGCTTGATATTTTACCGCAAAATCCGGCTTGCCAAACTAATTGACCTACGGCGTATGTAGGCTCGGGCTTGGTTGGCTCTTTGAGTTTGTTAATTAGGTCGTCTAAGCACATAAATACCTGAGTTCCATGTTTAACGGTCATCAATTCAAAAAATTGGCAACCTTCATCAATAATTGTTTTTGACCTAACTTTATGGATAAATCCGACATCATACGCATTTTCTAGCAACTCATGCGCGATTTTAAGTTTCTCGTAATCAATCACTTCATCACCTCCAAGTTATCAGCAAAGCATTTGGTCTCACCGCGCCACGGGGCCACAAACTTCTCGCAGTGGTATTTTAAAACGACGGGCTTATTTTGGGATAGTGATTCTTGTGCCTTTTTAACTAAGCTTGATTTAAGCTGGCCAAAGGTAAAATGAAACGCCGAACCGTTAGCACCTGAAGCGTCAGTTAAACCACCTCGGATTAGCTCGCCTTCATACGTACCCCAAAGTGAACCCTCTTTTGCTACTTTCACAAGAACGCCGTGTTTATCGCCTTCTTGAGTCGTCCAGCAACCGGTAAGTGAGACTGCTAATACTGCTAATATTGCTAATTTTTTCATCCTTCACCCCCAGTTACCCGGTTGCCGTCCTCGTCAAACTTCCATGCGATTTCACTGCGCACGACAGGTATTTCTCTTGGTGCGTCAATTCCGACGCGATACTCTCCGTGCGTTCCAGTTCCTAGCATCGTAATCACAACATCATCACCGATTAAAATCTGCTCGCCACGCCTTCTTGTTAAAATTAACATCTAACTGCACTCTTTATGACAAGACTGGCCCCACGGCGTGGTCACGCACACCATCTTGCAATGACTCGCTGCCAAAACTTGGAAACTTAATGCCACACCTACCGCTAAAACTGCTATGTATTTAATCATCGCAACATCTCCATGCGTTTGATCATGTTATTAATAGCATCGACCTTGCTTTTGAACACCGACGCACCTAGACAGTCATAAGCTAAATTAAGCAAAACATCTTCACCTCGGACGTAAATACAGGTAGAATCCTTATCGTCATTGACATCCACAACTACACCAGATATCAAGTCAGTCCATTGCGGATAAATAACCGTATAATCATCACCCCAGGCCCGTCGACCCATATCAGTCCCAAAAAACCAAACTTCATCGCCGAATTTTAACTCAATCATTATCCTGCTCCCATTCTGCTTTTAATTTACCGTCCGTAAACTTCTCGATACGCAACTGTGAAAATGTAGGCACAAAACCCCACTTCATCCAGTTGTCGAAACTATTTGCCGACATACCTGTTTCTTTTTGGAATCTGTAGCCTGTTACATAAAACTTTTTAACTTGATCTGATGTCATTTCTGCCCCTCCGATTATATAAAGCAATAATATATTAAGTGTTGACACATTGCAAGCTATATTGTATGATGGTGGCACGTCAAATCCGACGTGGACTTAGCAGTAAAGAGGATAGAGATATGAGACAGCAATGGGAAGTATTGGACCAGGAGTTTAGTTTGGCTGATAACGTAGACAGGTTAGTTCTGATTAACAACAAGATTAAAGAATTAGAAGTTGAAAAAGCTGCGTTAACGTCGGCTATTATTAATGACTTAGCTCACGATAAAAAAGGCGAGCAAACTTATACAGTTGGCACAATGAAAGTGACTTGTCGCACACCGTGGATATTAAGCATCGACAAGAAAGCGTATATTTCCGGTGATGTTTATTTAGACCCGGCCTTCGATCCTATTGAAATATCCCAGTCATTTAAGGTCAACCGTGCAGCGTATGAAGATTATCTAAGTAAAGCACCACAAACAACAAGGATTGCGCTTGATATGCTGATTGAGTCTAAGCCTGGAAAAGCATCCGTTGTGGTGAAGGTATGAGTAACTCAATCTTAATATTAGGTGAGTCGGGGACTGGTAAAAGCACCAGTCTGCGCAACTTACCACATAACGAAACGATGATAATTAATGTTCTCGGGAAGCCATTGCCTTTCCGAGGATCTAAATCTAAATACAAACCTTTGTCATCCGATGGGTTATCCGGAAACTACTATGCCAGTGATGATCCACTTAAGATTCAGAGGTTAATTAATAAAGTTAGCGCCCAAAGACCAGATATTAAATATTTAATACTTGATGATTTCGGTTTCACAATTTCTCATAGCTTTATGGCTAAGTGCCATATCAATGGATTCGGAAAGTTCAGTGATATAGCTCGTGAAACGTTTGGTATATTTCAGGCTCTTCAAGATATGCGCGATGATTTAACGTGTGTAGTAATCATGCACACTGAGGTGGACGCAACCGGGAAGCATAAAGCTAAAACAATCGGCAAGGCTATCGATAATTACGTGAATATCGAAGGGACGTTTACGTATGTGTTTCATGCATTAACTGCTGAGGGTAATTATTTCTTTCTGACGAATAACGATGGACAGCATACGTGCAAAACCCCGCTTGGTTGTTTTGAAGAGCTGAAAATTGACAATGATTTAAAACAGGTGATTGATACAATCAAAACCTATAACGAAGGAGAGTAACATGAGTTTTTACGCAGGCGCAACGGGCGATCCATCCAAGGCTTTTGTTCAGGATTTCACCACGATACCAGAAGGCAGTAAGGCGCTAGCAACAATTAAAGCTTTCGAAGTCGTTGACAAAGATGCCACACAATACAGCGGGGCAACTAAATTTTTTCAAGTTACATGGAAGTTAACAACAGGTGACTTTACGAACAGGGAAGTTCAACAAAAGATTAAGTGTTTCGATGGCAAGCCCGAGCAGATTGAACGCGCAAAAAACATGCTTGTTCTGGTTATGAAACTTTGTGACTACACGCCATCACACAACAACGAGCCGACCACGCAAGAGCTGGCTAGTTTGTGCGGCAAGATTGTCGGCATCGTGATTGGTGAATGGTCCATGCCTAAAGCCGATGGCAGTGGCAACATGGAAGGTAATTTTGTTCGAGAATGTCATAAGTCTGAAGGTTTTGCTTGTGAAACAGGTGTGAAAGCTGAAGTTAAATATGCGGCACCTGCTCCTGACAGTGCGTTTTCACGCAACAAACCACAGGAAGATGATTTATTTCCTGATAGTGATGTGCCTTTTTGATTGTTTCACGTGAAACATTGGCCGGGAAACCGGCCTTTTAAGGGTGGTGTATGGATCAAGACGAAGTTGAGTTAATCTACAATTACTTGCATGATCATTATGAGTATGTTGATGGTGAGATGGTGCGGAAAAAATGGGTCAGTGGGTTGAGTGCGTCCGCGATTGGTCGCATAGCAGGTCATGTTAGACCCACTAACGGCAGTGGTCGAATGGTGACCCGCTTATCGGTGAATTTCAACTCCAAAAGAAGATGCATTAATTTAGACAGGGCTATATTTCTCTATTTCCACAAATTCATACCCGAGGCCATCACGCATGTAGACGGAAATTGCGCCAATAACAAAATAGAAAATTTAAAGCAAACAACAAAATCACAGATAAATCAAGCAACAAGACCCAACTGGAAGGGTTTTATTGTCTACCATGGCAAGCGAGGTACGCGCTATTACGCAAAACTACAGGTAGACAGCAAAGAAATAAGCCTGGGAGGATTCAATACCCCTGAAGAAGCCCACGAAGCTTACCTAAAAGCCAAGGCTAACTATGAAAATCCTTAGGCCCTACCAAGCAAAAGCAGTTGCCGAATGCTGGGCTGAACTTAGGGCGTCCAACAAACCCGTGTTGCTAATGGCGAGCGTTGGCGCTGGTAAATCTTTAATGCTTGCTTCTATTCTTCGAGATGTTCAGGCCGCCGGTAAGCGTGTGCTGTGCTTAGTTAATAACGCTGAACTTGTGCGCAACAACGCTCAAACTTTAATTGATGAAGGTGGCAGCGCGTCAATTTATTGTGCGGCACTGGGTGAAAAAGACTGTTCGGCACCGGTTGTTTTCGGCACGCCGCAGTCGGTGTTAAATGGCATTACAAATAAAGCGGATATCAGTAAAATAAAATTTAACTTAATCGCAATCGATGAATGCCATGCTATTAATTACAATAACCATAGGTCAGCTTTTATGCGTGTGTTGCGACATTACAAGCAAACATACGAAGAATTGCGCGTTCTTGGTGCAACCGGTACAGATTTTAGATACAAAGGGGAAGCTATTGTTGGTGAAGAATGCCTCTTTAAAACTCAAGTGGGTAATATAACCACAGAAAAGTTAATTGACGACGGATATTTAATTAAGCCTGATTTTCAAGTAGATAAAAAATTAGTCATTGATTTCTCCAAAGTAAAAATAAAATCGACAGGCCAGTTCGATCAAAAGCAACTTGCCCAGGTTATCGAAAAAAGTGCACGTTTGACTGAGCTTATTTGCAAGCAGGTCATTCATATTATGGAAACTGAGTGTCGGCGTGGCGTGTTTTTATTTGCGACAACAAAGAAGCATGCGCATGAGATACTGAGCCACCTCCCGGCGCATGAGTCGGCTATTATTTTGGGTGAAACGACTCAAACCGAACGGACGAGGATTTTAGACGATGCGCGTAACGGTAAGATTAAATATTTGGTTAACATTGCCATTATTAGCGTTGGTGTTGACATACCTACCTTCGACACAATCGCTTATCTTCGGCCCACCGAGAGCCTTGTATTACTTGTTCAAACAATGGGACGAGCATTGCGACTCTCCCCAGCAACGAACAAAAGTAGTGCCTTGGTGCTCGACTTTGCCGGTAACATAGAGCGCCATCAAGATTGGGATAACCCGTTGATATTAGATGCGGTAGATCAAACTATAAATGAGGATGTTCCGCGTGTAATCATATGCCCGGCATGTTCCCAATTAAACACAGAAACAGCGCGTCGATGTGTTGGGGTAACGAACAACAAACGATGTGATTATTATTTTGAATTTAAAGAATGCCCCAACAAGTCATGCAACGCTCAAAATGATATTGCGAGTCGTTACTGCCGATTGTGTGAGGCTGAGATAATCGACCCAAATGCAAAGCTTAACATTAACTTAACAAAGACCGTTGTTAAGATAGTCACAGTCAAAGAGATGCAAATGGGTGTATCGGGCGGTGCGTACAGTTTCCGCGTGAATATTGAGTACAAATGCATCGACGAACATGGTAAACGGTTTAGCGTGTATGAGGGCTACACGCCCATGAGTGATAAAGGTAAGAACATATTTTATGGTAAATTTGTTCGAGTACACTGCGAAAAAAGCTCACACTATTACCCGCACTTAAGGAATATAATAAAAGTGAAGGAGATGTTGGATAATGTTACCGCGCCGAGAGTTTTGCATTTAAATATGAAAGATGATGGCGTGAAGATTAAAAAGAAGCTGTTTTAACAAATAGGCCTTCCGTGCGTGTAATTTTCAGTTCTTAGGTATTCCCGAATAACTTCTTTGCACGCCTCAAATCCCCACATACAAACCGCCATATAATTGTTATTTGATTTGCGTTCAAGAAAAGCTATTTGCTCTGGTGACGGTTTGTTTTTACCGACCTTTAACTCTAACCACAGCCCGTGCTTGCCATTGGATGGCACCGCTAAAAAGAAATCTGAAACGCCTCGCTTAACGCCCATCTTTTTTAATTTACGGCCTTCTTGCTCACTGCATTTTCGCTCATTCGCGATGTGGTGCAAGTCGTCAGCAAGCTCGGGATAGTTATGATGAAACCAGTTAACGAGGTTAATGTGGTCTACCTCTTCAGCCTTAAGAGCCATAACCTTCCCTAATCATCACTGCAATATCTTTAGCCCTGCCATGAACTTGCGTGGCCCATTTAGAATCAAGCGCTTCAAGTGCTGCGGTGGTGTAATCATGATTGGCTAATGCGGCGATCATCTTTTTAAAACCCAGTAATCGCGGCATACCTATGTTGTAACACATGTTTACAAGTGCATCTTGTACGTTTGGTGGTTGGCCGTAATACCAATCCATTGGCGCTAATTCTTTTTTACATATTAAGATATCGTTAGCCAGCATAAACTCGGCTTCTTCGCGTGAAATACCCCGGTCGGTTAAATTTCGACCGTAACCGATGGTCAGTTTTCCAACTGTGTCGAGGTAAAAGTTATTCCTAAAACCTTCGTGATGCTTAAGCCACGTCTCTAAAGATTTCATAACGACCTCCTGTCATTTCGCTTTATTCCGGTGAAATGTCTATCTCAATCCCGTGAGCACTTAATATTGCTTCAGCGCCTTGCTCTATAACACCATCTTTTTTACCAGTAAACAAATAAGAACCAAACCCAACAGCTAAAGCTAAAACTATCACGCCGCCCTTCATCCAAGCTGCTTTCATAATATCCCCCTTGCAAAAAAGGCCCCGAAGGGCCTTTAATTAACAGATTAAACGTCTACTGCTGAGTACCAAACATCTACTTTATAAGTAGATGCCGTACCGCCTGTGAAATCTGCGGTAGCTGCTGCTAAATACAAACCTTGGTTTAGTGTGGCTGAGTCAACCAAAGTTGTATCTACTGGGCTAAAGCCAAAGCTTGTATCTGCTGTAGCTCCAATCAAAGTTGCTGCTGCTAAAGTACCTGTTGCCTTTGTGCCCGCACCATTTGCAGTTGAAGCGTATTGAATATGAACCGCGCCACCAAGTGCAAGAACAGTACCACCATAATTCACTGCTAAACTAGCGCGATGAAGAATGATTTTCTGTCCTGTAGCTGGAGCCGCAACCAACGCAACCGACGCAGTATACTGACCAATGAACTCAGCCAATGTTACGTCAACTTGAATGTGCTGCATATTTGAGGACAAATCTAACACAGGAACAAAAGCAGCGGTTGTGCTGTTATATGTAAATGTGTTTTGGCCGCCACTGTAACTGATAGCAACTAAAGAACCGTCAGGAAACGTAAAAGCGCCGTTATTCAACGTGTCAATCACTGTTGCTTGACCTGTCCAATACGCAGCGGTTGTGATCGCCGCAAGAGTATCAGTGGTTGTAATTCTAACCATGGTAGGCGAAACGCCCCAATCGTACGAAATAGCTGTAATAGACATAAATCAACTCCCTTTAATTAGTGAATAAATTACTTCTTACCCTTTATAACTTTGTTAGCTTTTGCATCAATCTTGTTTAACGATGATTCAGGCATGCGACCCTCGTTATACTGCTGCTGAGCACGCCCTTTCGCGTTTATCGCCCTAGCCTTGGTGTCTACAGGATAACTCCTGTCAGGCCCCGCAAAATCACTCTTCGGTAAGTTTGCTCGGGCTTTCGTCGTCAACTTTGCCATCTTCAATCTCCGTCTGAAGCTCTTTAATCTGATAATCCAGCTCGCCAACATGACCAACAAGCATGGTAAGCTTCTGCTCAGTCTCTTTCAAATCCTTGCTAAGCTCACCGTGTTGCTCGATTAAACCAGCGTGCTCTTTGGCAAGTAACTCTCGTCGTGCTTGTAATTTTTCTAACATTTTAAATCTCCAAATTAACGTACGCGTCTTGCATAAATTTCGCCGAAAGCACTCAATGTGTCAACCGTAAAATCACCTCGCGCAACCAAATAATAGGTGGTTGTTCCTGAGATTGATATTCTCTGCATTGGAGCAATGCCCGTAGCGCCGTCCGCACCAAGAACGAGTCCACCTGTCCCGTAATTTATTCTGTTTTGCAATTGAGCCGCGCCAAGATTTGCCGTAGTACTGCCTAGAGTCGAATAAAGTAAGGTTGCATTAGTGGTCGCCGCTGGCAAGAAGAATACATTTCCCCATACATTCCAATCTCCGGCGGTAAGAGATATTGAGGTTACGTTTGCAGGCGTTGCTGTCGTTAAAGAAACAGCGCTTCCTATCAAAACAGTGTTCGATATTACCTGCCCAACACTCCCAGCATCAGCATCATTATTTGTTGTTGTGCCAATAATTCCTGCGGTGCTGCTATCAAAATCAAGCGCTGTTGACGTTACCAAGCCATTACCAGTCACCGCAAAAGTTGTGGTTGCGGCATTGTTTTGACCTTGATAAATATCATCTGTATCTGCTGCTGAACCCCTACGCAATGTAAATGCGCCCTGAGTTGCGTTAGTTAAAATTTCAGGGTTAGCAGCGGAGTTATCATAAACTTCTTGCAATGTTGATGCAGTAGAACCAACCCCACCCGCGGCAGACTGGAACCTTGTGGCTTCAATAAATACAGATTCGGCGCTATCACTTAAATCAGTAGCACCTTCTATAATTACAAGAAACCCTCTAAGAAGTCCGTTGGCTGCAATTGATGGCTCTGTAACAAAACTTCCTGATGTGATACCTGCTATCGCCAAATCTTTTGAACCATACGAAACCTGGCCGCGTTGTAACTTAAGATTGTTAGACGTAAATGAGTACGCCCTTTGTATTGACCACTGATTATTTGCGAGCGCTGTTAAACCTCCAGCTCCGTCATCTATGTTATCAGGGTCAACCGCCGTCCCAGTTACACCATTACTACCGTCTGAGAACCGATATTGAAAAGAAGCTGCTGTTAATAGCGCTAATGTTAGTGCATTAGGATTATTAACATCGACAGCATAATTAACACCGACTCCGTACATGACGCCTGCGGATTTATCTATATTTAAGTTGGCGCCATTGGGTGATACTACATTACCGCTTACATTGAAAAATCCGATTGCATCCGTGAGGTCATTTAATTGGCAGTTGGTATTGTACGATATATGCTGTTCATTATTTACAGCATCAACCGTTGTTCTGTTCACATGTACTGCAACACCCAGTTGAATGATGGTTCGTAGTTCTAAATTCGTAAATGGGGCGGTACTTTCTATAACTGCGCCTGCGGATGTAATACCCACAAAGCTAATATTAGCGGTTAAAAGGGCCACCGGGGTTATGTTTGTTTTACCCGTCCAGCTTACAGGGGTCGCGGTTCCATCGGCAGCAATAACCTGACCTGTGCCATCTGTAATGCTATATTCTGTAGCTGCTGTGCCGGTAGATAAAACACCGCCGGTTAGTAGGCCTGTGGCCTCACTCACTACCGAGCCGGTTACAGCACCAATGAATGAGCTCGCAGTAATTGTGCCGGCAGCCACCAAACTCGTCGCCGTAGCTGCTCCAATGTCCGATACAAATGTTGATGTCATAAATCACCTATGCAATTGAGAAGCCAGTTAAAGAACCTATTATAATCAAGTCACTCTTTATAACTGCTGTTCCAGTTCCCGAGGCTGTCACTTGAGGATTGATTGTAATTTTGACAACTTGAGGCGCTGTGTTTGCTTCAGCCGCATTTCTTTCAATCGTCATAGCTCCGCTTGTAGCACTTAATGAACCGCCAGCCGTGGTTGATGTAGCAATAAAACCGCTACCCATTGAACCATCAACAACCACATCCGTTCCTGAACCATTTCTACCAATAGAAAAGTATTGTTTTTCAAGAAGAGAGGTTCCTACATCACTAAACAACGCTCTTGAGTTAACTACAAAACATTCAATACCAATAAAATATTCACCGGCTGGAACTGTAACAAGTAGAACGGTTGCTTTAGCAGCCGCAGCAACTAATTTTGTAACTGTGTAGTTGCTTCCGTTCACTGAGTTAGAATAATTGATATTTATTCCAGCGCTAGAACCTGAGTCACCACTTACTAGTCCTCCGGCAGCACTAAGCGAACCACTCAAGACCGTATCACCCGAGGCGTTAACCAAAAGATTAGCGGCATTAGTTGAACCATCAGCCGTCAACTGAATTCCACCGGCCGGCGATCTAATAAGAATACCGTTAGCGATGGACGACGATTGACTCATTACCCATCGGTTAGCCCATCCAGAAACACCTGTGTATCCTGTAGAGTATAAACGGAAATTCGAAGAGGAGGTATTATTGGAAAAGGTTACTCCAGCCAATGCAGCCGTTCCGTTGGTGGAGTTTGTTATGGATAACTCGGTTCCTGCGTTTTGGTTATTTAGAATGGTTGAAGACGCACCAGCAGTAAGCGAGCCATTAGCTACAGCATTACCTGTTTCATCAACTGTGAATTGTTCGGTTCCTGCGGGGCCGCCAGATAAAACAGCAAATTTACCACCGCTACCGGATGATATAGCGGATGCAATCCAGCCAGGTCGAGTTGCGTGACTTGCGGTATAGCATGTAATTGCTCCACCGCCTGCCGCTGTTCCAGCTCCGGCTTGCATGGCTAAAGCACCGCCAGCAGGCGAATCAAGAAGAATCCATCTGTTGCCAGTTCCATTTGCACTAAAAAACGTATTCTCGTTAATAATGCCCAGCTCAGTAATATTATTCTGAACCGCACTTGGAAGTGTTGAGCTAAGGCTAGGTACACCAGCGGCGCTGGTAATTAATGTTGCATTGTTAGCCGTAGCCAAGCCACTAACCGTGTCACCTGAGGCAGCGTAGTAAGCCATTTCGTTAATAGTTCCAGTGCTTACCGTACCGCCACCACCGCCACCGCCGCCAGTATCAACCCCAAAGACATCTAACCATTTTTTAAAATCAGCGGCATTGATCATGTTAGAATCCACCCTGTTATTTCGGTGATATTCGTTGCGTCGTTTGTAAATGTTTGAACATAGGTTCTTGTTTCATACACGACGGTGATTGTTGAGACAAACGTGCCAGCATAAACAAAGATTTGTTCAAGCTGGGCCAAGGGTAATTGCGTCCCGTCATCCGCTAAAATAGTTTCGATCATAATATAAAATCCTTATTGTAAGATGTCGGGCACAAACGCCTTGATTTTGTCTGTTGTATCTAGCAAATCCATATTGCAATTTTGCGGCATGTCTCGTAAAGCTTGTTTTTTTGAAGCAATATTATTCTGCATCATTATGTCTTTTGATTCTAGCGCAAACTGAAACGGCAGGTCTAACTCTTCAAGCTTTTGGTTACGAACTTTTCGCAAGCAATCAAGATGAATCCTCTCAGCGTGCGGTCGGTCAATATCGATGCTTTTACTCAGCGGCGCACCTAGACGCCAAGCGTTGCGAAAGTAACGGTCGGTAGGGATGTCTGCAACATCTAAAACTTCAAAGTGAGTCCCTAACGGCATCGACTTTTGCGCCAGCTTATAGACGTCACTATCAGGGCAAGCACAAAACTCAGGCGTAGGCATGACGATTGCAACGCTTCCATCCTCTTGAGTGTAAGCTATTCTTGTATTAATCATGCTTGGTCTCCACATGCGATAACCGAATTGCCATCTCTATCAATTTGTGATGTCAACTGAATAGTGGTAAATGTAGCCGTCCCGGCAGCTTTACCACTCGCGCCGATGCCAATCAAATTATTACCACCTCCCGCACTGGAGGTTGTGGCGCTGGTTGAGTAGCTTGCGCTTGAGAAAGGCGTTGTCCAATTTACAATAAATATACCCAATGCCGAATCCGTAACACTGGTTACATTGTAAGACGCGGCGATGCTTGGCCCAGTTAATTGGTTATACAAGACCCAGCCTTTAGGATGTCCAGGATGAAACTGCTGAACAGCTGGAGCACTAAATACTGCTGAGCTTGCAGCTGCTTCCATTTGAGCTTGCGATGCTGTTACCGCAACAGTTGCCGACACACCTTCGTACCGAATGCATGGAAGGATAACGATTGAAGGCTGCATGTTGTTATGCGCACCACCCCCGCCCGTGCTTCCTGTGTTACCACCGACTGCCGTTCCGCTTCCTGCCACCAAGCTATCTGAACCACCAACACCTGCAATTACATTAGGGTGAATATGTGCAGGAATCTCAGCGGTCGTAAGAGTAACTGTCTCAGCTCCGCCCGTGTCACCGACTGAATTACCAAGCTCGGCAGTGCCTACGCCCCCAGAACCAACAGAAACTTTACGTTGAGAATCAGGCAGGTTGAATGTAGTGGCGCCATCACCGATACCATACGTCGTGCTGATAACCGAAAAAAGAGAAGCGTATGTTGTTCGACTAACTGCTGAACCGTCACGCACTAAACATCCAGCCGGTGCAGACGTGCCACCGAAATCAACAAAGTCACCAACGTTACCACCACTAGCAATTGATGAATCCGCACTTGATTTAATGCATATTAAAAGAACTGTGGATGGCTGAATGTTGCTATGTGAGCCACCACCGCCGGTTGATGTAGTAGTTGCGGCACTTCCGCTTGTTGCAAAGATACTATTTCCAGATGTGGTTCCTTGTGATTGAACACCACCCCAGTTATGCGTATGCGCTGGCATTTGGGCCGTTGTTAATGTGATATCTTCAGCACCACCGGTGTCACCGACCGCATTACCAAGTGTTCCGGTTGCTGAACCACCAGAACCCACACCAGTTTTTCGCTGCATATCGGGAATATTGAAGGTGGTTGAGCCGTCACCAACGCCCCAAGTTGTACCAATTGCTGTGAAAAGGTCTATGTAAGTAGCTCGGCTAATCGCTGCGCCATCACAAACCAAATAACCGGTGGGGGCGCTTGTTAATGCAAAAGATGCGACTGAACCAATCGGGTTAGAGCCGCCACCTAAAGAATCAACGTAGGCTTTTATAGATTCACTCGTGGCGAGGGAGGTCGCGCTTGCAGTTGCGAGCGTATCATCATCTATAACACCATCAACAGCGGTTGAGCCGTTAAGGTCTAAAGTCGATCCACCACTCAGCGCAACATTATTGCTGAACGTTTTCGCTCCGCTAATCGTTTGGGTCGTGGCTAAAGTTACAAAAGTACTCCCTGGTTGCGCGTAAATGTCAAATATAACAGGGTCTGTGCCAACCGTTGTTACGGTAGCTGATTGAAGGTAAATAGAACCACCGTTTATTGTGCCGTCCGACACAGGCACTAAAGTTCCAGCTACTATTTCAGCAGCTTCATCGTAATCAGTTGCACGAGTAAGAACCCAGTTACTAGCGCCGGTTCCAACGGTAGTCACCGTATAAACACCATTATCAGGTGTCGATGTTTGGTTTTTAACTAAAATCCTGTCGGCGACCTGCGTTAACACGCCGTCAATAGATAAAGCCACTTGCGTACTGTTATTGGTTAATGTTGCCCCAACACCAGCGGCACCGTTGGCGTAAGCCCCGGTTAGATTCGCAGTGGTTCCAAGCAAACAACTTAAAATAACTGTAAACCCACCACCGGCAACGCTATCCACATAAGTTTTTATGCTGGTTGCTGTTGCAAGGTTGGCGGCTGTAGCAGTTGCCATTGAGTTATCATTGATAATTGCATTTACTGCGGTTGTTCCTTGAACTGTAAATGTTCCAGGAGCATCAGCGGTTGCCGACAAGCTTAATGTAGGATTTCCAGAACCGTCACCATTGGCAACATCAACTTCATTAGCTGTTCCAGTAAGAACCCGAGAGGCCACTACGCCCGTCGCGGTTGTGCTGGAAAGAAAGCCTGTTGCAAGGGCATCTAAAAATTGAGCGTTGACTAAAGTTCCGTTGCTTGATTGGGCGATAAATGAAGCTTCAGCGAGGTCTTGAACTGTTTTATCAGTGATAAGACCTTGGTTCTCAAGGCCAATCATTGATGCGCCGTCACCTGGGATATAAGCTGCTAACCTTGCAATTAAGTTAGCCACATCTGCTGAGTCATCAATTTGAATCCATGAGGCACTAACGGAATCATAATACTCATAGGTTACTAAATCAGTATTAAAGCGAAGGCGAAAATACATATCAGCAGCAATAGCGGGGCGTTCGGCAGTTGTCCCGGATGGTAGGAACGTCCAAGGGTTATTAAAGGAGGCATTGCTGCCGCCGGATAACCCTACGGTGGTCGAGCCATTATCTAAATCGCCGCCGCTTGCAAATTCACTGAACTTTATCGTATCAACCATGACCAATCCTTATGGTAATGCTCTAAGTGAGATCCCCACGTATACCATAGGGTCAGGCGTTACGAAAGAAAGGACATCCCCGCCACGCACAAATCGTTTAAACCCGTCCTTCATAAGCTCAATAAACTGATCGCTTGTTACCGTGTTAAGTGCTGGAACAGTAGCAGTTTTATTGTAACCAACAAACAAGGTTGCGTCATCGGTCAATGTAAAAATTGCTTGCATGTTATTTGTTGCCAAACCTGGAACGGTGTACGTCAATGTATTGCCTGATGTCAAAGCGATACGTGTCGTTACATCACTAAAGTTTGTGGTATCGATGTAATTGTTATGATATTGAACGGCCATGATTTAACTCCCTTATTCAAATCTAATTAATTTACGAGACAGCACAGTTTGCTGAACGATAGTCATCGCTGTATTGGTCGTGGTATTTACTCCCGTAACACCCGCCCCCCCAGCCCCAGACAAAGCACGTGACGCAGCACCTGTTCCTGTGGCTGCCCCCACTTGTAAAGCATGGGTGTGCGATGGTAGTTCGGTTGATCCAATCTGATGCGTAGCGCTGCCGCCCAACTTACCTATGCCGTTATTCGTAACACCAAATAAAGAACCACCTACACCCGCAGCAACATAGTCTTCTAGATTAGGAAGGTTAAATGTGGTCGTTCCATCACCGGCGCCGAAAGCAAAAAAGGTAACCGCCGCATTACTTGTGGCTGTTGCAACCGCCGACATAGTGACCGTTGTGCCGGAAATAGCGCTGATTGTTGCAGATGTTGCAACGCCTGCGCCCTCGATTGCCATGCCAATCCATAAGTCAGTGCTACTTACGACGGTAAAGGTGTCCACGCCCGAAGTAAGCGCAACAGTTTCAATCAGCGTTAACGCATTAAATAACTGCAAAAAATTCGTTCTGTCTTTAGCGTCACCGTTGCAGTTTAAATAATGCTCAGGAATAGCAAAGCCGAAGTAATCAATGACAGCACCCACAGGCATAATAGGTTGCGCTGTGTGGTAGGTGTTATCAATCTGTCGCTCTACCGTGTCCTGTGAGTAGGAATATTCTACATCCAGGGTTGACGCGATAAGCTGAAAGCTACTTAGGAAAATATCAACGGTCAAAGGAATAAATAACCGGTATTCAATCCATGCGCTTGGTGGCACATCAGGGTTGGTTGTTGCTGGAACCAAACCGTTGTCTTTGTACTCTTCGAAATCGGTGCTGATAACAATTGAATCTAGAACACTAACTAATTCCGTTCCGTTTGAATCAAAAAGACTGGCTGAAATAGCAATCGCAGCTCCGTCCACTTTAGCCATAACCGCAGAAGATACGTAGAGATTAGACCAAAGCATTCCGTTTTGGTTGAACCTTTGACTTACATACGGCGTGCCCGTCCATGCGCCGGTTAAATCGATCTCCATAGCGTAGGGGGCGTTTGTATCGTTAGCGCTTGCGTTGTCTAAGGCGACACGCGTAAACGTCACGTTGCCCGTCCCAGCTAGGTTTAAGAACCATCCTGGTGCGAATTCAATAGGGTCTGGATTAGTAACGTTAGTTAATGTGTAAGGAGAGGAAAAATTAATTAACGAAAACTGTGGGTTGGTAATCTGATTATCAGTTGGAAACGCAAAATTAGTAACCGGTGATGTACCCGCGGCTCCTGGGCTGTAATCTTCAATTAAATAAATAAGGGCGTCAGATTGCGTGTTTCCTTGACGAATTTCCAAACGATAAACCACATCCGGATCGAAGAACACATCGACGGGCAATGTACCATTTGCCAAGAATTGTATTGGGTTGGCTAAAGGAATGGTAGCCGATGGGTCATCGTAAACTGTAGCCGGTAAGTACGGAAGGTCATTTTGCAACACAAACATATAATACGTGTCGTCTAACAAATTACCGACCAAATCATCCAGCAGCCAGACAGGATTCGATCCTCTTACAAAAACAGTCATTATTTAATCCCTTAAATTTGATAACCCATAATAGCATGTGTTGAAGTTGTCAACTAGCTATGCGGCAACGTCATAACAATGCTTGCTTTATGAGCATATAATGGTTTATAATAAACCACCTTAATAAGTGGAGAGTGTTATGTATTTATTATTTCTTACAGCAATTATTTATGCTGGTGTTTGGTATGTTTTTTTCGAAGGGCGTGACGAATACTAAGGTAACTCATCCCTTGTTTTACTTGATAGCTGTTTTAAACATCTGACTAACCCATTTAGGCAGGGCCGCCGCCGTGACTGCTCCCGCTGCAATTTTAGGGTATGGGGATATTTTGTAATGCCGGGCCATTCGCTCTTTGCCTTGGTTCATAAAATCAGCCGCTTCTGGTGCGCCTCGTGAAATTTGGGCTTGCCCCATGTCTGAGTGCATTTTCTCTGCTAACCCGTGAAGTTTTTTTCCTAACGTATTGTGGACGCCACCTTTTTTGCTAAGTCTTCGACCTTCCGACCTGACCGATGATTGTATATTAAACCATGGTTTAAAATCGCCTTGAATAGCTTTCCATACTGCCTCATCAACTGCTGCGTGCGGTATTTCCATTCCAGGGGATTTAAGTAATTTTGACGCTTCTGAAATGTCTTGAAGGTTTGGTTGATAGCCACCCATCAAGCCCTTTCCTTCTAAAGCCTTCATCTGATTTTTGTAAGGTTTACTCGCAATGGATTTAAGTATGGGTGCAATATCCCCTGCTTTACTAGCTATTTTTGGTCCCGCGACTCGCGCTACATCCGCTCCGGCTTTGGCTGTTTTGGCAATAGGCAGCAACGCCATGGCAAGTTCGCCCATGCCTTGCCCTACTTTTGCCCCTGTTTGACCTGATTGGGTTTTTGGGGCGAGTCCCATCACATCAACCTCGGGAAGTTCGTAAGTTGGTTGGCCTGTAACTTTACCGTAAAGAGCGCGCCCAGGGTAAGATATGGCCCGAGCTACGTCTCTACCACCTTCAGCACCGGCCTGAAGCAAACCAGGGCCATATCCTTGCAAATACTCTCCTAACTTACCTCCTAGTCCCTCTGAGCCTTGCTCGTATTGAGGTGTTGAGTCCTGCGTCTGGTAAGGCGACCCCCTTCGTTCCAGCTCTCTTTTGGCTAGCTCTGCGCGAGCCATTTCTGGCGTAATATCAATCATTATTTACCCCCAGACGCGATACGTATAAGTTCTTCGTTGCTCATGCTAGACAAGTCTTTATTTATCAAGTGATCGTCCTCACCAACACGCTCATCTTCCCGATCTTTTGAAGTTTGAGAATCGCCGCCCTGTTTGTTTGGGTATAGGAAGTTATTAGAGCGCTGAATGCCTTCTCTTAGCTCAGAATTATACCCTTCAAGTCTTTGCCGATAATCGTAATCCGTTTCAAAATTACCCCTTGCAAGGATGGATTCCGCTTTATCGATGCTGCCTTTGGTATTGGGCCATCCTTTTGCTTTCACATAGTTTTCAGCCGCCGCCGTAACGCCTTTTGTGTGCGCGGCTTTTTGTCCAGACTTAATAGCACCTAAGCCCCATGGATCAAACGGCGATGGAATATCCATAATGTGGTCTATGGCTTCAATCGCTTTTGGTGACAGTTGAATAATGTTCTCATGCAGTGTTTTAACAGCAGCAGGAAGCTTTAACTCTTGCGCTGCTTTGATATCCTCTTTCTTTTGAAAAGTATCAATATCAAGGGCCTGTTTTTGCTCAGGTGTTTGCGCTGCCGGGTCGAACCCAAAGCGAGTTTTAAACATTCCTCGCAACATTGGGCTGTTTTGAATAGCGGACATATTAAGCCCATCCGGCATGACCTGCCCGTTTCCCTGGGTTTGCATGCCACCGGCTTGCTCTTGACCGCCACCATTCATCATTTGATCAAGCATAGCTCGGTCGTCTTGGCTTTGGTTAAACTGCTGCTGCAAACGAGCTTGTTGTTGCTGCTGAATGCCAAGATTGTCCTTGTGCTCCATCAACTGCTGTGCCATTTGACGACGCTGAATTTCAGGCTGCATCATTTTTGAAAACATATCTGAGCCAGCACCTATACCTTCTAGGAAGGACGTACCAGGTTGCCCAGGCATTGGGATATTAAGAGCCATTATCGACCTCCGTACGCAGACATTCCACCAGGATTATATGAGCCAGGTTGTGAAGCGCCCATCATTTGACCTAACTTAGCACCCATGGCACCACCAATTGGGCCGCCCAAAGCACTACCAGCCAAACCAACACCGGCACCCATCAAGTTACCAAATAAGCTACCCGGTGCGTTTTGTTGACCGTACTGCATTTGAGCTGAATTCTGACCCATTTGGTCGGCTCTTTGGCCCATCTGACCGGCACTGTTTGCGCCTATGCCGTACATGTTTTCACCAATACCGACGCCCGCCTGATACTTTTGCATGAGGTTGTCGAGGTAATTTTGACGGTCATTCAGTCCGATTTGGCTTTCACCGGCTTGCATGGCTTGCAAAGCTGGGGTTGAACCCATGACGCCTTGCGCACTCATTGCGCTCAAGCCTTGTTGCTTGGCTAGCTCTTGCGTTTGTTGTGCTTGCGGGCTCATCTCGTAGCCTTGCGACCATTCGTTTTGCAATGCTGCTGGATCTAACAAACGACCCATAGCCGTATTCAATCCCTGGCCTGCTTGCTGGCCCATGTCATTATAAGGCTGTTGGTAGCCTTGACCTTGGTTGTAATACTGGTCTAACTGGCCTTGGCCTGCCGCATACCCGCGCTCTGGGTGCATAAAACTTGATAACCAACTCATTGAATTCTCCCTTTATGGATAGGCTGCCGTGGTAAATTTAACCAGCGCACCTGATATGCGTCCTACATAAACCGTATTAGTTGTATCATACAGCACAACCCCGTCATTTAGATCGCCATCGCTTTGCAAAGTAGCAATTTCCGCCGCCGTATAGGACGGGGCATTTAAAAGATTAAAACTGTCTTGTGCGGTCGTTACCGTCTCATTTAACGTGTCTACCGTGTTAGCTAACCACTGATTAAACTCAAATGTAAAATCACTGCCAAACAACGGGACGGAATCAATTCGACCTAAAAACACAGTCATCAGTTAGCCCCGCCGCTTGCGCGCCGTGCATTCTGAACCGCACCCAATATAACAATAGGGGCCGAACTAACACACACGAGCTTGTAACACCGGTTACGTGAAGCACCTAATTGGTACCAGCGCATTCTCCACCTGTACTGACCCAACGGGCTGAATTCTAAAACGTCAGCCGTCAAGAAAGTTACACCACCGTCATCACTGTAATAAACTTCAATATGCGGCTTGAACAAAGCGTTGTAATGACTGTCATCAAAAGTTGGCGTGTTGGTGCCGTCTTGAATGACAAATTTATCATCCTCAGATACAACGTAAATCGGCGCTTCCGGTGTTGAATCTTCAGTAACCACATACACCGTATTTAAAAATGGCGCGTTGCTCTGGTAAAACGTTTTGTCGCCAAACACAAAATCAATCTCGATGTAATCGGTAATAAACTCCGAATAATCTTGCTCAAATATCTGCTTAGTTGTTAGCTCGTAACGCATTGGAAATTTAATAAATGCATCGGCTGCCTGTCCATCAGGTTGCAGTGCATTTCTTAACTCGTTGTAATAGATGTTACCGGCCATTTGATACACAGCCGTGTCATCTTCTACCGTAACCAGGTGCTTGTTGTTAAAGAAAACATGCTTTTGTATGCGTGACCGCTCACCGTTTAACTCAATAACCCGCGCCCATGTTTTGGTTTCGAAGTTAAATTCCAAAGCGTTAGCCGAGTTAACTATATCCAAATCACCAAAATCCAAAAAGTTACCCGCAGAAATACGATAAAAAATAGTGTTTTCGTATTGGTACAAGAAACCTTCAGATGTTGCTTCAAGAAACGGGCTCAAGCCATCGGTTGTGCTAGCGTTTTGCAGAAGAACGTCAACGGCTTCGGTAGATATATCCTCCGGCATTTGCCCATTACTGGCCATAAACGTTACCAAACCGTTTCTATTCTGAGCCAACCAGGTCATTCTTCCAAAATCAACATCAAGGCTGAACGCGTCAGCGATGCCGTAATCCCAGTTGTACGATGTGTTTAGCTTCCATGGGAACTCTAAAGTTACAAGGCCGACTTTAATGCGCGTTGGGATGTTTCCCCAGATGTCAGTTGTGAAGCTGCACATGATGTA
>TARA_R110000868_G_C10971850_1_pt1 | contig 24327 bp, 21 predicted proteins | sample TARA_R110000868 | Tara Oceans TARA_R110000868 (sample SAMEA4397489) | marine metagenome | biome: Polar Biome; feature: [SRF] surface water layer (ENVO:00010504); material: water (ENVO:00002006), including particulate matter (ENVO:01000060) such as... | depth 5 m | reverse complement strand
TCATTTTTAGGGGGCAAGGTGTCTACAAATCTAGGGGCTATTCATCCCTCTCTCAATCAAAGATGGGAAGGGCCTTCAACATATTAATAACTTTTCCGTCCGAAATAAATTTCATTCAACATCCTGAACCCAATTTTTTGAATAGAACTCATCAACTCGTTCTAATTTAACATCTAATCCGGTACTTGTATTCACAACCATCATGCCAAGAATCTGATCAAAACGATCTAAGCCGCGCGCATATATCAACTCACCTGCATCATTCCGCGCCTCCCTGAACAAAGATGGAAATGCCACAACACGGTCAATTTTTGCCAACACTCGTTCAGCTAAATCACTTCTGACAAAAAATGCATTTGCTCCAGTCCTTGGAGTCCCAACGAACGTGTACCCCTTTTTCAGAGCCAAATCCTGCATAGCTTTTAAGGACGCCCCATAATAGAGACCACTGCTGTGCGCTTTCTGCCGTATAAAGTCTGCACGGTACGGAACAGTCACCGGGAGCAAATCACCAAACACTGAGTTATATTCCAAAATCAAGATAGCAGGCCTCACACATTCAATTGCATCGTAAACCCAATAATCGGCACCATCGATATCCACCGACAAAATCCCCAAGTCTCCTTCAAAACCTGCATCTTGGATCAAACCATTTATGTTCTCTACGGTAATAAAATGGCATTCAGCTCTTAAATCATATTTCCAAGCGTGCGGATATTGGTGTAACTTTTTGATATTGCTATAGTCTCCATCAAAAACCAAGCCCTTCCAATTGCGATGTTCCATCAAAAAGCGACAGTTTGCTTCACTAAAATCTTCAACACCAAACTCCACGAAAGTAGTGGAGTTCACGTCTACAGCGTGAACCAACCATTCAATAATACCGTCTTCCCCCCACTGAGATGATACTTTAAAAGCAGCATCCGCGAGTACATCCAGACGCTCGCACGCTCGCACCTGATGGGCTGCTATTTGCCCCAACAAGAAAAGACTTTTTTCTGCTTGCATCGTTACACTATTGACGTCTGTATAGGTTGCGACCCTTGCAAGCCTTGTCAGTACGGAAGCAATTTTACGGGTTGCTAAAGCAATCATTGCCTTCCTCAAATATCCATACATGAAAGATCTCTAATTCTAGCGAACACTTTGTACTATCTAAAAACGCTATCTTTGACGGCAAATAGATACCGGCCTATCTCCACCGGCATTTTAGGAATCAGCTGCTCAGCACAACGCCAGTTGCCACCATTATCATTCCCTAAGTTGCGCGAAACTTTATCAAAGTACTCAACATTATCGACCGATTGAAAGCTATCTTGATAAGCAAGAAGAACACCAGAAAACTGACTTATTCGTTCAATAAATGGCTCCCGGATTATTATCGGCGCCTCAGACAAGGACCATGTGGCAACGAAAAGAATCTTTTTCTTTTCTGATAAACGAATGTCAATCCAACGCTCGGCGGAACCAATTTCACTTGAACAGAACACGCCATTCTCTTCAACACTCTCCTGCGGCTTATTACCACAAACTGACAGGAACAATTTTTGCAACGCCGAAAAAGGTGGCAAGTCAAAAATCAGATAATCGCCGGAAAAGCCAAGCCTGTGGAAAAGACGACACATGGAACCATAGCCCCCCCCAAACTCAACGACTGCATCAAATTGATCAATTTCGATACCAGCCATTTCCTCATAGCAATGCACATGAGACGCGTGATGCACAAGGTTACCGCTACTTAACGGCCAATACTTAGTTGGATGAGGGCAACCATATGAGTCCTCTCGTATAGCACCTAGGAATCGGTACCATTTTTTACTACTGCGCAGTGTTTTCATCTGCTCCTTAGTATAAGCTGCATTGCTAAAGAACATCGTAGCACGAACTACGTCCCAATCCAGAAACTCCTCAACGTTGCGACGCTTACTATCTGCATACAAACTTTTCGAAAAGTTCCTCCAAGCTAAGTTGGCCTCATTATCTGATACAATTCCATTTTTTACTTCTGAAACAAAGCCTATCTCTAACTTCTCTCTCTCTCTTTTAGAAATCGTTGGGCGACGCTGCAGTTTCAAACACAAAATTTGAATGACGTAAATCAATTTACTCTTAACTTTTCTTACCGCAGAATTAATTATCAATTGCAGTCCCTCTCGCCATCCGACTGATCTAATATTTCGGATATAAGGAATATATCGTGACAGACCAGCATTCCTCAACCAACCTTGAATTGCCGGCTCCAATCGACGCTTACTAAGATCGACTTTTACCCCGTGCGTCAAACAAACCTTTACGGCTTCGCGTATCCATTCCCCTTTTTCGACTGCAGTACAAAAGTATGGCAGCGGACAAGTTTCGTCCGCCGGCCCAAAAAGGCTAAGGAATCTCTCCGACAATAGGATAGAGCGCTTGCTTCCTTCTATTTCAAGAGACCAAGCGCTTTCACCTGGAACAATAAGATCATAAAGTGTATTTTTATTCCAGATTCCGGCTTGTAGCGAAAGTCTATATTCATCCCCTTCTTGAAGTACCCCAATGCGCTCACTAATTAGATCTGTATTGATTTCAACATTTGGCCCAGGCGATGCATATAGTCTTAAGCAGCCAATATCATTATCAATTGAATAATTAACAAGATCTTTAATTCTAGATCCATCAACAGGCCGCAAAAGTAAATAGTCTTCCATTACCGCAATAACATAATTCTCTGGAATCTGGTTTAAAAAAGCGCGCGCACTAGTCGACCAATCACGATCATCACCAACCGAAATACACTGGATACGGGGGTTATCATATGTGAGATTATTGGTTTGGAGGTAAATAGGATAAGGACAATCAGGCCAAAACCTAAACCATGCATCAAAGAACGGTTCCCACAAATCTGCGTAACCGTCAAAAGAAAAGATCGCTATAGCGCATTTCTGTTGTTTCCCAACCACAGCACCTCCAAAAGCCCGTAATTCAAGTTTAATTTACTGACTCTTTGCCCACTTTAAATATGCAAAAAGGGTACTTTTCTGCAGGACTACCACTCCCATCAACCGATATGATGAATATCTTCCACCCAGTAATTGCACCCCGAAATGGTGTGCAGCCTAAAGTGCCCCAAGACTCATCCTGCGTTGGTCAATTAAAATAGACCGAAAGAAACCTTCCGGTGTTAAGTAGTTTTGCCAAATTTCCCTAGCCTTCTCACCTACTCTCACGATGTCATCGCACTTCTCATCAAAACGGAGAAACTGGTCAGTCAAATCACCAAGATTATTTTCCGAAACTATGCACATGACGCTATCCCAATCAATTAGGTCGTTTAACGGCAGCAAGCAATCCGAATCAATAAATAGCGGAACACGCCCCAAACTCATCGCTTCATAGTGGCGATACGAATAGTTACCAGTTCCTCTAACGACCAAAGCATAATTTGACGCGAGCATATTAAGAACAAACAATTCACGACGCTTTCGTCGTTCGGTTTCATCCATCATGTTCTCACCAACGAAGAAACTGTCAAAGGTATGAAAATAACTATGCACAAACGATATCTCTTCTAAAATCCGCATCGTTTTACGTCGTAGTTTCCGACCTACCTCCCCCTCATTCGAACTCCGCCAATAGCAAAAATGCTGCCACAAACTCTTTTTTCCGTCCGCGTTACCACAAAAAGAAACAGATAAGCGTTCAACCGGAGCGGTATCTACAAAGTTTCGAGCACAATACTTACCCCGCAAATCCTCACAGAATGAGGGCATTCCTTCTTCGTAGGTGTATGAACGACTAGCATATCCTCCTGTTCTAAAAATACGGACACCACCTAAATCGATCGGATCATTCAAATCAGACCAAAGAAACGCCCAAGTTAGTAGGCCTGCGTCAACATTTTTGCGTACTACCTCGCGCACAATGGGCATCATCTGACCATTGTGTAGGTATTCGCATAAGTTGTGAGGAATAATGGCAATATTTGCCTGTGAACGACTAGGCACCAGCTCAATCAATTCACCACCAACCTTACGCCAAATTGCGTACCGTGAATCTAAATCAACTTGCCTATCGCAGCTAAATGACAAAATTTGAGTTAAAGAACACCCCTCGCATTTCAGCAATGGGTCAATATAGACAGCAACCATGTTTAGCCTCACTACCAAACACAATATCAAAAAACTGATCCGCAAGCCCCTCCAACTGAGCGTCAGGTAACTTTAGTTTGTCCGGTGTCAATTCGCTTAGGGAGCTAATTCGTGGCAACGAGGGTGCATCATCGAAGAACGAATCAAGTAACGACATATAATGTTTAGGCAGATCGAGAACAGGATAAAAGACGGCAGACGGAATATTAACTGACCATGCAAACTTCGAGGCAGTCGATTTCGCTGATAAAAGAAAGTCTGGCCGCCTAGAATATAGTTCATATTCCAAAGAACTTTCTCCACTCACCAGTTCAAAGCCAGTCAAATCAAGTAACTCAATACGAGTATATCCAGGGCGCGGCCTAAACAACAACTTCCATCCACGGAATGCACATCGGATATGATCAAGTACCATTTGGACAGATTGATCATTATTTTCGACAACGTCCTCAAAAAGTGGAGTTCTCTCGCCAATGAATAAAAGTGTTTTAAAGGGGTTATCGCTTTGACACACGCGCCGGAATGGATATGAAAGTGATACCGTTTTATTAGCATTTGGCCTTGAATAGACGCCCCCCCTCTCACTAAACTCGATAAGGAGATCGACAGGATCTTTTTTCCAAAACGCATATGCGTGATTTTGATCCCCTGCTTGATAGAGAACTTTTAGTTCCGTCACCCCCCAGAGCGTATCAAAAAATTTTCTATACAATCCGCGAAAGAATGGTCTTTTTGTATAAAAAGATAGGTTTGGCTCTGCACCATTAACTGTTGCAACGAATCTAGAGCCACTTTTAAATCTTTTTGCGAGCATATTTGTTGCGGTTGACCGCCAAGCTGCTGAAAACACAACATCTGGCGTCTCGCACATAGAAGACAAAAATCGAGAGAATTTCAAAGCCGACCGCAAATCTGATAATGGAGCAAAAGTGATTCGAGGAAACGTTAGTCCATACACATTAGAAAAAACATCGATCCATTCCAATGGTAATATTGACTTAATCTCCTCTGGAACAATCATTTCTGCACTTATATCATTATCAATAAATTTCAATTTCTCAAAAATTGATACACAGAGAAAATATTCAAAACTTGAATGCGCACAAAAAATTATTGTTTTCATTTGGCAACTTGATTGATCAATCCAGAAGATACTATGGCTTCAACCATTTTCAAATCATTCTCACTGTCAATGTCAATTCCAAAAATAGATTCCATATGGTAAGCAAGGGTATTCCCCTCGTATAAATGCTTGCACCTCTTTAGGTAGTCAGTTCTAAGCGCAAGAACACAAGGGCCATTTCTCGAATAACTTTGACTTTTTTCTTGTCTGCTCAAAATATATGCGCCATTTGGCTTAAGCGGACGAACAAAACCTCTGTCATCAAGGAGGAGTTGGCTCTCAACCGAATATTGATGCGGTGTTTGCGAAACACTAACCACACAATCCGCATCGGCACGGGAATTAAGCATACATATAGCTTCATCCACATGCAAAGACTGCCGCAGAGGCGTTGTTGGAGATGACAGGACAACCGCCCAGATATTCGCCCCATCTCTCTCCTCCCAAACCTGCAATTCGTGCTTAAGAACTGACAGGATCCCCACATGGTCATCGCTCAAATGAGCAGGTCGTGCCAATAACTGCCGTGCACCAGCTCCTATTGCAAGTTCGGCGATATCTGCATCATCCGTTGATACGAGGACATGCTCCACCAATGAGGCCCCAATCAACGATTTTACCGCATTAACAACAAGCGCTTCACCATTAAACAAAGCCTTGTTCTTTCCTGGAAACCCTTTTGAACCTCCACGAGCAGCAACCACACCTAAAACGTTCACAGACAGAAACTCCCACCTAATACGTTATCTGCTTTTGGATACTGACTTCCTTATTAGAAAGTATGTTGGCAACCTTTTTTCCTGCAGAGCCATCACCGTATATAGGATCAGTATCGTAAGGACCATTTAATAGCTGCGCATTTATCGCAGCAAAAATACTTCCAACTTCAAAATCTGAATCCTTTACATTATTACTCCTTTCACGGGCAGTTTGGCGGCTCCCTAAATTTACCACCGGAGTACCAATATACGCACCCTCTCGAAGCCCGCTTGAAGAATTCCCCACCAAACATGCCGCTCTATTCATAAGGCGAACATACACGTCAATCGGCAAATTCTTGACAAAATAGAAAGAGGATGATGGGTTACGTTCTCGCCAAATACGAATGCCGCGAGACACGTCTTCTGATCCTGCATCCGCGTTAGGCCAGAGGACTAAAGCTGGCAACCCCGTCCTTTCGACCGCTGTTAACGTTGAGGTAATCTGAGCGGTTCCATTCCCAAATTCAGTGGTCACAGGATGCTGCGAAACTAAAATAAATTTCCCCTCAAGATCAAAAGAAGCCCCAACCCCTTGAAATACATCATTATCAGTTAAATGCTTTTTTTCACGAAGAATTTCCGCAACCAAATCGATCCTTGGGCACCCGACCATATGAACGTCATCGGGCTTCTCCCCCAATCTAATAATCCTATTCCTTGCATCTTCGCTTGCCGGGAAATGAATATGAGAAAACTTTGTAACTGCATGCCGAATACTTTCATCAATAGTACCGGTTACTTCGCCACCCATTGTGTGGGCCACAATAATATTCATATATGCTGCGGCCAACACCGTAGACATAGTCTCAAATCGATCGCCAACGGTAATAACAATATCCGGCTGAAGCCTATTAAATTCATTTGCCAGCTCGATCAGCCCAAGGCCAGTTGACTTAGCCATCGTGAGTGGCGTTTCACCTTCTACAAGGTATGCAACCTCTGCATCGATAGTAAATCCATCTTTTCGCATTAAGTTAACGACACTACCATAACGATCAAGAACAGCAGAAGCTGCTGCAATTGTTTGAAGTCTAAGGTTTGGATGGTCCGCGATAGCAACCATAACCGACTTAATACTACTATAGTTTGCACGAGAACCAACTACTACGCAAATCTTGCGTGGAAAACCTAGCGTCATCACTAATCCTATGCTTTTTTTTTATTTTCGAATTTTAATCAATGGATATTGCCCTAATAAGGCAATTTTCTCCGGAAACCTGTTCTCAATCGCAAAAAGCACCTTCAACAGCAAACGCCCGCAAGCCCAAGGCTTGATTACTGCTTTCATCAGCTCAACATCCACACTACGCCAGGGTTTCAACTCAAAACTAAACGGCCAGTTTTGCCTCAAAAACCACTTAGGCCCAGCCTGATATGAATAAAGCACCTGACTAGTGTCAGCAGATCCTTCACCAATATAACGGCCACGCAACAAAATAGATAATCTGTTTCGAAGCGAAGATACTGCTCTCCACGGAATTCTGGGAAATATTCTAAACACAGAATGTTCTCCCCACGAATACACGACGACGGCAGTCCTGCCAACTTTTAGGGTACGGTGAATTTCCTCAAAAGCAAGCGGTTGCCGCTCAAACGGGACATGATAAATAGTATGCAAGCTCACGACGGCATCGAAAACCTCGTCCTTAAACGGAAGTTCTGTAATGTCACCAAGGATGTATACCCCCTTACGTCCAAGTTTGGCGCGCGCCGCCTTTAGGGCCGAAATTGAAATATCGACGCAAACACGCTGCTGATACCCTTCATGATACATTAGGTAATCGTCGTACTGCACAGGACCAGACGCGACATCAAGCAGGAAATGACCACTTGGCTCTATAGCATCTCGAACGCGCAGGTGACAGTTTTTGATGTAATCGGCAGAAACGGGGCGAAGGTCCTCAAATCGCAAAGCATCTTCAAAATTCCCCTCTTCGTCTTCCTGCCAACCGATCTTGTCATAGAAGGAACGTACGGAGTCAGTGGTACCATCAATACTAGAAACTCGGCTATCATTGAAGGATGCTACGCTTGGTAGCAAACACAAAATACCATCTATAAACGGGTACGATATTCTGCCATCAACTGTGCTACATCCGTCATTTGACAGCACCAAGTTAAACTTGGTTATTGGACATCGAATATGCTTTACGATATCGGAGTATTGCGCCATCAAATTGCTCACAAATACAACCCATCCCAAATGTTAGTCACTTAAATAAAATCCGTCTCCATGAAGATATGATCAGGTTCAATATCTTTTCTTAATCTTCGCCCCAAAACTGCATCAAGCATATCTGATTTAAGACCAGTTCCAGGCTTCTTCAACGCAATCATCGATAAATCAATCTGCACTCCCTCAGCAATTGGCACCCTGGCAACTATACTCTTTTCGAAAGTTTTTTTCATCGTTGAATAAGGCGTTAAATCATCCTTATTAACTGGGTGCCCCATAATTACATCAACAGTTCGCACAGCTTCAACCATAGCCATAAACATGTCTGGCTCTGATGCCAAACTTGCATCACTGCCATACATCTTCCTGCTAAACGTCAAATGCTTTTCTATCACTTTCGCACCAAGAGTAGCGGCTGCAATTGCTGCGGCAACACCTTCTGTATGATCTGAGAAGCCAACGGGCAAATTCCATCTAGCACGCATTTCATTGATAACGTTTAGGCCTACGCTTTCCGGTGGACACGGATAAGATGAACTACATTGCATCAAAACCAATGCGCCTCTTCCAGCCGATAGAATACCAACCGCTTGGTCAAGCTCTCTCCAATCACTCATTCCGGAAGACATAATAACCTTTAAACCGGAGGCTGCACAACGCTCTAGAAGCAGAGTATTTGTAACTTCACCAGAAGCAATCTTCAAAAAATCAACACCAATATCTTCCAAAACATCAATCGCTTCTACCGAAAAGGGGGAGGATCCAAACTTCAGGCCACAAGACCTTGCATGGTTTCTCAACTGTAGCCATTGCTTTTCCGAGAACGCTGTACGCTCAAAATAATCATACCTTGTTTCCTCCTTAAAATAAGGTGGATTAGGTGCGTCCCGAGTTGTTTCAGCTTCTGCAATATGTGTCTGAAACTTAACTGCATCTGCACCGACCTCCCCGGCAAGATCAATCAAAGCCAATGCGTTACCAAAACTACCATCGTGAACAGACCCAATTTCCGCAATAATCTCAGTCATATTTTTTCTTTCACCGCTGAAACGTCTATCACCTGATAGGTTTCGTTACGAAAGACACTAGGCAGTGCCAGAGAAGAATTTTCCGGTAGTAAAACAAAATCAATATTTTCATTTTTTACGAAATCAACCAAAAAAGTAATCTTTTCATTTTCAGGAAAGTCCCCTCCTATTATATTTTGAAGTTTCTCAACCTCCTCCCTTCTTCTATCCATCTCCAAGGCAAAATTCCGATCCAGGATAGCAAGAGATAGATCTTTTGGAACAAAATATAGTGATCTCATGGCGTAAATACGTAATTTTTCGTCGTCTGGAAAAGTTAGTATTAACGCATCCGAATGAGTATTATCTTTCATCCAATGACCAACTGACCTCAACGCATTCTGATGCTGATTCCACTGCCCTCCATCAAAAGTAACAAGTGTATTCTGATTAATATCAGCACGATTAATGGATTGGTATAATTGCTGTCCCAGCAAAGTAGCAATGATTCCACCAAAAATTAAATTTTTCCTAGAAGACATTTCCTGCAGGCATTTCAATTGACGAAAAAGAATGAATGAAATCGTCACAAAGATGAGTATACCAAGCGAAAAATTGGTCGTTAATGAGACAAGATAATCTTCAAAGAAAATCATATCTGCGGAAATAAGCAATACAGAAAGTAAAAATCGTATAATTTTCTGATATTTAGAACACTCATTAAATGAAATTATCATAAGGTACACAGACGAAGCCCAAATAACATACTCATCCAGACGAAGAATGTAGCAAGAGAAGAAAAAAACAAGGCTTACATCTTCGAATAAATTTAACCTCCAAATATTACACCTTTTATAATTGCATAAACTTTCAAAGCATACCACAATCGAAATAATTACTGAAATCAACAAAGGTAAAATTAAAATTCTTTGCAAAACAAGCGCAATAGAAAACTGAACCGGGAGAACAAAATGAGCGGCCAGCGAAAACAATGACAGAACAAATGCACCGCACATACTTGCAAAATAAACAGAATAAATATTCTTTTCCTTGCATCTCCGAGAAGAGAACGCACCTACTAAAAATATTGACAAGAAGTAAGTAATCCAGAATTTATTTTCAAATACCAGAAAGAATGAGGACCTTGAGCTATTCTCAATAATTTCCATCCACTTTCCATCTAACATTTGGAAATAGCTGCTATTTGGTGATGAAAAAAAACTTACCGAAAGCAATAAAAATGAAATATAAATCAATCCGCCAAGCGCCAGCCACAGCACTCCGCAGCGTCTGAAATTAATCAAGCCATATACCCCAATAACAGCACCAACACCGATACCAAAACCAGGCTGAAACCAGATTGAAAGACCTGCAAAGAATGCGGCCAATAAAAGCCGACTATGAATCATCCCGGCAACAGAAAGCATCAACAAGGCCAAAGCTGGCGTTCGTGATACAGTTACGATATCAAAACTTAACAAAGCTCCTGGCATCGGCTTTGGAACTATAAGACACAAGCTAACGACAATTGATAGAATAACCCCGAGGTATTTCGACAAAATGAGATAATACGCCATTCCAAGCAGCGTACCACTCACGACAAACACGAGAAGCGACGTTCCTGCAATGCCAAGATTAACCAATTTCCCCGCTAAGTACACATAATCTAAACCTGATACATACCTATCCGCTATAAAGTCCAAACCGAAGTCTTTAGAAAAATTGGCGACACCAAATATCTTATAGAGCCTTGGTAGATGAACAGTATGATCAAAACGACCATATCCGTATCCGACGAGAAGAGGCACCAATAAAACACATGAAAAGCACAGAAACACACCACCATAGATGTACTCTTTCTGTTGTTTATCTCGAAAACTGTCAAATTGGCTTCTAAACATTATATATTCTCTGAATCATTCATTTAATTGCGCACATAGTTCCGTATAACTTACAAAGTGCGGAACCGCTTGTGGCATCTTTGTAAGTAAAATAAAGTTCGCCCCAAGGGCCCTAGCGGCAGCGCCATCGCACTCTTCGCGATCACCTATTACAAGTACATGTCCCGCCGATACTGAAGCTTGACTAATTAGCTCTGCAAGCGGTGACGGTGATGGCTTAAGATTTCCCGATTTTGAAATCTCTGGATACATCTGAAATTCCACTTGAAGACCAAGGGCATCAAGCTTTTGCTCTGTTGGATAATCAGACCAAACAGCCAATTTAATGCCACGGGCCTCAAGCAATTTAAAAAACCGCACCAAGTCATGGAAACGAGCACCACGAAGCAACTTGCAAGGCACATCAATCATCCACCTCTTTACAAGAGAATCCATATAACTTGGGCTAACTCCCACCTCAAAAGCTATACTATGAATAATTTCCCGAGCAATCGCAGGCGGCTCAAGAATTGCCTTTTCTCTCAATTTTCTAAATTTAAGCAGCCGATAAAAATCTTTAAACTCGAGAGGATGAAGAAAATAATAGTAAATAAGTCTACAGGCCATCTTAAATCTGATTCGTTTTAAATCAAACAACGTCCCGTCGACATCAAAAACCACTAACTCTACCGATGACCAGCTAAAATTACTCCAGCGTTCCATTTTACACCTTAGAATGACGGTATTTCGCTATTCACGATAGCTTCCACCCAAGGGAAATCCACACTCATGAGTACAAAAAATGCAACCGCATTTACCAATAAGATAAAGACTAGAAGCTTATCTTTATGAAGCTTTTCTGGAGACTGAGCTATGGACTCAACCTCCAAAGACATTCGATAATAATGCATAAATAGCCAAGCTGAAAAAGGGAACATAAGCATCAATTCGGGACGATACTTAACAATAAACATCCCCACACCAAAGGCAGACATCAACGCCATACATAAAGAAAAAGATAGTATTTTTTTCTCATCGTAGTACCGAAATGATTTTCGATACCTCCCAGCGGATTCCTTGTCAAAATGCGTGACAATAGTCCTGTATTCGGCGTAGCGTTTCATTCCCATTAAAAAAGCGCCGCCAAACCAAAACACTAAAAACATTGATACCGGCGGAATAGAATTACTGGAAACAATAAGCCACCCCAATAATAGACGAATTGAGTTATTCACAGCCTCAGAAAGTATGTCAAAATATGGTAAGTCTTTGAAGCGTACAGGCGGAATGTTATACATCCACCCAGCAATAAGTAATAGGCCGACAGACACGGTAAATGGAATACTAATCCACCAACCTACGGCGATACTCACCGCCACCAGAAATATGTACTCGATTAGAACAAATCGACCTGAGACTGCACTTTGAGCAGCAGGTCGGGAGCTCTTAAATGGATGATACAGATCTGATCCTCGGTCAAACCACTCATTAATAACGTAATTAGCTGAAGCCGCAAGACATACAGATATCAATGCCCTTATTGAGTTTGCCAAGAAATTGGCACTCACCTCAGGCACCAGACTAAACGCTAAAACCATTCCTGGTATCAAGAAAACCTGCTTTATCCAATAATCAGGTCGCGCCATTCTGATGTAATTCATAATGTTATTATTTTTTAAGTATATCATATCCATGAACTATTCTCTTTTGCGCCCTTTCCAATTCCACTTCACTTTTAAGACGAGGAAAAAGCCAAGGCGCGCACCTCAACATTGATAGTTTTATCTGCTTTTTAATAGACATCTCCATTTTAGTATGATGTCGTCCGCTAAGAAACCCTATTGCCCTCTTAAATACTTTTACTGGCTGTAAAAATAGCATACAGAAATACAATCGATACATCTGGAAACGATATGCATTTATCTCATCATAATCGTCTCGCCACGTAGGTGAGAATGTGCATTGGGAATAAGTAGCATAGCCTTTTAACGATTGAGAAAGCTTCGCGCCTGGAATTGGGGCAAAAACGTAGACTGCCACCTCATCGAGTCCCGCCTTCATCAACTTCTTCAGGTATGAGAGACTTTGCAAGCGATCCTCTTTTTCTTCAGATGGAACTCCCCCGATAAAACAAGCCTGAGTATGAATTCCAAGTTCCGACATTTTGCGCAACATCTTCAGAGCATGCTCATGATCAAAAGGTTTATTAAACACCTCAAGCATCCTCGGTGAACCGCTTTCTGGAGAAAATGCAACGAATGTCACTCCTGACTTCTTCATTAATTCAAGAGTTTTCTCCGATTTTATTGTTTCAATTTTTGTGCCTTGAGCCAATTTCCATGTAATAGGGAGGCATCTAGAAATTATGTCCTCGCATATTGCCTTAGTTCTCTTATCATTAACGGTTGGATCTAAGTCAGAAACATGGAATTCAGTTATCCCCATAACTCTATAGAAGTACTCCATCTCATCAACTACTGATTTTGCACTTCTTCCTCTCCAGTTCGGATTTAGCGAAGGAGAAATGCAAAATGTACATCGATAAGGGCACCCTCTAGAAGTCAGAATTGGCAGAAACTTTCGCTCGGTGTTTGGCGCATGTGCAAAGCCCGCAATCCAATACCCTTTCAATGGGAATCTCTCCCATAACGGCAAAGGCAAGTCATCTAACGACTTATTGAATGGCTCGGCGAGGCTTTTCTGCACCTTTCCGTCAACCATCCATGCAACACCTGAAATGGCCCCATAATCAGCGCGCTTTTCGATAAGAGCTATCGCCAATTCTTGCGCGCGCTGCTCCGGCTCCCCCATAACCAAGACATCACAACCACCATTCAGTAAATCATCGGATATCTCATTTAAAGAGAAAGATGTTACAGACTGAATATTTTCAAACAAAGCAATTCTGACATTTGGCCTCTTATCTTTTAAGACACCAACAATTCTCATTATTGGAACATATTCCGCCATCGTGCGACAATATATAAAAATTGCTTCTGTATTTTCTCTAATATTCCTTTCTATCCAATATTCATCCTCTCCGAGAAACATAAATTCGTCATGTATCCGGACCTTATTCGGCTGCAAACCAAATGCATCAATAACTTGCACATCATATCCGGCGTGATGCAAGGCCCCACCAAGATGAGCAGCCATATGAGGCATAAAAGGAATTCCCGTATGCGGATCAAGATTATGACACACAACCGGCGCAACTATGATCGCAACCTTCTGCAACTGATCCTCCATATATTTAGTCCAATTTAACACCCACCCGCACCTAAAAAAATTTTATTAGTCATTCTTTTGGTAGATCAGTGTAACAACATCCCCAGAAGAAACCATCAACAATACCGCATACAACAGAAATGCTACACACCCGAAAAATGGCACCAATATTAGGTATGTTATCAAACGAAATATTCTGCTGCATTCGCCAAACTTTCCAGTACGAACCTTGCCAGACTTAAGTGTATTGAACAGTAGGTTACTGTCGCCGAAAAACTTGTTTAAAATGCTCTGTAAAATGGTGAACGGGCCAAGCTCTAAAGAATTATTACTACGGTATACTTGTTCAAAACCAAAGCCAGACATTAAGATACCCAAACCTTTGGGCGTAAATTGAAAAAGGTGGCGAGGAGGATCAAGTAAGAGCCAGTCCTGTCCAAAAAAACCAGCTTGTAAACTGGCATAATTTGGTTGCGACAATAAAATTTTACCGTTTGGGCGCAGAAGTCGCGTTAGCTCTTGAAGATACTGATGTGGATAGGGCAGATGTTCAATTACGTGCCATAACGTAATGCAATCAACAGAACAATCCGGTAAATCCAATCTAAGCCGACCATCAACAATCTCACAAAGATCATTATGCTCCGCAATGACATTGTATGGGTCGATCATAATAACCTCCCAATTCTTGACTTTCATTGCTCGCGCGAAATGCCCTGGACCACAACCAAAATCAAGCAAAACACCGGCACTTAAGCCCTTTAAATGCCAAGACCGCACTAGGCCCAACTTACGTCGAAGAACCTCAAGCCATGGCCTAAACCTAGCTCCCTCCGAATTATAAAAACTAGCATTATAGAATTGAGCAAGTTCATCGTGTGATGGAAGTGGCTCAAGCTGCGCCCCCCCGCATTGCGGGCAAACGAAAAGAGACCACTCACCGTTCACTCCCTGATTTGTGTCGACCACCTGATAGCCTTCACTCAATGGGGCAAAACGACAGGCGACGCATTCAACTTTTGACACATGTTCGGCACTTACCGATTCGCAATTTTTCATGTTGTAACGGTACTTATTGTTCGATGTGATGCAACGGTTGTATTTCAGTCCCAATCCCGCATATAAAGTCCTCATTAAGGTATATTAATACGATTCCTAAAATGCAGATGGAAATGGAAATGACAAAAAAAGAAGATAAAAACCGAGAATTTTATGATGACCTGATTGATGGAAAGATCAAGAGAGGACTGCTAGGCGTCGATAAGCGCTTCAACCCCGATGTCCGTTTCAAACCGTCAATCCAAAAATTCTTTGTTAGAGAGATTGAAAGCAGCGTCTGTAACACGGATGTCGTTCTCGACCTCGGCTGCGGGGTCGGCGCATTCTTAGCTGCGACTGCACCATATTGCGCCGAGATCGTCGGCATCGACATATCAGAAAACTTTGTTAGAAAAACAAACGATCTCATCGCGCAGGAGAACATAATAAATGCCTCAACAAAACATCAAATCAACAAATTAATCCCCGCCGAAAATAATAGCTTCGACGTAGTGATAATGATAGATGTCGTTCATCATTTAGTCGACATCAATGAAACACTTAAAGAAGTAAGGAGAGTATTAAAACCATGCGGTTCCCTACTTATTTTCGAGCCAAACAAACTAAATCCGTTAATGTTTTTACTCCACATAGCAGATAAGAATGAGTGGGGGCTACTCGCACTTGGCAGTCCTCAAAAATATCGTGCAACAGTTGGGAAAATATTTGATATCAATCGCATAAGTTGGAGCGGACTAGTAGTTGGCCCTGAATCCAAGATCTTCCACAAGATCGCTATATTTCTTGACAAGAATATCATCAACAAATTGCTTGGATGGCTACAGCCCAAAATTTTTATATCCGCGAAGAACCCTCCTAAAAAATTGGGATAAACTTATTTAAACACATATAATTTCAGCATTAAGAAGTTAACGACCATAGAAACACTTGTGGCAATAACAAGAGATAATAATGGATAAACCCCGAAAAAATTAAATAATAAGACAAAAATTATGTAGTTAAATAAAAATATTGCCGACTGGCTAGTTGCAATGCGGATTACTTCTGAAAATTTTATTTTCTGCTTAATAGAAAAATTAATTGTTCTATTGAAAATCCATATAAACAATACCCCAGCCATTGCTGAGAAAAATCTAGCTACTTGAGGCGAAACGTTAAAGAAATTTATAAGATACTCTAAAATTGACGCATCAATTATAAAAGCGCCACCGCCAATAAAAAGATAAGTAAAAATTTCTCTCTTCTCAAAGAGGACAACTAAACGCAACATAATAATTTCTCGTTATATCTTCGAAAAAATTCGCCTAATTGCCACCCATAGGCCTTTCCTTACATATACCCCTTTCGCGCTCCCCCCCCATTTCACACAGTAAGACACGCAAACAAAAACAGACATCCAAGTACGAAGGCTAAATAAATCTGAATTTTTTAACACTGAATTTAACATCTCCCCAGTACGCGCATCTTCTTTAGAGAAATCTTTCTTCAGATAGTCATCAATATCTCTATTATCTCGAATATTAAAGCCTGATATATTTCCTGACTGCGCATCATTCTCAAGCATATCAAGTTCAATCGGCAGCCGACCTTCTCTTCGATCCAGCCAAGAACAATATGGCTCAATCCCAAGAATATTAAGCGGATTGTAAATACATTTCCAAGTCAGATCGATCCACTCCTTATCTTGAGTTATACTTGACCACATTTTTTGATAATATAAGTATTTATCTCGAAACTGCTGCTCAAAAAGTACAGTTGGATGGTGAATAATGTGCCCCTCGCGCGCCATATCTGCTGCCAGTATCTCATCTCGAACAGTTCTTGGCTCACCATTAACACCGGCAAGAGTCGGCGGTCGCTGATCCGCCCATCGATCACCTTCTTGCAATCTAAATACACGCCTTACATCGGACAATCCCGAAGCATATGCCGCCCCACAAACAACATACGCCGTGGAAAAGAAATACTCTTCTACACGAAAAGATATTCGATCCAAGGTAGGAAGCTCTTCAAACTTCCGGCGAACAAGACGATGGGTTTCCGGCTTATAGAATTCGTCAACATCAACCTGCCAAAGCACATCGCCAGTGGCCAAAGAGAAAAACTCATTGCACATTTCTAAACGATCCGGATAAAAACCATCTTTTTGAATAAGCTTGATTTTCCCTTCGGGATCGGCAAATTTCTTAAGTGCTTCAACTGTCCCATCCGTTGAGTGACCTTTCGGGTCTGCTGCGTGCGCAAATTTCTGATATGCGCCTTCTACAATAATAATCTCGTCAGCAAACGGATAAATTGAAGCCAGTTGATATTTAAGAAAAGGCTCGCCGTTTAGAACATTCATCGCGTATGTAATTCGAATGGACAACCGCCCCCTCCCTTAAAGGGCTCTACCGACCAATTTTGCTGATGCAGGATCAACCCATCTTGCGGACCTGGCGCAACTCCCGACTCAAAGAAATCCCCCTGCTCAACAAAAATGGTTCCAGCGTTCATTATCCAGTCACTATTCTCACCGTTTAACATTACATTGACAGTGACTGTGTAGTGCCCCGTATTCACCCCCAACCGATCAAAATTACAGACCATTCGGAATTTAGGGGTGACAGAATCCATAATGTCTTGCATCGTCCACTCGGTACTAAATGATGCCACACGCTGCCCGAATAATGTATCTAAAATGACCGAAACACGAATTGGGCCTGATGCCACAAGATCTAATCTCTCTAGATCAACAAAAATCGCCCCTGCCTCCCCAGAAATCAGCGCCTGAGAAATTTCCCTCGAAGAATTCAAGACCCCGAAGTCACGAACACATAATTTCTGATTTCCTTTCCTGTCTTCTCTTTTTGACAAGGGCTCAGCTTCTTCTTGCCCTGCATTCACATAATCATTGATTATTTCATCTGGCTTCCCTATCCGAAGGACCTTACCCTTTTCCAACAGAATAACTCGATCACAAAGATTTCGGATTGCCGCCATATTGTGACTCACAAAAATCACGGTGCGGCCATTGTTTGCAACACCTTGCATCTTCTTCAAACTTTTCTTGCGGAATGCCGTATCCCCAACGGACAAAACCTCATCAACCAACATAATCTCTGGCTCAAGAAATGCGGCAACAGCAAATGCCAACCTCATCTGCATTCCACTAGAATATCTCTTAACCGGCGTCTCCAGAAATTTTCCGACACCGGAAAACTCAACGATTTCATCAAACTTGGCCGTAATTTCACTCTTAGTCAGCCCAAGAATAGCACCATTTAAATATACGTTTTCACGGCCCGTAAGCTCTGGATGGAAGCCAGTACCAACTTCAAGCAGAGACCCTACTCTACCTCTAAGAATCGCGCTCCCCTCGGTCGGAGCCATAATTCTGGTGAGCAACTTCAGAAGCGTACTTTTTCCTGCGCCATTATGTCCAATGATTCCGAGCACTTCCCCCTCGTTCACATCAAAGCTAATATTCCGCAACGCCCAAAAACTGTTCGTGTCCTTTTCCTGTCGCAACAAGGAAGCCGGATGGAGCAAACGCTTCACTCCATCCGTAATCGTATCTCGTAGCGCTCGATAGCGTACAAACTGACCAATTCTATATTCTTTTCCGATTTCCCGGACTTCTATCATTGGCAAAGCCATAACAGTCCTCGTCTCATATTTTATCAGCAACCTGACGAACGGCCTTGTTGAAATACGATACCCCTGTAATAAGAAGTAATCCAACCACACCAGCAGAAACAGAAAGATGCAAAAGAGATGGGGCATCCCCCATACCCAGTAATGACCAGCGCATGCCTTCTATCACCACGACCATAGGGTTAAGGCTATATAAGAACTGGTATTTATCTGGAACAATGCTGGCAGGATAAATAACCGGTGTTGCAAACATCAACAACTGCACAAAGAAGGGAATTATAAACCCGATATCTCGGTATATCGCCGCAGCAGAGGAAACCCAAAATGAAAATGACAATGCAAGGAACGATGCCAGCATCATCAATGGGATGCTCCATAAGGCATTAAATGTTGGATAATAGCCCTCAAGTGCCATCAAAACAAATAAGAACACCATACCAATGGCAAAGTCGACCAATCCTGCAATCACAGTTGAAACTGGCAAAACTTCTCGGGGAAAATAAACCTTGGTTAATATCCCTGCATTATTTAATAGTGCGGTAGACCCTTCCGTCATTGATCGAGCAAAGTATTGCCAAGGTAGAATTCCCGCAAAACTAAACAGATGGTAGGGAACGTCACCCGTCGGAATCTTAGCAATTTTCCCAAAGAACAGAGTGAATACTACCATTGTCATGAATGGCTGAACAAACGCCCACGCAATTCCAACAAATGTCTGTTTGTATCTCACACGAATATCTCGATCAATCAAGACAATCGCCAATTCGCGGTAGGTCCACAATTCACGGAGAGCAGAAAGAACCCGACCTTTACGACTACCTGGCTTAACTATAGTTTCCATCGAATTTATTTTATCTTACCTGTTTTCGCCGACTTCGACCAAGTCGTTCTGAACCATCTCTTTGACTAATTGACAGAGATTGACCTTGGGCTTCCAGCCTAGTTTTCTATGAGCCTTTTCCGACGAACCAAGCAGTAGGTCGACTTCGGTTGGACGATAGTAACATTCATCAACTTTTACCAAAGTCCGCCCAGACTTTAAGTCGATGCCAATTTCTTCGATCCCAGAGCCAACCCAATCAATCTCTATGTCAACTTCCCTAAATGCTAGATCCACAAACGATCTGACCGAATGAGTTTCCCCTGTTGCAAGAACATAGTCGTCCGCTTCTTCTTGCTGAAGAATGCGCCACATACCATCCACATAATCACGCGCGTGGCCCCAATCTCGTTTTGCATCAAGATTTCCTAAATACAGGCATTCCTGTTTATCCATAGAAATTGCAGCAACTGCGCGGGTAATTTTTCTTGTAACAAAGGTCTCCCCCCTAATAGGACTTTCATGATTAAATAAAATTCCATTAGATGCATGCATGTTATAGGCTTCACGGTAGTTAACCGTTATCCAATATGCATACAATTTTGCCGCGGCATAAGGACTCCTTGGATAGAAAGGAGTCTCTTCAGTTTGAGGAATCTCCTGAACTTTACCAAATAATTCTGACGTTGAAGCCTGATAGAACTTTGTCTTTTTCTCTCTTTTTAAAATTCTAATCGCCTCAAGAAGTCGTAACGCACCTAATCCATCAGCATTAGCAGTGTATTCCGCCGTTTCAAAACTTACTTGGACATGACTTTGAGCGGCAAGATTATATATTTCATCTGGTTGCGTTTCTTGTACAAGTCGAATTAGATTGGTAGCATCCGTCATATCGCCATAGTGCAAGAAGAAGTTTGATTTACCTTCGTGCGGGTCAACATATAGATGATCAATCCGTGCTGTATTAAATGAAGACGAACGACGTTTCACACCATGAACTTCATATCCCTTTTCCAGCAACAACTCCGCTAGATATGCACCGTCTTGACCGGTAACACCTGTGATTAGAGCTACTTTTCTATTCATTTGCGCAATCTTCCTTGGTTCTCTTTGAACCATTTATAATACATAATCATTCCCTCTTTCAGGGAAATCCGAGCTTTCCAGCCAAGCTCATTAATTTTTTTAGTGTCGAGAAGCTTCCGTGGCGTTCCCTCGGGACGAGACGCATCGAAGCGAATCTCTCCTTTAAAGCCAACAACGCCCGCGATTAATTCTGCAAACTCGGCAATGCTAACATCCTCTCCTACGCCAACATTTACCAATTCTACGTCGGAATAATTCGTCATCAGAAACACACATGCATCGGCCAAGTCATCGACGTGGAGAAACTCTCGACGCACCCTTCCTGTTCCCCATACGTCAACATGCTGATGCCCCGACAAGACAGCATCGGAGAAGCGAGTTAATAACGCAGCAGGAACATGGCTATTTTGCGAATGAAAATTGTCTTCTGGACCATAAAGGTTCGTTGGCATAGCAGAGATAAAATCGCAGCTGTGCTGCTTTCTAAAAGCCTCACACATTTTAATTCCTGCAATCTTTGCAATTGCATACCATTCATTGGATTTCTCCAAAGCTCCCGACAACAAAGAGCTTTCTCGCATCGGCTGAGCAATATCCCTCGGATAGATACAAGAGGAACCAAGGAAAAGTAATTTTTCCACCCCGCACTTTGCCGCAGAGTTAATCACATTGGATTCAATCATCAAATTTTGGTAAATGAAATCCGCAGGATACGTGTTGTTGGCGTGAATACCACCAACTTTTCCAGCGGCGAGAAAAACCACATCAGGCCGAGATTCCTGTATCCAATCCTCAACCTCTTGCTGCCGCGTCAGATCGACATCAGAACTATCAACACTTACAATCTGGCATTTCTCCGACTTAAGACGGCGAACGATTGCAGAGCCAACCATCCCCTTGTGTCCTGCCACCCAAATCTTTTTATCATCCAGCAGATATTTTCCGTTCATCACCCCATCTAACCTATCTGGAATGCTAAATTATTTCCGCAAATTATTGATTTCATTTATTAACCCTCACAGCAGATAGACAAGCTTATTCGCGGAATCAGAAGGCTGCATTTAAAAAGTTACCACTCCGCACTGCCGCATCTCTATATATACTTTGCACATCCTGTTACTCTAATGAGATCTTCAATGCAAGCACAGCGCCGCGCAACAAAAAAACTTCTCGCTCATTTGCCTTGATATAATTTTGACGTTTGCTGAGTTACCTTGATATACGATCGACCGACGTTTAACTGCGATCAAGGAATAGTATATGTGCGGTATATCGGGTATCTTTGCGCCTTCATCACTCCCTAACAAAGATGTACTTTTTTCCGAGACCCAAAGCATGGCAAGCACATTGTATCATCGCGGGCCGGATGGGGAGGGGGTTTGGGTCGACGAAACGTCCGGTATTGGTCTCGCTCATCGACGCCTGGCAATAATAGACCTATCAGATGCTGGCCACCAGCCGATGCATTCGTTTGATCAACGGTTTGTAATTTCATACAATGGCGAAGTGTATAACGCGAACCAACTCCGAATTCAGCTTGAAGCCGCAGGCTGCCAATTTGCCGGACGTTCTGACACCGAAGTCATTGTCAACGGGTTTTCCATTTGGGGAATTACTGAGACCGTTCAACGACTGATTGGAATGTTTGCCATCGCTGCGTGGGACCGCAAAACAAAGGAGCTATCACTCATAAGAGATCGGCTGGGCATTAAGCCTCTATACTGGACAAATGATGAGCAAAGATTTCTATTCGGGTCCGAATTAAAGTCACTAAGACAACACACATCATTCATCGCAAATGTCAATAGAAATGCCGTTTGTAGCTATCTTCGATATAGCTATATTCCAGCCCCCCACTCAATTTATAGAAATGTATACAAGCTTGAGCCCGGAAAAATAATAACAATCAACAGAGAGCAGCGCATCTCGACATCTACATACTGGAGCTTAGAAAGCCACATAAGACAAAACAATGGAATCACAAACCAATTTTCCGGTGACACCGCTGAAGCCTTAGACGAACTTAAAATATTAACGAACGACGCAGTACGTTCTCGAATGATAGCTGACGTCCCGGTAGGTTCTTTTCTGTCTGGGGGCATAGACAGTTCGCTCGTGACGGCACTGATGCAAGCGAACTCTTCCAATCCAATTAAGTCTTTTTCCATCGGCTTCGAAGAAGCAGACTACAATGAGGCAGATCATGCCGCAAATATAGCCCGCATTCTAGGAACCAACCATCAAGAGCTGTACATCACTGACACAGAAGCTAGAGAGATCATACCAAACCTTCCTGATTACTACGATGAGCCTTTTGCTGATCCATCCCAAATTCCTACTTTCCTACTTTCAAAAATGGCACAAAGCCAAGTCAAAGTAGTACTGTCTGGAGACGGGGGTGACGAATTATTTGGTGGATACACAAGGTATTTTCTCACTGAACAGATCAATAACAGAATAAATCGAATTCCCACATTTCTAAGAAAGATCCTATCAAGAGGTGCTAGATCACTGTCGTCAAAAACATGGGATATTATCTTTGATTTGGCCCCCTATGGCTTTAAACTAAAAAACCCCGGCCAAAAAATCCATCGGCTCAGTTCAATGCTACTTGGTGGCGGGGATTACATTTACGAAGGACTTATAAGCCATTGGGATAACCCAGAACAAGTGGCTATTGACGGAGAGCCTTTACTGGGCCTTGTATGGGACCGGTCATTGATCAACTTCCTGCCTGATCTAAGAGACCGAATGCAGTTTGTAGATACATTGACTTACCTGCCAGACGACATTTTAACGAAAGTTGATAGAGCCAGCATGGCCGTATCTTTAGAAGCTCGCATTCCACTACTGGATCACAGACTGGTTGAGTTTTCTTGGTCACTTCCACAAAAACTAAAAATGGGGAGTAAGGATGGAAAATGGTTGTTGCGGGAATTACTATATAAATACATTCCAAAAGAACATATTGACCGACCCAAAATGGGTTTTGGAGCTCCCATCGGCTCTTGGTTAAGGGGCCCCCTTCGGGAGTGGGCATCCGACATGCTTAGCTACAATGAAATATCTCGACACAGGATACTCGACCCGGAACAGATCCAACAAAAACTGAAGCAACATCTTAGCGGGGAAAGAAACTGGGAGTACCTGTTATGGGATGCATTAATCCTTCAGTCTTGGTGCAATCGATGGCTATAAAATGAACCATTGATAGTAAATTATAAAATTTTGAAGATTCAACCATAACAACAATGAACAAACTAAATCATTTCCTATTTAATTTCACTGTAATGATGCCCCTCACCCCCAAAGAGCACAAGGCCTACTTTATAAGAAAGACTGCAAATTTTAAATTTGATTCACACTTTGGTGTGAATAGCCCCTAGGCGGTGTTTACATTCATTGACAACATTTGAGTGCGGCG
>TARA_R110000868_G_scaffold301777_1_pt1 | contig 24369 bp, 34 predicted proteins | sample TARA_R110000868 | Tara Oceans TARA_R110000868 (sample SAMEA4397489) | marine metagenome | biome: Polar Biome; feature: [SRF] surface water layer (ENVO:00010504); material: water (ENVO:00002006), including particulate matter (ENVO:01000060) such as... | depth 5 m | reverse complement strand
TAAACCTTCTTCCGCATTTATTAACTATATCTTTATAAGCTGTATAACCAGCTTCATCGTAGTCAGTTAATATTACTACATTAAACGCACCTGATTTCTCTAATGCTATTAGTTGTTTGTCCGACAAAGAACTTCCAAAAATCCCTACCGACATAGGAAGCCCAGATTCGTAAAGCCTCCAAACGTCCGATTGTCCCTCAACCAATATAACTGTTCCAGAACCCAATATATGTTCAGCGGCAATGTTAAGTCCGTACAAATTAGCAGATTTAGAAAACCCTTTACTGTTTCTCCATTTTGGGTTTGACTTTGAAACTTCAGTTTTAGTTCTGCCCACACAACCAGAGTAATTGCAACATTCATCATAGATTGGAACAACCACACGTCCAAACATTGACTGACTAGAATCTCTACAGTCGCCAATATCAAAAGTGTCTAACGCTTCAGCCGAAAACCTTTTGCGTTCATCTTTATTGTTTAGGTAGTACACAGACGGAATGTTAAGTTTTTTCCTAATGGATTCCCTAGATATCATAGGAGGTGCTTCCGTTAAAGTTTCTTCATTAAATATTTTAAACACCTGACTTACTTTACCCTTGTCATAGTTAGATTCTTTTACTTTTGTCACATCTATTTTTAGAAAGTCGCAACAAAATTGAAGAGCTTTAGGAAACGAGTACTCTTCACATCCATTTCTCTCCATCCACCCACGAACAAGCCCCACTAAAGAACCTGTGAATTCTTCTTCGCAATGCCTAGTCCAGCAATGCCAATTCCCCTTAGCCGAGTTACCATCCGTAAATATGCAACAAGCCTCTGGGTTGTCTCCACCATGAACTGGACAAGCGAAAGCGATTCTATTAGAGTATTCAATAAAATCAACATCCATGTGAGTCAAAAGTTCAGGCAGTCTCCCTAGTAATTCTTCGCAAATTTTAGAAATTTGTTTCTGTGTTAGACTCTTCATTTGATTTGAAGCCTTCCTGATCTTCTTTACCTTTAGAGTAAATCTGATTTCTTGTCATTCTTTGTACAACTCTACCATAAGCACCATCAACTTTTAAACTTACGTAATCACCCTGATCCATAAGCCCGCCATGCCTAGCATGTAAGGGAACTAACTTAGTGTTGCCTTGATCGCCATCAGCCTGATTATCTTCAGCCAATTCTTCGGGCGACTTTACTTTGAACAAACTCAAGCTAGTACAAAGCCAAACAAGCCTATCAGAGCCACTAATAACATCCGAGGACTCTTTTGTAACACCATCCCTATTTAGCTGAACAAATGCTAGGCATGGACAGTCATACTTTACCATAAAGTTATGCAGCTTAGTAATTTGAAAGCCAAGAACTTGATATTCTTGCATAGAGGATGAGATACTATCGCCATCCATTAGCTTTAGATAATCGTAAATAATCACACAGTCATTGGTTTTTCCATCTTCGTCAAACCCAACATGTTGATAAATCCACTTTCTCATTTGAGATAATATTGAGTCGAATGATTGCCCTGCAATACTAAGGTAGTGATAAGGTAATTCATGCAACTCTTTAGCGGCTTCTGTTATAGCATGTGACTTAGAGGGTGTTTTTGCGAATAATCCCGTTTCTATTTCTTTAGTTGGGACGTTTGACAAACTAGCCAATATTCGATTGTAATGATCTTCTTTAGACATTTCCGTATCCAGCATTAAAACCGGAACGCCCCTCTTTGCAATATTAATACCTACAGAGTCACCAAGCATAGACTTTCCCGTTTTTGGCCTAGCACCAATTAGGTCAACGCACTTTCTTCTCAGGCCACCACCGATGGCATTGTCCCACTCTGAAAACCCTGTTGGTACACCCAAGGTTTCTCGTATATTTTCAGAGAGGTAATTTATATACTCAAAAACATCCGCACCAAGAATCTCTGTTTGATTTGAATTGCCAGAAAACGCTTCTCCTGTCACGTCTAAAATAGGCTCTTCAACCTTAGATATAATGTCAGCTAAATCTTCTGAGCCAGTTAGTTTTTTTAGATCGTTTTTGCAAGTAGATAAAGTAGAGTCTAAAGTTCTGATAGTTGCAAGTTTGGCGAGTTTAGCAGCATGTGAGGGTACGTTGCTTTTTGAGATCGGGAAATTAATTAAAGACCTAATGAAAGCCATCTCGTTTTTGTCTATCGCGTTGCCAAGATTATTTGCCTCAGACAAAATCGACGAAACCTCAACTTCTCTACCCTCTGAAAGTATACTGGATATACAGTCAAACAAAAACTGGTTCTGGTTATCAACAAAACAGTCGGTAGTTAGAAAGTCTAACTCCATGTAAACATCTAAACCAAATTGTACCAAAGCAGACAAAACTGCTCTTTCTGCTGCTAAATCTTTTATCATCTTCTTGCACACCTTTGACAAACGTGAATTGACCCTGTTGCGTGAACCTTATTAACCTTTTCCGTTTTATTACACCTAGAACACGCTCTCTCTGTCAGGTGCGACTCCCATTGTTCACGTTTCCGTTCTACTGGCGAAACTCGTGGTGTTTTATCCACTTCGTCTTGAAAGGCACTACCGTCATCAATAAACTTGTTGTTTTTAATCATTTCGTGAATTGGCTTCCACTCTTTTTCAACTGGCTCATCTTCTAATTGGGGTAGACCGTATGTGTTAAAATCGTGACTTTCTTTTGTCACCGTGTCAAATGTCGGGTTGCTCGGAACAGAAACCTCGGTCACATTGAGCAGTTTCAGGTGATTCTCAATCTTTTTATCTAGCTTCTCAATGGCTTGTCCAATATCTGTTATTACGCTTGTCAAAGCCTGTATCACATTCCTGTCGTTATTGTTCATTAGTATTTTTTCCTTGATAAATTATTCAAAACATCTGCCATCTTCATCACTCTTTCGCATTTTCCTTCTAAGGTTCTAACCCTTGACTCAGCGTTGTTTTTTATTTTTAGTATCTCACTAGCTAAAGGGTTTTCTTTTATAGCGGGATAGTACTTAACTTGCCACTTGGTGAACTTGTCTCCGTACTGATCCAAGGTTCCACTTATTATAAACCAAATTGAAGATTCTGCCCACTCTAAAATATTTTTTTGTTTAGCTTTTTCAGTTTCTATATATTCAGCGTAAGCGTAAAGCTGGTAAGCGGCAGAACCGCACTCTGTTGCGGTCAACTTTTCAAAGTCAGAAAATTGGAAGTTTAACAATTTTGAAATGTTTTGGTTTTCTTCGACCACGCCTAAGTGGAGTGACTTGATATACCTATCAATATTCTCTAAGAATTCTGATAAAATTTCTTCTCCCCTGCTCATATTTTTTCTCTCCACGATACTTCCTCTAGTATTCTATTATACATAAACAGAATGTCAAGTAATTCTTTTGCACTTTTATGTAAGTTTAACCTTTTAGAACTTGATGACGATCTTCTCGACGGGTTTCATTTGTGCTCTCTCTCGCCTAACTCTATTACTTTCATGCTTTAATCTTTCAAGCAGCTTGTCAAAATTTTTCTTTAACAACAGAGAGTAATCGTACTCTATATAATCACCATGTTTTTTAGAAAAGTCACTCATCTTCTGTTGAATATTATCAAGTTCATATCTACGCACTGTAATCATAGGCCATATTTTTGAAAAAACCCTGTTGCAGAACGTGTCCTGTACTATAGGGACTGTGTTCGTTAAGATACATTCCCATAACCTATATGTATCTATACCGTTACCAACGGGAGCTATTGCAAATTTATATGAGGCCAAGGTTGTTGCAAACTCTTCTAACGAGAGGCCATGTTCTTTACGTTCGCACCACTCACCATCTGATGGTATATCCATTTCTACGCCCTCCCTTCTCGCAGCAGGTAAATGAAAGATAGGAAATAGATAGTCAATGTAGTCTTGCGTAGGAATCCATTTAGCTAATGTTGTTCTATATAGAGAGGTCATGCTAAAGTTGGCGTAACAAAGGTTGTCTTTTTTAATCTCTCTTAATTCTTCGATATTTTTACTGACGAGTTTTTGCCAATCTGGGGTAAAAACGTTGATAGGTATTGGATGTATTTTTTCATGTATGTCTTCCTCAAGGTGCGGACAGAACCAATTATCGAAACGGCCTAGCACGGAATCTAACTCTGGAATAGTTAAGCGAAATTGCTTACTAGCACCTTGACCAACGTATTCAGAGCCATCTTTGTAGATACCCCAGTCGCCAGATATTGTGATGATATTTGGCTCGCCCACATCCCCGTATATCATAGATATAGAATCCATTATACTTGTGTTATTACTATCCTTTTTGAAATCATATGAATACATCTTCTTTATACAGGTGTAAAGATTGCAAAAGAAAACATTATTCATCTCCCTGTTGTTTTGCTCTATGTGCTGTGGTGTTGTTGTGTACAGGTCTGTGTAATTCTTTACAGTTTTCATTTTACCCTCTCGTACAGAGCTAAACCTACAGAGTTTCCTTCTTCTTCGTTGGGCCATTCCCCCATTTTACCAGAAAGACATTCCACCTCTTCCCAGTTTTCGCTGTTTTCAAGATATGGTCTTAACTCCACATTCTTAATAGATAACCCGCCATCTATTCTTTCTTCTACTTCCCAATCGTGAGATGCGAACATGGTTCCCACGGGGACAACCTCTTCAAGAATCTTAAAATCTTGTAAGTTTAATTTCGGTGCCTCTGGGCCATCAAAGAATATAAAGTCTGGAACCAAGCCTTGGGCCAGCAGCCTAGTTAAAAAGTTTGTTGAGTATTCGCACGACACATTTACAAAATCTTTATAGTCTGGATGAGTAGAGAAATAGGGTTTCGACTTGCCAATTTCCACTGGGTCAGCATCACAAGTATAGAATTTTGTATCGACACACTCACTACAATCTTTTAACGTCTTTAAAGCGTGTGCTATTTGTATGGTCGAGCCACCACCTTCGCCCCCACCGACCTCAAATACAATAGAGGGTTTTTTTCTATAAACCCATTCTCTTAATTTTCCCCTTTCAAAAAAGTGCATTTGACCACTAAGATCATCTAGCTTCGGATGATTGTATCTCTTAGGTACTGGCAAACTCCTTTTACTGTGTAGGTCTGTATAATTCATTTTTTTTCCTTTCCGTTTGATCGGAATGCGTTTGATCGGTATCATGCCCTTGGCACGAATTTGTAACGCTTGTTCGTCGTCACTAAAACCGTGATCTAGTGGATAAAAATGTGGAAACCTTTTTGTAATCCATTCTCGTATTTGTGAGGTGTTTTTCTTAACGAACAATGGCGATGTTAGTAGATTACGCGTCTTGGTATCAAACGTTTCGATATCGTTTTCGGCCAGATTGAATAATACCTGTATATCATTTATGTTTTTAAATTCCACGCCGCTTTTTTTAATTTCGTCGTTATTAATAAATATAGCATCAATGCCACAAATACAGACCAGTGAGTAGTTTTTACCCTCCATAAGTTCCGCAATGGCGAATATACTACACCCGTAATAATCGCCACCATCCCAAATCCAATTACTGTCGTGTTTTTGTACAAGATGAAATGGATAAGGTATGGCTGGGTTAATTTCTACTGACACAACCCTAGGTTTAAACCTGTATAGATTTATAGCGTTCATAACATGAAAGTCTTCCCCGTCAATATCTATGGATAAAAAATCAAATTCTGACGGCACATTATGTTTTTTAAATGTATCATTTATTGTTTCAGCTTTTATAAACTCTTTGTGAACCTTGTAATCGGTGTCTTCATATTCGGTTCCATCCATTAGTAGCCCGTCGAAGTTAAATTCACTCCTTAAAAACTCAGTGTTGCCCAGAGAGTCTTTTTTTCCATGTGATCCAAATTCTACAAAATATCTATTTGTAACGCCAATAGCGTTGAATATTTCCTCAAGAACGCCATCTTGATTAAACTGTGAAAATATTTTCTTTTTATTATTGGATAAATCTATCATCATGTCTCCCCTATTCATATTTTTTCTCCCCACTCTTCTTCAGTTTCATCAAAGTTCAAATTAATCAGCCTTATATCGTTTATCTCGCACCAATAAGCCTTGTCTCTGTCTCTGGCTTGAGCACGAAAAAAATCCAACTTGCTTTTAAAGTGAAAAGAGTTAAATTTGAAGTGCTGCTCGCCGTTAGCTTCAACTATTATAGACCTTAATGGTAACCAAAAATCAGCACGAAGAAGACCCCCGAAAGACGAGGGCTTTTTACTACCAGCCAGAGTTACCTCTTCCAGTATTCTATCATGCGGAAAGTGTTTGTCAAGGAATTCTCTAACTTTATTATGAAGTTTTGATCTCTTGCCTTTGTTTGACTTTGGGTTCCAGCTATAGTACTTATCGTCAAGTCCAAGCACTTTCATTAAAGTAAACTTTCTTTAATTATCTTTTCTAGGTTTTTAACCAACTCTGGATTTTCGTCAAACAAAGTCCTTACCTTTTTAATGCCTTGATATTTAAAGCTGTTTTCAACTTCTTCAGCATTATCAAAATCTAATTCTGGTTTTATCTTTTTAGCGATCTTTTTCATAGAAGACATAAACAAACAATTAAACCAAGCACCTCTTTGTTCAATTAACCCTAAGTCTAGAGATAGGTCGATAACTTCTTGGGTCTTGTCAATACCGTGGCCGTAGCGGATATAACTTTGAATGTTACCTCCGGGTGGCCCCATAGATGAGCAAACGACACGCCAATTTATTTTTTGGCCGACCTGCTTTCCATTTTCGTCTACCACGGCTTTTACAGCAGGGTTGCCTTCCCCTCCGTGGGCAATCTCAAGCCGTGTGTCAGCTTGGTACTGAATCTTAACTCCACCATCTGACATTTTAGACTTTCCAAACCCTGACGTGTTAGAGATATAGTGAGTAATCCCAATAATCAAACCTCTTTGACTAGGAAGTAATTGACCAACCTTTTTTGTGAACACGGAAAGTATCTTAGGTAGCCCAGCCCTTCTTGGGGAGAAATCGCCATCTAGTTCTTTTTCTGAAATCAAGGAAGATATAGAGTCTATGATTAATACAGCACCGTGGTACTCTGGGTCGCAAAGCATTTTATAGGAAGTCTCAAGCAACAATTCAGCAGATAGAGGTTTGTCAACAGGTGCTATAATGTCCATATCTGAAGGGTCTAGTCCTTCGACTTGGAAATTTAAATCCTTAAGTCTCCCCTCTGCATCAACGTAAATAACTTTCCTGCCTTCCGCTATACAGTTGGCGGCGATCTGCATTGCAGTAGTGGTCTTGCCTGACTTTGGGTCTCCTGTTAGCATTAGCCAGCACCCCTCTCTTATCCCTCCCCCCAATCCAACATCTAGTGCGGGACTGATTGAAATAACTCCATATTCTCCCTTTTCCTGAAGAACCGTATTCCCCTTCTTGATTATATCTCCGTACTTCTTAACGGTGTCCTTGAGGTAATCTGGTACTTTTTTAGTCTTTGCCTTTGTTGTCATCTATTTTCCTTATCTTTGAAAGTCTATTTTTTTTGTAACTGCCCTTTCTAGGTTTGAATTCTTTATTGTCGTGAAATTCAACCTCTGGCTTTTCTTCCAGTTCTTCTTTTTGTATTTTATTGTAGCAGTCGGACACGCCATCCTGCACAAAATAAATTGGCAATACATACTTTCCCCCTTTATGAAGAAACCCCAAAGAGTAAACATTTTTACCTTTGGGGCTATTTATATATCTAACGAGTGCCTGTTCGTTGAATTTCTTTATCAGTTTCCATGCTACTTTGATTTGAGTTTGGTATTCATCTTGGTGTGATTTACTCCAGAATTTATATTCTAGGCTACCTTTATTCTCTCTTTCGCGTTTCCTGATACAAACTATCTCCGCTACAAATTGTGCGGCATTACAAGGCTCCCCCGTAGATATACTTTGATACTTCTTCATTTTTTAACTTCGCTGATCCGTTTGAAAAAATCATGTCCTTTAAATTGTCCACAGTCAAACCCCTTTCGGATTCGCCTGACTCAAAACTGTTGTGAGGCCAGAGGTATTTAGAAACCTTTATACTCGAACAGTCATCCTTTAGTAGAAGTACCGTCAAAGATTGATATAGCGTAGAACTAGAACCGTCCATTAGCTGATCCTTGGCAGCACCCCTCATAATACAAACGCCGTCTAAGCCCTGCTCGTCTTCGAAAAAAACTTTTTCTTCAGCACCAAGCATTTGCAGTTGAATTTTGGCAGGAAGAACATCGTGCTTTTTACAGTAGTCTTTTAATCTAAGCCAAGGGTTAGTCGCGTCAGGTCTTTCGTAGTCCCCGTAAACAAACTTCCAAACTTTTGGGTCTTCACTTTCTGTAAGTGTGACCTTCCAAGACATGTTAACTTGATTGTTTACATAATCCTTAAAATACGGATCAGGAGCACTTAACGGCTCAATCATCACTTGCCTTCCTGATAGTTGTGGTGCAATTACTATATCTGTGAGTAGTCGCGGCCTTAACTCTCTTATGTCTGCTATCATCACCCGCCTCAGATGCTTGCGGGGTCATCACAGTAACTCCATACTTTTCGTTTCTAGCAAACAACTCAGAAGTTCTAGTTCTAACGGGAGGTTCTATTGTTTCTACTTCCTCTGCTTTAGGCAGGGCAGACTCATCTTCGGCTATTGTTATTGAATCAATAAACTTTTGAATAATATTCTCTGAACGATTTAAGTGCTCGGCAATAGATTTAGCATCCTGTTGCTTTCCTAAGTAACTGTGAACGTCTGACTTTTCAGAATTAGACAGTGGCCCCTTTTTAATTTTTTTAAGTTTTTTATTTTTCATACTGACTCCATTGAACTTCTTCTAGCTTTAGTAAAATATAATGTGTTTTTAGTTTGAATGTATTTTTCGAAGTTGTTGTACGTATTCTCGTCAACCTTCCTAAACTTTAAGGTTTTCAACCTTTGATCTCTTGCACTGGGACTCATATTGAACGGGTCTACCAAACCAGAGACCCCGAAAAGAACCCAGTGCTTTTTATTACTTTCTTGTTTTTTGCTGTCCTCTAGCCAAGAGCTGATAGCAAAAGTCGATCTTGTGGTCTTTTTCAGTAGCGACTTCATCGAGTAGTCGTTTAGAGAAAATTCAACATCCCAAGATTCTAAATTGTTAGTACTGGTAAGCCCGATGTAGTGGGCTGACATCTGCAAACCTTTCGCCTGAAAGTCGTATTCATCCTCAACTTTCTTTCCAAAAACTTCTTTAGTCATTTAGCCTACCTAGCCTTTCTTTTATTTTGTTTATACAGTCAGCTTCATCTACTCCGCTAACTAATAACTGAGCCTTCCCCGACATTCCGTATTTTCTAAGTAATTTATCTCCCATCGGCATGTGATCTAACCCTCCATCGCTATTTATTTTTCTTATATCTATTTTTAAAGTTATTGTGGCGTGATGAGGGTGATCTCTACAGTTGGTTTTCTTATCCATTTTCGATCCATTTTATTTTGTCTTGAGGGGTCATATTATTTATCTTGTTGTTTAATTTAACCTTATCCCTTTTTTCGTTTCTCTCTTCGATTTTATCTTCTTTCATTTTACTTTGAAGTTCGTACTTGCCCATTTTTTGCGTGTTTCTTTCAGCTAGGTGCTTTACCGTTTCTGGTTCTCCCCTAATCGCTACGTAAGGGGCTGTTATAAACACCTTTCTTAAGGTGGCTTTGTTGCAATGAGGGCAATCTAAAGTAGACGGATCGTTGTAACCCTGTTTTATTTCCGTGTAAAAGGCACAGGGTTCACATTCAAAGTCATAAAGTGGCATGTTTACTCCGTTAGTTTTAAAAAGAGGGTAGCAGAAATTGTTACCCTAATCGAATGTAGCTATTGTATTATATAGCAATGACGGAGATTTTGCACGATAAAATAAAATTATCTTCTTCCACCTGTTCTCGCCATAATTCTGCCAATGATAGGATTTCTAACAATATCACACGCTTCAAGTTCGCATATGCCAACCCCATCTAAGTCGTCTAGCTCATTAATCAATCTGTCAAAAGCTCCCGATTCGCCCCTTTTAAGGTCTGTCTGATCAGGGTCTCCATTTATAACTGCGGTAGAGTGTCTCCCCAGTCGTGTAATAAACATGATAATTTGCTCATAGGTAGCGTTCTGTGCCTCGTCTAGAATCGTAAACGAATCATCGAACGTGCGTCCTCGCATGAACTCTAGTGGGCAAATCTCTATTGTCTTCGTTGCCCTCATCGAGTTGTACGTATCTAAGCCCAAGTACTTCTTCATCTCTTCAAGAATAGGAATCATATAAGGATGAACTTTTTCGTTTAGACCACCCGGAAGGTGACCCAATCCTCTACCTGCTTCAATCGCGGGTCTTGCAACGACGACATTATTTATCTTTTTAGTTAAAAGCCAGTCACAAGCAAGCCCCACAGAGCAGGCTGTTTTGCCCGATCCTGCTGGCCCAGCACAAAATGTAACGTCACATTCCGTCATGGCCTCAATGTAGTCTGCTTGATTTTCGCTTTTAGGTTGTAGCTTTTTCCTTTGGGGTCTGATGTTTTGTTTATGTGATTTATTTTTTCGTTTAGACAATTTAAGTCTCCGTTAAAATGGTGATGTTGGATCGAAGCTCCTTACTTGAGTATCCTTGACCAGTACAAAGTCACTAGCGTCATTTTGATAAGATAGAGTATATTCTACTAGACCTCCAGATGTATCACCACCTGACTGGCCTATCGCCGTTAAATAGTTGCTTTTACCCAAGTCCCAAATAAAATAATTGACACTGGGTGGAGATGGAAACTTTTCAGCAACTAACTTTATCTCTCTATCTACTTTGTTCCAGTCTTCAGCGTTTGGTGTTCCATCTCCTGTGGCTTGAGAGAATCTTACATCGTTGTTCAATATTGAAAATGGATAAAGCTGTCTAGCGTTACCTGTGAATGAACAGGTTACTTGAACGGGCAGTACAACACTAGTCCATATATTCCTATATTTATCGTATTCTTCATTTGTGGGGCCAGCCTTGTAATCAAAGTCACTATCGTACAAACTAGAATAATCAATTGTGGCTTGAATATCAATGGACTGCAATCCTAATATCCTTTGGTCTCTTTCAGTGGATTCTTCACCAGCACTATTTTTTGCATTAAACATTTGCTCAACTTCATAAGGAAGTACTGATTTTCTAGGGGAGCTACCAAGAAGGGTATTTAAAAAGTCGAAGTTTTCTCTTTTTAACGTGTTTGCACTTTGAGGTAAAATTGATGGACTGCCTATGAAGTCCGACATTGTGTAATCTGAGTCGCTAAATTCTAGCTCTTTAGAGGTAAGTGTTATCGACTCAGTGATTTTATCTGTCGATATCGAATAATTTATAGACGTTACCAAGCATTGTTTGAGGGTTGCCGCCAATACTTTATTGGCATCGCCCTCGCTGCCAGCGTTAGTTCCAGAGCCTAAACTTTTAAATCTATCGGGAGCTACTAGAATTGTTATATCGTAATTTCTTAAAGATTTTTGATTTGGGTCTGAAGTTCCAGTCATCCCTATGTTGTGAGGTGCTAGAATATGGGATTTTTCGTAAGTTATATAATCCGAGTCGAGAACGTGATAAAAGAAGTTACTATTTTGGTCAATAATTCTATCTATTGTCACAGAGAAAGATTGAGGTGAATAGTAATGAAAGCTTTTTTGAGACCTACCAATGTCAGCCAGTGAAACTGACGGTATATCCCCATCTAGCCCAAGGGTTGTAACACCTGTCAAGAACTCGCCCTCAGTCGGAGAGTTAGTGTCATAATTTATGTTTCTACCCTTGAAGACAACGCCCATGCAGGCGTAAAAAATCTTGTCATTTATATCATTAAACATGTTATTTTTTCTTAAATTTAAAGTGTATATCTTTTATATGAATCGTAATGAAGGTTTCATCTCCGATTTCTTTGACTGAGACATTATTTACAATACTATCAACGATCTTAGTCACACCCTTTACGGTTTCTTCTGTTATTCCATAGCGAGTCAGGATATCATCAACAAAGTTATCCACAAAACCTGTAGATATAGGCTCACCTTTTGGCGGCTCTTTGTGTCCACCTCTCCACCAATTACTCATCGTGTCCTCCATTTAACATGACCTTAACTAATTCATTGTCTTCACGAATACGAACAGGTTCTAGTACAGCACCCCAACGGTCTGAGTTATAGTGCCAAACCCTTTGGGGAATAACTGAATCGCCAGAATTAAGATCGGTATACCGGTCATCGCTTTCATCCACCATGCTAAATGGAAACTGCCAAACATCTTCGATTTTGCAAGTATTACAAAATCTATTCCAAGGTCTAGCAAAAAGAAAGGCTTTTCCTCTACCTCTCACAAATTCTACACAAGTCTCAAACTTGTCGTCGATCAATACAGAGTTCTGGTTTGCGAATTTACTTTTCAATCTACTGTCAGAAACAGTGATCAGCGAATCACCAAGATCAGGGAAGTGTTTGTTGACCCATAGCTGTTTTCCAATGCGACAATCTTCTGAAACAGAGTGAGACAAAAACATTATTTTATCAGCATCAAATGCTTCCCTTAGATTCATCTTTAGGATTGCTAAAAGTTCTCTAGACCACGGTAATGGTGCTAGGTTGCTCCAAAAACTTATGGGGAGTGAAGTGATAGACTTATAGAAGTCTTCTCGATCTAGGCCATAATCTTCCCCAAAGTTCCACTTCGTAACGGGCTTTCTGTCCATAATGACATAATGATCCATCCAACCCTCTATGAAGTTAACAAAAACCCCATCCAAGTCTAAGTAAAGAATTTTTTCCACGTTTACCCTTTATTCTGCTGGGTAGTAATCAAAATAATACCCGTAAGTGCCTATCCAATACAAATTAATCATATGCCACCTCGCTCCAGAGGCAACCTGTTTAATATTATGGGTTAAAATTTTGTCCAAACTCTCCAAAACCTCCGCCTGTTTTATCGTTCTCGCAACAGGATCAGTCAAAGAGTCCCGTTCTGCAATAAGCCTATCTCGCTCTTCGTGCAGAATTTGACCCTCGATAACGTCCTCTCTGTGTCTTTTGCCCCACTTGGCTAATGTCGGAGGGATAAAAACCTGATCTGGAATACCATCTCTGTTTTTCCTCCCTTTAGCACCCGTCTGATTATTTACTCTATCTCTATGTTTCCCAAACTTTTTCTGTAGCCAGTATACATCTGTGCGGTTAAAAAACTTAGGCAGGGTGTACGGGTGCATCACCGAGCTTTCATCGCTACTGTGCTTCCAACGTAGCATGTGCAACATCTCATGTTGGGCTACAGTTTGAACGTATCTGTCGCCGCTTTCTCGCGTTAATCCAATCTTTCTTGTGCTGTTCAGCAATATGTATCGTTTACTTTTGTAGGCTAGTCCCAAAGCACCGTACGGAATTTGATTCTGTGGCCTGAAAAAATATCTAACTCTTGCTTTACGAAATTCATAAACTCTTATAAATTCAATATCGCATATCTCTTCTATCTCCGTTAAAGCCTCATCAATTCTACGATGAGTCTCTTGGGAAGAGATTTCGGCCATGTGACCACTGGGTTCTAGCCAGTATTTTACCTTCTGTGCGTGTACATTGCAAGCAAAAACTAAACAAAAAACTAAACTTAGTAATACTTTATACATCTAGCCACCTCAAATAAATAAAGAAAAGAAATCCTAATATTTATCCTTCTTAGCAAAACCCCTATAGTATTCCACTAAAATCCATATCTTCCATATCATTTTTACTGGCTCCAATTTTGTAGCTGGTAATTTCATGCTCTTGCGGGGCAACCTGAACACTTTCGCTGCTCATCCACGCTTGAGTCCATCCAGCTATTGGGTTTTTCCCAACGTTTTCGTAAGGTAGCCCTATTGACTTCCTTCTACTCATACACAACCAGTCAATATATTGATGCAATACTTGCTCATTTAAACCTATAATCGAACCATTTTTAAATAGGTAGGTTGCCCACTCTTTCTCTTCTGCTGCCGCACTTTCGAACATTTTAATTGCGTTTTCTTGGCATTGTTCGGCGGTTTTTACGAAACCCTCTGATTCCTCGGAGTGTAATATTTTCAATATCTCCTGCGTGTTTGTCAGGTGTAGAGCCTCATCTCTCTTGATTAACTTGATAATATCCGCATTTCCTACCATTTTCTTGTTTTCCGCAAACGCGAAGGAGCATATAAAGCTAACATAGAATCTAATAGCTTCTAAGATGTTAATGCTTACAATCGTCATGTATATCTGCTTTTTCACGTCAGCAACTTTATTACTACCAGATGCCATGCCCATAAGGTTATTGTAATCTTGGATAGCTGTGTCGGCCCTTTTCATGATTTCTTTATCTTCGTAGATACCCTCAAAGACTTCGCTACTGTCGGCGTACACGTTTTGAATTATGTAGCTATAGCTTTCACTGTGAATTTGCTCGAAAAACATCCACGTAATTAAACACGCTTCAAGCTCCGAGTTGGTAACATAGTCCAAAAGAGTGGGAACTCCACGACAAATTACACTATCAAGCATAGTTTGGTACTTCAGGTTTGAAGTAAAAATAAACTTTTCATTGTCTGTTAGCGTAGCAAAATCAGCCCTGTCCTTTTTCAACTCGATTTCTTCGGGAGACCAGAAGTTTTCTTTTTGCTTCTTGGTCAACTTTTTGAAGATAGGGTACTTGAGAATGTCGTACCTTTGCACTCCGAGGTCTTTACCTAGGAATAATGGCTGACTCATTGGGTCTACGTTTTTTGTGTTAAATATTGTTTTCATTTTTTATAGCCCTTTTAAACGCCTCGGAATAAATATGTCGATCAAGAATCTCATTGGCCTCATTTACGACTTTAAGCATACTTATAGATTCTTCGCTGTTCTCTCCGCACAAGTCAACTATTTTACGGTAGTCACACCATAATGTTTCGATATTTTTTTCTCTCATTTTTTGTTTTTTCATTAAAAGGTTCTCCATTTTCTAACGCCGACTATTCTTTGAGCGTCTAACATCCCCCCGCACGCAGTACATCTGGGTGCGGTCGCCCTTTTGAATTCTATTCTTTCTCTCAAGCATTTTTCTCCACAGTCTCTACAGGTGGCATCTACCTTAAAGGGTGTGCGATTTGATTCTTTCTTTTTGTTATTTTTTGCAGTATTTATCAAAATAATATTTTTCGGGCTATAGGAGCATGTTTCTTTATGCCAACTTCTTTTATTTTCACATTCCTTGCACCAACCCTTCTTAGACCACTCTACACCCTTCTTCTTCTTCTGTTTCTGCTTCTGTTTCTGCTTCTTCCGCTTTTTCATATCGCACAAGCTCCTGACTCGCAACCCATGTCTTTTTCTTCTGCTCCATCACCATCTGGCGTATTGCAATAATAAAAATTCTTTAGCCCATACTTGTAACCGTAAATCTGATCCTTAATCAACAGGCTTAGTGGAATATTTCCACCTTCGTAATGATCGTAATTATAATAAAGATTAGTGCTCATACTCATATCAACAAACTTTTGAATAACCGCAGCAGTATCTAAAACCGCCTTGTTGTCTTTCATATCCCAAGCTAAAGTGTAAAAGTTCTTTCTATTATAATAGTTAGGAACTAACTGTTTTAGCACTCCATTTTTAGCCTTTTTGTAAATTAGCAAACTTCTCACTGGCTCTTGGCCGTTGGTAGAGTTTTGGATGACACTGGATGACTCACACGGCATTATGGCTGACAGGGTAGAGTTTCTCAATCCAAACTCTTTAACTCGCCCCCTTAATTCTTCCCAGTCCATTTTGTAATCTGGTTTAACGATTTCGTCTACGCTTTTTTTATACCAATCAATGGGCAGCAAGCCTTGAGCGTATTTAGTGTCTTCAAATCGACTACACTTACCTTTTTCTTTTGCCAGTTTACAACTAGCGTCGATCAGATACCATTGGATTTTTTCCATAGTCTCATGCACTAAATTCAATGCCTCCTGTTCTCCGTAGAACATTTTATTCTTAGCTAGAAAACCAGCCAAGTTTGTGATTCCAACCCCCAAAGACCTTCTGTTTACAGTGAAGTTTTTACCAGCGGCAACAGGATAGTCTTGATAATCAATAATTGAATCTAAAGACCGAACCGCAATATCGCAAGCTCTTTCAATATCTTTATCGCTCGTCAACTCAAGTAAGTTTAAGGCAGACAAAATACATATACCTATCTCGCCCTCGGCATCATCCACTGACTTGATGGGTTTTGTGGGATGAATGATCTCTTGACATAGGTTGCTCATGTAGCAAGGCACGTTCCACGATCCGTGTTCATTAGCAGAGTCTATGTTCATAGAGTATATTCGGCCTGTTTCCAGTCTTTCTTTAGCAAAAGATGAGGCGAGTTTACTAGCCAGTATTTTCTTTTTGAACTTGATAGACCTAGAGTTTTCGTATTTCAAATAAAGTTTCTCAAACTCTTCATTATTCCCGAAAGCCTCGTAAAGACCTTCAGCTTCATGTGGGGAAAACAAGGTAATGCTTTCATTCGCTATCAATCTTTCGTAAAACAACCTGCAAAACTGAACACTGTAATCTAATTTGCGAACCCTATTATCGTCAGTCCCAGCGTTGTTCTTTAACACTAAAACGTCTTCGATTTCATAATGCCAGAAAGGTACGTGAACTGTAGCACTACCGCCCCTAATGCCATTCTGAGAAGTTGATTTTACCGCAGACTCAAAGTTTTTAAGGTACGGAATCAAGCCTGTATGGATCACTTCCCCGCCCCTAATGGGAGAATTTAAAGGTCTAACTCTCCCTATATTTAAACCTATTCCCGCCCTACGTGCCGTGTAACGCCCCACGGCATGTACGCTACTAAAAATAGAGTCCAAGGTATCATCAACGTCAACCAAAACGCAAGAAGCAAACTGCCGTATGCTAGTTCTAACACCAGCCATAACGGGCGTAGGAAGGTTAAGTTTAAAAGTTGAGTAAACATCGTAAGCATTTTTTACGTCCTCCACAGTATCAAACAAACACATGGCGATACACATATACGCAAATTGTGGCGTTTCGTAAATCCTGCCAGTACTTCTGTTTTTAACGAGGTACTTATCAACCATTTGCTGCAATCCAGCGTAGGTGAATTGATCGTCGCGAGAATGGTCTATGTGCTTCTCAAATTCCTCAATCGCTACCGATTCCCAAGCTCCACTTGAAGGCTCGCCCGATCCGGTTATAACAGGGTTTAATTTTTCGTCGTAAATTCCATTGTCTACATTGTTCTGCAAAAAGGTTAGGAAGCTAGGAGGGTTTTGTCCAGACCCCCAAACCTCTTTTCGTAATTGCATATTCAAAAGTCTAGCGGCTACATACTGATAATTTGGGGCGGCTGTTGAGATTAGGTCGTTCGCTGATTTGATTAGAACTTGTTGAATCTCGGAGGTTTTAATCTTGTCGTAAATTGATAAATTTGCGTTCATCTCAATATCAGAAAACGAAACACCCTTAATGTCTTGAGTTGCCCATTCTACAACCTTATGGATTTTCTCAACGGAAAAATCCGCAAATGTTCCGTCAGCCTTTGTTACTTTCATTCTTTGTCCTTTATAAGTTTATGTTCGTATGTATGTATAATTATTATAACTCTTATACCCTAAAAGAGCAAGCTCAATCTGTAAATATGTAAAAAAAAGCCAGCTTAAAGCTGGCTTAGACAAAGCGAGTTAACGCTTGTGGTCTTACTTGTTCTCTATAGAACTAATTAAAGTCTCTATCTTATCCTCAACCCTTCTTGAGTTTGAACTAAGTTCTGAAAAATTAAGTTTAAAATCTACGATATTACTATCAATACGGTCGATTTTCTCTTCAACTTCTCCAACCGTTTTTTCAAGACTGGTCATTCTGTTGTTTAAAGAGTCGTTCACTTTTTGCTCCAGTATTATAATTTGTTTGCCTTGTTGCATCAAACTAAAGACAACCCAAGAAAACAAAGGAATAGCAGCCATGCCGATTAGCCTTGCTATTGATTCGATAAAATCCCACGTTTCATTCATTGTAATCTCTCCGAGAAAAGAAAAAAGAAAGCACCCATCAAATTAATGAGTGCTTAAGGGAGATTACATTCCAGTGATAGGTTTGTAGTTGAAGAAGTTTCCACCAGTTGCTACTGCTGGATCAACGAAGTCAACCATCATAACCAATTTACCCGGAATTGCTCTAGTTGGGTTAGCTGCAACGTCAGATTTTCTGACGGCACTACCAGCTTGAGGATTCCAAGGATCAAGACCAGTCTTGGTAGCAGGTGCGGCAATTGCCGTACCAGCATTGTTCAACCAGATCAATCTAGATTTAGTTGAGTTGCCGTTTCTGAACTTGCCAGTTAAGGTGTAATGATTTTCTCTAAGTCTTGTCATTACCTTCGCACCAAAGTCGTGCATAAACTGATGGATAGAGTTGATAACTCCACCTTGACCAGTGATAAGCATCTTGTTCGTGTCTACGCCAGATAGAGACGTGGCGATAGTCATAACAACGTACTTGCCTGCTGCTTGGTACGCAAAAGTACCGCCAGCAAGAGCCTTTGTGTTAGTAACTATACCATTAGCCAACTCTTTAGGGAGGTTGCCAACAGCGAAATCTTTAGCATTGTCTTTTAACGCTAAAGCCTTAGTGATAACCGAACCCGTGATTTGGTTACCGAGAATTGTGCCACCTTGGTCTGCTTTAACAAAAGCTCCACCAGTGGTATTTCTTAGATACGCCGAAGCTGAACTAGGAACTGCCATAATAAATACTCCTACAATATAAACAATTTTCCAAATTTATCCAAAAATACAATCCAAGTCCAAACCTATATACACAAAAGTTTTACATTATTGTAATTTTCTACAGAATTGAACAGCAGAATTAATTCTTCTTCTGGCTGTTTCTCTACTGTAGCCATTGGCTTCGCCAATTTCTTGCATTGTCATATTGTAAAGGTACTTTTGCTCTAATATAAACTTTACATCTGAAGGTAAGTCCATGATAAAGTCCTTAGCTACCCTCGGAGACTCGCTCGTGGCGTAGTCTCTTTTTGGATCGCCAAACTTCCCTTCCCCAGAATCAAAACTTCCCATTGATCTAAATTTATCCCTTTGACGTTTTTTTAGCTCAATTTTTAAGCCGAAAACTACCTGATTAAACAGATATGACGTAAATTTAGTATTTGGGAACTTTTCGCTATCGAATTTTCTTATAGCGTTCCACAACCATTGTAGCTTTACGGACTCCAATTCGTCTTTCGTAAAGCTATTCCTATAAGAAGATGCTGCCTTAGTCATAAGGCTTTGAATCCTATTGTCTCGATAATAACCTCCAAAATCCTTTCCGTACATTTCAAAAAAACAAGTCACAACTTTATCATTTTCAACCATTTTCGCTCCTTAATACAATTCCACCAAAAGATTCTTTTTTAATAACCAATTTATTAACATTACGCAAGTACCCTGAATCCATCAAATCTGAAACGCAATAATCAATACCCCCATCCGTGCCAACAAAGATAGACCAAAAGGGCTTGTCGGCAACCTGATTTTTAACTTCTTCGACAGCAATCTTAACGTTGCTATCAGACAATATTTCACTTTCCGTATAGACGCAGGAAACTTTCTCTATGTCCTGCCTAACATCTCTGATCTTAAAAAGTTTTGCAACCCCAATAAAAAACGTATACCTACCAATAGTTTTTAACCTCTCCACTCCAGAAACTTGTTCCATTTTCTTTTGCAGGTTGTGTGATATATCAAAATTTGTAAGCCCTATCCAGCAATCCCATCTATTGCTTGGCAAAAAGAAGGAATCTTGCGGGAATACACCTATTGGAGTTTGGACAGCCAGAGGCATTGATATGTTTGATAAATCCTCAAATTGCCCCTCACCCTCTTGCTCGTATGGCTCACCTAATTCCGATTTTGTTATTTCAAACAAAAAATTACTATTCTTTTCGATAATCCCAGACTCAATCACATTCCAGCTTTTCCACATTATTCTCTTGTGATTCATTGCAATCTCCAGTATTATTGAAAGTACGGATCGCTTAAGGGTGAAACAACAACTGAGTCACCCACACTGTCTACAACTTCAGTAGTCCCAGCGATTTCGGCGTTTCGTTCTCTAAGTAGCTTGGTTAAAATTAAAAGAATTTGTTCAAATTCTTCTACTCTGTCAGTCTTTACACACTCTTGTTCCATATCGTTTAAAATATCATCAAGTAAATTAGAGTAAGCCATTGAGAAGAACATCTTAGCGAAGCCCTCTATCCCTTTGCTCCAGTCTACATTATAACCTACCTCCCCGCTTTTGTCAACAAATAAAAGAATAAATGACTCAATATTATCCATAGCTTCGCCTGATTGCCCTGCATTTCTATACTTCTCGACATCTCCTAATTTATCCATTTTAAAAACCCCTTGATCTGGATGATAGTACGTCTTGGTAAAAGTCTTCAATCTCTATGCCTGCGTCATGTATTTCTTTTTCCGTGAAGAAATACCCCCTTCTCTCTGAGCCTAGAATTAGTGGCATATAAGAAGAGTACACCAATTCAAATACGGGAGTTTTAAGCTCAAGAGATTCTTCTTGCAACTTTCTAAACCCCCGTATTTCTTTTGGTAGCCAATTGAAATCAACCCTTAAAAACTCATCCGACAACTCCTTGAGAGTGTCGAACTCGTCTTTTGTCGAAATGTACTTAGATGGAAAACTCATGTCATCATCTAAGAGAACTCGAAATCTGTTAGGGTCTGAAATGTTAGTCTTTTTGTCGCACTGTGCCACAATAAAAGTTAGTTTCAATTTCATTCAATTTCTTTCTTGGCTTTAAATTACTCTGACTCTTCATTAGGTGCAGGCTCTTGATTAGAACTTTTAATGATTTCATCTAGCATTTTTAATTTTTGCACCTCCATTACGTAATCGCTCAACAAGCTATCAAGCTTTGCTACCGAATTTTCTTCGGGAGAATTTAAAATAGCCTGCAACTTAAATGCCATGTCTCCCAACTTGGCTTGAATTAAGTCTTTTAAAATTTGAATCACATTTACCTCACTTTGAAAACGACCAAGATAATCCTTGGAAATTAGAATTTAAATCCTGCAACTCCGCAGGTGTAACAACATGGTCTTCAACCCCTAGAGTGCTTGACATTAAAGCTGTAAGACCGCCAGCCAGTTTTTCATACTTACCCTTTAGCTTCTGACCAAAGAAGGTTTTAGCAGAGATAGTGTAGATATCGTTGATTTGTTGGGCTTGAACCCCAGAGTAACCCAATACTCTTTCAGAGAAAACCTTGTTAAACACTGTCAAGTTTAACCTGTCTTTCTTATCGACAACTTCAGAAGAGATACTTGAGACCTTTTCTTTTATTTCTTCAGAAGGTTCCATAATATCTATGGATGGCCTTGAAGGAATAATAAAATCAGGAATCCGTTCCTGAATTTGAGGCCAGAATAAACCTATGGCTAGTAATGCCAAGCCGATTAAAGTTTTAGCTTTCATTAGATATTTCTCCCTTTTGGGTGGGAGCCAACAAGGGAAACACCTTATCCAACTCCTTGCAAGCTGCAATACACCCTGCTTTTTTGCAAGAATTCGATAGGTCGTCCCACTTTACTACCAGTTGAACTAAACTATATCCATCAGCCTCTTCAACCGAGATCGCTAAATCTTTATCTTCCACTTCGCTTTTGGAGAATTGTTTCTTAAACCATTCAAGCAACTGGGAAAAATTCATAGTGCCAGAAAGTAGCATATAAATACCGATACCAATGATAGCCCATTGCGGCAAACTAAGGCTTGACAAGAATTCCATAAGTTAACTCCTTAGTTTTTAATTTTATCTTCAGTTTCTCGAACTGTATCGCCAATAATCCAAGCAACCACAATGGTTACAACCCCAAGAAGTTGCTCTGTGTCTAGAGTCACTCCAAATAGATCAGAAGCGACAACAGCCGCTAGGCCCAATGAAGCAGCCCAGAAACGGCGACTCGTGATAAGTGATTTGACTTTGTTCATAATACTCTCCTAGTTAAAAAATAATCTTTCTAAAAAACCTCTACGCTTGGGATAAACATATATCTTAGCGTTTGGTTCGACATACTGTACGTTTGACTCAGGTTCCTGCTCTGTGCTTCCGTGGTAAGGACATTGAGTAATGTGACCGTCACCTTGAACAATCTCCCCAGTTCCACCACAAATACATTTGGATGGGTCTGGGTCTGGCACTTTAGGGGCGTTGGGTTCTGGATTGGGATTAGGTTTAACACCTAAAACTTCCACCTCGGCTTTATTAAAGGCTTCGTTTACTTGTACTATCATAGTATTAATTTCGTCATTTAACATCACATTTGTTGGTAATTGTGATTTTATTTGATAAAAAACCATTACGGCAATCAAACCAAGCCCTATCATTGCCTTTGTCGAAGTGTTCATTAAAATACCTCATCTATTGTGTAATCAATTTCTCTAGCAGGGAATCCTTCTACGTTTGAGAATACCCACCCCCCGCCTTCAGACAACATCCCACGAGCGTCTTTCTCACGAATCCAGAAACTTCCTTCTGGTTGGTCGTGAACTTTCGGCCCAGAGTTGAATATCCCCCAGCTATTTTGGATCAGAAACAAGGTTTCATTGAGTCGCTCTCGCGAATCGTCGCAGGCAATCCACGCCATATCGTGGTTCCATCCTGCTCCGCGAGCAGCGATTCCGTTTTTATCTCGCCTAGAACTAAAACCGTAACCAGAACAAACGCCCAAGGCGTAACCATTGGCTAGTGCGTCTCTCGCTTCTTCGACTGTTCTAATATTGGAAACGGTTTTAACTTGATGTTTCTGGGCTTCATCTTTATAGATTTGTCGGGGAATTAGTTTCTTGTCTCCCAGTTTAGAGTTGTACGTAGAAAGGTCTACCTCCCCGTAATCTTTACGGAGTAGGATGCCGCCTTGTTCGCTGATATATCTTGCCGCACCAGAGCATGTCATTCCCTGACCACTCCAAGGTCGAGATTGGTAGATTCCTTCAGTTGCTCCACGGGCAACGAATTCTTCTCTTTCTCCGTCAATGTCTATCTCTACGCACCTTGTAACATCCACAGCGTTGCGTGTGGCGTGAGCAACGCAATCTCCTGTGGTTTGTGCCTCGCTCGGCCCGAATGTGGGGTCAAACTTTAAAAGCGATTTAAAGGGCAATGAGAGCTTTCCCTCGCCACTGTCTCGCAAGCTGTGGGCCGCTGCACCAAAGATAGGCATTGGCAGTTCGCCCAGCAGTATTGCGGTATCCTCTGCATCGCAGACGCTTCCAATAAAACCTTTTCTGTAATGGTTTAGAATCGCTCGTGGCGACTTAAATTCCAAGTCCATTTAATAACTCCTTTGCTGAATTTTCCCATGTGAATTTATTTGCTGTTTTTACTCCAGACCAATTTCGGGCAACCTCATCTGGCATATGGTTTGTATACTGCCCCTTAACCCCATGAACAGTCCTCATATGTTCAATAAGTTGAGACTTAGCGGAATCGTTAATTCTTGCCCATTCTCCGTATTCCCCAGAAAAGAATACTCCGTCACGTGCTCGTTCGAGTTCGTCAATATCAACTAAATAACAATTGTCTTTGTTGCAAAATTCTGTGTGTGCTGAATAATTAGTTGCTATAACATCTTTACCGCAGGCCATCATTTCTAGTAGTTCAAGGTTCCATCCTTCTGCTCTAGCAGGAAAGACTCCGCAATCGGCTTGCTTCATGACGTTATACACATCTTCGTGGGTGTTTTGCCTTGGAATAAACTTAATTTTATCACCCAATTTTGAGTTTTTGTAAAGACTTTTCCATTGGTCATTCATCTGTCCAATAAACGGGTTGTCGCACATCATCCACAATTCTACATTGTCTCGTGGTTCAAAAGCTGCATTAAAACACTCAATTAGAATATCGTGGCCTTTGCGAACTTCCCATTTTCCGCAATTGAAAAATATTGTAGCATCGCGACTACCGAGATGGGGCTTGAAAATTTCGGTATCCACACCCAAAGGAACCACATGAACAGGACAAAACCCTTGCTCTATTAATATCTCTTTTGCCCATTGTGAGCAAACAAATAGCGTATCGCAATGCGACATGCTCAATTTTTCTTCTTCGCTAAACTCTGTTAGCTCAAAGATGGGGAAGCCAATATGCTTGCCTTTTCCTATGTGCGTGTGAATATCATTTTGATGCCACATTTTGAGGGACGGATATAGCTTGAATTGACCCCTGTTTGCCAGACCTTTTGCAATATGTAAATCAGTAAATTCTGGTGTAGAAATAGGGTACAAAGCAGCGGATGGATGAATCTTTATAATCTCTTTAAAAATATTGTATCCAGCCACTCCATACCCTAA
>TARA_R110000868_G_scaffold123707_10_pt1 | contig 24398 bp, 24 predicted proteins | sample TARA_R110000868 | Tara Oceans TARA_R110000868 (sample SAMEA4397489) | marine metagenome | biome: Polar Biome; feature: [SRF] surface water layer (ENVO:00010504); material: water (ENVO:00002006), including particulate matter (ENVO:01000060) such as... | depth 5 m | reverse complement strand
GGAGGGGGACCACCCGTAGGGTGGTGGAGGGGGCAGGCCCGGACGCCGGCGCTTGTGGCCATTCCCCTCCACCCCTTCGGGGTCCCCCTCCCCATCGCTTCGCGACAGGGAGGAGACGAAGCCCCACCGTCTCCTCCCCATTCCATGGGGAGGGGGACCGCGACCCGAAGGGCAGCGCGAAGCCTGTAGCGGTGGAGGGGCCAAGGGCGGAACCCAAGCCAGCGTCCGACGCTTCCCATGGGAACCCGGAGAGACCCGATGAAGCGCCTGACCCTGATGAGCCTCGCCGCCTCGGCCCTGGCCCTGACCGCCTGTGCCAGCCTGGCCCCCTATGGCCCCCAGGCTGGGCCGAACGGGCAGGGCTATGCCGAGCAGCGCATTGAATCCAACCGGTTCCGCGTCACCTATCGCGGTGTCGGCGCGCCCGGCCCGGTCGCCGACATGGCCCTGCTGCGCGCCGCCGACCTGACGGTCCAAACCGGCTTCGACTGGTTCGAGGTGACCCAGCGCTGGACCGACGGTCGCCGCGACAGCGCCGGCGGCGTCCGCCCCAGCGTCTCGATCGGCGCGGGCAGCAGCCGCTACGGCCGCTATTCCTCATCCGGTGTCGGCGTCGGCGTCGGCCTGAACCTCAGCGGCCCGCAACCGACCTCGACCGCCCTCGAGGTGGTGATGGGCAACGGCCCGCGCCCGGACCGCCCCGAGGCCTATGACGCGCGCGATGTGCAGATGACGCTGCGCGGGCGGCGCTAGGGTTTAACGCCCGCCGCGCGTCAGGGCCCGGTATTCGACCAGACGTTCCTTGTCGCGCCGCACCTGGTCGGCGACGGCGTTGTCGACGTCAAGCGAGGCGTAACGGACCCAGTTCTCGATGCCCAGCTTGTCCTGGATGGCCGAGGTCGGGGTCTGCCAGCGGAAATAGGACAGGAAGCTCACGGCCACGCCCAGCACCACGGCCAGGGCCTCAAGGCCGCGGAACACCGTCTCCTGTCCCGGCGGCGGGGCCTGAACCAGGAATACGGCCAGCCAGATCATCAGCAGGATCGGCGTCAGGAAACGGTTGAACCAGCGCATCCAGTAGCGTTCGCGGCGCACGCGCCACAGCTCCATCTGCACGTATTTCTCGAGGTATTCCATGCGCGCGCCCAGCCACATGGTCAGCCGGGTCAGATACATGGCGCGCTGGCCCCAGGCCTTGCCGTCCTGCTGGTACTGGGTCTCGGCCTGGTCGGCCATGGCCCGGCCGCTGGTGAACAGGTTCTGCAGCTCGCGGGTGCGCTGCACGATGCTGCGAGACAGCTGGTAGGAGTCATTCTCCAGCTTGAACCGGTACTGGATGAACAGGATCGCCTGCGCGCCCCAGTACAGGCCAAAGGTGGCGACCATGGCCGCGGCGGCCAGGGCGGGCCCCGCCGTATCGGATCCGGTCCACTGGCTGAACCAGGTCGGGCCGATCAGGGCCAGAACCGCGAAGGCGGTCAGGGCCAGCACCTGGCTCAGCCGTTTGACGATCACATGGACGCGCAGGGCGTCGAAGATGCCGCGCCCGTAGACGTAGATGTCGCTGCGCAGATCGGCGTCATTGGGAAAGCGCTCCTCGATCTGGCGCGCATACAGGACGTGGAAGCGGTCCGGCTTGCTGTCCGACTCCCAGAACGGAAAGATGTCCAGCGGCTGGTTGAAATACTCGTCGATGTGGGCCGAGACCTGCTCGAGGGCGGCCGGGTCATGCGAGAAATATTCGCTGTCCTGGATCGGCTGGAGAATACCGTCCGGTGAACGCTTGCCGAGGGTCGGCTGCGGCGTGGCCGACGGCGCGACCCGGTCGGCCAGGTCGGCGGCCCCCGGCGGCGGGGCCATCGGGGCCGGTGCCACCGGAATGGGGGGTGTCTCCGGGTGGGGTTCGTGATCGGACATGGCTGTCGCAACGCTCCTGGAACTGCGCCGCGATCCTAGGGCAGGCCGGTCCGCAGACCGATGATCTTCCCTCAGGACGCGAACGCCGACTTCAGCTATCGCCGTTTACCGGGCCGCGGGGCAAGTGAAGTTTCGGTCAGATGCGGCCGGCTCAGGGACCGTGCCGCCTTCGCAAGACCGCGTTGCGCGCTATAAGCGCCGGATGACACGCTTTCTCATTGTCGCGGCGGGGGGTGCCCTGGGGGCCATGGCCCGCTACGGCGTCGGCATCGCCAGCCAGCGGCTGGTGGGACCGGGGTCGACCTGGCCGTGGGCCACCCTGACGGTCAATGTCGCCGGCGGCCTGCTGATGGGGCTGCTGGTCGGCTGGCTGGCCCTGCGCGCCGGGGCCGGGCAGGAAAGCCTGCGCCTGTTCGCCGCCGTCGGCCTGCTCGGCGGCTTCACCACCTTTTCGGCCTTTTCGCTGGAGGCGGTGCTGATGATCGAGCGCCGTCAATTCGCCATGGCCGGGGGCTATGTCGCCCTCTCGGTGGTCCTGTCGATCACCGCCCTGTTTATCGGCCTGACGGTCGCCCGCCGCGCCTTCGGAGCCGCCCTTTGACCCCCCCTGAAACCGACGAGCCCATTCAAGAGTCCGAACCCGCCGCCAAGCGCGAGGTCCTGACCATCTATGTCGCCGAGGCCGAGGACGGCATCCGGCTGGATCGCTGGTTCCGGCGGCGCTGGCCGCATCTGTCCAACATCCAGGTGCAGAAGATGGCCCGCAGCGGCCAGATCCGCGTCGACGGGGCCCGCATCAAGCCCGAGGGCCGGCTGACCGCCGGGGCCGCGGTGCGCGTGCCGCCGATCCCCGACGACACCTCGCGCCAGGCCGGCGACGTCCACACCCTGACCCAGCGCGACATCGATTTCGCCAAGTCCCTCGTCATCTACGAGGACGACATGGTCATCGCCATCAACAAGCCGCACGGTCTCGCCGTTCAGGGCGGCACCAAGACCAGCCGCCACGTCGACCGGCTGCTGTCAGCCTGGGGCGAGGGCATGGACCGGCCGCGTCTGGTCCACCGGCTCGACCGCGACACCTCAGGCGTCCTGCTGCTGGGCAAGGGGCCCGAGGCCGCCAAACGTCTGGCCGGGGCCTTCGCCCGGCGTCAGGCGAAAAAGACCTACTGGGCCATCGTCATCGGTAATCCCAAACCCTCGGCCGGCCAGATCGACATGCCGCTGAAGAAGACCGGCATCAACGACTTCGAGATGATGCGCCCGGCCGACCGCAAGGACCCGCGCGCCGAGTCGGCCGAGACCGCCTTCGCCACCATCAGCCGCGCCGCCCACCGGGCCAGCTGGATGGCGCTGCGGCCCTTCACCGGTCGTACCCATCAGCTGCGCGCCCATATGGCGGGGATCGGGCATCCGATCCTCGGCGACCGCAAATACGGGGACGACAAGTCGCGCGAGCTGAGCGGCATCCTGAAGCTGCAGCTGCATGCGCGCCGCATCGAGCTGGACCATCCGTCCGGCGGCATCCTCGACGTCACCGCCCCGCTGAGCCCCGAGGTCAAGGCCGGCTTCGCCCATTTCGGCTTCGACCCGCACGAGGGCGATGACGATCCGTTCGAAGGGGTGCGTCGCCAGAGATGAGCATCGAGCTGAGCCGGACCGCCAACCAGCTGATCGGCCAGGGCCGGGCCGCCGAGGCCCTGCGCCTGACCGAAGCGGCCGTGGCCGGGGATACAGTGGCGACCAGCGCGCTCAATGCCCACGCGGCGGTGCTCAAGGCGCTGGACCGGCACGCCGAGGCGGCGGTGTTCAATCGCCGCGCCGTGCAGCAGGATCCGAAGGACCGGATCGGCTGGCACAATCTGGCGGCCACCCTGTGTGACCTGTCCGACTATGCCGGGGCCCGCAAGGCGGCCGAGCGCGCCTTTCGCCTCGGCCTCGATGTCCCCGAGACCTTCCTGGTATTCGGCCGGGCCCTGCAGGGACTGGCCATGTTCGACGGGGCCGAACGGGCCTTCCGCGATGCGCTGAAGCGTCGCCCCGACTATGTCGACGCCCATCGCGACCTGGCCCAGCTGATCTGGATGCGCACCGCCGATCCCGACCTGGCCCTGGCCGGGCTGGAGACCGCCGTGGCCGCCCATCCGTCCCCGGCGCTGGCGGCCATGCAGGCCATGGTGCTGGAACGGGTCGGCCGTCCCCGGGACGCCTGGGCCGTCCTGACCGGCGCGCTCACCCGCTGGCCCGGCGACGCCCGGCTGCAGGTGGCCGCCGCCGACGCCGCCGCCGACCTGGGCGAGACCGCCGAGGCCGTGCGTCTGGCCGAGGCCGCCTGGGCCCAGGCCCCGGGGCATCCGGCCCTGCTGGAAACCGTCTGCACCGCCTGGCTGGCGGCCGGCCGTCCGCGTGCGGCCTTCGAAGCGATGGGCGCGCGGCTGGACGTCGCCCCGCACGACCAGATCGCCCTGGCCTTCCGCGCCACCGCCGCCCGGATGCTGGGCCATCCCGACTATGAGCGGCTGTACGACTATGAGACCTTCGTGCGCCCGGCGGTGGTCGAGGCCCCGAACGGCTGGCCCAGCCGCGAAGCCTGGCTGGCCGACCTGTCGGCCTCCCTGCACCGGCTGCACAAGCTGGAAAGCCACCCGCTGGAGAACTCCCTGCGTCACGGCAGCCAGACGGCCCAGAGCCTGCGCCAGTCCGACGACCCCGCCATCAAGGGCTTCTTCCAGGCCATCGAGGCCCCGATCCGCGCCTATATGGCCGCGCTCGGTCCCGGCTCCGATCCGCTGCGGGCGCGCAACACCGGGGCCTACGACATCCGCGGGGCCTGGTCGGTGCGGCTCAAACCCGGTGGCTGGCACGTCGACCACATCCATCCGCAGGGCTGGCTGTCGTCGGCCTTCTATGTCGAGACCCCGACCGCCGCCCTCGACACGCCCGAACGCGAGGGCTGGATTCGTTTCGGCCAGCCGCGCCACCGCACCACCCCGGCGCTGGACGCCGGGCGGCATGTCCGGCCCGAGCCGGGGACCCTGGTGCTGTTCCCCTCCTATATGTGGCACGGCACCGTGCCCTTCACCTCCGACGAGTCGCGCATGACCATCGCCTTCGATGTGGTGCCCGCGTGACCCGCCCGCTGGCCGTGTTCGACATCGACGGTACCCTGGTCGACAGTCGCGCCTCGATCTTCCGCGCCGCGACCGAGGCGGCCCGCGACCTGGGCCTGGCCGAGCCGGACTACGACCGGGTGCGCCAGATCGTCGGCCTGTCGCTGCCGAAGGCCCTGCACGTGCTGGAGCCGGCCCTGACCGACGCCGAACTGGCCGATTTCGTCGCCGCCTTCCAGCGCAGCTTCCAGCGGATGCATGCCGAACAGGTGGTCGAGCCAGTCTATGCCGGGGCCATGGACACATTGCGCCGGCTGAAGCGCGACGGCTGGCGGCTGGCTCTCGCCACCGGCCAGAACCGGCGCGGCGTGACCCGCAACCTGGCCCGCGAGGGCTGGGCCGATCTGTTCATCTCCAGCCACTGTGCCGAGGACGGTCCGGGCAAGCCCGACCCCGCCATGCTGTTCGCCGCCATGGCTGCCAGCGGGGCCGACGCCGCCTCGACCACGATGATCGGTGACACCAGCCACGACATCAGCATGGCGCTGGGGGCCGGGGCCCATCCGCTGGGCGTGGCCTGGGGCTTCCATACCCGCGACGAACAACTGGCCGCCGGGGCCCGTCACGTGGCTGACGACTTCACCGATCTGGAAGCGGCGCTTGAGCGGTTCGCCAGCACCACCGTGGCCGCCTGACCGGCTCAGACCAGCAGCCACAGCCCGGCCAGCAGGGCCGCCCCGCCGATACCGATACCGATGGCGATGACCCGGATGTTCATCTGCGGCAGGGGATTGATCGCGTGGGTGTCCAGCCGCTCGGCCATGGCGCAGGCCCGGCGCTCGGCCATGATCACCAGGAAGATGCCCAGCCCGATGAACACCGTGGCGATGGCCTTGGCCGCCCAGGTCGGCTCCATCGCCTTGAACAGGGCGTTGAAGGCCAGGCCGATACCGATCGCCGCCATCGCCGTGCGCGCCCAGCCGGCAAACGTCCGCTCATTGGCCAGCGCCGTGCGATCTTCGGCCAGATCGGTCCGGTCCTCGGCCAGGTCGGTGCGGTCAGGTCTGTCGTCGTCCATACGGACCTAACCGGCCGCGCGCGCGGATCGTTCCGCCGCCCCGGGGCTGTGAAGCCCGTCGGACCGGTCTATACAGCGCCGCATGAGCCATATTCCGCCCCTCGATCCCAATGTCGCCGCCCGCAAGGGTTTTCGTGAGTCCGAGGAACGGCTGAGGCGGTTCTGGACGGCCGTTGACGTCGCGGCCGAGGGCGAGGGCTGGGCCGTGCGGCTGGACGGGCGCGTGCCCAAGACCCCGGCCCATGCCCGTTTGATCCTGCCGACCGAGGCCGCCGCCGGACTGGTCGCCGGCGAATGGGCCGGGCAGGGCGAGTTCCTCGACCCCGTCACCATGCCCGCCACCCGTCTGGCCTCGACCGCCATCGACCGGGTGTCGCAGGTGCGGGAGGCCGTGGCCGACGAGATCGCCGCCTTCGCCGGCTCCGACTGTCTGTGCTACCTGGCCGAGGCCCCGGCCTCGCTCGTGGCCGAACAGGCCCGGGCCTGGGAACCGTGGCGCGACTGGGCCGCCCGCACCCACGGCATCCGCCTGCAGGTCGCCGAGGGCATTATCCACCGCGCCCAGGAGCCCGAGGCCATCGCCCGCACCCGCGCCCTGGCCCTGGCGCTGGACGATTTCGCCCTGACCGGCCTGGCCACCGCCACGCCGCTGCTGGGCTCGGCGGTGCTGGCCCTGGCCCTGCAGCAGGGCGCGCTGGGCGGCGAGGCGGCCTTCGAACTGTCGCGCATCGACGAGGCTTTCCAGGAGCGGCAGTGGGGCGTCGATGCCGAGGCTGCCGAACGCACCGCCGCCCGCCGGGCCGAGGCCGAACTGCTGGAGCGCTGGTTCCGCGCCCTGGGTTGAGGTGACCCCGGTCGGGAGTGCTAGTCTGTGTGCCTGAGCCGAGGAGCGCCGCCATGATCCGGATCGCCGACCTGCCCCGTCTTTCCCGCCGCACCCTGCTGGCCGGCGGCCTTGCCGCCATCGCCCTGCCGGCCGGCGCACAGTCCGCAATGATCGGGAACCCGGAAGCCTATGCCGGTGGCCGACTGCGGGCGCGTATCATTGCCGGGTTTCATCCGCCTGAACCCGCACGCCTGACCCGCCCCCTCGGGCTGGATGACCGCGACGCCTATCTGTTCATTCCGGCCTCGCTGGACCTGTCACGGCCTGTGCCGCTGGTGCTGGCCCTGCACGGGGCCGGGCAGGCGGCCGCCGACCTGCTGGGCGAGATCGATCGCGAGGCCGCCCGGGCCGGCGTCGTGGTCGTGTCCGTCAGTTCGCGTGGCTCGACCTGGGACCTGTCCCGGGGGCCCGTGGGGGCCGATGCGGCCTTCATCGACCAGGCCCTGCAGACCGTCTTTGACCAGGTCGCGATCGATCCAGGGCGGCTCGCCGTCCTCGGCATGTCAGACGGCGCCTCCTATGCGCTGTCGACCGGCATGGTCAACGGCGACCTGTTCACCGACGTCATCGCCTTCGCCCCGGTCCGCTTCGTCGCCCCGACGTCGCAGGGGCGGCCGCGCTTCTATGTGTCGTCGGGCCGCCGTGACATGGGCACCTCCTACGCCAACCAGCGCAATATGGTCATTCAGCTGCAGGGCTTCGGCTATCCGGTCCGCCACCACGCCCACGGCGGCGGTCATATCATCGACCGCGCCGGCCTGCGCGAGAGCCTGACCCGGCTTGTCGCCGGCGGCGTCGCGCCCTAGGGGCGGCTGCGTCCGCCCGCTGTTCTTGCCAGTCGGGTCCCGGCCCCCTAATCCGGGGGCTCGATCAAGGGACTGACCATGCAAGACATCCTCGACCAGCTCGAAGCCCGCCGCGCCGGGGCCAAACTCGGCGGTGGCGAAAAGCGCATCGCCGCCCAGCACGCCAAGGGCAAGCTGACGGCGCGCGAGCGGATCGAGGTCCTGCTGGACGAGGGCAGTTTCGAAGAGACCGACATGTTCGTCGAGCATCGCTCGCACGACTTCGGCATGGAGAAGCAGCGCATCCCCGGCGACGGCGTGGTCACCGGACGCGGCACCATCGGTGGCCGTCTGGTCTATGTCTTCTCCAAGGACTTCACCGTCTTCGGCGGTTCGCTGTCGGGGGCGCACGCGTCCAAGATCGTCAAGCTGCAGACCATGGCCCTGACCAATGGCGCGCCGATCATCGGCCTGTTCGACGCCGGCGGCGCGCGCATCCAGGAAGGCGTGGAATCCCTCGCCGGCTATGCCGACATCTTCCTGCAGAACACCCTGGCCAGCGGCGTCATCCCCCAGATCAGCGTGATCATGGGCCCGTGCGCCGGCGGCGACGTCTACAGCCCCGCCATCACCGACTTCATCTTCATGGTGAAGGACACCTCCTACATGTATGTGACCGGCCCCGATGTGGTCCGCACCGTCACCAATGAGGTCGTGACGCATGAGGACCTGGGCGGCGCGCGCGTCCATTCGCAGAAGTCCGGCGTCGCCGACGGGGCCTTCGAGAACGATCTGGAGGCCCTGTCGGAAGTGCGCCGCCTGATCGGCTTCCTGCCGCTGTCGAACCGCGAAAAGCCGCCGGTGCGTGAGTCCTATGACGACCCCGACCGTGACGAGGCCAGTCTCGACACCCTGACCCCGGCCAATCCGAACCAGCCCTATGACATGCACGAGCTGATCCTCAAGGTCGTGGATGAGGCCGAGTTCTTCGAGATCGGCCCGGACTTCGCCAAAAACATCATCACCGGTTTCGGCCGCCTCGACGGCCAGACCGTCGGCATCGTCGCCAACCAGCCCCAGGTGCTGGCCGGGGTGCTCGACATCGACTCCAGCCGCAAGGCCGCCCGGTTCGTGCGCTTCTGCGACGCCTTCGACATCGCCCTGGTCACCTTCGTCGATGTGCCCGGCTTCATGCCCGGCACCCGCCAGGAATACGGCGGCCTGATCAAGCACGGCGCCAAACTGCTGTTCGCCTATGCCGAAGCCACGGTGCCCAAGCTGACCGTGATCACCCGCAAGGCCTATGGCGGTGCCTATGACGTGATGAGCTCCAAACACCTGCGCGGCGACGTCAACTACGCCTGGCCCAGCGCCGAGATCGCGGTCATGGGGGCCAAGGGCGCGGTCGAGATCATCTTCCGCAAGGAGGCCGGCGACCCCGAGGCCCTCGCCGCCCGCGAAGCCGAATACAAGGAGCGGTTCGCCAACCCGTTCGTGGCGGCGTCACGCGGCTATATCGACGACGTGATCATGCCCCACGGGACGCGCAGAAGGCTGATCCGGGCGCTACGGACGCTGAAGAACAAGCAACAGACGAACCCGTGGAAAAAGCACGATAATATTCCGCTGTAGGGGATAACCCCTCTCCCATGGGGAGAGGGGTTGAGGAGAGGAGGTAAGGTGTTCGCCGACCGTCTCACCGTAACCCCTCACCCTTTCGCGCCAGAACGCCGGCGATGCCGCCGTGCGCTCAAGCCCTCTCCCGCCGGGAGAGGGACCCCTCAAACCGCCGCCACCGCCCGCCTCAGGCTCTCACCGATCTCCCCGGCCTTGGCCTTCAGGTCGGGGTTGTCGATCGCCGCCATCGAGGCGACGGGATCGATGGCGGCGACCTCCGTGCCGCCGGATGCCAGGGCCTGGACGATGACATTGCACGGCAGCATCAGCCCGACCTTGTCCTCGAACCCCAGGGCTTCATGCGCCGCCTTCGGGTTGCAGGCCCCGAGGATGATGTAGGGGCGGAAATCGACGTCGATCTTCTTCTTGAGGGTGGCGGCGATATCGACCTCGGTGATGATGCCGAAGCCCTCGGCCTGCAGCGTCTCGCGCGTCCGCGCCACGGCCTGGTCGAAGGGCAGGGGGGTGGTCTTGGCGTGATAATAGGTCATGGGAATCTCCTTCGTCGGGGTAACGGCCGGCACGCGTCGCGGTTGCCCGCCACTATAGCTGTGGTCATCCCGGGGGCGCGAAGCGAGGAGAGGGGCTCCGCGGGGATGAGCGGAAACGGCTTTGGGTTCAGGCCGTCAGCCCTGGCCGACCAGGGCCGCCCGTTCCTCGGCGGTCAGCACGCGCCAGTGGCCCTCGGGCAGGTTGTCGAGCCGGATCGGGCCGATGCGCACGCGGATCAGATCGATGACCTCCAGATCGACCATCTCGCACATGCGCCGGATCTGCCGGTTGCGGCCCTCGCGCAGGATGAATTTCAGCCGGAAGGATTCCATCCGGCTGACGTGGGCCCGCTTCAGCTGGCGGCCGTCCAGCATCAGGCCGTAGCGCAGCATCGTCAGCTTCTTCTCGGTCACGTCGCCGGCGACGCGGACCAGATATTCCTTGTCGAGGTTCGACTGCGGCCCGATCACCGCCTTGGCCACCACCCCGTCGTTCGACAACAGCAGCAGGCCGCGCGAGTCCTCGTCCAGCCGGCCGATCGGCGGAAACGAGGCGTCCTCGGCCGGTTCCTCGCCTTCGAACGGCCAGGGGCCGACCCGGTTGGGCTCGATCACCAGCTGGATGGCCGGCACCTTGTCCGGCTCGGGCTGGCCCGAGACGAAGTCGAGCGGCTTGTGCAGCATGATGGTGACGCCCGACGCCAGCTCTGCCTCGGCGCGGTCGGACAGGGTCAGGGTCTGGCCCGGTTCGATCTTGCGGCCCGGGTCGGTGACGGTCTCGCCGTCGATCGAGACCATGCCGGCGACGATCAGCCCCTCGGCCTCGCGCCGCGAGCAGACGCCGCTCTGGCCCAGCCATTTGTTCAGGCGCTGCGGTGCGTCGCCGTCATAGGTGCGGATGAAGGCCATGGGGCTCCGGGGGTCAGGGGATGTGCCTGTGTAGAGCCGGTTGCGGCACGGGGGAAGGCGCGACGATCCACGACGCGGCGGCAACGCCCGGTCGGCCTTCAGCATCGCCACAGATGTGCACTTGCAGCAAAAATGCCGGAAAATGTTGACGAAACGGGGCATTCACTATAAGTTTGACGTATTCCAAGATCACGATGTGTCTCCGGGGTCCGGCCTTGCGCCGATCCTGTGAAGACCCATTTCAATATACTGATCGTATCGACTGAGGGCTGTATTTCGCAGCCTGAATAGTCGACCCCATCTCTGAAGGAGAGCTCTTTGTCCGCACAACGCGCCGGTTCCTATTCTGCCCGTCCCCGCAACGACTTTCGTCGTGCCCCGACCCGCGCCCGCGTCGGTCTGGCCATGCGCCGGTCGATGGATTTCGGGCCGCTGGGTGACGTCGAGCCGCTGATCCAGAACCAGGGCCTGTCGCTCGCCCCGATGTCGACCGGCGACGCCAGCCTGTCCGTCGCGGGCGTCACCGTCCTGGCCACGGCGCGCGGCGCGGATATCGCCAGTGGTGCGCTCAAGGGGTTGGTCGTGCCGGGCGGCATGACCGACGACGCCTCGATGGCCGCTGTGAAGCTGTTGCTCGACGCGGCCCAGGCCAAGGGCGTGCCGATTCTCGCCTTCGGTGACGGGGTGGCGCAGGCCGTGGTCGCGGCCGGCGGCAATCCCGCTGACTTCAGCGAGGCCCCGGCCGTGCTGATTCACGGGACGGAAGTGACCTCCCTGGCTGACCGCGACGCGGTGGCCACGGCGGCCGGAAAGATCGGCTAGCGAGGCAGACGCCTAGATCCGCCGGAACAGCAGGCACAGATTGTTGGCCGGCATCGCCGTCCGCAGTGTCAGCACCAGTCCGGCGGACCGGGCCACAGCAACGACGTCCTCGAGGGCGCGCAGACCCCAGTCCGGGTCGCGCGCCCTCAGCGATTCGTCGAAGGCGGCGTTCGACGGGTCCAGGGGCTGATCGGCCTCACGATAGGGGCCGTACAGACACAGCAGGCCGCCCGGATGACGCAGCATCCGCGCCGCGCCGGCCATCAGGCCCTCGGTCGCGGCCCACGGGCTGATGTGGATCATGTTGATGCAGACGACCGCCTCGAACGGCGGGCCGTTGCTGGCTCCGTCCGGCGGCCAGCTCAGCGGGTCGGCGGCATCCAGCGCCAGCGGCGCGGTCAGATTGGGCAGGGCGGCCGCGTCGCGCCAGGCCGTGATACTGGCCCGGGCCTCGGGGCTGGGGTCGCTGGGGGTCCATTGCAGATCGGGCAGGTTGCGGGCGAAGGCGACCGCGTGTTCGCCTGATCCGGACGCGATCTCCAGCACGCGACCGCGGGCCGGCAGATGCGCCTTCAGCACCTCCAGGATCGGTGCCGTATTGCGCGCCACGGCGGGGGAGGTGAGGCCGCCGCTCGGGGCGGTTTTGACGGGATCAGGGCTTTGCACGGGCGATCGATACCGCCGTCGCCCGGTGGAGGCGACCGGAAAATGCGGGGCGACCGCGGGCGCAGCGTGACCGGGGGTGGAAAATTGCCACGGTTGACGCCGGGTTCCCGGCGGTGTTCCTGCCCCCCGTAACAGAGCGTGATCGCCACGCTCGAGCGCCTCGGCGGCGAACATCGTCAGGCGGACAGGCTCAGGAGCGTTTCGCGTGACCCAGGTTCAAGCCATCCCCGGACTCCATCCCGCCCCGACCCGCCATGCCCGGCTGATCGCCTGGGTCGAGCAGATTGCCGCCCTGACCCGGCCCGACCGGGTCCACTGGTGCGACGGTTCGGAAGTCGAAAAGGCCGCCATCGTCGCTGACCTGATCGACAAGGGCACGCTGCGGGCCCTGAATCCGGACAAACGTCCGGGCAGCTACTACGCCGCCTCGGACCCCAAGGATGTCGCCCGGGTCGAAAGCCGCACCTTCATCTGTTCCCAGGACGCGGAAGACGCCGGTCCGACCAACAACTGGTCCGACCCCGCCGAAATGCGCGACCGCCTCGACGGCCTGTTCGACGGCTGCATGGCCGGCCGCACCATGTATGTCGTACCGTTCTCGATGGGGCCGCTCGGCTCCGAACTCAGCGCCCTCGGCGTCGAGATCACCGACAGTGGCTATGTCGCCGTCTCCATGGGCATCATGACCCGTATGGGCCAGCCCGCGCTGGATCTGATGGGCGAGGACGGCCCGTTCGTGCCCGCCGTCCATACCCTGGGCGCGCCCCTGGCCGCCGGCCAGGCCGATGTGCCGTGGCCCTGCAACGCCGACAAATGGATCGTCCACTTCCCCGAGACACGCGAGATCTGGTCCTACGGCTCGGGCTATGGCGGCAACGCCCTGCTGGGCAAGAAATGCTACGCCCTGCGCATCGCCTCGGTCATGGCCCGCGACGAAGGCTGGCTGGCCGAGCATATGCTGATCCTCAAGCTGACCAGCCCCGAGGGCCGTGCCAAATACATCGCCGCCGCCTTCCCCTCGGCCTGTGGCAAGACCAATCTGGCCATGCTCCAGCCCAGCCTGCCCGGCTGGAAGGCCGAGACCATCGGCGACGACATCGCCTGGATGCGCTTCGGTGACGACGGCCGCCTGTATGCGGTCAACCCCGAAGCCGGTTTCTTCGGCGTCGCGCCCGGCACCAGCCGCAATACCAACGGCAATGCCCTGGCCACCCTGGCCACCAACACCGTCTTCACCAACACCGCCCTGACCGCCGACGGCGACGTCTGGTGGGAGGGCCTGACCAAGACGGCACCGGAAGGGCTGACCAACTGGAAGGGCCAGCCGCACGATCCGGCTTCCGGCGAGCCTGCCGCCCATCCGAACGCCCGTTTCGCCACCCCGGCCGGTCAGTGCCCGGCCATTGCCCCGGAATGGGAAGACCCCAGGGGCGTGCCGATCGACGCCATCCTGTTCGGCGGCCGCCGCGCCTCGGCCGTGCCGCTGGTGACGGAGGCCTTCGACTGGGAGCACGGGGTGTTCATGGGGTCGACCGTGGCCTCGGAGGGCACCGCCGCCGCCGAGACGGCCATCGGCGAGCTGCGCCGCGATCCCTTCGCCATGCTGCCCTTCTGCGGCTACAACATGGGCGACTATTTCGCCCACTGGCTGTCGATGGCCGGCAAGACCGACGCCGCCAAACTGCCGCGCATCTATTTCGTCAACTGGTTCCGCAAGGGCGCGGACGGCAAGTTCGTCTGGCCCGGCTTCGGCGACAATGCGCGCGTGCTGAAATGGATCGCCGAACGTCTGGACGGCAAGGCGGACGCCGTCGACACGCCGGTCGGTCGTACCCCGGACCGGGCCTCGCTCGACCTGTCGGGTCTGGACTTGTCCGACGGGGATCTGTCGACCCTGCTCGACGTCGATGCCGAGGTCTGGACCGAGGAGGCGGCCCTGATTCCGGCCTTCTACGAGAAGTTCGGCGACCGGCTGCCGAAGGCGCTCTGGGCCCAGCACGCAGCCTTGACGCAACGCCTCGCCGCCGGTCGCGCAGCCTCGATTGCCGCCGAATAGTCGGGACGGCTTGAAATCGGGACGCGGGCGGTCGAAGGACAACCGGTGTCCTCCTCAACCGAAGTCCTGGTCATTGGGGCCGGCGTCCTGGGCCTGTCCACGGCCGCCGAGCTGCTCCGCCGCGGCCATGGGGTAACCGTGGTCGATCCCGGCACGGTCAACGCCTCGGCGGTGGCCGCCGGAATGATCGCGCCCGCCTTCGAGGCCCTCGCCGACTGGCGCAGTTCAGACGGCCGACTGGATCGCGGCGACCTGTTTCGCAGTGCGCGGGCCCAGTGGAGCGCCTTCGCCGCCGCCTTCGACCTGCCGCTGCACCGGGAAGGGGCAGAATGGCGGGGGGGGGATCTGGACAACGTCGCCTCCCAACTGCGCTGGTTGGGTTTCCCCGCCGAGCGCACCGCCGATGCCGTGGTCACCCCGGCCGATTGGCGCACCGAGCCGGAGGCCGTCCTGACGCGCCTGCGCACCTTGCCGGGGTTGACGGTGATCCGGGGTCAGGTTCGCCGGCTGACGACGGACGGATTCCGTTGGACGGCGACGCTGGCGGACGGCTCCGGCCTGGCGGCCCGCGCGGTGGTCCTCGCCACGGGGGCTGCGGGCAGTCTGGAGCTGCCGGAGTCGGCCGCCCGTCTGGTCACCCGGGTTCACCCGATCCGCGGGCAGATCGCGGTCACGGACCGTCATCTTGTCGAACGGGCCGTGCGTGGCCCGGCGGGCTATGTCGCGCCCTGTCCGGACGGCACGGTAATCGGGGCGACAATGGACCCGGACCGCACTGACCTGGACCCGGACCTTGAGCGCGGCGACGCCCTGGTGCGCGCCTGTTTGGCCCAGATCGGCATCACGGAGAGTCTGCCGGTGACCTGGCGGGTCGGGGTGCGGGGCGCGACCCGGGACGGCCTGCCCATGGCCGGTACCGCCGGACCGCCCGGCCTGCATCTGGCCCTGGCCCCGCGGCGCAACGGCTGGCTGCTGGGACCGCTGGTGGCGCGCACGGTGGTCGATGAACTCGAGGGCCGGGCGGCCGGGCCGTTCGCCGCGGTCCTCGATCCGCGCCGTCTGGCGTAGCCGTCGCACGGCGTGCCGGCTCGCAGGGGCGTTCCACGGCCCTGGCAGCACCCCGGCGAACCCCGTTAGGGTTTCGTTAACCACGATCGCGCAGCGTCCGGGACTATGACCATCGGAGCGATTCCATCTTCGGGCGGCGTGGAGGCGGCTATTCGGCGCGCGTCGAGTGCCACCGGCGTGGACTTTGACTTCCTGATGAAGACTGCGCGGCGGGAAAGCGCGATGAACCCGTCGGCCCGGGCTCCGACCTCGTCGGCCGCCGGTCTGTTCCAGTTCATCGAACAGACCTGGCTGGCGACCGTCAAACAGCACGGGGCAGAACACGGTTACGGCCAGTATGCCGATCTGATCCACCGTGGCGGCGACGGCAAATGGCGCGTCGAGGGCTCTGCGCGCAATGTGGTTCTGGATCTGAGGTTCGACCCCCAGGCGGCCTCGACCATGGCGGCGGAACTGACGGCCTCGAATGCCGCCTATCTGCGCGGGCGGACCGGCCGGGAACCCGGGGCGGGTGACCTCTACGCTGCCCATTTCCTCGGCCCGAACGGTGCCGCCCAGTTGATGGAGGCCATGGTGGCCCGTCCGGGTGCCAGTGCCGCCGCCCTGTTTCCGCAGGCGGCGTCGGCCAATCGATCGATCTTCTATCGTGACGGTCGCCCGGCCACAGTGGCGGAGGTGCATGCCAATCTGAACCGGTCCGCCGGTGACGGCGCTCCGGCGGCGGGCGTCGGAACGCCAGGCACGCCCGATCTGGGAGAGCGCGAGCGCCTGCTCGCGGCACGACTGGATCGGCTGAAGCAGGATCAGGGCCTGTTGACCCTGCTGCTGGGTCAGAACGGCGACGGCAAGGCGGGCGGATTCGGCGGGGCCTTCGGGCCGGAGCCGGCCCGGGGGGCAGGCTGATCCACAGCTGTTGGTAAACCGGGCGTTAACGATCCGGGTTCACCCTGCATCTTCATCTAGAGTCCGATTCCCCGCAGCGTTTGAAACCCCGAGCGTCCCCGATGACCGCCTTCCGTGCGAGCCTGACAGAGTTCGATATCCGTCGCCTTATCAAGGCGACTGATGCGGATGATCGCGCGGCGGCGGCGCACAAGCTGTGCCGAAGCATGGATCGGGCCGAACTGACGGCCGAAGACCGCGAGGCCGCACAGAAGATCCTGCGGGTCATGGCCGCCGATGCCGCCGAAATGGTGCGCCGGGCGATGGCCGTAACGTTGAAGGCCTCGGACCTAATTCCGCACGATGTGGCCCGGCGTCTGGCTGCCGACGTCGACAGTGTCGCCCTGCCGGTCATCGGCTTCTCGCCCGTGTTCACCGACGACGATCTGATCGAGATCGTCCGCGCCGGCTCGGCCGTGCGGCAGGTGGCGATCGCGGCCCGTCCCAGAGTGTCGCGGGATCTCGCTTCGGCGCTCGCCTCCGATGGCTGCGAGGCCGCGGTGCGGACCCTGGCCTCCAACGACAATGCCGATCTGTCGGAAACCGCCATGGGTGTGGCGGTCGACCGGTTCGGCGACTCGGCCGAAGTGGTCGCGGCGCTCGCCTACCGGCAGGTGCTGCCCCTGTCCGTGACAGAACGGCTGGTGGAACTGGCCAGCGAGGCCGTCCGCGAGCATCTGGTCACCCGCCATGCCGTGGCGCCCGAGACGGCGATCCGGCTGGCGCAGTTTGCCCGCGAGCGGGCGACCGTCGATCTGGTCGATGAAGCCGCGTCAAACGCTGATCTCCCGGCTTTCGTCGCCCAGTTGAATGCGCGCAAGGTCCTGAGTCCGTCATTGATGCTGCGGGCGCTGGCGCGCGGCCAGATGACCCTGTTCGAGCACGGGCTGGCTGAACTGGCGCAGACGCCGCATCACCGGGCCTGGCTGATGATTCATGACGCCGGGCCGCTGGGTCTGAAAGCGATCTATGATCGCGCCGGCCTGCCGCCTCGGCTGTTCCACGCAATCCGTGCCGGCGTCGATACCTGGCGTGCGCTCCAGGCGGAGGGAATCGACACTTCGGGCGATGTGTTCCGTCAGAAGATGCTGGAACGGTTCCTGACCCAGCGACCCAACGCCCCGCGTGACGATCTGGCCTATCTGATGGAGAGACTGGACCATGCTCCGGTCCCGCTCCCGGTCTCGTCCCGATCGGCGGCCTGAACCCGGGCCTCAACGCAAAACGCCCGCCGGGTCGGGCGGGCGTCTGACAGGTCTCAATCGGCCGGTCAGGCCAGGTGGGCGGTGACGCGGGCCTCGAGCGTTTCGGCAAGGATGCGGCCGGTCGGATGTTCGTCGGTCTGGATCTGGTCGCGCACGACGGCGCGGATCGCATCGATATGGGCATCCAGCAGTATCGGAGGGGCGGCCATGCGCTTCTCCGAATCGTCCAGCAGCTTGCATAGAGATCCGGCCAGCCGGGTGACAATCGGATACTGGTATGTACTGCCCAGGCCTTTGAGATCGTGCGCGCGAAAATAGAGGGCTTCCGCCGTTTCCGGTGTGTAGCCGCCGTCACGAATGCCCTGTTGAGCCTGTTCCAGCTTTACGATCTCGTCCTGCAGCCACTGACCGAATTGGGACGACATGGCCTTGAGGGCTTCTTCGGCCTTGGCGATGGCATTGGCGTCGATGCCGCCGAATCCGCCGCCGACCTTCATGCGGAGGGTATTGGGTGGTCGGATGACCTGGGCCGAGTTGCTCACGTCTGAACTCCCGTGGTTGGACGACCCATCATGGCGGAGGCGCTGTTAAGAACCTGTGACTGCTCAGCTATTGAATTGCTCCGCCAGCACCCGTTCCTCAAAGGAGCGACTGGCGTCGAACAGCATGGTCAGGGCGAGGTCGCGGCGTTCCCGAACGTCGACACGGGTGACCCGACGAACCTCGAAACTGTCCGCCGTTGCACTGACGGGACGCTTTTCGGGCTCGAGAACGTCAAAGCGTACGCGGGCCTCATGTGACAACAGGGCACCCCGCCACTGTCGGGGACGGAAGGCGCTGATCGGGGTCAACGCCAGGATGCGCGCATCCAGCGGGATGATCGGGCCGTGCGCCGAGAGATTGTACGCCGTCGACCCCGCAGCGGTCGCCACCATGCAGCCGTCGCAGATCAGTTCCTCGAGCCGGACCGTATCGTCGATCCAGATGCGCAATTTGGCGCTCTGACAGGTCTGGCGAAGCAGGGAGACCTCGTTGATCGCCAGGCCGCTGTGGACCGCGCCGTCCGCATCCCAGGCATCCATCTGCAGGGGATGAATCACCGTGTGCCCCGCAACCGCGAGCCGTTCCAGCAGATGATCTTCCTCGAAATCATTCATCAGGAATCCGACTGACCCGCGGTTCATTCCGAAAACCGGGGTTCGTCGTTCCAGGTTGTCGTGCAGGGTCTCCAGCATGAACCCGTCCCCGCCGAGCGCCACGATGACATCGGCAGCGGCGGGGGAAACCGAGCCGTACCGGGCTGCAAGACGGCCCCGGGCCTGTTCGGCCTCGGGGCGTTCACTCGCGACGAAGGCGATTTTCAGTGGGGGGCGGGGGGGTAGGGGGCTCACCCAGGCACGCAAGCGGAGCGCGGGCTTGAAGTCAAACTTTAGCGACGGCGTTGTCGTGCGCCAACGCGCGGAATGCGCGCGCTGCGGAGGCGGCGGAAATCGAACCGCGGAGCCAGACCTGGGCCCCGTAGGTGCCCGGAGCCCCGTCGTTGAGCAGGCGAATCTCGTTGATCATGGCAACGAAGACGGCCCGGTCGATGCCGACGGCGGAGCAGGCATAGTAGATCGCTTCCGGCGAGCCGGCGTTCAGAGCCCCGCGAACCTCAGCGACGGAAAATCCCCCGAGGGCGGCCAGTCCATGGACAAACAGGTTCAACCGCTTTTCGCGAACCGCCCGGACGAGATAGCTGGGCCGGAGCTGGTCGGCCGCGTGCAGCTTGGCAATCAGCCGGCGCTCCGATTCCTCGAATTCGGTGCTTTCGACGGATGCGAGGGCGAGCGGACTGTCACCGAAGGCCTTGTCGACAGCCTGTTGCACGGAGGTGTCGAGGTGGCTGTCGTCAATCTGGAAGCGCGCTCCGATTGCCTGACGCAGGGCCGTGCCGACCCACTGGTATAGCTGTTCCGCGAGAGCGTCGGTCAGCCTGGGATGGCGGGTCAGCGGCGCGCGCAGGGCCGCGATCCGCCGCGAATGCTCGACCAGTCGCCGGACACCGTCCGGACTGATTTCGGCTGTCCGGTTGGAAGCGAGGGCTGTCAGGGTCGCCGGTTCGGCGCGATCGATAATGGTGTCGGCGACCCGGCCACTGAGCGAGGGACGTCGGGCAACCTCGATCTGGTGTTCGATGGTGGCCTGGACGAGGACCACAATCAGGTCGTCGTCCTGAAGCATCGGGCTGGACGCCAGGATCGGTCGTGCGATCTCGATCTCATCCAGCGCCAGCATGTTGACGAGCGCGTGCGGGGCCCAGTCGGCCTTGGCCAACCGTTCTGCCAGAATCCGACGCACATCCCGTTCGACCTGGTGAGCGAGCATGAGAAGGACTTCGCCCAGGACCTCGGAGAGTTCCTCGGCCGGCGGGTTGGCTTCGCACAGGGTGGTGATGGCGAGGAGCAGTCTCTGCCGATCGTCGCCCGTCCGGCTGCGCGCCAGGGCGAGAAGGTCGCCCAGATGCGCAGTCTCGGCTTCAGGGGTCCACGGCGGGGTGAGCTGGACGAGAACGGTCACGACTGGCTCCGATTTCAGGCCCAGCTGGCATGAGACAGTGAGTTAACTGTGTCGTTTGACGGTGAAGACTTGGTTAAGATGGGCGACGGGCAGGCTGCTCCGGTCTTGACCTGAGGTCCGGTCAGGACGAGCGTAATGGGGTCGGCGCGCGCGCGCCAAAGCGGGAGTATTGATCATGGCGGACGGAACGACGCAGTCCCTGAAATCCCGGGTGTCAGCCGAGGAATGGCAGGTGCGGGTCGACCTGGCCGCCCTCTATCGACTGGTGGCTCTGCACGGGTGGGACGACATGATCTTCACCCATATATCGGCCCGTGTGCCCGGCCCGGAGCATCATTTCCTGATCAATCCGTACGGCTACTATTTCGAGGAGATGACGGCCTCGGCCCTGGTGAAGGTCGACCTTGAGGGCAACGTTGTCCAGGAGACGACGAATTTCATCAATCCGGCCGGCTTCACCATTCATTCGGCGATCCATGCGGCCCGTGAGGACGCCCGCTTCGTTATTCACCTGCACACGGTGGCCGGCGTCGGCGTCGCGGCCCAGAGCCACGGCATGCTGCCGATCAGCCAGAACGCCTGTCTGCTGCAGCACCAGGTTGCCTACCATGGCTATGAGGGGGTGGCGCTGAACCATGACGAGCGACAGAGGATTGTCGCGGACCTGGGGGACAAGTCGCTGATGCTGTTGCGTAACCACGGTACGCTTGCTGTCGGCCCGACGGCGGCGGCGGCCTGGGTCGGCATGTTCTTTCTGGAGCGGGCCTGTGCGCAGCAGGTCGCGGCCCTGTCCGGTGGTCGCGACAATGTTCTGATCGCTCCGGACGCGGCCCAGGCTGAAACGCGGGAGCAGGGCGGCGGCATCGGGATGGTTTCCGCCCTCGCCTGGCCGGGGGCGCTCCGGCAGCTGGACCGGAAATCTCCGGGCTACGACATTTGAGAGTCGCTGCGGCGGGGCTGGCCTGTCTCACCGCAGCACTTGCGGCCGGTGCCGCGCGGGCCGGCCCCTGGGCCCAGCCTCAGGGCCAGGGCCAGGTCATCTTCAAATATGAGGACATGGTCGCCCGTCGTGGCTTTGACGCAGACGGCAGGCTTGCCGACCTGCCTGCCGAGCGCCGGGAGGGTTCCCTCGGCGTGTTCGCCGAATACGGACTGTCCGATCGGCTGACCTTGCAGATCAAGGGGGATTGGCAGCAAGGCGAAGACGCCTTCGTCGACTACGACGGTCGCGGGCCGCTGGAGATCGGCGTGACCTGGCAGGTCTGGCGCGACGCGAAGTCTGCGATCAGCCTCTACGGGGGCTATGCCGATGCCGGGGAAGGCCGCAACGCCGGCTATGCTGCGCCGGGTGTCGGTGATCATGACTGGGAGGCGCGGCTGTCGGTCGGACGATCCATGGCCAACGGGCGCGGCTTTGTCGACCTGCAGGCCGCCCGACGGATTCGCGACGGCTTGCCGGACGAGGCGCGTGCCGATGCGACCGTCGGTGTTCATCTGAACAAGGACTGGATGGTTCTGGGTCAAATGTTCGGCGGTGTGGCCGATGACTCGGGACCGCGCTGGCTGAATGTCGAGACCTCGGTCGTCCGTCGGCTCGGCTCTTTGAGTGTGCAGGCGGGGTGGCGTCAGACGGTGGCCGGTCGCGAGACCCCGGCGGCCGGCGGCGTGATTCTGGCGCTGTGGCGGCGCTTTTGACGCTTTTTCCACTGCCGCGACGAATTGAGACGACGGAATCAGGAACTGCGTCCGTTACAGGAACGCCAGTTGCGTCGATCGCGTAAGCGGTTAAGCCAGCGACCGCTGTCAGGAGTCCGTGTCCGCGTGATCAAACGCCATTTCTTCATCGTTGCCGCGGCTGTGCTGCTGGGCCTGATGGTTCTTGCCGTCGTGCTGAAATTCGTGCTGGCCGATGATGGGAGTGGCGGTGGTCCCGAGGGGCGTGGGGGGCGCGGTGGTGGCCAGGTCGTTTCCCAGGCTGTCGTCAGCCAGCGCACCTTCTCCGACGAAATCCGCGTTCTGGGTGCCGCGCGCGGCCGCCGCTCCGTGAATGTCACCTCTTCGACCACAGAGCTGATTACCCGGGTCCTGTTCACTGACGGCCAGAGAGTCGCGGCCGGTACCCCGCTGGTGGAGTTGCAGGCGCGGGAGGAGGACGCCGGGATCATCCAGGCCCGCGCCCAGGTGGTCCAGGCCCAACGGGAATTTGATCGCTTTCAGGCCCTGGCGGAGCGCGGCATCGCGCCGCGCGTGACGGCCGAGCAAGCGCAGACGGTACTGGAGACAGCCCGGGCAAATCTTTCGGCGGCCGAGGCCCGTCGGGGCGACCGGGTCATCCGCGCCCCGTTCGCCGGGGTGCTGGGTCTGTCCAGTGTGACGCCCGGAACCTTGATCAATCCGGGGGCGGTGATCACCACGCTCGACGACACCAGCGTGATCCGTATCGATTTTCCGGTGCCTGAGCGCTACGTCGGAGTGCTGCGCACGGGCACCAGCATTGCGGCATCCGCCGATTCCCTGCCGCAGGAGTCGTTCATCGGGCGCATCGCCCTGGTCGATACGCGCATCAATGAGCAAACCCGTGCCGTCACCGTGCGGGCCGAGATTCCCAATCCGGGTGGCCGGATCCGGCCAGGCATGCTGATGCGGGTGATGGTCAGCCATGGCCAGCGCCAGGGGCCGGCGGTGCCGGAAGCCGCGGTCCAGTACGAGGGCGATGGTGCCTTCGTCTATCGCATCGCGCGTGGTGACCGGGGCCTGAGCGCCCAGCGTGTCGAGGTCGGTACCGGGGCGGTCGAGGGTGGCTTCGTCGAAATCCTGTCAGGTCTGAACCCCGGCGACCGGATCGTGGGCTCGGGCCTGAACCGCATTCAACCCGGTGCCCCCGTCACCGTGGAGGGTGATGCGCCGGCAGCCGCCCGCAAGGGCTCCACGCGATGATGCTCTCCGACGTCGCGGTGCGACGCCCGGTCTTCGCGGCCGTCGCGGCCATCGTCCTGTGCGTGATCGGCATTGCCGCCTTCTTCTTCCTGCCCGTTCGCGAACTGCCTGATGTCGATCCGCCGATCGTCTCGGTCAGCACCACCTATGCCGGGGCGTCGGCCGAGGTGATCGAGAACCGGATCACCGAGCCGATCGAGCAACAGATCGCCGGGATACAGGGTGTCGAGCGGATCAACTCGACCAGTCGCGACGGTCGTTCCAACGTCAGCATCGAGTTCTCGCTGGACCGGGACATCGATAGCGCCGCCAACGATGTGCGCGACCGGATATCGCGCGTGGTCGGCCGGCTGCCCGATCAGGCCAACCCGCCCGAGGTGGCCAAGGCTGACACTGACAGTCAGCCGATCATGATCCTGTTCCTGCGCTCCAGCGCCATGAACCGGCTGGAGCTGACCGACTATGCGGATCGCTATCTGATCGACCGTCTGGCCACGGTGCCCGGCGTCGCCCTGGTGCAGATCTACGGCGAGCAGCGCTATGCGATGCGAATCTGGCTGGACGCGGCGGCGCTGAGCGCCCGCGGTCTGACGGTGACCGATGTCGAGGCGGCCCTGACCAGCCAGAATGTCGAACTGCCGGCCGGGGCGCTCGAGTCCGGGCAGAAAAACTACACCGTCCGCGTCGCCCGCACCTATGCCCGGGCCGAGGATTTCCGCGAGCTGCCGATCGGCACGCGCGGGTCGGCGGTCGCCGGTTCGAGCACCGGATCGGCCACGACCGGGGTTTCGAGCGGCGCCACAGGCGCGCTCCAGGTCCAGACGGGCTATGTCACGCGGCTGGGCGATATCGCCCGGGTCGAGGAGGGGGCGGAAGAGGACCGTCGCCTGTTCCGCGGCAACGGCCTGGATCAGATCGGTCTCGCCGTAACCCGTCAGGCCCAGTCGAATGACCTGGCCATTTCGGACGGTGTCCGCACCTTGCTGGACCAGGTTCAGACCTCCCTGCCTGAGGGCACGGAGCTGGTGGTCGGTTCCGACAATTCGGTCTTCACGTCGCACGCGATCGACGAGGTTTGGATCACCATCGGCATCTCTCTGGTGCTGGTGGCCCTGGTCAATTTCGTCTTCCTCGGCAGTATCCGCGCGGCGTTCATCCCGTCGATCGTGGCCCCGATCTGCCTGCTGTCGACCTTCATCATCCTGGCTCCGCTGGGCTTCTCCCTGAACCTGCTGACGCTGCTGGCCCTGGTCCTGTCGATCGGCCTGGTCGTCGATGACGCCATCGTTG
>TARA_R110000868_G_scaffold410865_2_pt1 | contig 24412 bp, 27 predicted proteins | sample TARA_R110000868 | Tara Oceans TARA_R110000868 (sample SAMEA4397489) | marine metagenome | biome: Polar Biome; feature: [SRF] surface water layer (ENVO:00010504); material: water (ENVO:00002006), including particulate matter (ENVO:01000060) such as... | depth 5 m | reverse complement strand
CACCCCGCCTGTGACGCTGGCGCGGCGGCCACCGAAGGCGGGGTGAACCCCGCCCTACGGAGAGCTGAGAGGATCACACCCCGCCCCGGATCGTCGGCACCTGCAACGCGCTGAAGCCATAGTGGCGCAGCCAGCGCAGGTCGGAATCGAAGAAGGCGCGCAAATCGGGGATGCCGTATTTCAGCATCGCGATGCGGTCGATGCCCATGCCGAAGGCAAAGCCCTGCCATTTGTCCGGGTCCACGCCACCGGCGCGCAGCACGTGTGGGTGGACCATGCCGGAGCCGAGGACTTCGAGCCAGCCGTCGCCTTCGCCCACCTTCACGGTGCCGTTTTCCCAGGAACACTGGATGTCGACCTCGGCCGAGGGCTCGGTGAAGGGGAAGTGAGAGGCGCGGAAACGGGTTTTGACCTTGGTGCCGAAATAAGCGGTAAAGAACTCCTCAAGCACCCATTTCAGGTTCGCCATGGAGAGATCCTTGTCGAGCGCGAGGCCCTCGACCTGGTGGAACATCGGCGTGTGGGTCTGGTCGAAGTCGGCGCGGTAAACGCGGCCCGGCGCGATGATGCGGATCGGCGCGCCCTGCTCCTGCATGGAGCGGATCTGGACCGGGCTGGTGTGGGTGCGCAACACGTGCGGCGGGCGGTTGTCGCCTGTCGCGCGGTGCATGTAGAACGTGTCCATCTCGGCCCGGGCGGGGTGGTGGCCGGGGATGTTGAGGGCGTCGAAGTTGTACCAGTCGGTTTCGACCTGCGGGCCTTCGGCGACGGCAAAGCCCATGTCGGCAAAGATCGCGGTGCATTCTTCCCAGACCTGGGAAACCGGGTGGATCGTGCCCTGACGCGCGGTGCCACGGGCGGGCAGCGTCACGTCGAGCCATTCCGCGCGCAGGCGGGCGTCAAGCGCGGCGTCGCCAAGGGCCGCCTTTTTCGCGGCGAGGGCCGAGTTGATCTCGTCCTTCAGGGCGTTGAGGGCGGGGCCGGCGGTCTGGCGTTCCTCGGGCGTCATCTTGCCCAGCTCGCGCATCTTCAGGCTGACTTCGCCCTTCTTTCCGACGGCCTGCAGGCGCAGGTCCTCAAGCGTGGATTCATCGCCCGCATCGGCGATCGCCGAGAGGTATTTTGCCTTAAGATCGTCCATCGCGGCCTCCGTTCACAGACCGCGAGTGGGTATCACAGCAGCCCCGGAATGCAAGTTTGTTAGGGCGTTCAGAGGGCGTTCCAAGCGGGTTGCAGACACGAAAAACCCCGCTCGGTGCCGAGCGGGGTTGAATCTGTGACATTTCCGTTCCGGGCGGACCCGGTGGGGAAAGATCAGGCGGCGGCGGGCAGAGCCGATTTGGCTTGCGCGACGATCGCACCGAAGGCTTCGGGTTCGTTGACGGCCAGATCGGCCAGAACCTTGCGGTCAACCTCGATACCGGCGAGCGCCAGACCGTTGATGAAACGCGAGTATGTCAGAGCCTCGTCGTGCATACGGACAGCCGCGTTGATACGCTGGATCCACAGGGCGCGGAAATTGCGCTTGCGGTTCTTGCGGTCGCGGGTCGCGTACTGGTTGGCCTTGTCGACGGCCTGACGGGCAACTTTGAACGTGCTCTTGCGGCGGCCATAATAGCCTTTTGCAGCGTCGAGAACTTTTTTGTGACGGGCGTGGGTTGTGGTACCACCTTTAACGCGGGACATATCCTGAACTCCTTAGCGTGCGTAGGGCATCATTGGCTTGATGATCTTCTCATCAGCCTTCGCCAGGATCGTGGTCCCACGGGCGGTGCGGATGAACTTGGTGCTCCGCTTGATCATGCCGTGGCGTTTGCCGGCCTGGCCAGCAACGATACGGCCGGTGGCCGTCACCTTGAACCGCTTTTTGCAGCTCGACTTCGTCTTCATCTTGGGCATTTTCGTCTCCTGTCATTCACGAGATGAAGCGCGACTCGGCATGCCACTTCGGCCGGCCGCGCAGATAGAAAGCGCCGTATAGGGGCAGAGGGGGGCTTTGGCAAGCCCGGTGTCCTTGGGAAATACGGCGCGCGCAACTGAACAGGCCCCGCCGCCAGCCCGATGCGCCCCTCAGAGGGCATCAAGCGCATATCCGATGACGCGAAACACGACATGCGGCATTTGCAGCGCAGCATAGACGGCCCTGTCCGTGCTGTAGATCCAGCCGATCATGGCAAGGCCAAGCACCGCCATGATCATCCCCCAGACCGCCGTGCGATGTTCGGCATAGGCCGTTACCAACGCGGGGATGGCCAACACCACCAACAGCACACCAATGCCGTAGAGGATATCGCTGGTCATCATGTCCATGGGGATGCACCATTTGCGAAGGCCGCGCCCCTGCCTGAACCAGGCGGATAGGGGCGCGGCCTGGTCATTCAGGATCGGCCGCGTAGATCAGACGTTCTTCGCAGGGCGCCACGCGCAGGATATTCGTCGTGCCGGGCTGGTTGAAGGGCACGCCGGCAGTCACGACGATCTGGTCGCTTGCCGACGCAAGGCCCGTGACGCGCGCGCCGCGGGCGGCATTGACCACCGCCTGCTTGAACCGATCAAGCTGACCGGTCATCAGGCAGTTCACGCCCCAGGACAGGGTCAGGCGCCGCGCCGTCCCGCGCAGGTGGGTCAGCGCCAGGATCGGGACACGCGGCTTTTCACGCGACACCAGCAGGGCGGTCGTACCGTGCTGGGTGAAACAGCAGATCGCCTTGATGTCCGTCGTTTCCGCAATTTCGCGCGCGGCGGCAACGATACCTTCGGCAACCGAGCCGCGCCCGGTCGTCGAACTGCGCTGCGCCTCGATCACCTCGCGGTAGAGCGGATCCGTCTCGACCTCGTGGGCGACGTTGTCCATGGTTGTGACCGCTTCGACAGGATATTGGCCCGCCGCGCTTTCGGCAGAAAGCATGACGGCATCGGTGCCTTCATAGATCGCGGCGGCGACGTCTGACACCTCGGCCCGGGTCGGCATCGGGCTTTCGATCATCGATTCGAGCATCTGCGTCGCGACGATGACCGGTTTCGCAGCAATGCGGCACTTGCGGATCAGGCGTTTCTGGATGGGCGGCACCGCGTGAACCGGCAGTTCGACACCAAGGTCACCGCGGGCCACCATGATCCCATCGGAAACCGCAAGAATGTCGTCAAAGCTCTTCACCGCGGCAGGTTTTTCGATCTTGGAGAGGATCGCGGCACGCCCACCGGCGAGTTCGCGCGCCTCATCGACATCGGCGGGGCGCTGAACGAAAGACAGGGCCAGCCAGTCGACCCCCAGCTGGCAGACGAATTCCAGATCGGCGCGATCCTTCTCAGACAGGGCGGCCAGCGGCAGCACCACATCGGGAACGTTCACACCCTTGCGGTTGGAAATCGTGCCGCCGACGGTGACTTCGCAATTGGCGTAATCTTCGCCGCAGTCCTTGACGACGAGGCGGATCTTGCCGTCGTTGACCAGCAGGCTGGAGCCGGGCTCCAACGCTGCGAAAATCTCGGGGTGGGGCAGGTTCACACGGGTCAGATCACCGGGCGTGTCGTCGAGGTCGAGGCGGAAGGCCTCGCCGATCACCAGCTCCTCGGATTCGTTGCGGAACGTGCCGACGCGCAGCTTCGGCCCTTGCAGGTCGGCCAGAATACCGATGGTGCCGTCCGTGTCGCGTTCGATCTGGCGGATGATGCGGTGCTTTTCACGGATTTCATCGTGACTGCCGTGCGACATGTTCAGTCGGAACACGTCCGCACCGGCCTGATGGAGCGCACGGATCGTCTCATAATCCGAGGACGATGGCCCCAGAGTTGCGACGATTTTGGTATTGCGCTGACGTTTCATTAAGGTCATCCCCTGTTCTCGCGGCCCGGAAACCCCGGATGTTAGCGTTCACATCGCACATTATGGCGTCTTTGCAAACTTGCCAATGGAGGTGACACCCTCATGACATACACCCCTTACGAAATCATTGGCAGGGATCGTCCGTCACGCTGGCTGGTCACCTGCGATCATGCTGCGAACACCGTACCCGATTTCGTCGGCGGGGGTAGTCTGGGCCTGTCGGAAACCGACATGCACCGCCATATCGCCTATGACGTGGGCGCCGCCGGGCTGACCCGTGCGCTGGCCGAGGCACTGGATGCGCCGGCAATCATGTCGAATTTTTCGCGTCTCGTCATCGACCCGAACCGGGGCGAGGATGATCCGACACTGCTGATGAAACTGTATGACGGCACGATCATCCCCGCCAATCGCCATGCGGATGCACAGGAGTGCGAGGCCCGGCTGAACGCCTGCTATCGCCCCTATCATGCGGCACTGGCAGACCTGGCCGCGCGGCAGCCCGATACCGTGATCCTGTCCGTGCATTCCTTTACCCCGCAGTTGAAGGGGCGCCCGCCGCGCCCCTGGCAGGTCGGTGTCCTGTTTGCCGCCGACGAGCGCCTGACCACGCCGCTGATTGCGCGGCTTGAGCAGGAAGGCGACCTGTGCGTCGGCGCCAACCAGCCCTATGGCGGACACCTGCCCGGTGACGCGATCGAAAGGCACGCGATTGAGCACGGTCGCCTGAACGCGCTGATCGAGCTGCGCAACGACCTGATCGGGGAAGAGGCCGCGCAGCGAGCCTGGGCCGCGCGACTGGCCCCGATATTGCAAGCTGCACTGGCCGACACCAACCTCTAGGTTGGATAGCGGCTTTTGATCGTAGACCCTGACCTCTGATTTTAGACACTGGCCTATGAAGCAAAGGATTCAGAGATGCCCCATATCGTTCTGGAACACGGCGGGCTGGATCAGCCGCTGGCCCCGCTGATGCAAGCGCTGGCCGAGGCCGTCGCCGCCCATCCGGCCGTTCCGCGCGCCGCCGTCAAGGTCCGGGCGCAGCAGGTCGACTATCTGCTACTGTCGGGTGAGCCGAGCTTTGCCCATGTCACGCTGCGCCTGATGGACACGCGCGGCCCGGACCAGCACAATGCGCTTGCAGATGCCGTAGTGGACGTCTTGCGGCGCGATCTGCCCGAGACATGTGCGCTCTGCGTCGAAACGGTGGCGATCCCGAAGGCATCGTTCCGCAAGCGCTGAGATGAGAGGAGAGATGACGATGGACGACCAGACCCGTATCGAGCTGGAGGCCGCAGCCTTTCGCGCCCTGCGCGCGCACCTGATGGAAAAACGCCCGGATGTGCAGAACATCGACATGATGAACCTGGCCGGGTTCTGCCGCAACTGCCTGAGCCGCTGGTACCAGGAGGCCGCAGCGGAGCGCGGCATCGAAATGAGCAAGGAGGCGGCGCGCGAGGCCTTTTACGGCATGCCGTTCGAGGATTGGAAGGCCGCGCACCAGACCGACGCGAGCGACACGCAGAAAGCCGCGTTCGACACGGCCTTTCGCGAAAACGTCGGCACCCCTGAGCGCTGACCGAGAGAGCTGCCCCCCGCGCTGGCCTATTCGACGAGAGGCTGAGCGCCGGGAGCATCGCCCGAAGGCTGTTGCGGCGCAGGGGCCTCGGGCAGGGGCGCCTCGGGCGGTATGTCCTGCACCGGGGCGGCGCCCAGATCGGTTGTCGTCACGGCATCCGCCGAGGCATCGACAGCCACCGGGTTGCCAGCCGTGACGATAAATCCGATGGTCCCGACCACGGTGTCGCGGCCGAATTTGCGATGCCGGATCTCTCCGTCAACGATATAGAGGTCAGCCATCTCGTAATCTTCGTAGCTGCCGTCATCCTGACGGACGCGAACGGCAGGTTCCCCCTCGACCGTCGTGCGAGAGAAATAGTCCGGATCGGCGTTGTCGGCGACCTGGTAGAGGATCAGCATGACCGCCTGCGGATCGTCGATCCGTTCATCCCGCAGCTGGCAGACCTTTTCTGCACCGGCAATGCCTACACCGGCCACCGCCCCCGCCGCCAGCGCAGCAGGCGAGAGCATCGCGGCAGAGGAAACGGCGCTGACGGCCGAGCCGACCAGACCCGCTGCGTCCTTCAGTCCCAACCGCTTTTTCTCCGGCGCACCAGCGTCCGGACCACCCGCCACGTCAGAGAGTACATAGAAGCCTCTGAGCCCCTCGCCGCCGCCCATTGCGGGCACGCCCGCCAAGGTGCCTGCCGCCGTCGCCCCCATGAGCGCAGCGGAGCGGGTACCGATCAACTGGCTTGGCCGATAATCGCACAGCCGGATGTCTGCCACCGCCGGCGCGGTCAGGGCCAGCACGGTCAGGATCGAATGAAAGGCGAGACGCATGATAAATCTCCCGACCGAAGGACGCCGGTCGCAGGGTTCGTGATCAGCCAACGCGATGCGATGGCCCGCAAACGCAGGGAACGCGCCAGAGCCTGGCGCGTTCCTGTCGTTCTCTCATTCTATCCGCAGGCCCCGGGCGCACCAATCACAATCGGACTGGCCGCGCCGCCGTCGGCGTCAGATCGCCGTCTTCAGGCTTTCCTCGAGATAAATCTCGCGCAGGCGCCTGGCGACGGTGCCGGGCGTCCCGTTCCCCAGCGTCACACCGTCGATTTCGACCACGGGCATGACAAAGGCACTGGCCGAGGTGGTAAAGGCTTCGTCTGCCTGCTTTGCCTCGTCGATGGTAAAGTTGCGCTCCTCGACCTCCATCTGCGCCTCGGCGGCCAGGCGCAGCACGGCGGCGCGGGTGATGCCATGCAGAATATCCGTCGACAGTTCGCGGGTGATGATCTTGCCACCCTTGACGATATAGGCGTTGTTCGATGTGCCTTCGGTCACGAAGCCGTCCTCGACCATCCAGGCATCATCGCAACCGGCCTTCTTGGCCATCATCTTGCCCATGGACGGATAGAGCAGCTGCACCGTCTTGATGTCGCGCCGACCCCAGCGGATATCCTCGATCGAAATGACCTTGGTGCCCGTCTTTGCCGCCGGGCTGTCGGCCAGACCGGGCTTGTTCTGGGTGAACAGCACGATGGTCGACGGCGTCGTCGACGGATCGGGAAACGCGAAATCCCGGTCGCCCGGCGCGCCACGGGTGATCTGCAGATAGACCAGCCCTTCCTCGATTTCGTTGCGCGAAACCAGCTCCCGGTGGATCGCCAGCAACTCATCCATGCTGACGGGGCTGGCCATGTCCAGCTCACCCAGTGACCGTTCCAGCCGCGTGGCGTGCCCGGGAAAATCGATTAGCTTGCCATTCAGAACGCTTGTCACCTCGTAGACACCATCGGACATCAGGAAACCCCGGTCGAAGATCGAGATCTTCGCCTCTTCCTCGGGCAGATAGTCACCGTTCACGTAGACAATGCGGCTCATTGGACACTCCTTGAAAATCGCCCGTCGCGGGGCGATCCCCCGGGGGTACTGTCGGTTGTCGGTCTATTGCCCTGACGCCACGCGCAAGGACAAGGGGAATTCACGCCGGCGGGGCCTCAGCCCCACAGATCCGGCGTTGCGGGATGCACGCCCGCCTCGTCATAGTGCAGCGGGACCTCTCGATCCTGCGCCATCAACAGCGGCCCATCCAGATCGGTCACCAACGCGCCCTGCGCCACCAGGACCGCAGGCGCCATGGCCAGCGACGAACCGACCATGCAGCCCACCATCACGCCATATCCCTGCGCCAGCGCGGCCTCGCGCAGGGCCAACGCCTCGGTCAGCCCCCCGGTCTTGTCCAGCTTGATGTTCACGACGTCGTACTTGCCCTTCAGCTTGGGCAGGCTGGCGCGATCATGGCAACTCTCGTCGGCACAGACCGGCACCGGGCGCTCCATCCCGATCAGCGCATCATCCAGCCCGGCGGGCAGAGGCTGCTCGACCAGGGTGACACCAAGACGGATCAGGTGCGGCGACAGATCGGCATAAACCTCCGCGCTCCACCCTTCGTTCGCGTCGATGATGATGCGGGATTGCGGTGCCCCACGGCGCACGGCCTCAAGCCGGGGCATGTCATCGGGCGTGCCCAGCTTGATCTTCAACAAGGGCCGATAGGCGTTCTTGGCCGCCTGGGCTTCCATTGCCGCAGGCGCGTCAAGCGACAGGGTATAGGCGGTGATCTCGGGGCGGGGCGCCGACAGCCCGGCCAATTCCCAGACCGGTTTGCCCGCGCGCTTCGCCTCCAGATCCCACAGCGCGCAATCCACCGCGTTGCGTGCGGCGCCCGGCTCCAGCAGATCCTGCAACCCCTTCCGGGTAATGTCGCGGGGCAGGGCCGCAATCTGCGCCTCGACCGACGCCAGCGTCTCGTCGTAACGGGCATATGGCACGCATTCCCCGCGCCCCACGACATCTCCATCGCGCAAGGTGACCGTCAGAACCTCTGCCTCTGTCCGCGCCCCACGGCTGATCCGGAAAACCTGCGCCAGGGGGAACTTGTCCCGCGTCACATCAATCTGCACGTCCTGCTCTCCTCATCTGGCCATAAATACCCCCGCCGGAGGCCTCCGCCGATCCCGGCAGCGCCCCCGATGGGATGGGTCGTTACCCGAGCGCCACCAGCGCATCCACCAGGCGCCCCGCGCCCATGCGGAACGGGTCGACCGCAGGCAGTCCCATCCGCTCTTCCACTTCGGCAAGATAGGCTTTCGCGTCGTCTTCCCCCAGATGCTGCGTGTTCACCGAAATTCCGATGACCGTGCAGCCGGAGTTCACCACATGCGCCAAGGTCAGGGCCACGTCGCGCAGCGCCTCGAGCGTCGGCAACTTGTAAGACGGCAAACCGCGCATGTGCTCGCGCGTCGGCTCATGGCACAGCACCAGGGCATCGGGTTGTCCACCGTGCACCAGCGCCATCGTCACCCCGGAATACGAAGCATGGAACAAGCTGCCCTGCCCCTCGATCATGTCCCAGTGATCCGGGTCGTTGTCCGGCGTCAGGTATTCGATCGACCCGGCCATGAAATCCGCAATCACCGCATCCAGCGGCACGCCTTCGCCCGTGATCAGGATGCCGGTCTGGCCCGTGGCGCGAAAGCTGGACTTCAGACCCCGATCCTTCATCTCCTTGTCCATCGCCAGCGCGGTGTACATCTTGCCGACCGAACAATCGGTGCCGACGGCCAGGCACCGTTTGCCGCTCCGCTTTTCACCATTCGCGATGGGGTATTGCACGGTGGGGATGCGCACATCGTGCAGCGTGCGTCCCGTCGCCTCGGCCACGGCTTTCAGGTCGGCTTCGTTGCGCAGCAGGTTGTGCAGGCCCGACGCGATGTCAAAGCCCTCTTCCAGCGCCTCGATCAGAACCTTCTTCCATGCCTGGGAAATCATCCCGCCGCGGTTGGCCACGCCGATCACCAGCGTCTTGGCACCGGCCGCCTTGGCTTCGGCCAGCGTCATGTCGGTCAGGCCGAGGTTGGCCTTGCAGCCGTCCATGCGGAACTGGCCGACGCAATTGTCGGGGCGCCAGTCCTTGATACCCTGCGCGACTTTGGCGGCAAGTGCATCGGGCGCGTCCCCGAGGAAAAGAAGATACGGTGTCTCGATCATGTCGTCATACTCCCAGCAGACTTTCCATCAGCTTGCGCGGAATCCGCATCAAGGTGTTTGCAAATTCAGCGCGGGTTAGCCCGAATGCGCAAGTTTGTCCGAGATTGGACAGTCTCTGCCGAAGATTCTTTCGCCGCAACGCAGAAGCAGTGCCGCAGCGCAAAATCAGCTTGAAGATAGTCGCGCAACTTAATACCAAATGGAAAAACAAATTCGTAATTTACTTACCCAAGGATCCCGAGATGTCCTTTCGCATCCAGCCGCAGCCCCCTGCCCGCCCGAATCGATGCCAGCTGTTCGGTCCCGGCTCGAACACCAAGCTGTTTGCCAAGATGGCGGCCTCGGCTGCGGATGTGATCAATCTTGACCTCGAGGACGCGGTTGCCCCCGACGACAAACCGCAAGCGCGCCGCAACGTGATCGAGGCGATTGGCGATGTCGACTGGGGGAACAAGACCCTCTCGGTCCGAATCAACGGGCTCGACACGCCCTGGTGGTATCGCGACGTGGTCGACCTGCTGGAAAACTGCGGCGAGCGTCTCGACCAGATCATGATCCCCAAGGTCGGTTGCGCCGCGGATATCTATGCCGTCGATGCCCTTGTCACCGCAATCGAAACCGCCATGGGGCGCAGCAAACGCATCGCCTTCGAGGTCATCATCGAGAGCGCGGCCGGCCTTGCGCACGTAGAGGAAATCGCCGCGTCCTCGCCCCGTCTCGAAGCGATGAGCCTGGGAGCGGCAGATTTTGCGGCCTCCATGGGAATGCAGACAACGGGCATCGGGGGCACACAGGAAGACTACTACATGTTGCGGGACGGCCAGAAATACTGGGCAGATCCATGGCACTGGGCGCAAACGGCGATCGTCGCCGCGTGCCGCACGCATGGTCTGCTGCCGGTTGATGGACCCTATGGCGACTTTTCCGACGACGATGGCTTTCGTGCGCAATCGCTGCGTTCGGCCACGCTGGGCATGGTCGGAAAATGGGCCATCCACCCGAAACAGATCGCTCTGGCGAACGAGGTCTTCACGCCATCTGACGCGAAGGTTTCGGAAGCACGCGAGATTCTGGCCGCCATGGAGGAGGCCCGTAAAACGGGTGCCGGAGCGACGGTTTATAAAGGACGACTAGTTGACATTGCATCTATAAAGCAGGCACAAGTGATTGTGAGACAAGCCGAGCTGATCGCCGCGGGGGAGTGACTGCAGGCATGCTCGGCGAAGCGCCCGTGAGAGGAGGACTCACGGGCGCTTCCCTTTTTCAGCCATAGCGGGAGTGCGGCGTGATGGCCCTTGGAACATGCGGCGACGTATGGACTTGCCGCCCCGCTACATCCTGCCGCCAACTCGGACACGACGGTGCTAACGCGATTGTGTCGGCCCCTGCATGGCTCTGGCACGCGCGCACTCTTGGCAAATCATTACAACGCTTTAGGTTGCAGCCCGACACGATTTTCGCAGCCAGCGACCGGAGATTGCCATGCACCTTCCCAAGACCGCCCTTGCCATCGGCCTGACCGGCCTTTGCCTTGCCACGCCTGTCTTTGCGCAGGACGTGATCGAAACTCCGATCGCCAAGGTCTTTGCCGGACAATGGATGCAGAGCAAGGAAGCCGACAAGAACGGCCTGTTGATGTACCTGACGCAGGAGCGCGCGCAGGTGGGTGAGTATTTCTCGATTCGCTGCGACGAAGGCGCGCCTTCGGTCCGGTTGGGTTTTGCCGACAAGCTGCCCGGAGTGCCGGGAAAGGCGGGGCGCGGCAAGGCGTATACCGCCGAGGTCCGCTTTGCCGTTGATGGCAACGAAGGCGGCTATCTGGTGGCGTACACCGGCGCGACGAAAGATCCCAACATCGCCTCAGGCACAGTGCATGGCTACAAGATGCTGTTCCCGGACGCCGCGGCACGCGACACCTTTCTCGACATCCTGCGGCGCGGTCAGCAGCTGACCGTGGGCGGGCAGACCTATCCGGTCAGCCTGACGGGCGCGGGCCAGGCCATTGCGGAACAGGCCGCCTATTGCGACTGATCCATCAGGCGCGTTCGTCCTTGGGCGAGCCCATGACAACATAAGAGGTCAGCGCGTTGACATGGGGCAGCGTGCCCAGCACGTCTGTGTGGAACCTCTTGTAGGCGGCGAGATCCGCCGCCTCGACCCGCAGCAGGTATTCGCGTGATCCGGTGATGTTATGGCATTCGCGCACCTCGGGCGAGGCCGCGATCGTCTGTTCGAAGGTTTCCTGGGACAGCTTGGTATGTTCCGACAGGCCCACGCTGACATAGGCAACGAACCCCACCCCCATTGCCATCGGATCAAGCACCGCACGATAGCCCAGGATCACGCCGCTTTTCTCAAGCTCCTGCACGCGGCGCAGACACGCCGAGGGTGACAGGCCGACGCGATCGGCCAGATCAAGATTCGACACGCGGCCGTCCTTGGAGAGAACGCGCAATATCTTTCGGTTTATGTCATCCAGTTTAGCCATTTGTTGCAAAATCTCTTACAAAAATCCGCACATTGCAATCCGTAGCGCTGCGTCGTCGCATATGATTGCAATCACCTTCCCCCTTCGCAACGCCATAACCCGAGGCATCCATGACGACGCTGACACTGAACTTTCTTGCGGCACTGATCCTTTTCTGCGTCGTGTCGTCCGTCACTCCGGGGCCGAACAACCTGATGGTGATGGCGTCGGGCGCGAACTTTGGCTATCGGCGCACCCTGCCACATATGCTGGGCATCGCGTTCGGTTTCGCCGCGATGGTTCTGCTGGTCGGGATCGGCCTGATGCAATTGTTCGAAACCCTGCCGATGTTGCGCCAGATCCTGACCGTGGCCAGTGTTGCCTACCTGTTGTACCTGGCGTGGAAAATCGCCAACGCCGCCCCGCCGGGCAATGAGACCGACCCGACACGCCGCCCGATGAGCTTTTTACAGGCCGTCGCCTTTCAATGGGTTAACCCAAAGGCCTGGACCATGTCACTGACGGCGATCACCATCTACGCGCCGGGCCGCAGCCTGCCGGCGGTGGCACTGATCGCCCTGGTGTTCGGCCTGGTCTGTCTGCCGTCGCTGTCGATCTGGGTGGTGCTGGGGCAACAGGTCCGCCGGCTGTTGCGCAACCCGACCCGCCTGCGCGCGTTCAACTGGTCGATGGCGGCATTGCTGGTGGCATCGCTTTATCCGGTGTTCCTGCACTGACGGGCAGGCCGGAGGCCGCGTCCGGCGGCAGATCCGAGCCGGCGCGGGCGCGCCATATCTTGCCTTATTGCATCCCGAGCCTGTCGCCGTCATATAACCAGCAGTGAAAGTGGGAGTCCCGGATGACCAATTACCTCGACTTTGAACGCCCCCTTGCCGAGATTGAAGGCAAGGCCGAAGAGCTGCGTGCCATGGCCCGGCAGAACGAGGATATGGACGTCGAGTCCGAGGCGGCGGCGCTGGACAAGAAAGCCGCCGACATGCTGGTGGACATGTATGCCAAGCTGACGCCCTGGCGCAAATGCCAGGTGGCGCGCCACCCCGACCGCCCCCATTGCAAGGATTACATCGCGAACCTGTTCAGCGAATACACTCCGCTGGCGGGCGACCGGAACTTTGCCGATGACCTGGCCCTGATGGGTGGCCTGGCACGTTTCAACGACCGCCCCGTGATGGTGATCGGCCACGAAAAGGGCAACGACACCAAGAGCCGGATCGAACGGAATTTCGGCATGGCCCGGCCCGAAGGCTATCGCAAGGCGATCCGCCTGATGGAAATCGCGGACCGTTTCAACATGCCCGTGATCAGCCTGGTTGATACCGCCGGGGCCTATCCCGGCAAGGGTGCCGAGGAACGCGGTCAGTCCGAAGCCATTGCCAGGTCTACGGAAAAGTGCCTTCAGATCGGCGTGCCGATGATCAGCGTGATCATTGGCGAGGGCGGATCGGGCGGCGCTGTCGCGATTGCCGCGGCGAACCGCGTCGCGATGCTGGAACATTCGATCTATTCCGTCATCTCGCCCGAGGGCTGCGCGTCGATCTTGTGGAAGAACGCGGAAAAGATGCGTGAGGCCGCCGAGGCCATGCGGGTCACCGCCCAGGACCTGCACAACCTGGGTGTGATCGACCGGATCATCGGAGAGCCGGTCGGCGGCGCACATCGCGGGCCGGATCAATCCATGAAGGCCGTGGGCACCGAGATCCAGGGCCTGCTGGACAGCATGAAAGGGATGGATCGCAAGGCGTTGATCCATGATCGCCGCAAGAAATTCCTAGACATGGGCGCGCGCGGTCTGGCGGCCTGAGGCCGCTACAACCGGCTGTACAGCCATGGCAAAAGTGAAACAGCCGGGCCCCTGCGGGTCCGGCTGTTTCCGTGTCAGGGGCCGCAAAGAACGGCGGCTGATCAGGCGGGGCTGTGCAGCGGCTTGAGCGCGCCGGCCCAACGGGCCAGTTCATCGAACATCGCCTCGGCACCCTCGGTGACCTTTTCGTTGGGCGTGAACGTGCCATCGTCAGAGATATATTGCGAAAACAGCGGCAGCGGCACGCCTTGAGGGATGGCGACGGCCCCGACGTTTCCAAGCAGCCCGCGCAGCACCTGCGCCGAGCGCAGCCCGCCCGAGATACCGCCATAGCTGACAACGCCCGCGGGTTTGTATTTCCATTCCTTCAGCAGCACCTGCACCGCATTGACCAGCGCGGCGGGGGCAAAGAAATCGTACTCAGGCGTGACGAAGACAAACGCGTCCGCATCCCCGATGATCGCGCTCCAGCGCTTGGTGTGCTCATGTTCGTATTTCTGCATCGCCGGGTGGTTGGCTTCGTCGAGCAGCGGCAGGTTCATGTCTGCCAGGTCAACGGCCTCGACCTCGAATTTGCCATTTGCCTCAGCGGCTTGGACAGCCCATTTGGCAACGGTGGGGCCGACGCGGCCGGGCCGGGTCGAGCCGGTGATGACTTTGAGTTTAAGGGTCATGTCAGGTCCTGTTCCTGTGGGTATCTGTCAAAGGGCATCATGAACACCGAGCGCTTCTTCAAGCTCGGTTTCCTCGTAATGAAAGTGCGATCGGAGCGCGGTTTCAAGTGCAGTGAAGGTGGCGCGCAGATCCCCGTAGGCCGATGCGTCGGGTTCCGACAACACGCGCCGGGCCCCGATCGCGAGCTGTTCCAGCAGGGTATGAATGACTTCGTGTTCCTGGCGCAGCTTGGCCACGACGGCACGCAGACCGTCGCTGCCGCGTTGTTCGAGGATGGGAAAGACGTGCTGTTCCTCGGCGTCATGGTGGAACAGCAGGCGGTTGCATTCGCCACCGCACAGAGTGCCAAAGGTGCGAATATTGCGTGTCACTGCAAGGGCCTGCACCTTGTCGACCAGCTGGCCCGGGGCGCTGGTGTCGCTGTCGATCCGCGCGACGAGACCGCTGATTTCAGCGATGTCACGCAGATGCATCCGGTGGATCGCGGCCAGGTGGCGGCCTTGGCGGCGGTGCAGATCGGTGGCGCCTGGGATGGGCGGGGCGTGGGGACGGCCGGCTTCGTCCAGATCGTGGGTGAGCGAACCGGCCTTGGCGTGCCCGGGAGAATTGGAATTGGTCATGCGTCGCCCTTGGCTGAAGGTCCTGGCTGCGTTGCAAACGCCCGGCTTAACCTAAGCCCTTGACCGGGCGGCACAAGGTACCTTGTGGATACAATCGCACGGGGGCAGACCAAGATGGCGCGCGGGGGGCAAAGGGGCAATACCGACGTCGGCGCGGCGACTCGGCCAAAGTGCCATGTTAACAAGGGCCGGAGGCCATTTTGCAACGTCGGTATCTTGACGGTATCCGAGCGGTGAGTGAGCGGTGCGCGTGAGGTCGAACAACCCTGATTAACGCCGCGCACGGTGCAGCGGGCGCGTTTGCCGACCGGACCCGCCAACAGCAAGACCGGCCTCGGAGTGCGGCCCGGAGGTGAGATGGCCGGCGGTGAGGTGAGACGCCCGGCGGAGAGATGGCCGGAGCGCTGGCGATCAGATGCCCCCCGGATGCGGCGGAAGACGGGGGACGGGGGACGGGAGGTTTGCCGCAGGGGCGGCCCGTGCGCCCGCGCTGATCAGCGGCGCTGCCCCCGGATGACTTCGGGCAGGGCGATCAGCAGCAGCACGGCGGCGGCAAGGACGAACAGCCAGCGCCCGATCAGCGCGAACAGCAAGGCCCCGGCGACACCGCCCGCCGCAAAGGAAACCAGCGTCAGCCCATGCAGCCTGAGGTTCGGCAGGGCCGCGCGGCGCGCCGTGTCGCCCGCGACCAGAGCCGCCAGTTCGATGCCGACATCCGTCGCCATCCCGGAGACATGCGTGGTGCGCACCCGCGCCCGTGAAATCAGCGTGGTCACCGCATTTTGCAGCCCCATGATGAAGCTGAGCGCGATGACCAGTGGCACCTGCTGCGCATCGTCGGCGGTCGAGACCAGCGCCGCGCCGAGCAACAGCAGCAAGGCGGCCTCGGCCACGATGGCCAGGGCGTAGACCGAGCGCAGATGCCGTGCCTCGCCCAGCTGGATCGCCAGGGCGGCGGCCGCCGCGCCGCAGATGAAGGCCGCCGCCAGTCCCGCGAATGACAGCGCCAGCCCGACCTGCCCCCCGGCCAGGTGATCGGCAAAGGCCGAGACATTGCCCGTCATGTTCGCGGTGAACGACCCGGCCATCAGAAATCCGACGGCATTCAGCGCCCCGGCGATTGACGACAGCAACCCGGCCAGCATCAAGTCGATTGTCGCGGTACGCTGATCGCCAACCCTGTTCAGCATGTCGATGCCCCGTTGTCCTGTGACCCCTCTAGGTTAGGCCATCCGGCAGGGGATCGTAAGACCGCCCGCGCTGCGCGCAGGGTCGGGTGTGGCGACAGGGTGGCATTTCAGGCAGAGCCGATGCAGGAAGCGGCGCGGCTGCCAGCGGTGCGGGCGCCAGTGTCGTGGGGCGGGTCTGTCTTGGGGCCAGCTCGGGGCCAGTTCGGGGGCCAGACCTGTCAGAGCTGCGCCGCGATTGCCGCAGTGTCGATGACGGACCAGACCCATCTGATGCGCCCCTCGGCGACCTCGTAAAAGACATTTTCGCTGAACTGCACGCGCCGCCCGTCGACCGGCAGATCGAAAAGCGTGCCCACCGGGGTACAGTCGAAGGCCAGCCGTGCGGCGATGCAGGGCGGCTGCGAAGCGAGCTTGGCGATGTTGAACGTCAGGTCCGGGATGGCACGAAAGTCGTTTTCGAGCATCTGCCGATAGCCGTCCAGCCCAAGCGGCCTGTCGTTGTGTTCGACAGCGCCGTGCACGTAGAGGCCGAGGCGCGCCCAGTCCTGCGTGTTGAGGCAATCGATATAGCCCAGGTAAAACTGCGACAATGTTTCCGGCGTCATGGCATCCCTCCGTCGTGGCGCGACAGTGTTATCCCGTCGCGGCAGGGCGCGCCATGACCGATCTGCCGCCGGTCGGCGCAGGGGCGGCTGGCGGGGGTCGTACGCGGGGCTGTGGGGGTGGGCGGATCAGGGTGCGGGGTACATCACGTTCAGCCGGTCCGCCCATTGCCTGCCGGTGATCCATGCCTGCAAATCACCGTCCGACACCTTGTCCCACGTGGTCTTTTGCACGGCGGCCCAGACCAGCGCCACGTTGCATGAAATCGCCGGGATCAGCCCTTCGGCGTGGCCCGCGATCATGGGGTGCAGCGTGGCCATGCCGGTACCGAGCATGAGAACCGCATCCGCGCCGCTGTCTGCCGAAAGCCTGCGATAGGACGCCAGGACGCCCGGCCCCGTCATTGCATAGATCGGATGGAACGCGCTGGTTTCCAGTTCGGGCCCGGCCTTGGCCACGACCTGGAAACCGAAGCTTTCCCAGTACGGTGTCGAATGGACATTCAGGCTTTCGGGATAGGGGGTCAGCAGGGCGATCTTTCTGGCGCCCATCGCCCTGAGGGCCGCAACAGACGCCAGCGCGGCGGTCAGGAAGGGCAGATTGCGCCGGGCCTGCACCTGGTCCACGAGGCGCGCCTCGGCCTGTTGGCCGATCAGGTAGGAGGCCCCGGTGCAGGCCGCTGTCAGCACGTCGACCGGGGCATTGGCGAACTGGCCCGAGGTTTCTGCGAACTTGGTGGTGTAGTCGACCAGCCGGTCCTCGATCGTGCCCTTGTCGGATGTCAGGCGCGCGTTGAGCATGGACCAGTGCGCGGGCAGCAGCGCCCAGAGTTCGGGTTCGACGGTGGTGTTGGCCTGCGGGGTCAGGACCCCGATCGTGCCTGCGTTGCCATATTCTTTCAGAGCCATCCGAGTACTCCGGGGAGCCAGAGGCTGAGGGGTGGGAACAGGATCAGGATGACCAGTCGCACCACGTCAGCGATGATGAAGGGGACGACGCCCCGGAAGATCGTCGAGAGCGGCAGGTCGCGCGCCATGCCGTGCAGGACGAAGACGTTGATGCCGATGGGCGGTGTGATCATGCCCAGTTCGATCACCACGATGTTGATCACGCCCCACCAGACCGGGTCGTAGCCCAGCCCGATGATCAGCGGGTAGACGAAGGGCAGTGTCAGCACCATGGCCGCGATGGTGTCGAAGATCGCGCCGAGGATCAGGTAGAAGACCATCAGCAGGCAGAGCACCAGCAGCGGCGGCAGGGCCAGGCTCTGAATCCAGTCGACCGTGGCCATGGGTAGGCCGGACAGCGTGGCGAAGTAGGAAAACACCGAGGCGCCGATGATCATGATGAAGATCATGCCGGTATTGGCCGCGGTATCGCCGAGGGCCGCGAGGAACTTTCTCACCGTCAGGCGCCGCCGGAAGAGGGCCAGCAGCAGCGCCACGGTCGCCCCGACCGACGCCGCTTCGGACACCGTGAAGATCCCCGAATAGATGCCGCCCGAGACGATGACGGCCAGAAGCACCACCGCCCAGCCTTGCCCGGTGACCTGTCGGCGTTCGCGCCAGCTGGCCTTGGGTCCGACCGGCGCGGCGTCTGGATTGGCCCGGACGACGAAGTAGACCGCGACAAAGTACACCAGGACCGCCAGCAGGCCGGGCACGATGGCCGCGAGGAACAGCGCGATGATCGAATTCTCGGTCAGGATGGCATAGAGGATCATGACGACGGAGGGCGGAACGATCATGCCCAGCGTTCCGCCCGCCGCGATGGACCCCGCGGCCAGCGACTTGGCATAGCCGCGCTCCAGCATCTCGGGCAGGGCGATGCGGGCCATTGTCGCCGCCGTGGCGACAGAAGAGCCGCAGATCGCGCCGAAGCCCGCGCAGGCGCCGATGGTCGCAAAGATCAGCCCGCCGCGCTTGTGACCGAGGTAGACATGCGCGAGGCGGTAGAGTTCGCGCGACAGCCCGCCGACGTGGGCCAGGTTGCCCATCAGCAGGAACATGGCGACGACGGCAAAGCTTTCCGACGCCATCGAGGAGGACGGTTCGGTCGCCAGCAGCGTCAGCGCCGGGGCGAAACCGATGATCAGCCCGCAACCGACGACGCCGACGATCCCCATGGCGATGCCCACGGGCACCTGAAGGAAGATCAGCACGAACATGGCCAGAAGACCCAGAAGGCCGGTGGTAAAGGGATCGCTCAGCATGTCAGCCTTCCAGTTCCATCAGCTCTTCGGCGTCGTCGCGAAGGCTGGCGATATCGGGCAGATCGCCCTTGACGGTGGCCACCAGCCAGGACCAGGCGACAAAGGCCTGAACCGGGACGCAAATGGCCATGATGGCGGTGGTCACGTACCACCAGGGAGCCAGCATCACGCCGATTGTCCTGGTGGTGCGGCCGCCTGCCTCGAACTGGCCCGTGAGGCGGATGAACTGCCAGGTCAGCAGGCCGAAAAAGGCCAGCGTCAGCACCGCGCCGAAGGTTTCCAGCGCGGCATGGACACGCGGCCCGCCGAGATTGCCGAACACCCGTACGGTGACGTTGGTCTGGCGCAGCAGCCCGGCGGGAAAGCAGCTGGCGATGACGATGGGAAAGACGACTTCGCCGTAGTCCGAAAAGCCCGAGATCCGGGGCAGCCACATATAGCGCGCTGCCCCGTCCCAGGTGATCAGCAGCGCCATGATCACCAGGCCCATGAAGCCGATCACGGCGGCCTTCTGGGTGATGCGGTCAAGTCTTGCAGAGGTGGTCATGGCGCCCTGTCCTTCAGTCCTTGCCGCGGATTTCGCCGAGCAGCTTTACCGTTGCATCATAGACGGCCTGCCCGTTCGGGGTCGCCGCGATCCAGTCGTCGTAGATCGGCTGGACGGAATCTTCGTAGCTGGCCAGCTCTTCGTCGGTGAAGGTCATGAGAGAGATCCGGCCCTCGGCCTCGACCTCTTCGCGGATCGCGGCCCCGGCAGAGGCATAGGCGTTGCCGCCGGCCTCGGCGAAGGCGGCACCGCCATGCTTCATGACAATCTCCTGCAACTCGGGCGAGAGGCTTTCCCATTTGCGTTCGTTCATCAGCAGCAGGAAGGGGATCGCGCCGGCGGGGGCCTCGATGGCCTGTTCGACCAGCGGCAGCGACTTGAAGGTCTTCATCCCCGTCCAGCCCTGAATGGCGCCATCGACCGTGCCACGCGACAGGCCTTCGTTGAATTCGGCCGACGACAGGGTTTGCGGCGCGGCGCCGAGGCTTTCAAGCCACTTGGCCTGAATCGAGCCTGCCGAGCGGATCTTGAGGTTGGCCAGCCCTTCCAGGCTGTCGACCGGCGTGCTGAGGAAGATGGCGTTGGGTTCGGCGGCAAAGAAGCCCACCATGTGAACCCCGTCGAGGCCCGTCAGCAGGCCCATCTCGTTAAGCTTCCAGCCGACCAGAGACGCCTCCTGTGCCGTGCGGAACAGGAAGGGCAGTTCGAAGATGCCCATTTCCGGGAACTGGCCCGCCGTATAGCCCGGCAGCACCCAGGTCGCATCCGCGACACCGTTCTGTACCAGTTCGAATTGCTTGTAGGGGTCCTTGCCCAGCGTGCCGCCCCAGAAGGGTTGCATGCGCACGGTATCACCGGCCTCGGCCTGGACGGCCTCGAGCCAGGGCTTGATGACCTGGGCCACGCCGGTGGATTGTTCCGGCACGAAGGTGCCGACCTTGATGCTTTCCTGGGCCTGGACGGGCGCGGCAAGCGCGGCCACCGCAAGCGCGGCGGACATGGCGAATGTTCTGATATAAGACATGTGCGTTTCCTGATTTCCCTGTTGGATTTTATTGTACGCTCAGGCCCCGAACCGACGCAGCGGCGGGGGCGAAAGCGGGATCGTCGTGGTCTTCTCTTCTGTGTAGAATGCCTCGCAGGAGGCGCCGCCTTCGCGGCCCACGCCCGACGTCTTGAACCCACCGAACGGCGCGCGCAGTTCGCGCATCATCGGGGTGTTCACCCAGACCACGCCAGAGCGCAGACGCGGGGTCGTCGCCATGACGGTCGGCATGTGATCCGACCAGACATAGCTGACAAGGCCGAAGGCCGTGTCATTCGCGATGGCCACTGCCTCGTCCACGCCGTCGAACGGGATGAAGGTGGCGAAGGGGCCGAAAATCTCTTGCTGGGCGCAGCGATCGGCATTCGAGCGGGCCAGCACAGCGGTGGGAGAGATGAAATACCCCTCGCCCAGATCGTCACGCCGGGTGCCGCCGATCAGCAGGCTGCCGCCGTCCTCTCGGGCCGTGTCGGCAAAGGACAGGACGCGGTTCATGTGCGACAGCGAGGCAAGGGGGCCGACCTCGGTCTCGTCTGCCAGCGGATCACCGACGCGGACCTTTGCGGCGCGATCGCGGAAACGGGCGACGAAATCGTCGAAGATCGGGCGTTCGACCAGGATCCGGGACCCGGCCAGGCATTGCTGCCCGTTGTTCGAGAAGATCCCCTGAAGCGCCCCGTCGAGCGCGCGGTCGGGATCGGCGGAAGCAAAGATGATATTGGCGGATTTGCCGCCCAGTTCCATCGTGCAGGGCACAAGGTTGCGCCCGGCCGCGGACATGATCGAACGCCCGGTTTCGGTGCCGCCGGTAAAGCTGATCAGGTCCACGCCCGGATGCGCCACCAGCGCAGCCCCGGTGACGGTGCCCCGCCCGTTGACGAGGTTCAGCACCCCTTCGGGCAGCACCTCCTGAAGCAGTTCGACCAGGCGGGCCAGCGCCAGCGGCGTCTGTTCCGATGGTTTCAGCACGGCGGTGTTTCCGAAGGCCAAGGCGGCGGCGATCTTCATCGTGGCCAGCGCGATGGGGGCGTTCCATGGCGCGATCAGCGCGGCGACCCCCACGGGTTCGCGGGTCACGTAGGTCATGTAGCCTTCGGTCTGGGTATAGCTCTGGCCGGCGGCCTGCGAGATATATTCGCCAAAGAAGCGAAAGTTCGAGGCAGCGCGCAGCATGTGGCGGGCCTTGAGTTCCTTGAGAACGAGGCCGGTCGCGGCGCATTCCAGTCGCGCCAGTTCGTCGACGTTGGCAAGGATGGTGTCGCGGCAATCCTCCAGAACCTCGATCCGTTTCGCGACCGACAGGCCCGGCCAGGGGCCACGATCAAAGGCGGCGCGGGCGGCCAGGACGGCGGCATCGACGGCGGCGGCGTCATCTTCGGTCAGGGTTGAGATCTGCGCGCCGGTGGCCGGGTAAAACACCGGCAGATCGACGCCGCCGCCAAGGGACGGCTTGCCGGAAACCAGTCCGGCAACACGGGACGGCGGCGTGATGGGAAGGGCAAATGTCATAGTCTCGGGTCTTTCATGGCAGGTGGGCGCCGCCGTGCGAAGACTGGGCGCGCCCCGTGGCAGGGACCGCTGTTTCCGACGGCGGGAAATGGATGGGGCCGGCGAGGTCTGCGGGCGCGGCGGGGCGTGCGACAGCCCGCACAGGCAAACAGGACAACAGGCAGGCGGGGGTGCACCGTCATGCCAGTTCACGCGTGCGGCGCAGGCCGCTGATCATGGACGAGCGCAACAGGAAGTCACGCGCCTTTGCCGGGTCGGCGGCAATGGCCTGGAGGTTGCGCAGGTGGGTCAGTCGTTCGGTCTGGTCGGTCGTGTTCATGCGGCGGCGGTTTTCATCTGCCTGGGCGAGGATGTCATCGCGGGCCACCGGGCGCCGCTGCGCCTCATAGCGATCCAGCAGCGCGTCGTCCGCGCCGGCGGCCACCCCGGCCAGCTTTTCCGCCAGGTTGAAGGCATCGTGCACGCCCCCGTTCAGCCCCATCCCGCCCTTGGGTGAATTGAGGTGGGCCGCATCCCCGCACAGAAAGACCATCCCCTTGCGATAGGTCGAGGCGACACGGCGGTGCACGCGGTAGATACGCTTTTCGACGATGTCGATATTGCCCGCCTCCGGCACCACGGCAAGGGTCTGGGCCCGGATGGAGGCATCGCTCAGCGCGTCTTCGGGGCTTTGCCCGTCTTCTGGGTGCAGCGAGACGCGCCAGAGATCGGGCAGGCGCAGCAGGGAGTAGGTGCCGCCCGGTTTCCAGATGTAGTTCACGCCGGACAGGTCATCGAGGTGCTGATCGAAGGGGAAATGCGTCGTCACCAGAATGGTGCTTTCAGGATAGGTCGTGCCCTCGAAATCCGCGCCGACGGCGTGGCGCACCAGGCTGCGCGCGCCGTCGCAGCCGACCACCGCCCAGCCCCGATGCGTTTCGCCGTTCGCGACGACACTGACGCCCCTTGTGTCCTGGGATACCGCGCTGACCTCTGCGCCGAAGTGCACCGTATCTGCGGGCAGCATCGCCAGCAGGGCACGGCTGAGGTTCGCCTGGCGGCATTGCAGCCGATAGGGGTGCGCCGTGTCATCGGCCAGCACGCCAAGGTCGAATTCGGCGCGCTCTCCCGTTTCGTGCATACGGATCTGCCAGGTGGGCGTGATCCGGCCCGCAGCGATCAGCTTGGCCGTGATTCCGGAGGCATCGAACATATCCAGTGTCGGCGGGTGAAAGGTCGAGGCGCGCAACTGGTCGGAAATTTCGCTCTCTGCCTCGAAAACCTTCACGTCGAACCCGGCGCTGACCAGTTGCCACGCAAGGGTAAGCCCGACAGGGCCCGCTCCGACGATGAGTATTGTCCTGTTCGCCACGCGCGTCTTTCCTTCCGTACATCAGATATGGCCCTTCCCGGGCAGGGTTGATATAATGATATATCAATAGGTCATTTAATTGGTATATAGATATATCAATGAGTCAACGTTAAAGATGACAGGCCAGACAACATTCGCGGGACGGAACGTGACAGCCCAAAATAACGCCACGCTGGATTCGGCCTCTCCGGTCCCGCTGTACCAACAGCTTTTTCTGCTGTTGCGAAACCAGATCCATGCCGGTGCGCTGCGGCCGGGCCAGAAGGTGATGGGCGAGGCCGAGCTGTGCGATACCTTCGACGTTTCGCGGATCACCGCCAAGCGGGCGCTGAACGAACTTGCCGACAGTGGGCTGGTGGTGCGGCAGCGTGGACGCGGCACGCTGGTGTCGGACCGCCTGCCCCCGCAACCGATGAGTTCGAGCATCGACGGCCTGTTGGAAACCGTGGGCCAGATGGGCCGCCACACCTCGGTGCGGGTGCTGTTTTCCGATATGGTCATCGCAAGCCAGGAAGCCGCCGCCAAGCTGCGGCTGGGCGGCGGCGACCGCGCCCTGCTGACGCAACGGGTGCGTTACCTTGCCGATCAGCCGATGTCGTATCTGGAGGTCTGGGTGCCAGAAGACATCGGAGCGATGATCCTGGGGCAGAAACCATCGCAGACCCCGGTGCTGATCCAGTTGGAGCAGGCGGGTGTTGCCGTCGCCTCGGCCACACAGACGATCAGCGCGACGCTGGCGGACGGGACATCGGCGTCGGCATTGGGCGTGCCCATGGGCGCGCCGCTGATCGATTCGCGGCGGGTGGTCTTTGATGCCGGCGGGCGGCCTGTCGAATTCATCCGGGTTCTCTATCGCCCCGAACTTTATCACTACGAGATTTCGATGCAGCGGGTCGAAGGCGACAATGGCCGGTCCTGGATACCCGGTTCTG
>TARA_R110000868_G_scaffold193443_1_pt1 | contig 24416 bp, 25 predicted proteins | sample TARA_R110000868 | Tara Oceans TARA_R110000868 (sample SAMEA4397489) | marine metagenome | biome: Polar Biome; feature: [SRF] surface water layer (ENVO:00010504); material: water (ENVO:00002006), including particulate matter (ENVO:01000060) such as... | depth 5 m | reverse complement strand
TGTTGTGGCTGGTCTAATTTCTCTCTTGGTAGTTATTGTAAATCACTTGCGACATAAGTATTCTTCCAAGGAAATGCTTGGGCTGGAACTAGGGGCTACATTTTGGCATTTTTTGGATATTCTATGGGTTTATCTAATATTATTTATGTATTTCGTCAACTAAATATCGGCTATTTGTGCGGTAATTGGAAGGTATTGTCGGCTCGCTTATTTAGAATGGGTTTTTTTTGCCATTTTTAAAAGCCAAAAATTTTGTTTAGCCGAAAAAAATGTAAATTTGTGAAAATTTTATTAACGCTATAATTTTTATATGGATTCTACGATTACTACGGGTAAGGAAGAAAATGTCTGGGGTGGAGGAAATCAACCTCTAGGTGCTAGTTACGGAAAGTTGATGATGTGGTTTTTTCTTGTCTCGGATGCTTTGACGTTTTCTGGCTTTCTTGCTGCATACGGTTTTTCGAGATTTAAGTTTATAGAAACATGGCCAATTGCCGATGAGGTATTTACCCACGTTCCTTTTTTCCATGGTAATTATCCCATGTACTACGTGGCATTCATGACCTTTGTTTTAATTATGTCTTCGGTAACAATGGTACTGGCTGTTGATGCCGGCCATAAATTGCAAAAGACGAAAGTCATCTGGTTTATGTTCCTTACCATTATTGGAGGAGCTATATTCGTAGGTTCACAAGCTTGGGAATGGGCAACTTTTATAAAGGGCGATTTTGGAGCCTTGGAAACCAAAGGTGGTAGAGTTTTGCAATTCGTAAGTGCGGATTCAGGACAACGTTTGGCAATACGCGATTTTGCGGAAACACTTCCTAGTGAAAGGGTAAATCATGAAAAGAAGAACGGAATTTGGTATTATCAGGGAGATGCCCTGCCCAGTTACTCCTTAAATGAAATTGTGGAAGGGGTGAAATCCAATTCCAATGTTTTAATACGCACCGAACTAATAAATGAAGATGGGCATAAAACAGTATTGACAAGGGATGAAACTATAAAAAAATTAAATGATGCGGTATTGGTTCTGGAAGGTGCCAATTTAAAGCATAATGAATACGGGAGTAGGTTGTTTGCCGATTTCTTTTTCTTCATCACTGGTTTTCACGGTTTTCACGTATTTTCCGGTGTTATAATCAACTGTATAATCTTTTTTAATGTTATTCTTGGTACTTATGAGAGAAGGGGACATTATGAAATGGTGGAAAAAGTTGGGTTGTACTGGCACTTTGTAGATTTAGTATGGGTATTTGTATTTACCTTCTTCTACTTGGTATAGTTTACTGTGAATTATTATTTATCCTTAAAAGAATACATTAAAAAAATATAATTAGAATGGCACACGAACATAAACTCGAAATATTTAGAGGTCTGTTGAAATTTAAGTCCAACACCCAAAAAATTTGGGGTGTACTAATATTCCTTACTTTGGTGACTATAGTTGAAGTAGGCTTAGGTATTGCAAAGCCAGCCGCTTTGACCCATTCACATTTTTTGGGAATGAAGGTTTTGAACTGGATCTTCATCATATTAACCTTAGTAAAGGCTTATTACATTGCTTGGGATTTTATGCACCTTAGGGATGAGAAGAGTTCTTTAAGGAGAGCCATTGTATGGACACCAATATTCTTGGTGGCCTATCTTATTTTTATCCTTCTCTTTGAGGCAGATTATATATACCACGTTTACACGGACGGTTTTGTAAAGTGGAACTTCTAACGAATAATTAACAGCTTAAAAAGACGGTATAACAACCGTCTTTTTTATTTTTGCACATATTCGATTTAAACCGAATTTACAGGGAGACAATGTTCTTTTTTTTTGTCTAAACTGTAATGTGGTAAACCAACATTCTAGATGAAGAAAACAATTGTACTTGTTACCTTATTTATTTTGCCCATAGTCATATATCTCTTTTTTGCTTCGGGGATTACAAACTTCGGAAGGTTGGGGACTTTGACCGAGAATGTTTCGGAATTGGAACTCGTTCCGGACAATGTATCCCTGGAGGGAAAGATTACTGTTCTTGGGTTTCTTGGGAGGGATGTGGAAAATAAAAAAGGTAACGCCTTTAATTTGAACCAGAAAATCTACAAGCGCTTTAGCGAGTTTGACGATTTTCAATTTGTCATGGTAATGCCGAAAGGAACGGAGCAGCTTGTGGAAGAATTGAAAAAGGAGTTGATGCAACTGGCGGATGTGGGCAAATGGAAGTTTGTTTTTGGTGATGAAAATGAAATTTATGCCATTTTCAACAGTCTAAAGACAAACCTGAGCTTGGACAAAGACCTTAGTACCCCATATGTTTTTATAATAGATAAGAAAAGGGTTCTTAGGGGAAGGGAAGATGATGAGGGGAATGGTATTAAATATGGGTTTGATACCTCCTCGGTAGCGGACCTAAACAATAAGATGGAAGATGATGTGAAAATTATCTTGGCCGAATATCGTATGGCCCTCAAAAAGAATAATGCCAATAGGATAAAATAATGCAAAAGAATAAATACACTTATGTTTGGGTTTCATTGGTAATATTGGTTTTCGGGATAATCTTTGTTCCAAGAATTATTGAACGGGTGAAAGGTGGTAGTGTAGTACAAAATGATAGGTTAAACCTTAGGGGTGACAATGAGAAATTGGCATTTGTGGAAATGAACGGTAAAAAGAGAAAAGTACCCCCTTTTGCCTTTATGGACCAAGATAGCTTGCTCATTACCAATAAGGATTATAAGGGCAAGGTATATCTGGTGGAATTCTTTTTTACGACCTGCCCAACGATCTGCCCAATTATGAACAAAAACTTGGTACAGATTCAAGAGGAATTTAAAGGCATTGAAAATTTGGGTGTGGCTTCATTTACCATTAACCCTGATTATGATACACCTAAGGTATTGAAGGAATATGCCGAAGAATACGGGATAACCAACATGGATTGGCATTTGTTGACTGGAAACCTAAACGATATTTATACTTTGGCCAATACTGGATTTAGTATTTTTGCAGCAGAAGTTCCAGCTGCAGAAGGTGGCTTTGAGCATGCGGGACTTTTTGCATTGGTGGATAAAAAGGGCTATATACGCTCTAGGGTGGATAGCTTTGGAAATCCTATAATATACTACCGGGGAACCATTTCCGAGGAAGAGGGCGAAAATGATCATGGCGAAACGGAACAAATATCAATACTAAAAGAGGACATTAAAAAATTGTTGGAAGAATAATGGATACAATAGCGCTAAAGGAGAAAAAATTTAATAAGATGATCAACCTGGTATCCGTTGTGATACCGCTTGTTGTTGCCATACTATTTGGGGTTAAACTGCCAAACGTAGAGCCTTTGGGTTTTTTGCCGCCCATTTATGCCTCTGTAAATGGATTAACGGCCATATTATTGGTTATTGCGGTAATTGCTGTTAAAAATAGGAAGTTGGAGTTGCATCAAAAGCTGATGAACACCTGTATTTTATTGTCTTTGGGATTTCTTGTGATGTATGTGGCCTATCATATGACTTCGGATTCAACCTCTTTTGGGGGCGAAGGAATTGTTAAGTATATCTATTACTTTATTTTGATTACCCATATTATACTTTCCATTGTAATAATACCTCTGGTCTTGCGCACCTATTCAAAGGCATATTTAAAGAATTATGAGGCACATAGGAAACTTGCCAAAATTACCTTTCCATTGTGGTTGTATGTTGCGGTTACAGGTGTTGTGGTCTATCTAATGATATCTCCCTATTATGTTCACTAAATCATGCTCTTTTTTTAAAGGACCCACCAAATTAAAAATGAAATACCTGATATTGGTTTTAAGCTTGTCATTTTTCTTGTGGCCAAGCTTGTCTGAGGCCCAATGTGCCATGTGTAGGGCGGTTTTGGAAAGTGAGGGGAGCGAGGCTGCAGCAAAGGGCATCAACAATGGTATAGTGTACCTTATGGCCGTTCCATACCTTTTGGTAGCGGGTTTGTTCTTTTTTATCTACAAAAAGATGAAAACCAAATAAGGACTTCAATTTTAACATTTTATTAAAATTATAACTGTAACAATTTCCTTGTACAAAGGTCTTATTCAATAAACGTCATACACCTATGTTCGATATTGAGAGATGGCAGGAAATTTTCGATACCATACGTAAAAACAAACTTCGTACTTTCCTAACGGGTTTTTCCGTTGCTTCAGGTATTTTTATTTTAGTCATTCTATTGGGTTTCGGGCAGGGAATGCAAAATGGAATCGCTAAGGAATTCGAGGAGGACGCAAGCAATAGGATAGGTGTTTGGACTCAAGTGACCACCCAAGAATATCAAGGTTTAAATCCAGGTAGGGCAATACAGCTTAAAAATAGCAACTACGAGTTTATACAATCCAAATTCAACGAAGAACTTGAACATAGGTCTCCATTTTTCAGGGTGAGGAATGTGACTGTTGATTTTAATAGTGAGTCGGGATCCTATTCTGTTCAAGGAGTGTCCCCATTGTTTCAGAACATTGAAAATCAATTTGTTTCCCAAGGCCGATATTTAAATTATGGGGATGAAGAAAACGTGGCCAAGGTGGTGCTGATCAGTAATAAAATAAACCGGGAATTGCTTAAAGGGGTAGAAGACCCGATAGGTTCTTTTTTACAAATATCAGGAATCAATTTTCAGATTGTTGGAGTTTACGGGGATAAGGGTGGCGATAGGGAGGAAGATAGGCTCTTTATCCCGATTAGCACGGCTCAAAGGGTTTTTAATGGGAGCGATAATTTAAACATGTTATTCTTCACTTTGAAACCTTCAAACACATTTGAAGAATCGCTTGAGGCGTCCGTTAAGTTTACTGAAGATATTAAGGGGTATTTAAAGCAGGCCCATATGGTGGCACCAAGTGATCCCAGTGCCATTAATACTTTTAATACGCTGGAAGGCGTACAGCGTTTTCAAAATTTAACCGGTGGAATCAAATTTTTCTTTTGGTTTGTAGGGATATGTACTATTGTGGCCGGGGTGGTAGGGGTAAGTAATATTATGATGATTATCGTTAAGGAAAGAACTCGGGAAATTGGAGTTCGCAAGGCGCTGGGTGCAAAACCCTGGGCCATAATAGCCATGATATTGCATGAAGCTATTTTTGTTACTGCCGTTGCTGGTTTTGCCGGACTTATTTTTAGTATGGGACTCCTGGAATTTGTGGGCCCTTACCTTCAAATGGATTATGTCTTAAATCCGTCCATAGATTTCAGTGTGGCCTTAAGCACTGTTTTTTTACTAATTATAGCTGGTGCCCTGGCCGGATTTTTCCCAGCATGGCGGGCAGCGACCATAAGGACGATTGAGGCGTTAAGGGATGAATAAGAATTTTAAATTGATAAATATTATATTTTATGTTCAATAGGGACCGATGGAAGGAGATTTTGGAAGTGTTGACCAGTAACTGGTTCCGGACCACTCTAACGGCTTTTGGTGTTTTTTGGGGCATACTTATACTAATTGTACTGTTGTCTGCAGGGAAGGGGTTGGAGAACGGAATACGGTCCAATTTTGGTGATATTGCCACCAATACCATGTTTATGTGGACGCAGGGTACTTCCATGGCCTACAAAGGTTTGCCAAAGTCCAGGAAATTTAACTTTAAACTGGACGATGTAGCCGCCATAAAACAAAATGTGCCGGAACTTAGGTATGTATCTCCCAGAAATCAACTGGGTGGGTTCAATGGTGCCAATAATGTGGTGCGCGGAATTAAAACTGGGGCTTTCAATGTATATGGGGACTATCCGGATATCATAAACCAAGATCCTATGGGTATAACGTCTGGCAGGTTTATTAATCAGTTGGATATAGAGGAGAAAAGAAAAGTGGCCATTATCGGGGAAGGAGTTCGTGCCAGTTTATATGACCAGGGCGAAACTGTTATAGGTACCTATATTAAAATTCAAGGCGTAAATTTCATGGTAATCGGAACCTATAAAAAAAAATCAAATAACGGTAATAGGGAAGAGGTCCAAAAGGAAATTTTTATTCCGTTCACCACTTTTTCCCAAGCCTTTAATCAGGGTAATAATGTTGGGTGGATGGCCATTACTGCCAATGATAATTCCTCTATCACCCAACTTAAGGACCAAATTTTCGCTGTGGTCAGGGAAAATCAAAAAATTCATCCCGATGATGCAAGGGCAATTGGACATTTTGATCTGTATGAAGAGTTCAATAAAGTGTTGGGTCTTTTCAAGGCAATGCGCTGGATAGCTTATTTTGTTGGGGTTCTTGTCTTATTATCGGGGGTCATTGGTGTAAGTAATATAATGTTGATAGTGGTCAAGGAACGTACTAAGGAAATTGGAATTCGCAGGGCTTTAGGGGAGGATCCCTGGTCCATAAAACTTCAGATAGTAATGGAATCAATATTTCTGACCATAATATCGGGTATGGCAGGAATAAGTTTTGGGGCCTTGGTCATCTATGGCATTAATTACTTTTTGCAGACCAATGGACCTGTTGAAATGTTCATGAATCCAAGTGTAGGCTTGGGGGTAGTACTTATAGCATTAAATATTTTGGTGGTCTCGGGATTACTGGCCGGGTTTATTCCGGCGATGAGCGCAATAAAAGTTAAGCCTATAGATGCACTAAGAATGGAATAGGCTTTTGCTGCCAATGTTACACCAATTTATGAAGAATAGCTTCGATGGGCCAACAGGATAATTCATGGGTGCCGGCCACTTGAAATTAGGATAGTTAAATAAAAGAATGTCAATCAAAAAAGATCAAATGAAAAAGTCAGTTACCATTATTATTTTATTGTTTATCGTTTTAACCTGTGGTGGGGCCTTGTATTATTTATATCAAAAGAACGCTGAAGATCCAGTGGTTTATAAAACGGAAAAGCCATCTACACAGACCATAATTAAAAAAACCGTAGCCACGGGCAGTATTTTGCCTTTGGAGGAGGTCTTGATCAAACCAAATATCTCCGGTGTCATAGAAGAGGTATTCGTAGAGGGTGGAGACTATGTAAAATCTGGAGATCCAATTGCTAAAATTAAGGTGGTTCCCAACCTTTCTTCCCTAAACGAAGCAATGAATACCATTGAAGAAGCTAAAATAGCTTTGGATGACCAAAAACGCAATTTGGAAAGACAAAAAACATTGTTCGAAAAGGGAGTTATTTCTAAAGTGGATCTGGAAAGGGCCGAGGTGTCCGCTGATCAGGCAAAACAATCCTATGCGGCAGCCAACAAGCGCTTCGATATAGTTAAGACTGGGACAACCAAAGGTTATGGCAATGAGGCAAATACCTTGATCAAGGCTACGGTAAGTGGAATGGTCTTGGAGGTGCCAGTGGAAGTAGGGAACCAGGTTATAGAAGCCAATAATTTTAACGAGGGTACCACCATTGCAGCTATTGCCGACGTGGATAAGATGATATTTGAAGGCAAGGTAGACGAATCGGAAGTAGGTAAGATCAAGGAAGATCTTCCTTTGGAAATAACGGTTGGCGCTTTGGAGAATATCGTATTTGATGCGGTTTTGGACTATATAGCCCCTAAGGGAAAAATAGAAAATGGTGCCATACAGTTTGAAATTAAAGGTACCCTAAAAAAGCGCGATTCTATTTTTATAAGGGCCGGCCTTAGTGCTAATGCATCCATTATCTTGGCTCGGGCAGATAGTGTTTTGGCGGTTAAGGAAGCCTTGATTCAATTTGACCCGGAAACCAAAAAACCCTTTGTGGAAATTGCGACGGATACACAAGTATTTGAACGTAGGGATATTCAATTAGGGGTAAGTGATGGAATCTACATCCAAATTCTAAATGGAATTAACCCTGATGACGAGATAAAAATTTGGAATGAAATAAAACCTGTGGCCCTTGGGGCCTAGTTTTTTAACATAAATTTCACACCAAGAATTGTAACATCTAGCATGATGGTAAGTCATATACTTGTATTTTTGAGGAAACTCACCTAATTCAACAAAACATGATAGAAATAAAAGATCTTCATAAATCCTATAAGATGGGAAGCAATTCCCTTCACGTATTAAAAGGTATTAATTTTTCTGTTGAAGAGGGTGAGCTCGTAGCAATAATGGGGTCTTCAGGTTCTGGTAAATCTACCCTTCTAAATATTCTAGGTATGCTGGACGTGCTGGATGAGGGGTCCTATACGTTGGATGGAGTGCCGATCAAGGACCTGAACGAAACAAAGGCCGCCCAATACAGGAACAAGTTTTTGGGTTTTGTTTTCCAATCCTTTAATCTTATCAATTATAAAAGCGCCATGGAAAATGTGGCCCTTCCCCTGTATTACCAAAAAGTTGGGAGGAAAGAAAGGCAGGAAAAAGCCTTAAAATATTTAGATCAAGTGGGTCTAAAAGAGTGGGCGGAACATTTGCCCAGTGAATTGTCCGGTGGACAAAAACAAAGGGTGGCTATTGCCAGGGCAATGGCAGCTGAGCCCAAAGTCTTATTGGCAGATGAGCCTACTGGAGCTTTGGACAGTACAACCTCTTACGAGGTTATGGATCTTATTCAAAAAATTAACGATGAGGGCAATACCATACTTATAGTTACCCATGAGCCGGACATTGCGGCCATGTGCAAAAGAATAGTTCATTTAAAGGACGGGGTTATTGTGGAGGATAAGAAAATAACCCAGGTTAGGGCTTCCCAATATGTTTAGTAGGGACAACTGGAAAGAGATTTTCGAAACTATTCAAAAGAATAAACTCAGGACTTTCCTGTCCGGGTTTACTGTGGCTTTGGGCATTCTAATTTTCGTAGTGCTTTTTGGAATGGGCAACGGCTTGGTAAATACATTCAATGAATTTTTTGGGGATGATGCTACTAATGTACTTTATGTATTTCCGGGTAGAACTACCATTCCGTACAAGGGTTATAAATCCAATAGGGTCATAGAGTTTGATAATAGTGATCTGGTGGACATTAATAAAAATCTGGCCATGTTTGTTGAGTATACCACTCCCCGTATTTCCAGAGGTGGTTTGGTGAAATACAAGAACGAATCCAATAACTATACTACCAGAGCGGTTGGTCCTGCGCATCAATATGCCGAAAAGACCATTATGATGAAGGGCCGCTACTTAAATGAAGCGGATATAAAGAATAAAACCAAATACGTAGTTATTGGAAGGTTGGTGGAGAAAGATCTTTTTGGAAGTGAAAATTCCCTTGGCGAATACATAGATGTGGCAGGGAGTGCTTTTATGGTTATCGGGGTTTTCCAGGACGATGGTGGGGATAATGAAGAGCGATTGATCTATATGCCATACACAACGAGACAGCTTATTGAGAAAAATACCGACAAAATAGATCAACTTATAGTCGCTTTTAAACCAGAGATCGGTTATGCAGGGGCAATGGCCCTGGATAGAAGTTTAGATCGTTTTTTTAGGGAGAAGAAGTACATCAGTCCAGATGACCAGAATGGAGTCTTTATTAGAAATGTTGCGGATCAATTAAAGCAGAACCAGCAATTTGCACGGGTCCTACAGATCATAGTTGCCTTTGTTGCCTTCGGTACCATAATAGCGGGAATAATTGGTATTAGCAATATTATGGTGTTTGTTGTTAAGGAGCGTACCAAGGAATTGGGGATTAGAAAGGCTTTGGGGGCAACACCAAAATCGGTCATAGGGTCTATCTTGTTGGAATCGGTTTTTATTACTACAATTTCAGGGTTTCTCGGAATGCTTCTCGGGGTTTTTATTTTGAATTCATTGGGAGAAAAATTGAAGGACTACTTTATAACAAACCCTTATATAGATATATCAATGGCCATTAGTGCAACATTGGTTTTGATACTGTTTGGCGCTATTGCAGGATATATTCCGGCAAAAAGAGCAGCGGATATAAAACCAATTGAAGCCTTAAGAGACGAATAATATGGGATTTTTATTTGACAGCAATACTTGGCAAGAGATTTTTGGTTCTATCGGGAAAAATAGGACCAGGACCATTATTACAGTGGTGGGGGTGTTATGGGGAATTTTTATCTATATCGTATTGTCAGGTGCCGCCAAAGGATTGGACAATGGGTTTGAAAAGCAATTTCAAAATGTGGCTATGAACAGTATGTTTACTTGGGCTCAGAGTACCAGTATGCCATATAAAGGATTTAAAACGGGAAGACAGTTGCAGCTCAAATTAAGTGATGGTACGGCATTGCAAAACAGGATTCCCGAGATTCAATATATCGCACCTAGAAATGTAAAAGGTATTTTTGGAGGTAGCCCGGCCCAAATTATTAGGGGAGGGAAGTCTGGGAATTTCGCGATTTACGGCGATTATCCCATATCTACAAAGATTGCGACCAAGAAAATATATGACGGTGGTAGATTTATCAATGACGAAGATATTGATGGGGCAAGAAAGGTCTGTGTTATAGGGGAACGCACCCAAAAGGAATTGTTTGAAAAGAGTGAAGACCCAATTGGTGGTTATATTAGAATTGATAATGTATTTTTTCAGGTGGTAGGGGTGCATAAATTTACGCCTGGAGGAGGGTTTGAAAGTGATTCTGATATTTATATCCCATTTACTACGTTTAAAAAACTCTACAATACCGGGGAAAATGTAGGTTGGTTCGCCATCGCGGCCTATGATGATGCTGATGTGGTAAAAGTGGAAGAAAATGTTAAGGCGGTTCTTAAAAATATTCATAACGTAAATCCAAAGGATGAGAGAGCAATTGGTTCTTTTAATCTTGGGGTGATTTTTAATAGAATTGTTGGCTTTGCAAAGGGATTGACCTTTATGTCTTTGGTGGTGGGGATTGCTACTATTTTGGCCGGAGTTATTGGAATCGGAAATATTTTATTGATATCCGTTAAGGAAAGGACCAAAGAATTGGGAGTTAGGCGAGCTCTTGGTGCAACCCCTAGGGAGGTTAGATCTCTAATTATCCTGGAGTCGGTGTTTTTAACAATGATAGCTGGAGTCATGGGTATTATTTTGGGTGCAGGTGTGCTGAGCCTGATCAATAAATGGACCCAGGGCATGGATTTCCCCTATGCCAATCCTACCGTACCCATACCTTATGTGCTGGGGGCCTTGGCCCTTATGGTAATTCTTGGAACTTTGATCGGGTTGATACCTGCCCAAAGAGCCGTAAGTATAAAACCGATAGATGCCTTAAGAGAAGAATAAACAAACCAATACAAATAAATATATAGTAAAATGAATAAGATTGTAAAATATGTGCTAATTGGAGTTTTGGTGCTAGGTGCTCTTTGGGCTGCTGCCTTTTTTATTAAGTCCAATAGCAAATCGGCCATAACCTACGAGACAAAGAATCCGTTCACAGCCAATATTCAAAAGAAAACGGTGGCGACAGGTAAGGTGGTACCCGAGGATGAAGTTGAGATAAAACCTCAGATTTCTGGTATTATCGACGAAATATTCCTAAAAGAAGGAGTAAAAGTTAATGCGGGCGACCTTATTGCGAAAATAAAGGTGGTGCCCAATGAGCAGTCATTGAACCAGGCTAGGGGCCGTGTTAAAAATGCTGAAATAGCATTGAACAATACCAAGATCGAATATGATAGGAATAAGTCCATATTTGATAAGGGAGTAATTTCTTCACAGGATTTTAATGCGCAGCAATTGCAGTTTGATAGAGCCAAACTGGAATTACAAAACGCTCAATCCGATTATCAAATTATTAGGGATGGGTCAGCTGGTGGTAGCGCTACTGCGAACACCAACATTAGGGCAACCGTTTCTGGGACCATACTGGAGATTCCGGTTAAGGAGGGAGACCAGGTAATTCAAAGTAATAACTTTAATGACGGTACTACCATTGCCACCATTGCCGATCTAAGCATTATGATTTTTGAAGGTAAAGTAGATGAAGGCGAAGTTGGGAAATTAGAATTGGGAATGCCATTGGAAATTAGCCTGGGTGCCATAAACGATAAGAAATTTAATGCCAAGCTTAGGTTTATCGCCCCAAAAGGAATAGAAGAATCCGGTGCAGTTCAGTTTAAGATAGAGGGGGATGTAACTGTTGAGGATGACTTTTTGATCCGTGCAGGATATAGTGCCAATGCCTCATTGGTTCTGGAAAAGAAGGATAGTGTAATGGTAATTCCAGAGGCCCTTTTGCAATTTGACAAAATTACGGATAAGCCCTTTGTGGAGATAGCCGTTGGTACGGTAGAAGCGCAAAAGTTTGAAAGAAAGGATGTTGAGATAGGAATATCGGACGGAGTGAATGTGGAAATTGTTTCCGGAATTACCGAAGATGACAAGGTGAAGGTGTGGAACAAAACAGAGCCTATTAAGATCGGTAAAGATGAAGACAGTGACTCGGCCGATGGCAACTAAGCGGGAATATCAATCAAAAAACAATCAAAACATGAAAATTAGGATTATTATAGGTTTGTTTATTTTCTGTTGTGGCGCCATCAAAGCCCAAGAAAAAAAATGGACCTTGGAAGAATGTGTGTACTATGCCGTTGAAAATAATTTGACCATAGAGCAATATGAACTGGATCTTGAAAACGCCAAAATAGATAAATCGGATGCCATTGGCGATATGTTGCCCAATTTTAACGCAAATGCAAGTATTTCCGGTAATTCGGGATTGGTTTTGGACCAATCCAGGAACCAGCAAGTTACGGGTACGGTAACCACGGCATCGGGTGGCTTTAGCTCCTCGGTTAATCTTTTTGACGGACTTAGGAACATTCATAGATTGAATAGGGCTAAATTGAACGCCTTGGCCAATCAATATAGATTGGATAATTTGAAGGACGATATTATGCTTGCGGTGGCCAATTCCTACCTACAGGTTTTGTCCAACAAGGAGTCATTAAAGATTTTTAGGGCTCAATATGCCGTTACCGGTCAGGATTTGAAAAGGACAAAGGAGCTGGTAGAAGCAGGCGTAGTTCCCGAAGGTGATCTATTGGAAATTGAAGCTACGGCGGCCAATCAGGAACAGCAGATTGTAAACAGTGAGAATCAAGTATTGATATCAAGGATCAACCTTGCCCAGCTCTTACAAATAACTGATTATGTAAATTTTGACATTGCCGAAGAGGAATTTGACATTCCTCCTTCCAATATTTTGGACAATTCCCCCAAAACAATTTTTGATAAGGCACTTACTTTTAGGAACGATATTAAATTTTCTTTATCAAATGTTGATTTGGCATTAAAGGATTTGGATATCGCCAAAGGTGCTGTATACCCAACTTTGGGAGCTTTCTTTAACTATGGCACGCGCTATTCAAGTGAATTTAGAAATCCAGTTACTTTTAACCGAATCGCTTTTGCCGACCAGTTGTATTTGACAGATGGGATCGCTTATGGCCTGCAATTAAATATTCCGGTTTTTAATGGGTTTAGCGTAAAGAACAATATTAAACGTGCCAAGATCGGGGTGGAAAGGTCACGGCTACAGTTAAAGCAGGATAAATTGGATCTGGAAACCAATATCAATCAGGCTTATGTAGATGTTAAAAGTTTTTCCATGGCTTACGAGGCGGCCCAGAAAACCTTGGATGCTAGAAGATTGGCCTATAATTATTCCAAGGAACGGTTTAATGTGGGTTTAATGAACGCCTTCGATTTTAGTCAATCACAATCCAGGGTAGACGATGCCGAGGCGGTATTGATAAGAACAAAATACGATTATATATTTAGGTTAAAGGTGCTGGAATTCTATTTTGGGTTACCTATAACTTTGGATTAGGCTATATTTGTAGTCAATTATGACCATGATTTTAAATTTAGAGACTGCAACCACTAATTGTTCGGTTAGTATTGCCAGTAACGGGGAGGTAATTGTATTAAAGGAAGATAACAGCCCCAATTATTCGCATTCGGAACAATTACATGTTTTTGTACAGGAAGCTTTGAAAGAAGCTTCCTTGACTTTTAAGGATATATCCGCTATTGCCGTTAGCAAGGGTCCTGGTTCCTATACTGGGTTACGCATTGGGGTATCAGCGGCCAAAGGACTCTGTTTTTCATTGGACCTGCCCCTAATCTCGGTATCCACCTTGGAAAGTTTGGCCAAGCTAGGTCTTGGCAAAAAGTACGATTTTATTATACCCTTGTTGGATGCCAGAAGAATGGAGGTTTATTCCACCGTTTTTGATGAGGAAGGTAATAACATAAGGGAAACCAGAGCTGAAATAATTCAAAAAGAGAGTTTTTTGGAATATGCGCAAAAGGGAAAAGTGTTATTGATCGGCGATGGTGCCGAAAAATGCAGGTCGTTGTTGGAACATCCTAATTTTAACTACGAATCCGCATTGCCTACAGCGAAGGAAATGGCTAAAATCTCCTATAAAAAGTTCAAAGCAAGCGAATTTGAAAATACAGCTTACTTTGAACCGTATTATTTAAAGGATTTTATGTTGCAAGGCAAAAAAACTTAGGACTTTGGGTTGTGCATAACCCTTTGTGGAAATGGAATCTCTATTCCAGCTGCATCAAACCTAGTTTTAAGTTCTTCCATAACATGGAAATGGGCGGCCCAGAATACATCATTTTCGGCCCAAAAGCGTAAGGAAAGGTTAACCGAGCTATCCCCTAATTCGGCCACATAGACTTCAGGTGCAGGCTCTTTCAGGATATTGGCATTCTCTGCACAGATCTCCAGTAAAATTTCTTTGGCCAACTTAATATTGGAACTATATCCTATACCTATGGCAATTTTATCCCTTCTGGTGTTTAGGCTATTGTAGTTAATGATATTATTGTTGGAGAGCTGTCCATTGGGCACTATGGCCATCTGATTTCCAAAGGTGCTGATCTTTGTGGTAAAGATCGAAATTTCCCTTACGGTGCCATCCACCCCTTGTGCAGAGATAAAATCGCCCACTTTAAAGGGTTTAAACAGTAATATAAGGACTCCACCAGCAAAATTCGCCAAAGATCCCTGTAGGGCCAGACCCACTGCAAGTCCGGCAGCTCCAATAATGGCTACTAGGGAGGTGGATTGTACCCCCAATTGCGTAATCACTATAACAAATAGCATTATTTTAAGACCAATGCTAATAAAACTTTGTAAAAAGGACTCTAAAGAGGGATCATAGTCCGCCTTGTCAAAAAATTTACGGACCATTCGATTGATAAACCTTATGACCCATAGTCCCAGAAAAAAGATAATAATGGCCATAACCAGATTGGGCAGTGCCGCCCACATAAATTCGATCGCATGGTCCAAATGTTCTTGATAATCGTTAATTATATTCATGTAATTTTAAATTTTTGCAAAACAATATAAATTCCAGTTCCTTGTCAAATTTTAAGCACTAAACAATTGTTAATCTTGATGGACGACCCTAGTTGTTACAGTGGGGATGTTGAAAATGGATGTTACAAAAAAAGCGCCTTTTAATGGCGCTTGTTGATTGAAATGCGAAAAAAATTAATTCACTTCAAAAGTGATTTTAACGTTTACACGATAATCGTCCAATTTTCCATCCTTAACCGTTGCACTTTGCTCATTAACATAGACCGAACGTATATTTTTCACCGATTTGGAAGCTTGTTCTACAGCTTTTTTGGCGGCATCCTCCCACCCTTTGTTAGAATTTGCCAGTACTTCGATAACTTTTAAGATTGCCATAATGTATAATTTTAGATTCTCTTAAAGTTAACAAATAAAACCTAGAATAAGGCTTAAATAGAATCAAAATCAGCCATTTAGGGCTACGACTTCCTGTACCTTGTCTCCCATCATATTTTTTAGCATGGTTTCAATACCATTTTTTAAAGTATAGGTAGACGAGGGGCAACCACTACAGGCACCTTGTAAGATAACGTTCACGGTTTTTGTCTCTGCTTCATATGATTTAAACAGAATATTACCTCCATCGCTGGCAACAGCTGGTTTTACATATTCCTCCAGGATATCGATGATTTCCTTTGAAGTATCATCCAAATTGGTATCCTCTAATTTAGCTTGGGGAGCGGCTGTTTTTTGCTTTTGTAGGCTCGTTGCCGATACCACTTCATGGCCTGCTGCAATAAAATCCCTAATTTTCTCACGCAATTCGAAGGTGATGTCATCCCATTCCGCAACCTCATATTTACTTATGGAAACATAATTTTCATCAAAAAATACTTCCTTAACGAAGGGTAGCATAAATAGCTGTTTGGCCAATTGTGATTCTTTGGCCTCATCTATATTCTTGAACTCAAAAATAGTGGGAACAATTTTTTTGTTGGTAACAAATTTCATTACAGACGGATTCGGGGTAACTTCGGCGTAAACCGTCACAGCTACCTTTTGCTTGCTATCATCTTCATTTACAACGGGTTCACCCTCGTTAAGATACTCTACCAACTGTTGGGCAACGCTGTCTTTTACATCGTCCCATTCAACAATATCATATCGTTCAAGTCCAATGAAGTTACCTGAAATGTAAACCGTTTTAATAAAAGGCAGGTAAAATAACTGTTGTGCCAAAGGTGAATTTTTGGCCTCATCTATGTTCTTGAATTCGTAATTATTATTTTTTGTAATGAAATGATTAGTTTCAAATTTTAGTATCGCCGGATTCTTTGTGGGTACTACGGTAATTATAAACTCTTTCATTTTAATATTTTTCACAAAAGTACGAAGGTTTTCTAAGTAATGGCATATATAATAATGTAGTATTTCATCCGTTATATTTTATATTTGGACGATGTTATTAATTCACCCCTCATCTTAAATGAAACACCATTTACTGATTTTACTTTCATTTTTTGCGATTGGCTCTCAGTCGTTCGCACAAGAAGGCGTCCCTGTCTATTTTGATTATTTAGCGGATAATTATTATTTGGTATACCCATCAATGGCGGGTATAGGTGAAGGAGGGAAGATTAGGGCTACTATTAGAAAGCAATGGTTTAATGTGGATGAAGCACCTAATTTACAGACACTAAATGCCCATGTCAGGGTTGGAGAAAGTAGTGGTTTTGGCGCAACGGTCTTTAATGATGCCAATGGCTACCATTCTCAAACGGGATTAAAGCTCACCTATGCCCATCATCTTCGGTTGGGAGGGGATTACAGGAGTCTTAATCAGCTTTCATTTGGTCTGAGTGCTGGGATTCAACAAAGTAATTTGGATGAGTCGGAATTTGTTTCAGTTATTCCAGACCCCATTATTACCGGTTCCAGGAACAGTGTGAGTTATTTTAATATGGATCTGGGGATGTCCTATAATTTTATGGAGTTCTATGCCCATGCCGCTATCCACAATTTATTGGGTAGGGGAAGGGATTTGTATTCCGCAATCGAATCCAACAACTTAAGAAAATACTTGGTGTCTACCGGTTATGTATTTGGAAGGAGCGAGTGGCAGGTAGAGCCTTCAGTATTATTTCAATTTACAGAGTTTACCAAGGAAAAGGCCATTGATGTAAATGCAAAAGTCTATAAGAGTGTGGATTTTGGAACGGTTTGGGGCGGAGTTTCCTATAGAAGAAGTTTTGACGGTGCCCAATACCAGACTGCCACGGATTTTGGAGAACAACGTTTGCAGCTTATTACGCCAATTGTTGGGGTAAATTACAGAAATTTTCTAGTGTCCTACAACTATTCCTATCAAATGGGCGATGTAAGATTTGATAATGGCGGATTTCATCAAATTACCTTGGGGTACGACTTTGGTCAATCCGAGAAAAGGTACGATTGTAAATGCCCCGCAGTTAATTACTAGTTCCAAATCCCAATGTGGCATGTGGGACTAAAGGTTTTCCTGTCCTTACAATTTGCCCTTAATACAGGGTTACCTTATAATTAAATGCCCAATGAATCTATATAGGTCCATTGAGCATTTGCTTTCATATATATTACAGCCTTTTAAGAAGCTTAAGAAGTGGCTTTCTTCTACTAGTGGTCTATTCCCAGCTGTAATTTTTCTTGGCGGCCTGTTTTTTAATGGCCGTAAGCATGGCGTTTTCCAATTCACCTTTTTCACTATCCTTTTGCTGTGAGGCAATATAGGTTTCCCTTTTTTTGTTCAGCTCCTGAATTTCTTTTTGAATATCGTTACGTTCCTTTTTTTTGCCCTCTACATATGTTGCAATTTCCGCTTTGGATTTTCCCTGCAATTCCATAGGTAATTGTTCTTTTTTAATTTTAGCCATATCAAAATCCTTTTCATCAGAGGCATCCACTAAATCCCATGAGGAATTGGAATACAGTCGGGACGATTTGCTAACGGCTCTTTTTACGGCAACAACTTCTTCCATTTCCATAGCATTGTTGTCCTGGGCACTTTGCTGTTGCATCTTGGCTGCACCCAATGCGCCATAGGAGATGTAGGTTTTGTTCAATTTGGAATTTAGTCTAATGATTACATCATCATAGGGGGTGTTGATGTGTACTACTTCCCTGTTGTGGTCTATGGCCATATATTCCCCTCCGGTCAGTTGGGCGCCATTTTTCCAATCGGTGTTTATGCCTTGCTCGTAGGCCCCACAAAAAATGGTATTGATAATAACATCCTTTTCCTTGGCATTGGCAACTGCATCTTTATAGTTTAATTTTCCTTGGGTAAAAGGCTCATTGCCAGCAATAAAAATCATCTTAAGCTGGTCTGGATTTTTTCCCCATTGCAACTGGCTTAAGGAAGTCTGTATCACCTGACCACAATACTCTTCCCCGCCATTGGTGGAAAGAGAGAATAATTTTTCTGAAATCTCATCCAAATCACTGCTAAAGCCCAATACCTGTTGTATAAAACCTTCCCTAGACGATAAATTATCGTTTCCATATTGGTAAAGTGCAATTTGCAATTGAGGTCTACCATCGTTACCGCACTTGGCATGCGTAAATTTGTTGACTATATCCCATAACTGTGCTTTTGCCTGATTTATAAGTCCGTCCATACTATTACTGGTGTCCAGCAATAATGCGATCTGAACCACGTTATTGGCCGGCTTGGATTTTTTCATATCCGCTTCGGTAAAAATGGGATCCTTGCTAGTATTCCAATTATTAAGGTCGGAACCATAGTTGTTGCCCATACCTAGGATGATGGTTCCCAATACTAAAATTTGTTTTAAATTTTTCATTTCTATTTTATTTAAGTTAAACATTGATTCTTTTTTATTTTTCGTGGTCCTAGAGTTCTGCTTTACCACTATTGTTACTGTTTTCCATGACACCGAAATTTTAAGTATTTGGTTATAAATCGGTGCAATCACAAGTTAAAAGTAGTGGCAACATATTTTGAAAAAAACCACGAATGAGTAAACGGTACTTCTGGATGAGGCAACAGGAGTTTTGGATTCGTAAAGCCTATTATTTGGCCCTTAGGTATGTAGGCTAATGGAATTATGCATTTTTTAATATGATTTAAATCGATTAAGTTTATCCTATATTATATGAGGTAATGGCAAAATGTTTTTACATATGTTTATTAATAATGTTCAGTGCTACTGCTGTGCATGCTCAAATATCTCAGACCGGCGAACCTTTTGAGGTGCAGGGTATTGTTAAGGAAAGCAAAAGCAACCAGGGTATTTCGGGGGTAGCGGTTTCGACCCATAGCGGAGCGTATAGCCTGACGAATGCTAGAGGTGAATTTAAAATAAAGGTTAGCATGGGCGAGGAGGTTGTATTTGAAAGCCCTTCAATGGAAACCGTCCGCTATCGGGTTAAAAGTAGGAGCAATATAGAGATTTTGGTAGATGCCTTTGAAAATGACGAAACAGGGGCAAGCAAGAGCAGGAGTCTGGATAGGTCCGTCTCCTTATATCGGATCTATATAGATTCTGCAAATTTTTACAAAAGGAAGGATATTCGGAAAAGCATCGATTTTATTACCCAATCCATTTCCAGCTTGGGCGTAAGCAATAACAAGGAGGAATTGGCCATTTCCTATACTACCTTGGGAGAGGTTTATCAATATCACAAACAGTACGACCTGGCCATCTCCAGTTATAAGGATGCACTATTGGCGAATAAGACCCTTAAAACTTCATTGCTGTTGGGCCAAACCTATATTTTAAACAAAGATTACGGGGAAGCGGAGAAAATTTTAGCTCCCTTGGTCAAAATACCTAAAATGGTTCCCTATCAAAGGGTAGAGGTATATGAGTCCCTGGGGGATGCCTATGTAGGGCTTGGAGAAGTGGATAAGGGTGTGGCCTTCTATAATGAAGGACTTTTGGTGGCCGAAAAAAATCAGATTTCACCAAAAACAATCGATTTAAATTCCAAGATTGCCGGGGCCTATGCCAAGGAAAACAGGTTGCAGGAGGCGGATGTCTATTTTGATAATTCCTTAAAAATGGCCTCAGAACAAGCCCCTCAGCGCTCGGTACAGGAAAAGGAGAAGGTGGCCGATTTTTACAATCAAAAAAATCAATTTGGTCAAGAAATAGCATTGCGCAAAAAGAGCCTGGAGGATCTTAAGAAAATCCCCAAGGCCAAGTCGCCCGCAGTGGGGCCTTTAAACCAAAGCGATTCCATTACCGCCCAAAGAATAAATTATAAGATTGCCAATGCATATATTGCCCAGGACAAATATGAAGAGGCCATACCTTATTTGGAAGAGAGTATTAAAGATGCAGACCTTGAGGATGATTTGTTCGTGCAGAAAGATGCCACAAGAAAATTGTCCGAAGTGTATAGGTATAAGGGCGATTTCACCAAGGCTTTGGAAACCTATCAACAGTATGTGGCTGTGGTAGATACCTTGTATGTTAGGAAGGAACAGGAAATAGCCAGGGCGGCACGTTTTAATAGGGAGATCGCCTCCAAGCAGAGCAGGATTTCCGGCCTGGAGCAGGAAAGGGAGCTTTCGCAGAGTAAATACAGTCTGGCCCTCACCGAGCAGCAGTTGGTGGAAGAAAGTATAAAACGGCAAAATTGGATTATCTACTCCCTTATTTTTGGAATGCTTTTGATGGCGTTGGCCACCTATTTCTTTTATAGGAGCAATAAGCAACAGAAATTGGCAAACAATTTATTGGCCTTGAAATCGCTGAGGTCCCAAATGAATCCACATTTCATATTCAACGCCCTAAATTCTGTAAATAATTTTATTGCCAAAAGCGATGAAAGAAGTGCCAACAGGTATTTAAGCGATTTTTCTACTTTGATGCGGGCCGTATTGGAAAATTCTGATGAAGATTTCATTCCCTTGTCCAAAGAATTGGAATTGTTGGAATTGTACACCAAGTTGGAGCATTCCCGTTTTACGGATAAATTTGATTACGAAATTGTGATAGATACCAATATTGATATAGATGCTTTTCAAATTCCGCCTATGCTATTGCAACCCTATATTGAAAATGCCATATGGCACGGGTTGCGCTATAGGGAAGACAAGGGGTATTTAAAGATTGAACTGAAGCAAAAGGATAAAAGTGCTCTGGAAATTTCTATAACGGACAATGGAATAGGGAGAAAAAAATCCACGGCCATCAAGACTCAAAATCAGAAGAAACAGAAATCCAAGGGCATGGGGAATATCAAAAAACGAATAGAAATATTAAACGATATGTATAAGGATAAAGTGGACGTTTTTATTTCTGACCTGGAGGCAAATGGCACAGGCACCAAAGTACTTTTTACTATTAAGAGGGATTAAAAAATAAGGGCTTTACGCTTATCTCTTGGTCCTTCAAAATTTTCAATATATTATAATAGCCAAGCATGAAGTTAAATGCCATCATTGTAGAAGACGAAGTAAATAGCAGGGAAATTCTTCGGAATTATTTGGCGAAATATTGTCCCACGGTAAATTTAGTAGGGGAGGCGGCGACCATTGCGGACGGACTCGCCCTGATCAAAGCAAATGATCTTGATCTGGTGTTTCTGGATGTGGAAATGCCGTTTGGAAATGCATTTGATTTGTTGGATCAGTTACCAGAATGCGATTTTGAGACGGTTTTTGTCACCGCCTATAATCAATACGCCGTGGATGCCCTAAATGCCCATGCAGCTTATTATTTAATGAAGCCCATTAGCATAGATGAACTTATAAAGGCTGTGGAATATGTAAATGAAATAAGGGAAAAGGAACAAGCGGTGGAAGATCGGATACTTACCCCAAAATTCAATAAGGTGGATGGTAAAATTACCCTCCCGCAACAAGATGGCTTTCAGGTGCTTAATGTGGCCGATATTTTGTACTGCAAGGCAGATGACAATTACACGGAACTGTATTTGGATAAAAAAAAGATCCTGGTAAGCAAAACTTTAAAATATTTTGAGGTGGCCTTAGGGGAATATGCCTTCGCCAGAATACATAAATCGTATTTGGTAAATGTTAACGAAGTGGTCCAATATAAAAGGGGCAAGGGGGGCAGCGTGGTAATTTCCAATGGTAAGGAATTAATGGTTGCGGCCTCGAGAAAGAAGGATCTGTTGTCCTATTTTGAATAGTATAGATTTGTCTAAAGTTCAAAGTTGTACGCCTTGATATAGGCGGTCCACAGTAAGAAAATAGACGGATACAAAATTAAATCTGGCCAAATAATAAAAAAATTGAAATGATAAAAACCATAAACGGGAAATCGCCCCAGATAGGGGAAGATTGTTATATAGCGGAGAATGCCACTATTGTAGGGGATGTAAGCATGGGAGCCCAATGTAGTATTTGGTTCAATGCAGTCCTAAGGGGGGATGTTCATTATATAAAAATGGGCAATAAGGTGAATGTGCAGGACGGTGCGGTAATACATTGCACTTATTTAAAGTCTCCTACCACCATTGGCAATAATGTTTCCATAGGACACAATGCCATTGTGCACGGCTGTACAATTCATGACAATGTGTTGATAGGAATGGGCAGTATTGTTATGGACGATTGTGTGGTGGAAAGTAATAGTATTATTGCGGCCGGTGCTGTGGTTACCAAAGGGACCCGCGTACCTTCAGGTACTGTATTTGCAGGTATGCCGGCAAAAAAAATAAAGGATATCAGTACCGAGTTGAGTGTTGGTGAGGTTGAGCGAATAGCCAATAATTACGTAAAATATTCCAGTTGGTTTAAGGAATGATTTTTTTTGGGTCAGGTGGGTGGATAACTATTTTTTTGGTGGGAATGGAAGAATTGAATGGATGCGGCACTTCAGTCGGTGTGAAAAATTGTTAAAAATCCAAACGGTCACTATAACAAATAGTCTTATTTTTGCCCAAGCATTGAATAGTAATAAAACAAACGTATGAACGCATATATTTTTCCTGGTCAAGGAGCACAATTTGTAGGAATGGGGTTAGATCTTTATGAGAAGTATCCCCTAGCACAAAAAATGTTTGAAACCGCTAATGAAATTTTGGATTTTTCCATTACCGATCTTATGTTCGAGGGTACTCCAGAGGATTTGAAGGAAACCAAGGTAACCCAGCCAGCCATCTTTTTACATTCGGTAATCATGAGCAAGGTTATGGGCGAAAGTTTTAAGCCGGATATGGTGGCAGGACATTCCTTGGGGGAGTTTTCTGCATTGGTGGCCAATGGAACCCTGAATTTTGAGGATGGATTAAAATTGGTGTTCCAGCGGGCAATGGCCATGCAAAAAGCCTGTGATCTAAAGCCAAGCACTATGGCAGCAGTTTTAGGCCTGGATGATGCCGTTGTTGAGAAAATTTGTTCAGAAATACCCGGTATTGTTGTGCCGGCCAATTATAATTGCCCCGGACAATTGGTAATCTCGGGTGAAGTAGAAGCCATAAATGTTGCCTGTGAGAAACTGAAGGAAGCCGGAGCCAGAAGGGCTTTGGTATTGCCGGTCGGTGGTGCGTTTCATTCGCCTTTAATGGAGCCTGCAAGGGAGGAATTGGCTGCGGCTATAGAAGATACAATTTTTAATACCCCGAGCTGTGCCATTTACCAAAATGTACCTACCACAGCAGTGAAAGATCCAGAAGCCATAAAAGCCAATTTAATAGCCCAGTTGACGGCCCCGGTAAAATGGACCCAAAGTGTACAGCAAATGGTAGCAGATGGTGCAACTTTGTTTACGGAAGTTGGCCCGGGAAAGGTGCTTCAGGGCTTGGTCAAAAAAATACATCCAGGAGCTGAAACCATGTCGGCGGAGCTTTCTTAAAGGGCTTTGCAATAGTTTTTTGCCGTTCACCTGATAAATTTATATTTAAGCTGTATTGTTAGGCTTATGGGCTATTTTTTCTTAATATTGATTCCCTATTTTGGGGGAATGGTGTAGCTGTGCCCCTATTAAATCTTTGAATGAAATAACCGATTATGAATATAAATTCCCTGTATAATATATTTTCCCATTGTCTGGTTACTTATAGACTAAAGTTTTTGGTGTTTGCGAGTGCCCTGTTGTTTTTTGGGTTTAATGGGTATGGGCAAACGGTTACAGTGTCGGTGATCAGTGGCAATACGACGGAAGCTGGAGGCACAGCCACTTTCACTGTGGTTTTGGGCAGCCAGCCTACTGCGGACGTGACCATCCCGCTTAGCAGCAGCAA
>TARA_R110000868_G_scaffold263079_1_pt1 | contig 24417 bp, 24 predicted proteins | sample TARA_R110000868 | Tara Oceans TARA_R110000868 (sample SAMEA4397489) | marine metagenome | biome: Polar Biome; feature: [SRF] surface water layer (ENVO:00010504); material: water (ENVO:00002006), including particulate matter (ENVO:01000060) such as... | depth 5 m | reverse complement strand
CTTGAGGAATTCGACGACTTCCTGCAGCTCTTCCTTGGCTTCATCAACACCGGCGACATCGTCAAAGGTCTTGCGGCCGTGGGTCTCGGTCAGCAGGCGGGCTTTCGATTTGCCGAAGCCCATCGCGCCACCACGTCCGCCGCCCTGCATCTGGCGCATGAAGAAGATCCACACCCCGATCAGCAGCAGGAAAGGGAAGTAATTGATCAGGATATTGACGAAGAAATTGCCTTCGGTATCGACCCGCTCGACATCGATATTCACACCGGCATCGCGCAGCAGACCGACCGTCTGATTGTCCTGCGGCGGCAGCATGGCCTCGATGGTCTGACCGGTACCGCTCACAGCGCGAATGGTATCGCCCTGGATGGTCACCGTGGAAATCTCATTGCGCTCGACGCGGCCGAGAAATTCAGAATAGGTCACCTGACTGGTCGGGGCGACGGGTTCGCCGGAGCGGCTGACGAGCTGCACCAATGCGAGGAGCAGCACAAACACCACGGCCCAAATCAGGAGGTTTCTCATTTGCATGCGGATCATCCGTTCAATCTAGCGGTCATCTTGGACCAGATATGGGCATTCAAGGCCAGACTTGCGAGTCACAGGTGCAGCCTGCCGGCCAGTTCAGGCGAGTGCGGCAAGTCCTTCGCCCTGTTTCGACACCGCATCGCACAATAATCGAGCGCGATATCTCTGCTCCATCAGCGGCGAAACCCTCAATTGAGGATGCCGCCTGAGACCAGCAATCGCCAGAACATCGCCCGTGCAGCGCAGCGCCAGCAAACCGGGGCGCGCCGGTCCGGGGACCGATTCAAGATCGCGGCGATCTCCAATCCCCTTATAGCCCTTGCCCAATGGTTCGGCGATAATATTCACGATCGAAGTTTCAATCTCGTAACGACCATCCCAGACCTGAGCAGTATTCTGCAGCAAGCCGGCAGATTTGCGGCCGGGACGATCGACCCGCCCGAGCACGGCACCGGGGTCGCGGAACATCCAGCTCCCCTCACGCCAGTGAATGGTTTGCACGCCGGCAGCGCAGCCCGGCTTGCGCTTCAGGACACTCTGAACCAGCCCGTCGAGCGCTGATCGCCTCGGAGATACGGTGCGGCCGGAAATGGCGAGAGCGAGCGCTTCCACCAGACGCCGCTGGATGACCGGTTCGGCCCGGGCGAGCTTGTCGACATCCAGTTCGGCGCCGCCCCAGGCGTGGAAGCGGATGGCGTCGAGCCCGCAAGCGCCGGCGCCGCGGCGTTCATTGCCGTCGAGCGCTGCGACATCGCGGGCCCAGCCGGCCAGCCGACCAGGCTCGAATCCGGCGCGTTCAAGTGCGCCGAGCCGCTGGCGGATGCGAATGCGGGTATAGTGGGTGTCCTCGTTCGAGGGATCGTCGATCCAGCGTTCGCCGGACGCCTCGAGGAAGGCTCGCAACTCGGCGCGCCGGAGATCGAGCAAGGGGCGCAGGATTTCAATGCCACGGCCCTGCGGCCAGACCGGTGAGCCGGCCCGCTCGGCCATGCCGGCACAGGAACGCCAGCCGCCGCCCGCCTGTAACCGCATCCAGACGGTCTCGGCCTGGTCGTCGAGCGTATGGGCCAGCAGGAGGTGTTCGATATTCTGGGCGCGGCAGGCTTCGGCCAACAGGACATGGCGCGCCTGGCGCGCGGCAGCCTGAAGTCCGGTCGCTGGCTTCTCCCCCTCCCACGACAGCAAGCTGGCCTCGGCGCCAAGCCGTTGCGCTGCCTGCATGGCGAACTGGGCCTCGGCAAGGCTTTCGGGGCGAAGCGCGTGATCAACGATCAGAGCATGCAGAACGACGCCGCGCTTGCGGGCCCAATGCGCTGTGATGCAGAGCAAGGCGTGGGAATCGCCGCCGCCGGAATAACCCAGCGCTATGGGAGCCAGACCGGGATGATGCCGGTCGAGCCAGTCCTCAACGTGCGTAACGAGATCGGAGCCCGACGTCACCGGCAGCCGGCGCGGACCGATTCCCGGGCGGCGCGGTCACGTGAAGCAGCGGAGGCATTTGGAAATTGCCGGTTGAACTGGGCCAGCGTATCGCAGGCCTCGCGGGTGCGATCGAGGCCATGCAGCGAAGCCGCCAGCCGCACCAGAGCGTCGGGAGCCCGCACGCCGGTTGGTTGAGCCCGCAGCGACGCAATATAGGCGTCGGCTGATTCAGCGAAATTATTGCGGACGAAAAACGTCTCGCCGAGCCAGTACCAGGCTTCGCCAGCACGTGGATCGTCGCCATGATCAGTCACGAAGGTCTCGAAGCCCGACTGGGCACCGTCGAAATCACCATCAAGCAGGCGCGCGCGGGCGTCGTCATAGATCGTCGCCGGGTCAATTGCAGGTGCGGGCGTCGCCCCAGGTGTGCCGCCGAGCACGCCGGTCGCGGCGGCGCGCCGGTCGGCAAATGGATCCTCGGGATTGACCACGGCGACATCGCCATCAAGGCCTTCCTGCATCCAGGCGGCGGCTTCATTATCGATCGGAGGCGCGGGGGCAGCGCCCGATGGTGCGTTGCCGGCAACGTTGGCAGCGGGGGCCTGGAGCCGCTCGATTTGCTGACGCAATTGCCGGTTTTCGAAGCTGAGGCGTTCGATCTCGCCGGTCATTTCGCGCACCTGGTAGTCGAGCGCGTCGAGCCGCTGCATCAACGTATCAGCAACGGGGTCCCCGGCCATGAAGCTTTGTTCGAGCCGACCGATGCGCACTTCAGTGGCATCAATGCGCTCGGTCATTTCGCGGCGGGACTGGGCGTGAGCCGGTGCGACCGCGAACAGCGCGGCGGCAAGAACGGTAAGACAAACAGATCGGATCATGATGCGCACCTAACGCAAGAGAAGGGCAGGATTGCGGCAATTGCCCCGGCGGCCAATGGAAAAACTACAGACATTGGAAAATATGGGCAAAGGAAAACGCCCGTGACCTTGCGGTCACGGGCGTCCCCTCATTTCAGGACGTCACTCACGATCAGTTGGTGTAGCCACCGGTGATCGTGGTGGTGGCATTGCGGTTCACAGCCCAGCATGACTCGCCCGAGTCACGGCAGGTTGGACGTTCCTTGCCGTAGGAAACCGTCGAAATCCGTGCTGGATCGACACCCTGGCTGACGAGGTAATCGCGCGCCGCATTGGCCCGGCGTGCGCCGAGAGCCAGATTGTACTCGCGCGTGCCGCGCTCATCGCAATTGCCGGCGACGAGGATGCGGGTGCCGCTATAGCTGGCAAGCCAGGCGGCCTGGCGGCGCAGCGTTTCGCGGGCTTCAGGTGTCAGATCATGACGATCATAACTGTAGAAGACGCGATCTCCGGCGTTCTGGACAAAGTCCTCAACCGAACCGGCGACAGGGCCCATTGGGCCTTGTGGCACGACCGGTTGCTGAACCGGCGGCTGCGCGATCGGTGCAGCTTCCTGCACCGGCGGCGTAGATGCGCATGCGGTGGCAAACGCACCCAGCGCGACAATGGCAAGCAATTTCATTTTCATGACGGTACACCCTCATCCGACCAGGCCCATAATGGCACCTGGCGTATTCCCCTTGCACACACAACGTAGCGCGATCAGGACCCAATCCCGTCGGCGCCACGTTCCGGGCGAAACGTTACGCAGAAATCTGCTATTCAATCAAGGGCGACCACGCCGGATCCGACGCCATTCCGCCGGTTGCCAGGCGCCGCAGGTTGAATCCAGCCAGGTCAATGCTCCAGATTTCATAGCGCGTCCCGTTCGAACGGGCTTCGCCGCGCGTGAACAACAGGACACGTCCATTGGGAGACCAGGCAGGCGTATCAACGTAGTAGCCCTCATAGAGAATGCGTTCGACACCCGATCCGTCGGCGCGCACGACGCCAAGCGAAAACTGGTTGCCGCTCTGTTTGGTAAAGGCGATCAAATCGCCGCGAGGTGACCAGACCGGTGTTGTGTAACGGCCGGTACCGAAACTGACGCGATGCACGTCAGAGCCATCGGCATTCATCACATAAAGCTGGGACCCGCCGCCGCGCGCCGACGAGAACACAATCCGTTCACCATCCGGCGAAAAAGACGGTTCGACATCGTCGGCCGGGTGATCGGTCAGGCGCACCAGGCTGCGGGTGCGCAGGTCAAACAGGTGAACATCATGGCCACCGCGGGTCTCGATCGAAACCGCGAGACGCGAGCCATCCGGCGAAAAGCGGGCGGACAGGCTCTGCCCTTCCGGATCGACCTGGGAGGCCGAGCCGCGGCCACCCGAGGCGAACAGGGCTTCCTGGCGGCCGGTCTGGAGGTCGTAGAGATAGGTCGTCGCCTGGCCCTCGATGAAGGAGACATAGGTGATCTCCTGCGTGTTGGGCGAATAATTGGGCAGCAAGGCCATGTAGGAGCGATCCGTCAGGAAGGACGGGTTGGCGCCGTCCTGATCCATCATCGCCAATTGCCGGACCGGCTCTTCCTCGGTGCCGCGGCCCTCGGAGACGTAGACAATGCGCGTATCGAAATAGCCGGCCTCACCGGTCAGGCGCTGGTACACAGCGTCGGCGACCTTGTGGGCGACGCGGCGCCAGTTTTCCGGAGCGGTGACGAATTGCAGACCGAGCAGCTGATCCTCGAGCCGTGTGTCCCAGAGACGGAAGGCAACCAGCAGGCGGCCATCATCCTGGATCGTGACGCGGCCGGCCAGCAGGGCCGAAGCATTGATCACGCGCCAGTCGGAAAAGCGCGGACGAAGATCGATATTCTCTATGTCCTCGATATAGGCGGCCGGATCGACCGGTGCGAACAGGCCCGAGCTCGCCAGGTCATTGGTGATCACCCGGGTGATATCGGCGCCGCGGGTCGCGGCCTCGTCGCTGGCACCGATAAAGTCGGGCAGCGCCACCGGCAGCGGATCGAGATTGCCTTGCGTGACGTCGACGCGCAGGGGCTCCTGGGCAGTTGCCGCGGTCGCAAACACAAGGCTCACGATGAGGGCACAAATGGCTCGGAATAATCGGGTCATAATGTCTAGCTCCAGGACTGCGGATCAACCGGCCGCAAGATCGACGTGAAAATTGACTTCTATAAGGCGCCACTGCGAATAACGGTCGGCGGGTAGGTTATAGGGCGCGCAATCGAGCACGGCGGTCTGCGCGCGCTCGGCTGCGGTCAGCCAGAATGAATTTCCCGAGGCCTGAATACGGCCAAGATCCTTGACGCGAGGCGAGCCTGACAGGCTGCCATCGCGGTTGAGGCGAACCTCGACGATGACGCCGAGATTTTCCGGATTGGGCATATCCGCGACCGTCCGCCAGCAACGATAGGTCTGCGAACGGATCAGGGTCGCCAGATCGGCGGTATTCGTGGCACCGGTGCCCACCGCTTCGCGCTGCGCACCCTGATCGGGAGCACCGGCATCGGTGCGCGCCGCGGCGACCTGGCGCTCCAGATTTCCCAACATATCCGCCAGTGACGGTTCGGCCGGACGCGTTGGCGGCGGCTGCACGGTGCGCTGTGGCGGCTGCCTCACAGGTGGCGGTGGCTGCTCCGGTTCGACTTCCGGCTCCGCGATCACAGGCTCGGGTTCGGGCACAGCCTCCGGCGTGACATCGATGATTTCCGGTGCCTGTTCAGGTTCGGGCTCCGGCTCAGGCGGGGGCGGCGGTGCAGCGATTTCCTCGTCGACCGTGACTTCCTCGGCCGCCTCTTCCGGCTCGGGCTCAGGCTCGGGCGCCCGGGCACGCACACTCGTCATCTCGCCCAGCGTCACCAGGTCGATCGGGATGATCGGCGCGGCGTCGAACATTTGCGCAGCGCGGGGCAGATAGATCAGCCCTGCGGCGATAATGCCGGCGTGAACAAAGAGGGAGAGGAAAAAACCACGCACGCGCTGGCCGTTATCGCTCGATCGGGTCCGTGACGAGCCCCAGATTGGAGAACCCCGCCGCATTCACCCGTGCCATCACCCGGGCGACATCGCCATAGGCGGCGCCGTCATCGGCGCGTATAAAGATCCGGCTGGAATAGCCAGTGCCGGCGATCGCCCGCAGACGCGGCGCCAGTTCTTCAAGCGTCACGACAGTTTCCTGCAGATAGATCATGCCATCGGTCGTGATGCTGATCGTCAATGGCTCCTCGCCAGCGGGCAGATTGCGCGCTTCGGTGCGAGGCAGATCAACGGGCACACCAACGGTCAGCAGCGGCGCAGTGATCATGAAGACGATCAGCAGGACCAGCATGACGTCGACGAAAGGTGTGACGTTGATTTCCGCCTTGGGCTTCCACTTGGAACGCCCACGGCCGGAACGTGCGCTATCGAGAGAGCCCGCCATCGCTCAATTCTCGTCGCGGTCGGCCAGCGCCGACAATTCATCGACATAGCCGTCGAGGCGCGATGCATATTTCGCCACATTGGCTGACAGCGTGTTGAAGAAGATAACGGCCGGAATGGCGGCCAGCAGACCCAGCGCCGTTGCGAACAGTGCTTCGGCAATACCGGGCGCGACGACGGCGAGATTGGTGTCCTGCGATGCCGCGATGGCACGGAAGGCATTCATGATGCCCCAGACCGTCCCAAACAGACCGACAAACGGTGCCGAGGAGGCGATGGTTGCCAGAACGCCGAGACCGCTTTCGGTATCGGTCAGCTGACGACCGGCTTCAGCACCGGCGGCCTTGGCGACGCGGCCACCCGGGTGGGCACCCTTCCATTCGCGCATCCCGGCAGCAAAAACCCGGCTGAAGGGTTCGCGCGGGTTCTTGGCGAACTGGTCTGACAAGGCGTCAAGCGAGCGGCCCGACCAGAAATCACGTTCAAAGATGCGCGCCTTGGCATGCAGACCGCGCAATTGCAGCGACTTGTCGATCGCGATCGCCCAGGACCAGACCGACATGAAGGCGAGAATGCACATCACTGCCTTCACGACCCAGTCCGCGCGCAGGAACAGAGCCAGAAAGCTGAAGCCCTCTACCGCCTGCGCCACGTCCACCACACTTGCATCCATGAGATTTCCCTCGACTACGTCCCGGCACGACACGCCGGGAGTTTGGCTTTCGCATCACTATTCACAATGCAGGCCAAAGGCCCGACCGCCCACGGAACGCCCCAAGCATCCGACACGACAAAAGCGCTATGCAGCGCGATTGCGGCAAATTTCAGATGCGCCGGCGGCGCCGTCGGCGAATTGCAGTGGGACCCTCAACGCAGATGCCGTGCATTTCAAGCCTTTGCGGGTCGCAAACTGGAAAATCGCTGATTTATTTCTGCAGCCAGCGCTTCAGCTTTCCGCGATCACATAGGGAAGCCAAGCCTGGGCCATTGCTTTGGGCGGGCGTTTGGCCCGCCCCGAAGGCTCCATGCACACGGCCTGGACCGCGGCCGTGGCGATGATTTCGCCATCGCGGCGCAGGATCTGGTCGAGCATCAGGCGCGCACCCTGCTGCGGCCGGTAGATCGTCTCGACCACCAGCGCATCATCGACCTTGGCAGCGCGAACGAATTCGACATTCATCCGCCGCACGGCCAGCGCCAGCGGATCGGCCTGGGTTGCGAGTTCGGTATGACTGATACCGAGACAGCGCAGACTGTCGGTCCGGCCACGCTCGAAGAAATGCAGATAGCGCGCGTGATAGACGACGCCGGAAAAGTCGGTGTCCTCGTAATAGACGCGCACCGGCAGGCGGTGGATGTGGTCAGCACCGAAAGCACCGGAGGTCGGGAGGAGTGGGGCGGTCATCAGGGCCTCGTTTGCAGGATAAGCCAGAATAGCAAAATGCCCACTGACCACACCACGATGTTGACCAGCACCCCGCGGAGATCAAGCTTGGTCGAGGCCGACTGGAAACCGTGCCCGAGAACCACGCGCCGACCCTTTAAGCGCCCGAACAGCATCAAGGCACACGCCAATAGGCCTGCGACGCCCAGGCCCAGCCAGTTAAGAATAGGGTGTGTCCACAGGCTGAGAAAACCGAGCCCCCAAGCAGATGCGAAGATGAAAATGGTGATGCGACCGACCAGGACCCGATACCGGCGGGGCAAGACATAAATCACCTGTCCGCGTCGGCCGAAATACCGGTATTTATCTAGCCACTTCACTTCCCGAACAGGCCAGCCGGGCCTGCGGCCGGTGCTGGCGGCGGGGTCAGGCCGAGATGCTCCCAAGCGCGGGCGGTCGCGACACGGCCGCGGGGTGTGCGTTGTAGAAAACCCTGCTGGATCAGGAAGGGCTCGACGACATCTTCCAGGGCGTCGCGCGCTTCGGCCAAGGCTGCGGCCAGCGTTTCAACGCCGACCGGACCGCCAGCGAAACTCATCATCAAGGCCTTGAGATAGCGACGGTCGAGACTGTCGAGGCCGAGCACATCAACTTCGAGCCGCCGCAACGCCTTGTCGGCGGTCTCGGCGGTGATTTCATTGGTGCCGTCAGCCTCGACGAAGTCACGCACCCGGCGCAGCAGCCGGCCGGCCACGCGCGGTGTACCGCGGGCGCGGCGGGCGATTTCGCGGGCACCGTCGGGACTGGCATTGATGCCGAGCTTATTGGCGGCGCGACTGACGATCAGGCCCAGTTCAGCCTCGTCATAGAATTCCAGCCGTACCGGCACACCGAAACGGTCGCGCAGTGGATTGGCCAGCAGGCCGGCGCGCGTGGTGGCGCCAACCAGGGTGAAGGGCGGTAATTCGATCCGAACCGTGCGCGCTGACGGCCCCTCGCCGATCACCAGATCGAGGCAATAATCCTCCATCGCCGGATAGAGGATTTCCTCGACGATCGGCGGCAAGCGGTGGATCTCGTCGATGAAGAGAACGTCGCGCGGTTCGAGATTGGTCAGGATGGCGGCGAGATCGCCGGCCTTGGCGATCACCGGCCCCGATGTGGCTCGAAAGCCGACGCCCATCTCGCGGGCCACGATCTGCGCCAATGTCGTCTTGCCGAGCCCGGGCGGGCCGGAAAGGAGAACGTGATCGAGCGCTTCCTCGCGGCGGCGCGCGGCGTCGACAAACACTTTGAGATTGGCGATCGAGGCCTTTTGACCAACGAAATCATCGAAGGAAAGCGGACGCAGCGCCTTGTCGCGACTATCACCCGGTTGCGGGCCATGGTCGACGAGACGTTCGTCGGAGGGATCGGAATAGGCGTCCGTCATAATGGAAGCTTTAGCCCGAACCGGCGGACACCAGCAATGACCGGCTGCGCGGCACTCATGGCGCCAGCACACGCAGCGACAGGCGGATCAGATCAGAGATTGGTGCATCGCCGCCGGCATCGCGCATCACCGTGGCGACGGCTTGCCGGGCAATACTCTCCGGATAGCCCAGATTGAGCAGCGCCGAGACCGCATCATCGCGCGCTGCACCGGCCGAGGGCGCGAGCGGTGTTTGCGGGGCAGCATCCGCCGTGCCCGGACCAGCCGCGCCATGGACCGGCAGACCAATCGAGAAACTGCGGCCCAGCGGCGGAGCCTTGTCCTTGAGTTCGGTTGCGATCCGCGTCGCGAGTTTGGGACCGACACCCTTGGCGCGGGCGAAGGCGGCCTTGTCACCCAGCGCGGTGGCATTGGCGAGCTCATGCGGAGGTAGAACATCGAGGATAGAGAGCGCGGCCTTGGCGCCGACGCCCTGGATTTCCTGCAGGCGGACGAACCAGGCCCGGTCGAGGTCATCGGTGAAGCCGTAAAGCTTGAACGCGTCCTCGCGGACATGGGTTTCAATGTGCAGCACCACGGCCTGCCCTGGCTCGAGCCGCGAGAGGGTCCGCGTGCCTGAGCCGACCAGATAGCCGACCCCATTGACGTCGATCACGGCTTCCTCGGCCCCGATCGCTTCGACAATCCCCTTCAACATTCCGATCATGCGAGACTCCCGATGGCTCGTGCCCGGCGATGATGGGCGTGACAGATGGCAATGGCCAGCGCATCGGCGGCGTCGGCGGTCGCTTTCGTTCCTGGCAAGAGGATGGCGACCATGGCCGCGATCTGGGCCTTGTCGGCCGCGCCGGTTCCGACCACGGATTTCTTGACCAGCCGAGCCGCATATTCGGCGACCGGAAGACCGGCCTGTGCCGGTGCCAGCAGTGCTGCCGCCCGGGCATGGCCGAGCTTGAGAGCGGAGGAGGCGTTTTTGGCCATGAAGGCCTCCTCGATCGCCGCCTCGTCGGGTCTGTGAATGCGAACCAGTTCGGTGACCGCATCGAAGATGTGATTGAGACGCATTGCCAGCGCGCCATCGGTCGGCGGCGTCACAACACCGTGCGCAATCGCACTCAAGCGGCTACCCTCGACCGTGATCATGCCCCAGCCCATGCGCCTCAGACCAGGGTCAATGCCGAGAATTCGAATCGTTTCCGCCATTATGCCCGCCTTTGTTCAACGGCTTAGCATTCATTGAAAGATAAGAACAAGGGGTGAACGAAATATAACAATCCCGCAATACCCTTATAACGTGCATTTTGATGCATCACCCAAATGAGAGCGCATCGCAAACTCATTTGTCTTGAGAATTGTTCTCATAAATTGGGCTTAACTAGCTGATATCAATGGATTTTATTATTTCGGGTATCGTTTGACCACATTCCTCCGCGCCGGGTAGAGTAATAGGGAACGCACGCACTTGCGGGCAATCTGTTCACAGGCAAATAAGGGGAATATTTTCATGGCTATAAAAGGCAAAATGAGCCGGCGCTCATTTCTGACCCGCGTCGCGGGCGGTACGGTTGCTGTCGGCGCTGTCGCCACGGTCGCTGGAGCAACCATGCTTCAGCGCAGCTCAGATGCTGACCCGTCCGATAGCGCCGGTAATGCACGGACCGGCATCACCGACAATGACTCGGGCAGCTATGCTGACCAGGCTGGTCACGGCACCGGCGTCACCGGCTACACCGATTCCGACTCCGGCGCCTGCGCCGACACGGCCAGCCATGGACGCGGCAATTCGGGCTACACCGACTCCGACTCGGGCGGTTGCTCGGATCCAGCTGGTCGCGGACGCGGCGGCTAAGGCTACGTAATTCCTGGTCCGGGCGGATTTCCGCCCGGACCGGATCATCATGCGAGGGATGGCATGCCGGCCCCTGGGGAGGTGCCGGATTAGATCTCAAAGGAATATGGCATGGCAAAAAAGGGAAAGCTCAGCCGCCGCTCGTTTCTGACGAGCGTTGCTGGCGCAGCAGTAGCAACGGGTGCTGCGGCTGTCGTCACCGGCGGTTCGGAAGCCCAGCGCTATACCGGGCGTACTGACAGCGATACGGGCAGTTATGCCGACCGCTCCGGTTACGGTCGAACCGGAATGACCGACAGTGATAGCGGCAGTAACGCCGATGGTGTCGGGCGTGGTCGTGGCAGCACGGGCTACACTGACAGTGATACCGGGTCCTATGCTGACCCTGCCGGTCGCGGCCGGGGAAATACCGGCATTACTGACAGCGATTCAGGCAGCTATGCTGACCCGGCCAATCGCGGTCGTGGTGGCAGAACTGGCGTAACCGATGGCGATAGCGGCAATTACGCCGACCCCGTCGGGCGTGGTCGCGGCTCGCGGCGAGGCACGAGTGGCCTGACCGATTCCGATCCGAACGACCCGGTCGGCAATGGACGTGGCTCGCAGAGCTTCACCGATAGTGATTCCGGCAGCTGTGCCGATCCAGGCGGACGCGGCCGTGGCCCGGTGCGCCAGGGCACATCGGACAGCGATTCGGGTGGCTGCTCGGATCCCGGCGGACGCGGACGTCCCGGCTACTAAGGCGATTGCTCGCGACTGAATTTGCGGGCGGGCCGCACTGAGCGGCTCGCCCGAATTTCTTGACGGCAAACCTTCTGAAGAGGGAAATCCAAGCTATGGCCAAACGCGGAAAACTGAGCAGACGATCCTTCCTGACCCGTGTAGCGGGCACTTCGCTCGCCATCGGCGCGACCGGTGTGGTATCGGGCTGCGCCACCACCGGATACACCGATGCTGACCCCTTCGACCCGGTCGGCGGTGGCGGTGGCTCCCGTGGGGGCATCACCGACAGCGATTCCGGGCGGTATGCGGATCAGGCCGGCTACGGTCGCGGCGGCGGTGTCACCGACGCTGACACAGGGAGCTATTCCGACCCGGTCGGACGTGGTCGCGGTGGCGGCGTTACCGACAGCGATACCGGCAATTATGCCGATCCGGTTGGACGCGGACGTGGCAGCTCGGGCTATACCGACAATGACACCGGCAATTATGCCGATCCGGTCGGGCGCGGCCGTGGCAATCAAGGCAACCGCATCACCGATTCTGACTCCGGCCGTTATGCCGACCCTCCAGGCCGTGGCCGGGGCAGTAATTCCGGCACGACTGACAGCGATACCGGCGCCTATGCCGATCCAGCCGGGCGCGGTCGTGGTGGTGGTGTGACCGACAATGATAGCGGCAGCTATTCCGATCCGGTTGGCCAAGGCCGTGGACGCGGTGGCAATTCAGGAGTCACCGACAGTGACACCGGCGCCTATGCCGATCCGGTCGGGCGCGGTCGACGCGGCTGAATTCAACACAGCACGACTGGCGGGCGACACTTGACGGCCAGCCTCATTGCGTCTGCAATCCATCGACTTGCACCGCTGTTACCAGCGTCTGCAGGGCAGCCATATTCATGTAGATCCCGCAGCCCAGTGCCATGCGGGAAAGAGCGGGGCCCCATGAGCGAGCAACAGTGGATGCATGACGTGATCGGCTATTTGCTGGATCCAATGAACGCGGATGAGTTCTTCCGTGAGTATCACGAGAAAAAGGCCTTCGTCGCGCATCGCGATGACCCGCAGCGCTATCGCCCGCTCCTGTCGATCCAGCGGATTGATGATCTGATCTCCGGCATGGACATGCATGCCGGTTCGCTCGACATGGCGCGTTCCGATCCACCGATCTCGCGGTCCGATTACAGCTTTGACAGCGGCATGATCGATCGCGGCGCCGTCGCACGGCATTTCCAGAAGGGCGCAACCATCGTCCTGCCGCAGCTGCACCAGGTCGACCCGACGCTCGCCAATTTCACCCGCTCGGTCGAGAATCTCCTGTCCTGTCATGTCCAGACCAACATCTATCTGACGCCGCCCGATGCCCAGGGCTTCAAGACCCATTATGACGATCATGATGTTCTGGTTCTGCAGGTGGAAGGTTCGAAGTCCTGGCGCCTCTACAATACCCCGGTTGAAAACCCCTATCGCGGCGAAGGCTTCCAGCCCGGCGCCCATGAGGTTGGCGAACCGGTCGCTGAATTCATCCTGCGGGCCGGTGAATGCGCCTATGTCCCGCGCGGCATGATGCACGATGCCTCAACCCACGGGCATGACGTCTCGCTGCACATCACCGTCGGCCTTATCGTCAAGACCTGGGCCGATCTGATGCTTGAAGTCGTTTCCGATGTCGCCCTGCGGCGCGCGGAATTCCGGCACGCATTGCCGGTCGGCTTTGCCCGCCCTGAATTCGACCGTTCGACCAGCGCTGCGCATTTCAAGGGATTGATGGCGGCGCTCGCCAGCGAGGCCGACCTTGATTCCTCCTTCGACATATTTGTCGACAATTTCATCCGGTCACGCACGCCCAACACGCGCGGAACAATTGTGAATTTCGACACGCCTGGCCGAGCTGGGCAGCGATACCGCCTGCGAAGCCTGGTGCCGTGGCGGATGGCAGAGGATGGCGATGAGATCGTGATCATCACCGCCGGCGGAGAAGTCCGCTTCCCTTCGGCGGCCGAGCCGGGTCTTCACATCCTGCTGGATGGCGGTGAAATCTCCGACCAGAGCTTCCCGGACCTCAGCGAAGAACTGGTTCGTGAGACTCTGCAAAAGCTCTTCGCCTTTGGCCTCGCCGCACCAGTCTCATAATCGCGCACAAGTGCATTGACGCACGCCCGCGGATTACTGCAGGGACGTCACATATCGGTGGCGTGCGCCGTGCCAGCAACGCATTGCCCCCAAGTCCGGAGAGTTCGAACCACTGATGATCCTGCGATACCTGGCCATACCCATCGGCATCGGGGCGGCCTTCCTCCTCTTATGGCTGATGTGGCCTTCCCCGATCGACCCCGTGTCGTGGGAGGAACCGCGAGCCCCGGAACTGGCCGAACCCATCGCGCCGAACGACGCGTTGCGGGCGGCAGTAATAGACCGTATCGACATGCCTGGCGCGGCGCGTGGCGTAGCGGTTTCAACCGATGGAATGGTCTATTTCGGGACGCCATCAGGCGACATCATGCGCGTTCGGACCGGAATATCGGACGGCGAAATCCGGCCTGAACTGGTTGCGCACATCATTGATGACGGCATTTTCGGTCTCGGCTGGATCGACGAGTCGACCCTGGGTATCGCTGCCGCCGGCGGTCTCTACTCACTCCACCTCACCAGTCGGACGGTCGAGACCCTGAGCACCGGCGCGACCACACGTGCTTTCGGCAACATCTCGAATCTCGCTGTCGCGCCGGATGGCCGGATATTTTTCACGGATTCCTCGCGGCGGTGGGATCAGTCTTCTCGTCGGCCGGGTTATTACTATGACATGCTCGAGAACCGGCCCAACGGGGCGGTGTATGTCTGGGATCCCGAGTCGGGGCGGACGACTCCGGTTCGCGACAGGCTCTATTACCCCAACGGCGTTGCCATGGCGTCGGATGGCCAGTCGATCTTCGTCACCGAGACATTCCGCTACAGGATCCAGCGCATCTGGGTTGCCGGTCCGCGCGCCGGCGAAATGGACATTTTCGCGAAGAACCTTCCCGGCCTTCCCGCCGGCATCGCCAATGATGGCGAGGGCCACCTCGTGGTGGCGATGCTGACCCGGCGTTCAAACCTGCTCGCCCTCGTGCACCGCAATCCTGGGCTGACACGTATCCTGATCAAATTGCCGCAATGGCTGCGCCCGAATGATTCGACACCGCTCGCCTTCATCCTGCGCCTCAATGAGAGCGACGGGCGCTTCCGCGATGCCTTCCACGATCCGGACAGCTCGCTCGATTACCTCTCGACCGTTACGGTCGGCCCGGAGGGAGAGATCTGGTTCGGTTCAGCTTTCGGTGGCCTTGTCGGACGCTATGATCCGGCCGAACCGGCGGGCACGCCCGAAGATCGCTGAGCAACGCCGCCGGCAATCCCAGTATCAGCGACCCAGGCGCGCCCGGGCTGTCTTGACGATGGCCTCGGCGGTGATGCCAAACAATTTGTAGAGCTGATCGGCTGGCGCGCTGGCACCAAACCCTGTCATGCCCACGAAATCGCCATCGGCGCCGATCAGCGAATCCCAGCCATAGCGCAAGGCGGCTTCAACCCCGATACAGGGCACGCCCGGCGGCAGGATTTCATCACGATAGCGCCGGCCCTGCTCCAGAAACGCGTCAATACACGGAGCGGAAACGACCCGCGCCGCAATGCCGAAACCGGCCAGCTCTTCAGCCGCCGTCACGGCCAGACCGACTTCCGAACCGGTCGCGACCAGATTGATGTCGGGCGTGCCCGCGGTGTCCCGCATGACATAGGCACCGCGCACCGAGCGGTTTTCCTCGCCATCATCGTCGCGCAGGAAAGGCAGGGTCTGGCGCGACAAGGCCAAAACGGTCGGTCCATCCAGACGCAACAGTGCCATTTCCCAGGCTTCGGCAGTCTCCAACGCATCGGCAGGCCGGTAGACATGCATGTTCGGGATCGCACGCAGCGAAGCGAGGGTCTCGACCGGCTGATGCGTCGGCCCGTCTTCGCCCAGACCAATTGAATCATGGGTCAGGACATAGATGACCGGCTGATGCATCAACGAGGACAGCCGCATCGCCGGCCGGCAATAGTCGGCGAAGACCAGGAAGGTCGCGACATGGGCGCGGAAACCGCCATGCAGTGCCATACCGTTGGCGCAGGCCGCCATGCCGTGCTCACGGATCCCGAAATGGATATATTGACCGGCATAGGACTCGGCCGAGACGACGCCGACACCCGGTGTCTTGGTCAGATTGGACCCCGTCAGATCGGCTGACCCGCCGACCAGGGTCGGCCAGGATTCTATAATTGCGGCCAATGTCTTGCTCGACGCGACGCGCGAGGCCAGGTCGGGGCGATCTTCGGCGACCTTGGCGCGCCATGCAGTCAATGCCGCGCGCTCGGCTTCGCCGGCATCGCCGGAGATCTGCGACACGAACTCTTCGGCCAGCGGCGAGGCAGAGAGCCGGTCGCACCAGGCATTATAGGCGTCAGGTGACGCTGCCGCGTGCCAGTCGGCATAGACCTCGTCGGGAATCTCAAACGGCCCGTGGGGCCAGCCCAGCGCCTTGCGGGTGCCGGCGATTTCCTCAGCACCGAGCGGAGCGCCATGACTGCCAGCAGTTCCTGCCTTGGTCGGCGCGCCATAGCCGATCGTCGTGCGGCAGGCGATCAATACCGGGCGGTCGCTCGACTTGGCGGCAGCAATCGCGGCATCGACCGCGTCGATATCATGGCCATCGACCCGGTTGGTGGCCCAGCCTGCGGCTTCAAAACGCTTCAGCGTATCGGTTGATTCGGAGAGCCGGGTCGGCCCATCGATCGAAATCTCATTATCATCCCACAGCACGCACAGCCGGTTGAGCTTCAAATGCCCCGCCAGCGAGATCGCTTCATGGCTGATGCCTTCCTGCAGGTCGCCATCGGAGGCGATCACCCAGGTGCGGTGGTCAACGACGTCATCGCCATAGCGCGCATTGAGCATGCGCTCGGCCAGGGCGAAGCCGACCGACATCGAGATCCCCTGCCCCAGCGGTCCGGTCGTCGCCTCGACGCCAACAGTGTGGCCGTATTCCGGGTGACCGGGCGTTAGCGAGTCGAGCTGGCGGAACTGCTTGATCTGGTCGAGGGTCATATCCTCGAAGCCGGTCAGGTGCAGCAGGGAATAGAGCAACATCGAGCCGTGGCCGGCCGAGAGGATGAAGCGATCACGGTCAGCCCAGCCCGGCGCCGCAGGATCGAATTTCATATGCTTGGCCCAGAGCACGGTCGCGACATCGGCCATGCCCATTGGCATGCCCGGGTGTCCGGAATTGGCGGCCTGAACCGCGTCCATGGAGAGCGCGCGGATGGCATTGGCCATTTGAGCGAGACGGGTCCGGGGAATAGCGTTCATTACTGTCTCTCTCTTGGCATTATGGTCGCAGCCGGATCGCCCGGCGCCGTCAGCTTGTCAATCCGACACAAAGCCTGTCCTGGCAAGCAAAGCCTGGGTTGATGCGTCATACCCGCTTAATTCGCCGTCCAGAATACCCTTCGTCAGCACTTTGCCCAGCTCAACGCCCCATTGGTCGAATGGATTGATGCCGTAAAGCACGCTCTCGACGAAAACCTTGTGCTCATGCAGCGCCAGCAGCGCGCCGAGCGTGGACGGTGTCAGATCGTCAAGCAACAGGGTGGAGGAAATGCGCCCGCCGGGCATGGATTTCTGCGCGGCGGCGCCAGCATCCTCTCCTGGCGGAACTTGCAGACCATCAAGCAGCGCCGCGCCCTGGGCCACCATATTGGCGGCAAGCACGCGTTCACGCGGATCTTCACTGCCGAAGTGCCGGGCAATGCCGATGAAATCGACCGGCGTCACATCACTGCCCTGATGCAGCCATTGAAAGAAGGAATGCTGAACTTCAGTGCCGCACCCACCCCAGACCAGCGCACCGCCGGGCATGGATGACGACGCGCCGTCCGATGTGACGGTCTTCCCAAGCGATTCCATCTCCAGCTGTTGCAGGTAACCGGGCAACAGGCCGAGACGCGACGAATAGGCCGCGACGCAGCGGCTGGGATAGCCGAGCAGGCCGCGGTTCCAGAAATCAACCAAGGCCTTCATGACCGGCAGGTTCCGCTCCAGCGGGGCGGTCGCGAAATGTTCGTCCATCGAACCGGCACCGTCCCGGAAGGCGGCAAACACGTCGGGACCAAGGCCAATTTCCAGGCTCAGCCCGACCGCGCTCCAGACTGAATAGCGGCCGCCGACCCAGTCGGGGAATTCGAAGACGTGCTCGGGGTCGAGACCAAACGCCACCGCCTTGTCGCGCGCCGCAGACGCCGCCGCGAAATGCTTGCCCGCCCGTGCGGCACCGACATGCCCGGCCATCCAGTCCCGCGCCGCTCGCGCGGTCATCAGGGTTTCCTGGGTCGAGAAAGATTTGGAGGCGATGATGAAAAGCAGACCTTCAGGATCGGTTCCGGCGACGGCGCGATCGAGATCCGATGGGTCAAGGCTGGCAACGAAGCGCATATCCGGACCGCCCGTCGCGAAACCGCCAAGCGCCTCCGCAACCAGACGTGGGCCGAGATCGGAGCCGCCGATGCCGATATTCACCACCCGGCTCACCGGCTTGCCACTCGGGCGGAACTTCCCGCTGCGTACCTGAGTCGCGAAAGCACGGGTCTGGGCCTGCGTCCGGTCGACGAGTTCTGCCGCCTGCGAACCCTCAATCCTGGCGCCATGGCGATAGGCCATGTGCAAGGCTGGACGCCCCTCGCTCGCATTGACGATCCCGCCAGTCAGCAGGGCATCACGGCGGGCGCCGAAATCCAGCTCTTCGAGATGGACGATCAGGGCGGCCAAAGAGGCTTGGTCGAGCCGCTGTTTCGAGAAGTCCAGTTCAATGCCGGCATGCGCCACCAAGAGGCTGCCGGCGCGTTGCGCATCGGCGGCCATCAGCGCTCTGATTTTCGTGCCGCGGAGGCGCGCGGCGTGTGCGGTCAATCCTGGAAGCAGCACTGTATTGTCCCACTCATTGACAGCCATCCAAAAAGCCTAATTCCCACGGCGCCTGAATACAAGGAAGAGCCCGTGATCACCACTCACTCCGCCTTGCCCGCGGCGAGCCCGCGATCGGCCTTGGCCGGTGCGCGCTCAGCGATGGCGCCGAACATATGATAGAGCGTGCTGGCGGGGATCCGGTCCGAAATCGACGCGCCGCTGGCATCGAACTGATCGATCCAGCCACCCGCGATGACCTGGTCCAGATGAAAATCGAACACCGCCGCCTCCGCGCGCTCAAGCTGCGCCGCCGCGCCGGGGACACCGAGTTTCTGCATCAGGGCCGCAGTGCGAACCCATTCGGTCTGCATCCAGCTGCGTGAGGAGGCATCAAGCACCTCGCCTGAGCCGCTGATCGCCGCGTAGAGCAGGCCGGTCTGCGGGTTGATGCCGATACGCATCGCCGTTTCGAAAAGGGCGCCAGCTGCCGGATCGAGGGGCTCGCCGCTGAGGCGGTGAAACTCGTGCAACAGCCAGGCCCATTCACACAAGTGTCCCGGCTCCACGACCGCGCCCAATTCGCCAGTGGCCCGGCTCCAGTCCGCATTGAAAAACTCCCGCACGACAGCCGCCTCGCGGTCATAGAAGACCTCGTCGAACAGCGTCTTGATCGTTGCGGCACGCGCCAGGATTTCGGCTCGCCCCGTCGCCTCATAGAGCGCCAGCAGGGCTTCGAACAAATGCATGTGCGGGTTCTGGCGGCGCGGCCATTGTGAGCCTGAAAGCGCCTCGATATAGCCTCCGGCGGGATCGGCCATCGCCGTATCGAGCCAGGCCAGGGTTTCATCGGCCTGGTCGAAATAGACCGTCTTGCCGCTGACCCGTCCCAGCCAGGCCAGCGCCAGCAGAATGAAGGCGTGATCGTAGAGATCGCGATCGGGATTGGCGACTTCGCCGCGATCCGTCAGCAGATGAGCCCATCCTGGCTCACCATCGCTTTGCCATGCGCGCTGCCGGAGCAGGCCCGCCGCCTGTTCGGCGCGCTCGAGCCCGTCGAACCATCCCTCATGATGCGCGCGAGCGTAAACATAGATCTGACGGGCCTGGACGCGAACGCGGCGCAGTTCGCCCTCGATCGCGGATCCGTCGAGCGCGAGCGACTCCCGGAATCCGCCATGCACCACGTCCCAGCCCCGTTCGGCCCAGAAGGGGAGCGCCGTCTGCAGCCCCCATTGTGCAAGTCTGCGAATTCCGTCCACCCCATTCCCCGATCAAGCGTCCTGCCGCAACCTATCAGCCCAGACTGGCCATGTCCTCGTCGGAGATATCGAAATTGGCATAGACATTCTGAACGTCATCGCTGTCGTCGAACGCATCCATCATCTTCATCAGGCCGGGCACTTTGTCACTCGGAACCGGGATCAGATTTTGTGGCCGCCAGATCAGATTGACCGAGACCGGATCGCCGAATTTCTCCGACAGATTCCCGACCACTTCCATCATGTCCTCGCGCGCCGTGTAGATGACGTGCTGACCTTCATTGTCATCATCACCCGCCTCGGCCGCGACATCATCGGCACCGGCTTCGATTGCGGCTTCCATCACCGTGTCTTCATCGGCTACGGAGAGCGGGAAGCGGATTTCGCCAACATTGTCGAACATGAAGGCGACCGAACCGGTCTCGCCCAGATTACCGCCATGCTTGGCGAAGGCGGTGCGCACATCGGCCGCGGCACGATTGCGGTTATCAGTCGAGCACTCGACAATCACGCCGATGCCGCCGGGCCCGAAACCCTCATAGCGGATGTCTTCGTAGGTGTCGGCATCGCCGCCGACGGCCTTGTCGATGGCGCGCTGGATATTGTCCTTCGGGACCGACTGACCCTTGGCAATCGACACCGCCAGTCGCAAGCGCGGATTGGCATCAATGTCACCGCCGCCCAGCTTCGCAGCGATGGTGATGTCCTTGGACAGTTTGGAAAACAGCTTTGAGCGGAGTTTGTCCTGCCGACCCTTGCGGTGCTGGATGTTCGCCCATTTGGAATGTCCGGCCATGTTTGGCTTCCCTATGCCTGCGGATTCGAGGGGTTTTCCTTAGCGAGAATAGCCGCGAAAGGCGAGCCGGTTCGCCACATTCGGATATGGTGCGTCACAGCAGATCGTGGTGACCGGCTTCCTTCAGCGCATCGACGATTTTCTTGACGCTCTGGGCATCGTCCCGGTGCACGACCAAAACGGCATCGCCGGTCGCGACAATGATCAAATCCTTGACGCCATGAATGGCAACCTTGGCGCCATCGGAAATGACGAAGGAATTCTCGCTGGCGTGAATGCTGACATTGCCGCGCGAGGCATTGCCGTGCTCGTCCTTGTCGGAAATCGACCAGAGCGCATCCCAGGACCCGACATCCGACCAGCCGATATCGGCCGGCACGACAACGGCCTGGCTGGTGCGTTCCATCACCGCATAGTCGAAGGAGATCGAGGGGCAGGCCTCAAAGGCTGCGGCCTCGAGCGTCAGTTTGGTGCCGGTCAACTCGGCACCGGTGACAGCGGCAAGGCTGCAGCGCGCGACCTCGGAACAATGCTGCTCCAGCTCGTTGAGCAGTGCGCCGGCCCCGAACAGGAATATGCCGGCATTCCAGTAATACTCGCCGGTGGCGAGGAAGGTCTTGGCCGTCCCGGCATCGGGCTTCTCGGTGAAGGCACCGACATGAAAGCCCGACAGGATCGGCGCGCCGCGGCGGATATAGCCATAGCCGGTCTCCGGCCCATCCGGTTCGATCCCGAACGTCACCAGCTTGCCCTGTGCCGCCAGCGCCGCGCCATGGGCGATCGCCTGGTGGAAGCCTTCAATGTCGCGAATATGGTGGTCGGCCGGGAGCAAAAGAACGAGAACGTCCTCGCCCAGCTCGCGCCGAACCAGCTCAGCGGCGACGGCTGCGACTGGCGCCGTATTGCGCCCAACCGGCTCGACAACATAACAGGCGGGCGCACAGCCCAGCTCGTCTAGCTGTTGCCTGGCACGGGCATATTGCGTCTCATTCAGGACAATAATCGGCGCCTCGAACACGAAACCCTTCGAGGTCGCGGCGACCCGGCGAACCGTCTCCTGCACCATGCTCAGCTCGGTGACGAGCGAATGCAATTGTTTGGGATGGGCGGCCCGGGAGAGCGGCCAGAGACGGGTCCCGGAGCCGCCCGACATGATCACTGGAACTATCCGCACCACCATCCGTAAGCCCTCATCTTGCCGTCTGTTTCCAGACCGCTTTCGCTGCCCGGGAGTCTACAATTGCGCGCGATCAAAGCACAGGCTTGCCCGCAGATGATGCGCCGGACCTGACGGGGATGATCGCCCCGGCGGGCAATGTGGGTAATCAGGCAGCGAAACAGGCAGGGGGAGGCCGGTCGCTAAAGACGCGATTCTCTCAGCACACCAGGATCAGAGGCTGACGGCCTTGCCGACAGGCGCCGCGTGCGTCGCGGGCGGGAAATTGCGGATCGTCAGGAAATTGAGAAATCGGCCCAACATGCTGGCGCTGTCAGTCTGGACAACGCGGATATAGGAGTCGGATTCCTGCAGGCTGGTTGTGAACACACAGGCCTGACTATCGACTTCGCTCTCTTCACAGGCCCTGAGAAAGTCGACCAGATATTGGTCGAAAACATGAGCGTCCTGCGCCTTTTCAAACCGGATTGTCTGTTTGAACATCCCATCCCCCGAAAGCTGTTACATACCAAATGCGCGTATCCCGATGAAGCACAGGCAACCCGACACGAATCGGGCCAGCGAGGTTCGCCGCAATGTGCGCTTCGGCAGGTGCCCGGCTCGTGCTGGCCGTGACTTGCTGCCTTCGGTCACGCCACCACTTATTTCGCCATATTGGCAAAAGCGGCAGCGTGCCTCCCGTGATGAGGATCATGACAAATGCGTAATTTTTCAAGTGGGGAGAATCAGTCGGAGGCAAAAACCCTGCGGCAAGGCGCTCAGGCGCAACTGATAATTGTGCGACTCAGAGCGCCGGAATGAGTTCCGACAGCTGGCCGCCAATCCGGATCGCCTCGCAGCGGATTGCCAGGCCGGTGGCATCATCCGTCTCGACAAACACGCCGCACGCCGTCGCCTCGCCGGTGGCAGGTTCGAAGCGTCCGGTGCGCATCCGGGTCGTGAACCGGCGCAGCGGCTCTTCCTTGTCCATGCCGATGATGGAGTCGTAATCGCCGCACATGCCAGCATCGGTCTGATAGGCGGTACCACCCGGCAGGATGCGCGCGTCGGCGGTCGGGACATGGGTATGGGTGCCGACAACCAGGCTGGCGCGGCCGTCGCAATACACGCCCATGCCCATTTTCTCGCTGGTCGCCTCGGCGTGAAAATCGATGATAATCGCATCGGCGACCTGCCCCAGCGGCGCGGCGGCCAGCTCGCGTTCGATCGTCGCAAAGGGGTCGTCGAGGGTTTCCATGAACAGGGCCCCCATCAGATTGACCACCAGCACGCGCGAGCCATTGGCGGCCTCGATCAGATTGGCACCCTTGCCCGGCGTTGATCCGGCCGGGTAATTGGCTGGCCGCAACAGGCGCGGTTCGCGATCGATATAGGTCAGCGTCTCGCGCTGGTCCCAGGCATGATTGCCCAGGGTGAGCGCATCAACGCCGAGATCGAACAGGCCTTCGCAAATCTTCTCGGTGACGCCGAAACCGGCCGCCGCGTTCTCGGCATTGACGACGACGAAGTCGAGGGCGAGGCGTTTGCGCAGGTCCGGAAGATGCGCCTCCAGCGCCCGGCGCCCGGTCTTGCCAACAATGTCACCGAAAAAAGCAAAACGCATACGAAACTCCAAGCGCAAGCAAGCCGCGGGATATGGCGCATATCGGCCGCAAAGTCCAAATCATCGCTGATGATCGCTGCCGCTCAGGCCGGAACCGGAGCTCCGGGGACATAATCCAGGATCGGCCCCAGCGCCCGCTCGGCATCCTCAAGCCGCCAGCCCTTGCGGGCAGCATAATCCTCGACCTGGTCACGCAGGATACGCCCGACCGCGAAATAAACACTCTCCGGGTGCGAGAGATACAGGCCGGAGACCGAAGAGGCCGGGGTCATGGCAAAGGAATTGGTCAGGCTGACGCCGGTCGCCTCGGTCGCGTCGAGCAAGGCAAACAGGGTGCGCTTTTCCGAATGATCCGGCTGAGAGGGGTAACCGGCAGCGGGGCGGATGCCGGCATAGGTTTCTGCGATCAGATCCTGGCGCGACAGGGTCTCGTCGGGCGCATAGCCCCAGTGCTCGCGGCGAACCTGTTCGTGCAGCCATTCGGCGCAGGCCTCGGCAAGCCGGTCTGAGAGAGCCTTGAACATGATCGAGGAATAATCATCTTTCTCGGCAGCGAAGCGGGCATGAATGGCGTCATTATCGCCGGCCGTGACGACAAAGCCGCCGAGATAATCGGCATGACCGGCCGGGGCGATGAAATCGAACTGCGACAGGTGCGGCCGGTCATTATCCTTCGCCGCCTGCTGGCGCAGACCGTGAAAGGTCTCGAGCTTCCGGGTACGGCTTTCATCGCTATAGAGAACGGCATCATCGCCGACGCGATTGGCCGGCCAGAAGCCGCAAACCGCCTGCGGCGCCAGCAAATCCTCATCGACCATGCGCTTGAGCATGGCCTGGGCATCAGCGAACAAGTCGCGGGCGACGGCGCCGCGCTTAGGATCATCGAAAATCGCCGGATAGCTGCCCTTGAGCTCCCAGGTGAAGAAG
>TARA_R110000868_G_scaffold93810_6_pt1 | contig 24419 bp, 20 predicted proteins | sample TARA_R110000868 | Tara Oceans TARA_R110000868 (sample SAMEA4397489) | marine metagenome | biome: Polar Biome; feature: [SRF] surface water layer (ENVO:00010504); material: water (ENVO:00002006), including particulate matter (ENVO:01000060) such as... | depth 5 m | reverse complement strand
CGTATCATTTTATGAATGGACCATTGGGCCAATGACAATTTAAAAAAGGGTTCAGCAACTTTCAAGGATACCTCTGAAATTTCCCCATCTTTTTCAGATTGCTCCTTTGGGGTTTCCTTACAAGAAAAAACAAACATTGAAAAGGCAACCAAAACTACCGCAATGCCCTTAATTTTTAAATTTTTATACTTCATTATTACGTTTTGAGATTAATCTAAGAATTAACATTTACTATAACGTTATAGTGCTATAGTATTAATAAATATAGGGTTTAAATGTAGAAAATTAATTTTATATTTAATAAATTTATTAAATAAACAATTTCATAAATGAGCAAGATTTACAGCAATGAAGTGCAGGATTCTTATGATGCAATTGTCGTAGGTACGGGAATTAGTGGAGGGTGGGCCGCCAAGGAGTTATGTGAAAAAGGTCTTAAAACCCTTGTATTGGAACGTGGAAGAATGGTAAAACACATTGAAGACTACGAGACCGCCAATTTAGATCCATGGGACTTTCCGAATGCAGGAGAACCCACGAAAGCAGATATTGCAAAACAACCTAAACAGAACAGAACGGGATATACCACCAATGCTGCCAGTAAAATGTGGTTTGTAAATGATCTGGAGCATCCCTATAATGAAATAAGGCGATTCGATTGGATGAGAGGTTACCACCTGGGTGGGCGTTCGTTACAATGGGGACGGCAAAGTTATCGTTGGAGCGATATCGATTTTACCGCTAACCTGAAGGATGGAATTGCAGTGGATTGGCCTGTGCGCTATAAAGATATTGCACCCTGGTATTCAAAAGTGGAAGATTTTATAGGCGTTAGCGGAGAGGCACTTAACTTACCACAGTTACCGGATAGTGATTTTTTACCTCCTATGGAAATGAATTGTGTGGAGGAACATTTTAAAAATAAAGTTACAGAAGGTTTTGACGACCGTGCCGTTACCATTGGACGGGTAGCGCATATTACCGGTACCAAAAATTTTGACGGACGTACCAAATGTCAATACAGAAACCGTTGTATAAGAGGTTGTCCTTTTGGAGGTTACTTCAGCAGTTTGTCTTCTACACTTCCCGCTGCAGAGGCAACGGGAAACATGACTTTGCGCACGGACTCCATTGTCCATGAAGTAATATATGACCCCAATACCAAGAAGGCTACAGGAGTAAAGGTCATAGACAGGCTTACCAAGGAAACTTTTGAATTTAAGGCAAAGGTTATTTTCTTATGTGCTTCCTCTATAGCTTCAACTTCCATTTTAATGCAATCGAAATCTGACCGATTCCCAAATGGTATGGGCAATGATTCAGACCAATTGGGACGAAATATTATGGACCATCATTTAGGCGTAGGTGCTTCCGGTAAATTCGATGGCTTCGAGGACAAATATTACAAAGGCAGAAGACCTAATGGAATATATATTCCGAGATTTAGAAATCTAGGGGGAGATTCGGATAGAAAGGATTACAAACGTGGTTTTGGCTATCAAGGTGGTGCCAGTAGGGGCAATTGGGAAGAAACGGTTGCCGAACTTTCTTACGGAAAAGACCTTAAGGACAGTATTCTTAAACCTGGAGGCTGGAGAATGGGCATCGGTGGTTTTGGTGAAGTGCTCCCTTATGAAGATAATAGAATGACCTTGGATTACGATAATTTGGATGGCTGGGGGCTACCTACAGTAACCTTTGATGCCGATTTACAGGAAAACGAGTTCAACATGCGTAAAGACATGCAGCAATCTGCAATAGAGATGCTGGAAAAGGCAGGTTTACGGGATGTAGAGGGGCATGATGGACCAACCGGTTTAGGTCTGGGCATTCATGAAATGGGTACGGCCAGAATGGGGCGTAATAGAAAAACCTCCGTGCTTAATGGGAACAATCAACTGCACGATGTACCAAATGTTTATGTAACCGATGGGTCATTTATGACTTCGGCCAGTTGTGTTAACCCGTCGTTGACCTATATGGCCTTCACCGCTAGGGCCGCTGACCATGCAGTAAAAGAACTTAAAAAAGGAAATATATAATGGATAGAAGAAAAGCAATTAAAAATATGGGCCTGGCGTTGGGATATACCGTAGCTACCCCCACCTTGATCAGCATAGTTCAAAGTTGTAAAAAAGACGCAGCCATTGTTTGGACCCCAGATTTTTTAACTTCTGACGAAGGATCTGTCCTGACCCATTTGGTAGATATTATACTTCCTAAAACCGATACGCCTTCTGCCTCCGAGGTACAGGTGCATATCTTCATAGATCGTTTTGCCGATCAGGTGATGGAAAAAGAACAACAGGATCTTTTGAAAATGACCATGGGGAAATTCATGGACAAGGCCATGCAGGACTCCGGCAAGAAAGAGATTGCGGAATTAACGCCCAAAGAACTGGAACCAGTTCTATCCAATGCCCTAAAAATTTCGAAAGAAGATGAGGCAAATAATGTCAGGGCAATAAACACGTATACCGAGGCCGTAAAAGCTGGTAATACAGCTACCTTGGATGACAACTTATCAAGATTTTCCTTCGCCAATTCTCTAAGAGGCCTAACCATTTGGGGCTACAAGTCATCAGAATTTGTCGGCGAGAATGTATTACCCTATTTACCTGTACCGGGTGAATATATTGGTTGCGGAGATCTCCAAGAATTAACTGGAGGCAAGACCTGGTCACTGTAAATCAGTATATTAAACATTAATTTTAAGCCAATAGAGCCAGTATGGCCAATAGGTCTATTGTTTCTATTGGCATTATTTTATAACAAAAATCCAATCCTATCCAAAAATGAAAATGAAAAGAAGAGATTTTATTCAAAAAACAGCCCTTACCACTGGTGCAGTTACATTGGGAGGCTCGATGGCTTATGGAGCCAAACCTACAATGGATGCAAAACACACCTTCAATTTAAAATATGCCCCTCATTTTGGGATGTTTAAAAATCTTGCCGGTGATGACCTTATTGACCAAATAAACTTTATGGCCGACCAAGGGTTTACTGCCTTTGAAGACAACGGAATGATGGGCAGGGACATTGCCATGCAGACCAAAATTGGGGAAACCTTGGCCAAACGCAATATGACCATGGGCGTATTTGTAGTTGATAAGGGAGGAAATATGGCCAACACCCTTGCAGCTGGCAAACAGGAACACATAGATATCTTTTTGGACGGTTGTAAGAGAGCGGTGGAAGTTGCCAAACGTGTCAATGCAAAATGGATGACCGTTGTACCTGGAGGATTTGAAAGAAAACTGCCGATCGGTATCCAGGATGGCAACGTAATTGAAGCATTAAAAAGAGGTGCCGACATTTTGGAACCCCATGGCTTGGTAATGGTACTGGAACCTTTATCCGATTCACCCGATCTTTATTTACAGAATTCAGATCAAACTTATATGATATGTAAAGGCGTAAATAGCCCTTCGTGTAAAATATTGTTTGACATCTACCATATGCAGAAAACAGAAGGGCATCTGATCCACAATATGGAACTCACCTGGGATGAAATAGACTATATACAAATAGGGGACAATCCTGGGAGAAAAGAACCCACTACCGGGGAAATTAATTACAAAAATGTCTTTAAATTTATACACAGTAAAGGATTTAAAGGGGTTTTAGGTATGGAACACGGGAATTCCAGACCTGATAAGGAAGGGGAACAGGCGGTTATTAATGCCTATAAGTCCGAGGATAATTTTATGTAATATTCAATTACTTCTTGTAAGGAATTTTAACGTTGCATTTAGAAAGTTTCCATCTTGCTTTTTCGTCATAAGGGCAAGATGGAACTTTATATTTATACCTTAGTTATTTACCTTATTTTATTCGTTCTAGGGCGAATAATATATCACCATCATTTTAAAAAATGACGAGCATATCCTATATTAAATTCTTGTTTTTCAGATAATTATAATCCTTTTTTCCATTTTCCTCGTATATAATTTAAGAGACTATTTAATACGGGGCAAAATGGATAACTACATCACAATTCTAGTAATTTATTGTTTAGCGTGTCTTTGCGCGTTTATTCTGAAACCTTATATAATCAATAGATAGGTCACCCACTTATGGTTGAAAGAACAACCATTTAAGCTATTCCATTTAAAAACATGGCATAAAAAATCCCCAAAGACAATCTTTGGGGATTTTTTATTGTTAATTATAGCGTTGTGAGCTCTTTAGGAGCCACACATTAAACAATCATCATCTGCCTGACCTTCCTTGGCCTGAGCTATCAATGCCTTCATCTCGGCCGCTGTCATAGGCTGTACATCCACCTCCTGTTGGTTGACAGAAGTGGCTTCAACCTTAATGGTCTTTGCAACTTCTGGAGCCACTATACTAGCCTCCATTGGCGCCTCAGCTACAGGTACTTCCTGCTTCTTGGAATTGTCCAAAGTGAATTTAATGGCATCTGCCGCAGCTTTCGTCCTTAGATAGTACATTCCTGTTTTAAGTCCACTCTTCCATGCATAAAAATGCATTGATGTCAACTTGGAATAATTGGCGTTCTCCATAAACAAGTTTAGGGATTGACTCTGATCAATGAAATAGCCACGTTGTCTGGACATGTCTATAATATCCTTCATGCTTAGTTCCCAAACTGTTTTGTACAACTCCTTAATTTCAGCAGGAATATTTTCAATTTGCTGAACGGAACCATTGGCACGCATTAATTCCTGCTTCATATTTTCGTTCCAAAGGCCAAGACTTACCAAATCCTCCAATAAATGCTTATTAACTACAATAAACTCCCCGGATAAAACCCTACGGGTATAAATATTGGAGGTATAGGGCTCAAAGCACTCATTGTTCCCTAATATTTGAGAAGTAGAGGCGGTAGGCATAGGAGCTACCAACAAGGAATTGCGGACTCCACTCTTTTTTACTTCTTTACGCAATTTTGCCCAATCCCATCTACCGGATAACTCTTCGTCCTTAACACCCCATAAATTATGTTGAAATTCTCCTTTGGATATTGGGGATCCTTCATAGGAAGAGTATGCCCCCTCCTCTTTTGCCATTTCCATGGAAGCCGTAACCGCTGCAAAATACAAAGTCTCAAAAATTTCCTGGTTCAATTCCTTGGCTGCATCACTGGTAAAAGGCAATCTCAACATTATAAAAGCATCAGCCAAACCTTGAACCCCCAAACCAATTGGTCTGTGACGCATATTGGAATTTTCAGCCTCCTTAATTGGATAATAATTACGATCTATTACCTTATTTAAATTTTTAGTAACGCGTTTTGTCACCCTAAACAACTCCTTGTGATCAAATTCCCCATTCTTAATAAACATGGGAAGTGCAATGGAAGCCAAATTACATACTGCCACCTCATCAGGGGAAGTGTATTCCATAATTTCGGTACAAAGGTTTGAAGACCGAATAGTACCCAAATTTTGTTGGTTACTCTTCCTATTCGCAGCATCCTTGTAGAGCATATACGGCGTACCGGTCTCTATTTGGGATTCCAAAATTTTCTCCCATAATTCTCGAGCCTTAACCGTTTTACGCCCTTTGTTTTCAGCTTCGTATTTAAAATATAATTTTTCAAAATCCTCACTGTGATGGTTAAACAATCCAGGACATTCGTTAGGGCACATCAGTGTCCAATTTTCATTGGCCTCTACCCTTTTCATGAATAAATCAGGAATCCACATGGCATAAAATAGGTCTCTGGCCCTCATTTCTTCCTTGCCATGATTTTTCTTCAGATCCAGAAACTCATATATGTCCGCATGCCATGGTTCAACATAAATAGCAAAACTACCCTTTCGTTTTCCACCACCTTGATCTACGTACCTTGCCGTATCGTTAAAAACTTGCAGCATTGGCACAATACCATTGGAGGTCCCATTTGTGCCAGCAATATAGGAACCGGTAGCCCTTACATTATGGATAGAAAGCCCAATTCCTCCTGCAGATTGAGAAATTTTAGCCGTTTGTTTTAGCGTATCATAAATTCCGTCAATACTATCGTCCTTCATTGCCAATAGGAAACAAGAGGACATTTGAGGTTTTGGCGTACCGGAATTAAATAAGGTAGGCGTAGCATGGGTGAAATACTTTTTGGACATCAACTCATAGGTCTCCAAGGCAGAATCCAAATCGTTTAGATGAATCCCTATAGAAACCCTCATCAACATGTGCTGTGGCCTTTCCGCTATCTTCCCATTAAGTTTCAAAAGATAGGAACGTTCCAAAGTTTTAAATCCGAAATAATCGTAGCCAAAATCCCGGTTATAAATAATGGTCGAATCCAATTTGTCCGCATTCTCCGATACTACCTTGTAAACCTCATCAGATAGCAATGGAGCATCTTTTCCAGTTCTTGGATTTACGTATTCATATAAATCCTTCATGGTTTCCGAAAAGGACTTTTTGGTATTTTTATGCAGGTTGGAAACGGAAATACGTGCCGCCAACTTGGCATAATCTGGGTGCGAAGTGGTCATTGTAGCCGCAATCTCAGCTGCTAAATTATCCAGCTCGGATGTAGTTACGCCATCATATAGCCCTTCAATTACCCGCATAGCCACCTTTAATGGATCTACCAGGTCATTAAGCCCATAACACAATTTTCTTACTCTGGCCGTGATCTTATCGAACATCATCAGCTCTTTTCTGCCGTCTCTTTTTACTACAAACATGTTGCTACAATTTTATTAAATGATACATAGGTTTGGGTTATGGGGCAATATGTTAAAAACATTAACATATCATATTCGTCGCATAAAAATCCCCTTATAACCCAAAGGGGATTTTTAAAATACTACTATTTCCTAAAAATCCGCGTCGAAGCTGATTTTTTGTGAATCACCGTCCTTATCCTTATTGTTGGAGACACCTGCCTTCTGATATTCAGCTACTCTTTTTTCAAAGAAATTGGTTTTTCCTTGCAGGGAAATCATGTCCATAAAGTCGAAGGGATTGGTTGAATTGTACACTTTGTCACACTCCAACTCCACCAACAAACGATCCGTTACAAACTCGAGATACTGCGTCATCAACTTAGAATTCATCCCTATTAAACTAGCAGGAAGTGATTCTGTGATAAATTCCCTTTCTATATCCAAGGCGTTTACCAAAATTTCGGTTATACGCGCCTTGGGCACCTTATTGATAAGGTGTTTGTTATGAAGATGAACGGCGTAATCGCAGTGCATCCCCTCATCCCTAGATATTAGTTCATTGGAAAAAGTAAGTCCCGGCATCAAGCCTCTTTTCTTTAACCAAAAAATAGAACAAAACGCACCTGAGAAGAAAATACCTTCCACCGCAGCAAAGGCAATAAGTCGTTCTGCAAAACTAGGAGAGTCTATCCATTTTAAGGCCCAATCGGCCTTTTTCTTTATAGCTGGAAAATTCTCTATAGCGTTAAAAAGTAAATCCTTTTCCTTTTCATCCTTTACATATGTATCGATTAGCAGGGAATAGGTTTCAGAATGAATGTTCTCCATCATTATTTGAAAACCATAAAAGAACTTGGCCTCGGCATATTGCACTTCACTTACAAAATTCTCAGCAAGGTTTTCATTTACAATACCATCGGAGGCAGCAAAAAAGGCCAGAATATGTTTTATAAAATAACGCTCATCACTATTCAGTTTGTTGCTCCAATCGTTAAGATCTGTATGCAGGTCAATTTCTTCAGCCGTCCAAAAACTAGCCTCACATTTTTTGTACCAATCCCATAAATCATGATGCTTAATGGGAAAAATTACAAATCGGTTAGGATTTTCTTTCAGAATCGGCTCAATAGCTGCTGACATATCTTTTTTAGAGTTTATAGGGTTTCTTTAACTAAGGCGAAAATTTGCCCTCGATCGGAGATAACAAAGATTGCAAAATACCCCCAATAACTAAAGCCCAATATGCATTATTAACCACAAAGTTTTTAACACAAAATGTTGAAATGTAGGTTCGCAAGTGATGTTCATTACCTTTGTTGAACAAAGGCAATTATAAAAACTTGGATAAGTCCGGTGGAAAAAAATAGGGCAAAAAAAATAAACCAAAAAGTATATAAAAACATACTCTTTGGTTTATGTTATGCATACCTACTAACACCCATAGGTTTGGATGAAAAGGTATCCGGATATCCCTAATTTACAGTTCCAAATTCTAAAGGGAAAATGCGGCCAAGATCATAAATACGGAAATAGCTATCATAGCCAAAAAAACTAGGCGTATGGCTTTAATATTAGAAGTAATCATATTTGTGGAGTTTGAGTTAATTTGAGTTTTATTGTGTTTGCACCATTACTTTAGGGTTCAACAAAAGTAATAATGTTCCCGATACTTATATGTTAATGTATTTAAGTTATATATAGGAAATCCTTTATATAATTGAACAAGTATTATGATGTCCAAATATATTAAAGGTTACTCAAATTATATAGCATTTATGTAACAATGTTTGCAAGAAATGTAACATGTGTTTTCCGTAGCGCCCTAATAACCAACTATTCACGTTATTTATGGTTTTCCATTAACTAACTTAAAAATAGAAAAAAAGGGAAATTGATAAGTATCTAAAACTTATAATTGAGTCGGGCAGCGGGTTTGCCTAGATTAGATACGGAACCTATTGGAAAACGGCCAATTACAACCATAGAATTTGTAATGCCTCTTTTGAAATTTCCGACAAGGCGGGAAGAAATAGATCAACTATCCATTGATACTTTTAATACCGTACCATATGGAACCCTTGAATTAAAGATAATTTGTATTTCTTGATCATAGGTAACGTGCAGAAAATAATTTTGAGACCATTTAAATAAAATAACTACCAAATAAAGTGCGATCCAACAGATGCAATGAGATTATGAATTACTAGAATCGGACCACAAGTTTAGGTAGTTCCCCCGAAACCTAAATACTATGTGAATTCCAAAACCTACAAGTTGATTGCGTTTTTCAAATTTCCATTTACATCCTTCGGATTGCTTTTAAACGATGACATGTTCATATTTAAAACTTAACCCTACAGGACCGCACGTTATTTGGCAGTTAATTATAGCTACTTAATTTTTGGCCATTGAATACTATTACTGTTTATCTGCCAGAAGGATTATATACCCCGGACAGCTTAAAAATACTTAATATCTTCTATCAGCCCCTGCCTTATTTTCTACAAGAGTCCTATCCATATTTGTATGTGACTTGTGTTCCACCAAATTGTTTTCTTGGTACGTTGTGCTCGTGTTATCCGTAATAACTGCAACAACAAGGACTAAAACTAAAACGATAAAAAAAACTATACATTTATTCATCACCAGGCTTTTTTTGCACTAAATAGGTTATACATTGTCATTATTCAGGGAAATAAATCTGTTGACCAAATGTAGCTGAAATGTACAAGTGGATCCTGCTTAATTGTGTAAATGGTAAATTATCCTGTATAAATGACAAAGGGCAAATTCAATATTCCTCTTCATCAATCCCCATCGAAGAAACAAATTGGGATAGCCCGGATTCCATAAAGACCCAATCTTAAACTATTTGCCACCAACCATACTCAATTCATTTCCATTGACACAAAAAATAGGAAGCTTAACAAACAATAGTTTTAATTTTGATTATCTTTCCTAAACATATGTTAGAAGCAGTATTAGTAGACGACGAAATTAAAGCCCTCCAAAGTCTTTCTTGGGAGTTGACCAACTTTAGTGATGAAATTAAGGTAGTTGCCTCTTTTACGGACCCCGTTGAGGCTTTAAAATATCTAGAACAACACCCTCCGGATTGTTTGTTCCTGGATATAGAAATGCCCACTATGGATGGTTTCCAATTTATTCAGAAATTGCAGAACAAAGAATTCCCAGTTGTCATAACCACTGCCTATAACCAATATGCCATAAAGGCCCTTAAAAATGAGGCCATAGATTACCTTCTAAAACCAATAGACACGGACGATTTAAACGCCACTATTTCCAAGATAAAGAAATTTAACAATAAGAATTACACCGCCGAAAAGCTGGAGAAAATTCTATTAAAATTCAATTCAGATTCGCTTCAAAAAAAGATTACAATCAATACAGACGGAAAATTATTATTTCTACAAAGTGATGAAATTCTTTTTGCGGAATCTGACGGAAATTACAGTACCTTATTTTTAAGTGATGGTCAAAAAATATTGTTAACCAAAAAATTAAAGGAAGTAAATCAAATACTTCCGAAGGATACTTTTTTTAGAATTCACAATTCCTTTATCATCAACTTAAATAAAATAAAGGAATTTCTTAAAACCGATGGTTATGTTATTTTACAATCCAACCATAAAATCCCTGTTTCAAGGCAAAAAAAATCCGACTTCTTAGATTTAATATAATCTATCAACAAAACATGAATTTTCCCTCCAGCATATCTTTATTTATCAGGAGATTTTTATTCCTAAAATCAAAGAAATTCAATTTTTTTTTAATCCTTGTTTTAATTTCCATAAACCTAGGCCATTCACAGGGAGTATCCGAAGAATTTAAGCGGGTTGCGGACAGCCTTATAAATAAGGCTCCCAAATCTTATCAGGAATTGGATTCAATCCTTCATTCCAAAAGAGGGGATACCATTTACATGCGTTTTTTTAACAAAGAGTCCGCGAGAAAACAGTATTTCATAGGACAGTCCTATGCACTTAACCAACTCGGAAGAAAGTATAGGGATATATCCCAATACTCCAAGGCCATTGCCCTTCACGAGAAGGCATTACAGACCGCAGAACAAGCCAACAACCTAGAATTCAGGGTATATAGCTTAAATATGCTAGGCGTTGTTTATCGCAGAAGTGATGCTATAAAAATAGCCTTGGATTACAGTCAAGAAGCCTTGGAACTGGCAGAGACCGAAGTAAACCCCTCGGACGGATTAAAACGAAGTATAAACGTTTCCCTAAACAGCATTGGCAATCTTTATTTAACCCTTAAACAATACGATATTGCCATTGCCCAGTTTAAAAAGTCAATGGAATTGGAAAAAGAACTTGACAATAAGTTGGGTCTTGCCATTAACTATCAGAATATTGGAGAATGCCTTGAATATAAAGGAGAATTAGAAGAAGCACTGCACTACTACAGAACCTCATTGGATTACAACAATGAAATAAACAGTGATATGGGAAGGATTATTTGCAAAAATAGTATTGCCCAAATCTATATAAAGCAAGGTAAATTGGAAAAGGCCATTGAAATTCTTGAACCCAATCTCTTGGCAGCGGAATCTTTGGGGGACATATCCATTATTACAGCCATAAACATTAATATGGGCTGGGCATTGATGGAGCTGAAACAATATGACAAAGCAGAAAAATTTCTTACTTCTGGTCTGGAAATGGCTAAGAAACATCATTTACCAAGTTCCATTGCCCAAGCTTATGCCTTCGTTTCCCAATTATTCACCCATAAAGGGGAATATAAGAATGCCTTGGAATATTACCAGATGGCGGAACAATTTAACGAAGAAATCAATAGTGAGGTGAACCGCCGTTATATCTATGATTTGATCATAAAATATGAAACCGAAAAAAAAACCAATCAGATAGAGGCGCTAGCCAGTGAAAACGAATTTATAAACCTTAGACTGCGCAAAAAAACCAATACCTTGATTATAGGCGCCTTGGGTATGGCACTTTTGACTTTTATACTTTACATCCTCTATAGGCAGAAGGAGTTAAAGAACGAAAAACAAATACTTACCTTGGAGCAAAGCATGTTGCGCAGCCAGATGAATCCTCATTTTTTGTTCAATTCCTTGAACTCCATAAAGCTGTATATTATAAATAATGAAAAGAAGAATGCGGTCCACTATCTCAATAAATTCTCTAAGTTGGTACGCAAAATTTTAGAGGCTTCTTCGTTAAAAGAGATATCCTTGGCAGACGAACTGGAAACCATTGATCTTTACATGAATATTGAAAATATTAGATTCTCCAACGAGATTAACTTTAAGGTACTCCTAGACGAAACCATAGATGAGCACAATATTAAGATCCCGTCGTTAATTCTTCAGCCATTCTTGGAGAATTCCCTTTGGCATGGACTTTCCTCCAAAGAGGGAGAAAAAAATATTCTGCTACATGTAAGTCGGGAAAATGACAAATTTATTCAAATAAGTATTACCGACAATGGTGTTGGGCGGGAGGCCTCCGAAAGAATAAAGGAAAGTAAGATTTTAAAACGAAAATCAATTGGCATCGATATCACCAAGGAAAGGTTGGCGAATTTCTCCAAAGACTTCGAAAACTCCTTTCAAGTAGAGATAATAGACCTATATGACGTCAACAAAGTGTCTTTGGGTACAAAAGTGGTTTTACATATCCCTACCCATTAGTGTGCTCCAGTGCTATTTGCTCCAATTCGGCATACCACTTTTTTCCAAACTTGCGTATTAAAGCCTCTTTTACAAATTTGTAAATAGGAACTTTAAGTTCATTTCCCAATGAACATGCTGGGTCACAAATTTCCCATTTATGATAGTTCACTGCGGTAAGTTCAGAGTACTCGCGTACTCGTATGGGGTATAAATGACAGGATACCGGCTTTTTCCATTTAGTAGCACCCTGATTATAAGCTTCTTCCAATCCGCATTTGGTTATTCCCTTGTCGTCAAAAACCACATAGGCACATTCACTTCCATTTACCAAAGGGGTTTCCCATTCGCCATCTTCCCCACGAATAAAGGCGCCCTGCTTTTCTATTTCGGCAATACCTTCTGGCCGTAAGAAGGGCTTTACCCGACTATAGATGTCCACCAAAATCTCTGTTTCCCTATCTTCAAGGGGTGCGCCAGCCTCCCCATCTACACAACAGGCCCCTTTACAGGCATTTAAATTACAAACGAAATCGTTTTCAATAATTTCCTCGGATACAATTGTTTTTCCTAGTTGGAACATACCATTTTATTAAGAAGCAAATATAAATCTTTAAGGGGATATATTTTCCGCTAATTAAACCCAAATACCCCTAATTAAACGTAAATTTGCCGCGTCTTATGAGGAAAGGGGGAAACAATCAACTTTAGGATTGGGATTATATTTTTTAAGCTATGGAATTGAATTTTAATTTTAGGGAAATTGTTACTGCAAGTATGGTCCTTTTTGCCGTAATTGACATTATAGGGAGTATTCCAATAATCATTACCCTGAGGAAAAAAGTTGGACACATACAATCTGGAAAAGCATCATTTGTTTCGGCCATTATAATGGTAGCCTTTTTGTTTGTGGGCGAAGAAATCCTGAATTTAATAGGAATCGATGTCAATTCTTTTGCCGTTGCCGGGTCTTTCGTAATTTTCTTTTTGGCAATAGAAATGATTTTGGGAATTACGCTGTATAGGGACGAACAACCGGAAAGCGCTTCCATTGTTCCCATTGCCTTTCCTTTAATCGCTGGTGCCGGTACGGTTACCACACTCCTTTCCCTAAGGGCAGAATACTACGTGGAAAATATCATTGTTGCCATTGTAATAAATGTTATTTTTGTATACCTGGTCCTGAAATCCTCCAAAAAAATAGAGCAAATTTTGGGTAAAAATGGGCTTAATGTGATCAGAAAGATATTTGGCGTTATACTCTTGGCCATTGCGGTCAAACTATTTACATCGAATATCAACCAGTTGTTTTAATCATTAAAGAAAGACGGTCGGATGAACAAAATATTAATAGTAATACTCATTGTACTGGGATTGGCATTAATAGCCTATAATGTAACTTTAGTGGATTTTGAAGACCCTTTTCAGGGAAATAGTATAATAGCCTTGATAGGTATAGTGGCTTCCTTATGTGCTATTGCGTTATTGTTGATTTATAGTACCTCTAAAAAAATCCAGGAAAAAATAGAACAAGATTAATTTTTAGCCTCAATTTTTTCTGCCTCTTTTTGAGTTATGGTTGGTTTATCCAATTCCAAAACTTTTTTCAGCATATCATCTTCCCCACTTTTGATTTTGGCATAGGTATTGGGATCGTACAATTGCTCGGCCAAAGTTGCCTTTATATATAGTTTTATTTTTTCTTCAAAGGCATAAAAATCCATTTTTATATTTCTGGCCAGGCAGTAATCTATAAACACCTCAAAGAGGATATCATCCACTCTAAAGTTATTTACAAATTCGTCCTTGGAATAGCCTTTGTACTGTGCCCTATTCCCATCCAAATGCTCAAATACAAAATAGGACAAAAAGCCCATACTTTCCATACTTTCAAAATATTCTGATTCGTTGGTGCCAATGGGCACAAAAACATCTGGAATTATACCGCCTCCGCCATAAACCACCTTGCCTTTGGGTGTTTTAAACTTTAGCGAATCGGCCACTTTAATACTGTCTACCGAAATTAGTTCCCCACTATGGTAACGGTCGGTAAATTTCTGATAATAATCCTTGTTCCCTTTTTCGTACGATTTCTGAATGGAACGTCCTGTTGGGGTGTAATATCTGGAAACCGTTAAGCGCACTGCGGAGCCGTCACCCAAATCCATTTCACGCTGCACCAATCCTTTGCCAAAAGACCTTCGCCCCACTATGGTGCCTATATCGTTGTCCTGTAAAGATCCAGCAATGATCTCGCTGGCGGAAGCGGACCGCTCATTAATTAAAACATATACAGGTTTATCCTCAAAATCCCCTTTTTTGGTAGCAAAAACTTTGTCAATCTTGCCCTTTTTATTTTTAGTGAACAAAATTAACTTACCATCCGCTAGAAATTCATCGGCCATCTGCTCTGCAATGCCCAAATATCCTCCAGGGTTATCCCTAAGGTCCAATGTTAATTTTATAGCTCCTTGGGCCTCTAACTCCCTAAGGGCCGTTCTAAACTCTTTGAAAGTGGATTCGGCAAAGCGATTTACCTTGATATAACCCATATCCTTGGTAAGCATATAATAAGCCTCCACACTTTTTATGGGAACCACATCCCTTTTGATATTTACACTAAAGGTGGATTTATTATCCTTTCTATATACTTGCAACCTAACAGGTGATCCCTTTTTTCCTTTAAGTTTTTCCACTACCAAATTATTGGGAATATTCTCGCCGTATAAAGTATCGTTGTCTGCCATTAGTATACGGTCTCCAGGCTGAAGACCCTTAAGAAAACTTGGTCCGTCCTCAATAGTTCTAATAACGGAAATAGTATCCTTGTACATATAGAAATTTACCCCTATCCCCACAAAATCACCTTTCATGTTTTCGGACACCTTATCCATTTCCTGTTTGGGGATATAAACGGAATGCGGATCCAATTTTTCAAGAATATTGTTGACGGTAACGTCTACAATACTATCCGTATTAATGTCATCTACATACTCATAGTCTATATAATCTATTAGTCTATTGAGCTTGTCTTTTTTTGAATTGGTGGTGAAGAGTTTTTCTGGAGAATCATTAAAGTTCAATTTTCCACCAACAAATATTCCCATGGCAATTGCCAGGGCTATTAAGGTGGGCCATAGGTAGGTGTTTATTTTCTTCATGATTCAAATTAGCATTTTACACGTTCACAATATTGGGCAGGTGAACAAGTTGAACTCCAGCTTTATCAAGAAATTGAAGACCGGAGTCATCTTTATAAGCTTTTTGATATACTACACGTTTTATGCCAGACTGATGTATTAGTTTACTACATTCCTTACAGGGAGACAAGGTAATGTACAAAGTAGCACCTTCACAGGATTGGGTAGAGGAGGCGACTTTTGATATGGCATTGGCCTCGGCATGCAAAACATACCATTTTGTATAACCTTCTTCATCCTCACATATATTTTCAAACCCTGTTGGTGTTCCATTATAACCATCAGAAATAATCATCCTGTCCTTTACAATAATGGCCCCGACCTGTTTGCGCTTGCAAAAAGAGAGTTTCCCCCATTCACTCGCCATACGCAAATACGCTTTATCGTACTTTTCTTGTTTACGTTCTTTCATTCAATATTTTTTCCCATTGCCACATAGGGTCATTTCCGAGTATTGAGCCTAGAGACCCTTCCTTAACTATCCCAATGGTTTGTTTCCACAAAGGTAAGCCAACTTTGTATTGAAAATATTAGCAAATATGGATTAAATAAACATTGTACATACTAAGATAGCTGCTACTTACAATACCCACAATCTTGAAAGGTTAAGATTTAGCCAAACTCTACCAAGGAAACGTAGTAATCAACATTGGTATTGTAATGCACAGAACAATAATCGACATTATTTGGATAAAAGAAGGCTGTTTCACCTTGAACAAGGATCTTACTAGGTAATTTCCTGAAAGTACCGCCAGTAGAATTATGATTTGGGAAATCTCTATCCCTGCCGCAAAGCCCAATAAGGGTGATATCTTCTCCTCTTCCCCGGCCATCAACATCTTGAAGTAATTGGAGAATCCAAAACCATGAACAAGTCCAAAGAAACCGGTAGCCACAATGTAAGCCACTAAATTTTTCCGATCTGTGGTTTTTCTAGAACTTATTAAATTATAGATCGCCGTAAAAAATATGGTGACCGGAATCAAAAATTCAATGAGACCTACATCAACCACCACCACTTCATACACGGAAAGGCCAAGTGAAAAACAATGGGTTATGGTGAATACCGTAGCCAGCACCAGTACTTTTTTCCAATCCACAAAGGTAAAAGGTATGGTAAGGGCCGCTAGAAACAAAATATGGTCATAGGCCTCCAAATCCAGTACATGTTCCAATCCCAACGTAATATAAAATCCAAAATCTCCCATACCAAAAAACTTATGCAGATTATTTATTTTCCCTGAACCAAATTATTAAAGACCTCTTTCCTGCTGAATAATTTCATACGCTTTCTGGACCTCCTTAAATTTTTCTTCAGCGCCTTTCTTAATAGCTTCGTTCTCGGTATTCACCCTATCCGGATGGTACTTTTTAGCCATGGTCCTGTAGGCCTTCTTAACCTCCTCGTCCGTTACCGATTTATCAATTTCCAAAATTTTATAGGCATTATCGGCCGATTTGATGAACATGGCCTTAATACTCTCAAAATCGATATGACTTACCCTAAAATATCCTGCTATTTCCCAGATTTTATCAATTTCCGAAGGGCGCACTGTCCCATCAGCTTGCGCTATACCAAACAAAAAATGCAGTAATTGAAGCCTAACCTCATATCTCGTACGCTGGTTAAGATAGGTACATATACGTTCCGCTGATACTTCCCTTTTTTTCACTACCTCGTTAAAGGTCCTAAAAATAGCATTGGCCTTGTCTTTGCCGTAAGTACTTACAAAATATCGCCTTACATAATCCATCTCGGTCTGACTAACGGAACCATCCGCCTTTATGACAATGGAACAAAGGGAAAGTAGATTGATCTCAAAATCGGCTGGAGATACATTTTGCTGTGTAATATCCTTAAAAACAGACCGCGCTCCTCCCCCGCCCGAGCCTTTTAGATTATCGAAAAAGCTACCAATTATAAATCCTAAAATAGCCCCAGGAAACCTAAAGGTGTAATATCCCAATATTGCGGCAAACCATTTAATCATATTATATCCAAATTTTGGCAAAGATATAATTTTAGGTTACAACAGAAGGTCTAATGAAAAGTTAAGGTATTTCATTAAAATGCTTCAAAATGGTTACCTTTGAAAACTTATATTAATAATCGTATAAAAATTAATACTATGTATCCTGCAGAATTAGTAAAACCTATGAGACAAGACTTGGCAATTGCCGGTTTTGAAGAACTATATACAGCCGATGCGGTTGAAAGTGCCCTAAGTAAAGAAGGTACTACTTTGGTAGTGGTAAACTCGGTTTGCGGTTGTGCCGCTGCCAATGCAAGACCAGCAGCCAAAATGAGCCTACAAAACCCTAAAAAACCGAGTCATTTGGTAACGGTATTTGCCGGCGTGGATACTGAGGCCGTTAATGCGGCAAGGAACGCAATGATTCCTTTTCCACCATCTTCCCCAAGTATGGCCCTATTTAAAGACGGGGAATTGGTACATATGATAGAACGTCATCACATTGAAGGTAGACCTGCAGAAGTTATTGCGGAAAATTTAATGGAAGCCTACAACGAATTTTGTTAATGAATTGAGCACTCATTAATATTTGGAAATATTCTTGAATGAAACCGCTTTGTAAAAGAGCGGTTTTTTATTTTTGTAACATGCAAAAAGTATTGGCATTTCCCTTGTCGGCCCTTTACCTCATATTATTTGGGCTTACCTTACTCCTGTTCCATCCCATACAATGGGTCTGCTTTAATTGGTTTGGTTACAATGCCCACAGAATAAGCGTGGCTTTATTGAACCTAACCTTAATGAGGTGCACCCATATTCTTGGCACCCGCTATTCCTTTAACAACCCTCAAGATATTCCTACAGATCGGCCAACTATTATGGTACTCAACCATCAAAGTATGCACGATATACCACCGGTAATTTGGTTTATGAGGAAACACCATCCCAAATTTGTTAGCAAAATGGAACTTGGCAAGGGTATTCCAAGCGTTTCCTACAACTTAAGACACGGTGGTTCGGTACTAATTAACAGAAAGGACAGCAGGCAATCTTTAATGGAAATAGGTAAGCTCGGGAGATATATTGAAAAACATAAACGTTCTGCCGTAATATTCCCAGAGGGCACTAGAAGTAAGACGGGCATACCCAAAAGATTCCATACCACCGGATTAAAGGTCCTATTAAAAAAGGCACCCACTGCAATAATAATACCCATTAGCATTAACAATTCCTGGAAAATGTTGAAATATGGCAAATTTCCTTACGGACTTTGTAACCACATTACTTTCGATGTGCACAGGCCATTGGAAAATAATGGCGATGTGGAATTACTCATTGAAAAAGTTGAAAAAACCATAACCGAGGGCCTAATCCCATCCGTATGACCAACACGCAGATTATAGAAGAAACTATTGCATTTGTAAAAGAAACCCTGAAGGGTGCAGAAGGGGGGCACGATTGGTTTCATATTCAACGTGTCTTCAAGAATACGCTGCTCATTGCAAAAGATGAAAATGCAGATGTGCTTATCGTTAGTTTAGGAGCACTTTTACACGACATAGCAGATGCAAAGTTCCATGGTGGAGACGAAACTATCGGACCTAAAATGGCACAAGAATTTTTGACATCTTTACAGGTGGAAAAAAAGGTAATAGGCCATGTGATAAAAATCATTGAGAACATCTCCTATAAATCCAGTTTGGATTCCAAAAAGTTGTTTACTTCAAAAGAGCTTATGGTGGTCCAGGATGCCGACCGCCTCGATGCTATTGGCGCCATGGGGATAGCGCGTGCCTTTAACTATGGCGGGTTTATGAACAGGGAACTTTATAATCCTGAAATTGCTCCCAACCTACAGATGACCAAAGAGCAATACAAAAAATCCACAGCCCCAACAATAAATCATTTTTACGAAAAATTACTGCTCCTCAAAGACAAAATGAACACGGAATCCGGTAGGAAATTAGCGGAAAAAAGGCATCAATTTATGCTGGATTATTTGGAGCAATTCTATAAGGAATGGAATGGCAATGCCTAAAATAATAATTTAAATACTTTTCAGTATAATTTAGTCCATAGCCGAATCGGTCCTTTAAAATAATTTTAACTGACCATCCTTATAAGCCGAGTAAAGACTTGTATTAAGTTTAGGAAAGGTTTTGTCCTTAAAATACTTTTGTCGCGCCAAAAGGGCCATATCATTGATTTGTTGTGCAATTATACCCTCACCTTTGTTGCGAATTCCGAAGCGACTATCGTTTAAAGTTCCCCCATGGCAATCCGCTATCTGTCGCAATACTTTATTTGCCCTGTCGGGTAGGGTCTTTTTTATCCAATCCTCAAAGATTTGCCCTATGGCCCCGTTTAATCTAACCACGGTAAACCCGAAGGAAAGAGCCCCGTTATCCGAAACGGCCTGGGCCAAATTGAGTATTTCATGACTATTTATACCAGGAATAATTGGAGCCAACATGGCATTTACCGGGATATTGTTTGCGGATAATATCCTAATGGTCTCCAATCTTTTTTTAATGGTAGTCGTCCTGGGTTCCAGTATACGTCTGGTTTCTTCCGATAAAGAGGTTACGGAAATATTTACGCCGATCAAATTCTCCTCCGCCAATTGGGCCAGGATATCAAGATCACGTAAAACCATTGAGTTTTTGGTAATTATGCCCACCGGGTGCCGGTATCTAAGAAAAACTTCCAAGCAGGCCCTGGTAATCCCAAATTGATGCTCGGCGGGTTGGTAACAATCCGTATTCCCGGAAAGCACAATGGTTGCTGCCTTCCAATTTTTACTTTTCAATTTGGCCTCCAATAAGGCAGCTGCATCCTTTTTAACCAGTATTTTTCTTTCAAAATCGAGTCCGGCACTGTAACCCCAGTACTCATGACTATTCCTTGCATAGCAATAAATGCAACCGTGCTCACAGCCTTGGTATGGATTCAAGGAAAAGCTCATGCCCACATCGGGACTATTAACTTTATTTACGATAGATTTTGGGAAGATGGGCAGGTACTGTGTTTTATTGGGGTCTACGGTTTCCCCTTCCAAGCGACAAAACTCCAAAAAATCGTCCCTTAATTCATTGGAGAATTGGGCAAATCTATTATTGGAATTATGTTGGGCACCACGACCTTTTATATAATTATTCGATTTCAATTAAATGGATTTATTCCAAATTTATGGAATTTATCCATAATAATAAAAACACCAATGTTAATTAACAAAACCAAAATCCCCATAAGGAATTCAAAAGATCTAAAAAGAAATTATACTTATGGAGTATTTATTTCAACGCTCACCAATTGCTTTTTGGAGCCTCTTTTGGCATAGTAGAGCATTCGGCCCTTCTCCCTGTCAATTAATGGCATAGAGACCATTAATGGGAGTCTGGCCTCATTGTCATCGATAACCTTTTCATAATTTATTTTTCCGTCCTTGTCCAACCTGATCATGAAAACATTTCTATTACGGCTAAGTCCCTGCTTAAAAATTAGCCTTTCACCACTTAATAATTGTGGGTTTTCCGAGGCGGTGCTTATTACATAATAAGTATTGTCCCCCCTGGCGCAGGAACTATAGGAGGCATAGGCACCATCACCTTGGGTAACCTCCGACTTGTTAATATTTCTGGCCCAGATAATATCTCCTTCCGCATTTAATTTGGCACTAACAATGTCATTGTAGTGAAATCTTTCAATTTTTACCCTAGAACCTGTTGGATCTTGCTGTACACTGGAAGTTACAAAGTATTCCTCCGCATTGAAAAGAATTGAATTATCCTTGGTGATACTAACATCTTTAAACACTAAATTCTTAATCTCTATATCGTCTTCCCTACCAAACTTATCCGCCATAAATTGTTGCGAAAACGGATTGTATTTTTTAGCGTTAATTGCTAGCGAGTTCCTATCAAGTTCAAAATAGGCCAAGCCGTTATATCTATTATCCTTTCGGTCGGCATAAAAGCCAACGCAGATCAATTTATCATTGACAATAATGGGTTTTAGCGCTTCTGAAAATTTACCAAGATCATCAAAAGTTTGGATCAAGGCCCCATTCTTGGACACCTTGAGCATTTCATATTGAAACTTGCGATCTGTGGCAGCAAATCGTTTCTTTTTGTAATAGGCCTTACCTACGAGATATAATTGACTCAAATCCTTGGAAGTAACCATATTCTCAAAAGCATAGTTCTTTTCTTCTATCTGCTCTGAAAAATCGTATTCGATAAGTTTGCTCAAACTACTATTGAAGAGATAGACAAAATGCTTTTCATCCTTACCCTTTTTAAAGTGGGTGCTGATGGCAAAGGCGGATTTGTCCTCGTTAAAAAAAGTTGTCGTAGTAAAACCGGATGAAAAATTCCTCTTGTAGTAATTATGATCTAAAGGCTCGGGTACTTGCTGGGAAGATATGGATAGAATGGTCTCCTCCGTAAAGTTAAAATCACTGATTGGACTTCTATGTACCACATAATCATAAGAACCCTTACCAAAATTGTAATCCAACAACAGTATATTCAATTGACCGTTCTTGACAAAGGCATTTACAAAATCGCGGTCCTTTATCTTGTAATTATATTCCGAAACCAACTCTAAATCGCTATTGTAATGCTCTATATAATAACCCTTTGGTTTTAATATTATTCCAGTATAATAAGAGCGTACCAAAATTGTACCTCCCATACCATCATCTGAAATTTCCAACAGGTTTGAATATTTGTACCTGTCGTTATATTTTTCACCAAAACTATATTTTACAGGCATTTCCTGCGCTTGTGCAAGGCAGAAAAAAGACAGAAACAAGCATAGCAACCCAAGATTTTTACCGATATTCATAACAAGCTATTTGGGGGTATCGTTTAAGAACCCGGAAAATTGGCCTTTCTTTTTTCCATAAAAGCAGTGGTTCCTTCCTTAAAATCCGAAGTACCAAAACAACTGCCAAAAGCTTCTATTTCCGTTTTGAACCCATTAATACTATTGTTAAAACCAGCATTTACCGCTTTTATTGCATAACCAATAGCCACAGGCGAATTATTCGATATCTTGCTTGCAAATTTCATACATAGGTCCATTAAATGTTCCTGTTCCACAACATAGTTTACCAAACCGAATTCCAAGGCTTTCGACGCATCTATCATTCCTGCCGTAAGGATCATTTCCATAGCCCTGCCCCGACCTATTAGTTGTGGTAAACGCTGTGTGCCGCCATAACCAGGGATAACACCTAGGGAAACTTCGGGGAGACCCATTCTGGCATTGTGACTGGCTATACGGAAATGGCAGGCCATGGCTAATTCCAGACCACCTCCCAAGGCAAATCCGTTAATTGCAGCTATAACCGGAGTGGTTAGATTTTCAACAAAATCGAACAATTGTTTCTGTCCTTTTGCCGCCAGTTTTCCACCCTCCTTTTCGGAAAAATTTGCAAACTCGGAAATATCCGCCCCGGCAACAAAAGCCTTCTCACCACTTCCAGTTAAAATTATAACCTTTACATTTTTATTTTTGCCCAATTCCTTAAAGGCATTGTGAAGTTCTTCTATAGTTGCCTTATTAAGGGCGTTCAACTTAGTAGGTCTATTTATGGTAATGACGGCTACGTTTGCTTCCGATTTAATCAGTAAATTTTCGTATTGCATTGCTTTGATATTAAATTACATCTCGTTTCATTAAATACTCAGTATCTACTTTACTGCACGATCCGGTCCATTATATTCCCCACTGCATTGGCAATAGGAAACCGGACGGTAAACACAGTTCCTTTGCTGGTGTCCGATGTAAAGTTGATAGTTCCTTTATAGGTTTCCACTATATTTTTAACCATGCCCAACCCAAGGCCCATACCGCTGGACTTGGTGGTGAATTTAGGTTCAAACACCTTGTCCCTAAACTCCAACGGAATCCCCACACCATTATCCTCCACGGTCATTTTAACAAATTCCCCATCTTTGGAAACTGTAACCATAACATAGGGGGACTCCACTTCCACGATTGCCTGTGTGGCATTCTTTACAAGATTGGTCACCACTCTAATTAATTGGGTCCGATCCAATTTGGCTATTATTTCCTCCTCATCCGACGAAAACTGAATATAGTTTTCATCAAAAATGTCCACTGCCATCTTTACGATCTTCACCACATTTAATGTCTCGTTCTGCTGTGCCGGCATATTGGCAAAATTGGAAAATGCAGAGGCAATACTGCTCATGGTATCAATCTGCTGAATCAAGGTTTTGGAGTACTCTGAAACCTTTTTTGTAATATCCGGATCCTTGGGATCAAACCTGCGCTCAAAACTCTGTACACTTAAGCGCATGGGCGTAAGCGGATTCTTTATCTCATGTGCCACCTGTTTTGCCATTTCCCGCCAAGCTTGCTCCCGCTCCCCTTTTGCCAATTTCGCAGCACTGATTTCCAGCTCATCGATCATTTCGTTATAAGAGGTAATCAGTTTGCCAATTTCCTCACTTGGATTCTCCACAATGATCTTTTCGTTCCGTTTGGTAAGGTCGGTCTGGTTTAATCTGTCCGAAATAGTCTGTAAAGACCTAGTAATATATTTTGAAATAAAATAGGCAAGTCCAATAGCCAAAAGCAACAATAGTAGATATGCACCTGTGAGTCTTAACAAAAACTCCTCCAACTCTTCATCGTTAAAGGAATTATCCTCAAAATAGGGCAGGTTTAAAATACCCACATGTTTAAATCTTTTGTCGCTTATGTAGGTGTAGGAGGCCTGATAATTATCGCCAGCGGCCGATTTTTGTTCCACATATCTTTTTGTAGGTGTAGAAGCCAAATTATTCAGCACTTCGGCATCCAAGCAAGTGGAAATGGAGTCAATTTCAAATTTAGGCCTAGAACTTTTGATCAATTGGCCCTGTAAATCGTAAATATTAAAATTAATATT
>TARA_R110000868_G_scaffold822_1_pt1 | contig 24428 bp, 31 predicted proteins | sample TARA_R110000868 | Tara Oceans TARA_R110000868 (sample SAMEA4397489) | marine metagenome | biome: Polar Biome; feature: [SRF] surface water layer (ENVO:00010504); material: water (ENVO:00002006), including particulate matter (ENVO:01000060) such as... | depth 5 m | reverse complement strand
TGCTAAATCAGGAATGCCATACAATGAGAATTTTGTTTCAAAAATGGCTTAAAAAGATTTGTTTTTTAGCTCAGTTCTTCTAAAATAATAATACCGCCACTCATGCTTTCAGGGGATGTATTTCTAAAAAATATTATTTGTTAGGTTATTTTGTTTAATTTTTTCATACCGCTAATGAAATTATTGGTTCAATATGTATCGCTTCTAAAAACGTTTCATCATGAGAAACCATAATCAATGTGCCTTGATAGTCGTTAATGGCAGCTGTCAATATTTCTATGTTTTGAATATCTAAATTATTGGTAGGCTCATCCAGAATGATGATATCTCGTGCTTGTTTCCCGAAAGTCAGACAGCAAAGCATCAACCACATTCTTTCACCACCACTTAATGTGTTACAAGTTTTATCCCAATCGTTTTTGCCAAACAGAAATCGGTTGAGACGAATTTTTATGTCGTGTTCTTGTAATGATGATAAATTGAATTGTTGGGCTTGTTCATAAACTTTTAGGCTGTTATCAAGGAAAGAATAGTCTTGATTTATATAAATTGATTTACTTTCAGCTCGGTAAACTATTCATATCATTTTTAGCAGCTTCAATGGCCATTAAAGCATCGGTTTCTGAACTCATTCGAACTTTGGTGATTACTTCTTCCGTAGTAGGGTTTTTAAGAATAGGATGTCATTTCCAAGTATGTCTATGAAAGTACCGTTTACATAATTATGACTAAATGTTTTCATTATAAAAGTTTTGTCAAAATTACAGTCTCATTTGCCCAATCAATTTGTTAGTCGGTTCTACTATGCTTTATAGAAAAGCTCAGCAATAACAAACTTTTATTGTTACAAAAAACTAGTCATTCTTATCCAGTACGATATTGCGATACTGTTTACCCCAATGAATCATTTCCATAATGATGTTTCCGAAAGTACGACAATGTTCGGTAGGGATATATTCGATTAAAACTGGAGTCTCCGGATACACATTTCTTGTGACAAGTTTGTTTAGTTCCATTTCCTTGAGTTCCTTGGAAAGCATTCGAGTGGTAATTCCTGGAATACTTCTTTCTATTTCCCTAAAACGTCTATTCCCATTGCATATGGAATTAATGATAGGCAATCGCCATTTGCCTCCAATAAAATAAAGGGTATCCTGTAAGGCTTTTAATTCTTGCTCTTGACTCCTGTCCATTTTTATTGATTATTTTGGTATACTCCGTTATACTGGTTACAAATGTATATCAAATATCCTATACTTTTGTCAGTAATAAATAATATTTCTTAAAATTTAAATCAATGAAAAATTTAGAAAATAAAATTGCGATTGTCACAGGTGGCAACAGTGGAATAGGATATGCTACAGCAAAACAATTGATATCTGATGGTGCCACAGTAATAATTACTGGCAGACGGTTGGAAGCTATTGAAAAAGCTGCAAAGGAATTAGGTGCAATTCCTTTTCTTTCTGACCAATCTAATTTAGAAGATATAAATATGCTTCACGATTATATTAAAACTAAATATGGGAAAGTGGATATCCTATTCATCAATGCTGGGATTACTGGAACAACAAACCCTATTGAAAACACAAGTGTGGAAAATTTTGATACTGTAATGAATATCAATTTCCGGGGAGCCTATTTTACGTTAAGCAGGTTGATACCGTTATTAAACGAAGGTGCTTCGGTGGTATTTTTATCTTCAAATGTAGCTACCACAAACTTTGCCAATAGCTCGGTTTATCAAGCAAGTAAAGCAGCGATTAATTCAATTGGAAAAACTGCGGCTGCTGAATTGGCTCCCAGAAAAATTAGAGTAAACATGGTAAGTCCAGGTCCTACACATACAAATGTTTTAAATAAATCTTATGATGAAATCACTGCACAAGGTATCTGGGATAATTTATCTAGTTCAATTCCTTTGAATAAAATTGGGAAATCCGAAGATGTGGCGAAAATGGTAGCTTATTTATGCTATGATTCATCTTCTTATATAACAGGTGCTGATTTTTTAATTGATGGAGGAATGGTTTTATCTTAAAATACGAATTCTTGCTTACAGTTACATACTAAAAAATAACTTTAAAAGTGAGATGAAGTTGTGATTTTTCACAACTTCATCTCACTTTTATTTTCCGAAATCCGTAATTCATAATTTACAATTAATACTGTCCATTTCAGGTTTGACTTTGTCCCTTTGGGCTATTTTTTGATTTTAAATGAAGGGTTATCAGGGTACTTTTGACAAAGAAATTTACTGATAAGCAAATAATTTAAAATAATAAAATGAAAACAGATAAAAAATTAAGCATTTATGGAACTACAGTTTTTGGCCTTTTAGCATTCATTTTTTCGAATCATGTAAATGCGCAAAAAGCAGGTATTACACGTACAAACCTTCAACATCATGATCTTAGTATTGAAGGTCGAGAAGTTGTTCAGGCAAAAATAGATTTTGCACCGCATACCGCTTTTGGAAAACACAATCATCCGGGTGAAGAAATTATTTATGTGCTTGAAGGTGCTTTGGAATACGAAGTGGAAGGCGAATTACCAAGAACACTTAATGCGGGAGAAGTACTTTTTATTCCAGCAGGAAAATTTCATTCTGCAAAAAACAATAACAATACAAAAGCTTCAGAACTGGCGACTTATTTGGTCGAAAAAGGGAAACCTATTCTTATTATGAAAAAATAATTTCAGTTTAAAGTCTGTCCGTTTCAATCTTTACTTCGTCCGTTTGAACTCTTTTCTGATAGTATAAAAAGAATAACCAATATACTTTTGACAAAGAAAATAGCTGATAATCAAATAAAATCTCAATTATGAAAACAATAACAAAAATTACAAGTAAAATAATTAATTCAATAGCTTCTAAAGCTGTTTTAATAACCGTTTTATTTTTTACGATAACACAAATTACTGCTCAATCAAAAAATCAGCAGGCAAAAGAAATTGAAGTGAGTAACTCACTGGGAACCTTAAAACAAATCAATGCTGGATTATTAAATGTTGGCTATACCGAAGCTGGACCTTCAAACGGAAAAGCAGTTATTTTACTTCACGGCTGGCCTTACGATATTCACAGTTACAATGAAGTGGTTCCCATTTTAGTATCAAAAGGGTATCGAGTGATTACTCCTTATGTAAGAGGATTTGGTACAACACGTTTCCTTTCAAAAAACACTTTTAGAAACGGACAACAAACAGCATTAGCAAAAGATATTATTGACTTAATGGATGCGCTTAACATTGATAAGGCCGTTATTGGTGGTTTCGACTGGGGTGCAAGAACAGCTGTGGTTATGGCGGCACTTTGGCCTGAACGCTTAAACGGATTGGTTTCGGTAAGTGGTTATTTGGTGGTTAATCTTGAAGCGAATCTAAAACCACTTCCTCCAAAAGCGGAGCTAGGTTGGTGGTATCAGTATTATTTTGCTACGGAAAGAGGAAAATTAGGATACACACAAAACACTTATGACTTTAACAAACAAATCTGGGAAATAGCCTCTCCATTATGGAATTTTGACAAAGCTACTTATGATCAAACAGCACAATCCTTTGATAATCCAGACCATGCTGCAATTGTAATTCATAATTACAGATGGCGTCAATCTCTTGAAGCTGGAGAATCTAAATATGATAGTATAGAAAAACGTTTGGCAGCAAGACCTGAAATTACAGTTCCAACCATTACTATTGGTAGTGATTTTGATGGCGCTAACGCAAATGGGAAAGCCTATGCTGATAAATTCATCGGAAAATATGAACATCGAATCTTAAACGGCATCGGACATAATGTGCCTCAAGAAGATCCAAAAGCTTTTGCTCAGGCAATTATTGATGTGGCTGCTTTCGCAAAAAGAAAATAACAATAATAAATTCAATAATAATTCAAAAAACACAATCATGGAAAATTCAAACATCCCACAAACAGGAAAAATTCTTTACACAGGAAAAACACACACAACAGGAGGGCGTGAAGGCGCTTCTCAAAGTTCAGATAAACAATTAGACATCAAACTTAGTTCTCCCGGCTCATCTCGTCCAGGGACAAACCCGGAACAATTATTTGCAGCAGGATGGTCAGCTTGTTTTATTGGAGCGATGGGCAAAGCTGCAGGAGTAATGAATATTAAATTACCTTTGGAAACCGCTGTTAATGCCGAAGTAGATTTAGTTTTGGCTGACGGAGAATATTCATTACAGGCACGTTTAAATATCAGTCTTCCTGGATTAGATTCAGAAGTTGCAAAAGAATTAGCTACACAAGCACATAATACTTGCCCTTACTCTAAAGCGACAAGAGGAAATATTAAGGTTGAAATTAATATTCTGTAACATTCAAAATCATAAGCCTCGTCAACAGATGAGGCTTATTTTAAAAATACATCATGAAAAAATTGAAATTAATTCCTGCTTTTATAGTTTATCTATTTTTAAATGGAACAATAGCTTTTAGTCAAAACAATTCAGCTAAAAAAGCAACAAAAGGATTTGCCCTCTTAGAATTATATACTTCTGAAGGATGCTCAAGTTGTCCCCCCGCTGATGAATTAATGGGGAAACTTCAAAATGAATACAAAGAGAATAAGGTCTATATTTTAGCTTATCATGTTGATTATTGGGACAGACAAGGTTGGAAAGATGTTTTCAGCAATGCGGATTATACCAAAAGACAATATGAATACGCTAAATATCTGGGTAAAGAACCCATTTATACCCCACAACTAATTGTTAATGGAAAAGCAGATTATATCGGTTCGGAAGAAGCTATGGTGAGAAATGCAATTAAAGGGACTCTTGCGAAACCCAAAATTGTAGATTTATTTTTGGAAGCAAATCTGGTAGATAATAAACTTAATGTGAGTTACGGGGTGAATAAAGATTCAAAAAACAATCGTTTGGTATTAGCCATTGTACAAAAATCGGCTAAAAGCAATGTAAAAAGAGGAGAGAATGCGAATCGTATTTTATCCCATTTTCAAATTGTACGTCATTTAGAGAGTGTTGCTTTAAGCGGAAATCTTGAAGGAATTACTTCAATATCTTTATTAAAAGGTTTCAATACCAAAGAATATGAAGTAATAGGCTTTGTACAGGATGTGAATTCGGGTGTTATTTTAGCAGCAGAAAGAGCTACTATAATTAGCAATTAAACGAATTTATAAGAAGAGAAATCTTCTAAAATAAATTTACCTTTGACATAGCAAGATTTAAAAACAGCAAAAAAAATATGGAAAAACTAAAGCGTTTTCAGGTTTCTCAACGCGTTATCTGGGGAAGTTCTATAGCATTGGCAATCCTTGCTTCGATTCCAAAATTATTTGATCCTTTTTCTACACTACATGACATTATCATAAACTCTTCGATTACTTTGATGTTTTCTATTTTTATTTGGTATTATAACATTTATAGTCTTCCAAGGTTTACTTCGCAACGCTCAGGTAAAAGTTTATTTAATTGGAAACTTCTCTTAAGTGTGGTATTGGGAATTTTGGTTATGGTTGTTTTGGTAATTGCGCATCAGGAACTTTTTCAGGTGTCCAAAATGGATGCACCGATTATGTTTGAATTGCGAGGCGTTTTAATCAATTTGATAGTTTATATGTTTTTGCATTTGCTTTTTCAAAACTACCAAACCCAGCAAATGGGAGTGGAACTGGAGCGCACTCATGCTTTAAATCTTGGTGCACAATATGAACTATTGAAACAACAAGTTAATCCACATTTTTTGTTTAATAGCCTGAATACGTTGAAATCGATGGTGGATATGCAGGATCCGCAGAGTTCAGATTTTATCCTAAAATTATCCGATTTTTATCGCTTTACGCTCGAAAGCAGAAAATTGGATTTAATTCCGTTAAGGGAAGAACTTCAGATTTTAGATTCTTATGTTTATTTGCTGAAAGCCCGTTTTGAAGATGGATTTGTTTTGATAAATGAGGTAGATTCAAAACAATACGAATCAGTTATTCCTCCTTTTACATTGCAATTATTGATTGAAAACTGCATCAAACACAATATTGTTTCCTTAGATAAACCTTTACTAATTAAATTATATACTGAAAATGATTTTTTGATAATCGAAAATCAAATACAGCTCAAAAGAGGCGTATTGTCTACTGGCGTAGGACTTGATAATATCAATCAGCGCTTTATGCATTTAATGAATACAGAAATTGAAATTGATAAAAGTGAAACTATTTTCAAAGTTAAAATACCAATGAATAATGACTATCATAATAATTGAAGATGAGATAAAAACAGCCAAAGCACTTGGCCAATTAATTTTGAGTATCCGACCAGATGCTCAAATTTTGTCGTATATACAAAGTGTTGATGGAGCCGTCAGTTATCTTTTAGAAAACGATCAACCAGATCTTATTTTTATGGATATTCAGCTTGCAGATGCTTTGAGCTTTGAGATTTTTAAAAATGTAGAGGTTTTATCTCCAGTAATATTTTGCACTGCTTTTGATGAGTATGCTATTGAAGCTTTCAAATCTAACGGAATCGATTATGTTTTAAAACCATTTTCGAGAGAAAGTATTGCTCAGGCAATTAAGAAAGCGGGCGAATTGAAGAATTTCTTCCAAAGAAATAAAAAAGTAATGCCAGATTTTGATTATTTATTAACAAGAGCTGGAGAGAATAAAGGAAAAAGTAGTTTTTTAGTTTTCAAAAAAAATAAATACCAAACAGTACTGACTGAGAACATCGCTTTGTTTTTTATTAAAAATGAAACACCAACAATTATGTGTTTTGATAAAACAGAATATCAAATTACACAATCTTTAGACGAAGTTCATAAGCTATTATCGCCAATACAATTTTTTAGAATCAACAGACAATATTTGGTCAATTTTTCGGCAATAAGAGAAGCAGAACATTATTTTTCACGAAAGTTAATCCTCAAATTAAATATTCCTACTGAGGAAAAATTATTGGTAGGAAAAGAGAAAGCGACTGCATTTTTAAGCTGGCTGGAAAACAGATAAGTTAAAAATAGATAAAAAAACTATAAAGTCCGAGTTGCCTGCCGTAAACAACTCAGACTTTTGTTTAAACCTTTTAATTTTAAGACAAATAAATACTGCGTTCAATATTAATCTGTTCAAGAAAGAGCGCATCGTGAGAAACAACAAGCAATGTTCCCCAATATTCATTTAATGCCTCCGTCAGGATTTCGATATTCTGAATATCCAGATTATTAGTAGGCTCATCTAAAATTATAAGATCTGGAGCTTGATTTATAATAGTTAAACCACAAAGCATTAATCGCATTCTTTCTCCTCCACTTAAATAAAGACAGGGTTTGTCCCAATACGATTTGGTAAATAAAAATCGATTCAACCTCATTTTAATGTCATGTTCTTCTAGGCCGGAAGTATTATTTTTTTGCGCTTGTTCGTAAACAGAAAGTTCATTATTTATTAAAGAATAATCCTGATCAATATAAACACTTTTACAATCTGTTATTTTTAGTGTTCCAATTTTTGGGTTTATTTCTTTCAAAATAAGTTTGATTAAGGAAGTTTTTCCCGAGCCATTATTTCCTTTTAATGCTATTCGTTCACCACTTATAATTTGGAAATTTAAATTCTCCTCCCAAAGCAATTTTTCGTTAAAACTAAAATTGACAGCATCAGCGGTAACCATTATTTTTCCATTGTGCAGGAGCGAATGATTCAGTCCAAATTTCATTTTATCTAAATTCGGAATTCCATCCCTCAATCCTCGAAGTTCCTGAGAAATGTCACCAATTTTTTCAGCATGAATACTTTTTACTTTTGAAGTACTGTTTTCGGCCTTATTTTTTAATGTGTTCATCATAATGCGTGCAACTCCAGATTTTTCTTGCTTCTTTTTCCCTTTAGCGTCAGACTTTTGTTGTCTTTCTATTGTTTCACGTTGTTTTTCTTTGGCTTTCTGCAGTGCTTTTTCTTTCGAATTAATATCCTGCATCAGAGCATTCTTTTCAATATTCTTTTGTTCCAGATAAAAATTATAGTTACCACCATATGATTTAATACCGTTTGCTTTTAATTCACAAATAGTGTCTATTAAATTCAGTAATTCCCTATCATGACTCACAATAAGTAGTGTACTGGCAGTATTCTTTATAAAATTATACAACAATACTCTGCTACTAATATCTAAGTGATTACTAGGCTCATCCATCAAAATAAGTTTTGGCTGATGGATCATGATACCCGCTAGAAATACTTTTGTTTTTTCGCCACCACTTAATAAGTCTATTTTTTGTGTTAAGTCTAAATCAGTTAATTGCCAATAATTTAAAGCTTCCTTACAGCGTTCTTCAATAGTCCAATCATCATTTAGGACGTTAAGATTTTCTTCGGTTACATTACTATTTAGGATTTGTCGAAAAGCGTCAAGTTTTTGATCAACCTGCAAAGCTTGTTCAATAGACAAATGATTGTATTGCCCGAATATTTGAGGCAAATAATAAGGTTCAGAATGGACTTCTACAGTTCCCGATGAAGGTTGCAATTCTTTTGCTATAATTTTCAGTAAGCTTGATTTTCCTGAACCGTTGTGGCCAACTAAGGCAATTTTGTTGTTTGCATTTACGACTAAATTAATCGTAGTAAACAACAATTCTTTGTTCGCATGTGTATACGAAATGTTTTGTAGAATGATCATAATCTCTTTCTTAAGCATTAATAAATGTAGCAATACCAAAAGTTAGTTTGCTATCTCTATATCTGAAAGAAATTATGTATTCACATTTATGAGGTAGTTTTATTTATAAAGTACAAATGTAAGTATGTTTTTGAAAACAAAAAACTAATCTAGTTTTGATGGAGCTATTCCGTATTGCTTTTTAAAAGCAAAAGAAAAATGCGAGAGATCTTCAAAACCAACTTCAAGATAAACTTGAGAAGGGGAATATCCTTTTTCTTTCATAAGATAGTAAGCTTCTTGTAATCGTTTTTGCAAGAGCCATCTGCTGGGTGAAATTTCGAAAATACGTTGAAAATCTCTTTTAAAGGTTGCTAAACTTCGGCCTGTTAAATAAGCAAAACGGTCTAATTGTACATTAAAATGAAAATTCTTTTTCATAAAAGCTTCTAAATCTATTTTACCTGGTTCGGTAAAATCAAATAAAATGTCTTTTAACTCTGGTTTACATTGCAGTAAAATAGTAATTGCTTCGCGCAGTTTTAAAGTTTGTAAACTCTGATTAATGAATTGATCTTCATTTATATAAGGGATTAATGAATCCATAAAACTTTTAAGTAGTGGAACTTCTTTTAGCGCAATAACAGTTTCGTTTTCTGGTTTTTTAACTACACTTGTTTTATGATTATATTCCATAGCAAAATTTCTCAATGTATCTTGATCCAAATAAATTGAAATAGATTGAAAAGTACTATCCTCACCCGGTTGCTTGTTGAATTTAATCAATTGATTTTTTTTTATAAATCTAAAATCACCTGCCTTGAAAACATATTCTTTCTTACCATTTTTTAAAGTCAACGTACCTGAAATCTGGTAGCTAAAAATATGTTCTTTAGCAAATTGTTCTCCCTCTCTGTTTTGCGTATAATAACAAGAATAGGCTATTGGCAATACTTTTTTATTTAATTTTAAATTGGCCATACACAAACTTATAAAAAAGGAACAGTAGTCCGAGAATGATTCCTCGTAATACTGCTCCTTAAAAGTCAATTATTTTTTAGTACCGTTAGTAGTGTACCATTTACCCATTTCGGTTTCATGAAAGTTTTCAGAATCATCGTGATCTGTCGATAAACTTACGGACAACCATTTTTCCATTTCTTCTTGTCGGTTTAAATCAGCATTCCTTAAAAGTCCAATAGCTTCACTACCTAAAATAAGATGTACTGGCGGATTTGAGTGAGCAGCAAGTTCTACCATTGCTATAGCTGCTTTTTCTGGATCGCCAACCGGAATAAAATTTCCTGCCTGAAAAAAATCGGTACGTTGTTTTACCATTTCATAACCTTCTATTTCCGTGGCATATGTCATTGAAGCGCCAGCCCAATCGGTACGAAAACCACCTGGTTCAACACTCGTAACATAGATGCCTAGCGGCGCCACTTCTTTAGCCAAAGCTTCGGTAAATCCGCTTAAACCAAATTTGGCTGCTTGATACATCGTTAAACCTGGATTACCAACGCGTCCGCCAATAGAACTAATTTGTAATATTCTACCTGAACGTTGCTTGCGCATATAAGGTAATACGGCGCGAGTGATTTCAATTGGAGCATATAAATTGGTCTCTAATTGACTACGAACTTGCTCGTTTGTATACGCTTCGGCTGCTCCAATAATTCCGAAACCAGCATTATTAACCAATACATCAATTTTGCCAAAATGTTGTATTGCGGTATCAACTGCTTTATAAACTTGCTCATAATTGTTGACGTCTAATGCTATTGGTAAAATTTGATCTTTAAAACGTGCTATCAAATCGTTTAACTGACTCACATCTCGGGCTGTTGCAACAACTTTGTCTCCGCTTTCTAAAACTGCTTCTGTAAGATTTCGACCTAAACCTCTTGAGCTTCCTGTAATAAACCATATTTTATTCATTGTAATTGTATTTAATGTTCGATACAAAATTACATCAGAAGCTAAACTTATTACTTTGTTAAAAAGCTCAAATTTATTTGTTTAAAAGCTCATCTTATAATGCAAAAAGCTTAAGATTAAATCTCAAGCTTCTTTAATTTCTCAAGTATTGAAATAAGATTATTATACAATAGTACTACTATACTCAACGCTGTATAATTTTCTAAACATTATATAGGTTACACTAACCATAGTAAAAGCAATAATCGCATCAATTGTTGCCGAGAAACCCAATACAGCTAGTTTTGAAAAGAAAGCAAATGTGATATCAAAAAATACACCTGCAAATACCCATTCTTTTAAACGGAGCAGTCTATTCGGAATCAATAATGTGATGATTCCTGCTACTTTAAAAAAACCAAGCAAATAAATAAAATGTGCTGGATACCCTAATTGCTGTGTAATTTCCCAAACGAGCGGATTTTTAGTCAGTTCGAAAAAACCGCTAGCACCAAACCATAAAGAAGTTAATACAGTGCCTGTCCAATAAATAATTTTTGTTGTTTTTGAGTTCATGATTTTTATATTTTTAGATTGTTAAACAAGACAAATTTCTATCAGAAGCATCAAATTAAATAGTGCTTTCTTGCTGAAATGGACAATTTCAGTTTCTAAATAGACAATCAATTAGTTCAATAGATTTTATAACTTTACAAAAAGGAATTATTCATATTTTATCATGGTAGCCAAAGAACTGTTACAAGAACATATTACAAAAACTGCTTTGTTAACAGATGAAGAATTCGATTATGTATTTTCTCATTTTAAACCGCAATCTTTTAAAAAAGGACAGGTTATTATTAGTGAAGGAGACCAAGTAAATTGCGAATATTTTGTCATTTCTGGTTGTCTCAAGGCTTTTTTTATTAATGATGAAATCAAAATGTACATTTTACAGTTTGCTATGCCAACCTGGTGGGCTTCTGATTTTGCCGCATTATACAATCAAACACCAGCAACTATAAGTGTTGATTGTATTACAGATGCCGAAGTACTTTGCCTGTCTAATGAAGATCGTGAAAAACTTTGTGCCGAATACCACCAGTTAGAACATTTTTTTCGTTGGCGAACTAACAAAGGCTATGTAGCTTCTCAAAAAAGACTTTTATCTTTTATGAATAATGATACCAAGAAGCGTTATGAGGAATTGTTGGCAATGTATCCTCAGTTATACAATATGGTTCCTAAACACTTAATTGCCGCCTATCTTGGCGTGTCACGCGAGACATTAAGCCGACTTTACGCAGCACACTAACCCTCTTTCTGTTTTCTTTTCTTCCCCATTATTACACTATGTGATGTACATCACGTAACCACCTTCTGTTTCTGTTTTTACTTTGTACTATAATTTTAAAACAAATAAAAAATGGAAACTACAAAATTTGAAATCGTAACTGCACAAAGTCATATAGACTGGATCGGCAGAAAAGTAACTGGAGCACATAATGGTACTATTGAAGTAAAACAAGGTATATTGGAACTTACCGATGGTACTATATCTGGTGGTGAAGTTAGTATTGACATGACAACTATTACAATTTTAGACGTAACTGATTCAGCTTTGAATACTCAATTTGCTGGGCACCTTGCTTCAGATGATTTTTTCTCAATCGAAAAATTCCCAACTGCTAGCTTTGAGATTATTTCAGCTAAATCCCTTACTGCAAATCAGTATCGTTTAGAAGGTAATCTTACTATTAAAGGAATAACACATGCTGCAGGATTTGATGCTATTGTCGAAAGCACTGCAAACAACTTAACTTTAAGAGGTAAACTTATCGTTGATCGCACGAAGTATGCTATCAAATTCCGCTCAGGTAATTTCTTTAAAGATTTAGGTGATAACCTAATCTATAATGATTTTGAACTTGATGTAAATGTAATCGCTAATCTTAAAAACTAAAGCCATGCCATTCGTAACAATTGAATTGACTCGTGAGGGAGTTACTCGCGAGCAAAAACAGGAATTGATTAAAGGAGTTACAGATCTAATAACTGAGGTTTTGAACAAAGATCCACACTTAACACATATTGCTATACATGAAATTGATACCGACAATTGGGGCTATGCAGGAGAGCAAATATCAGTTTTGCGTGAAAAAGGAATAACTGCAGATAAAAAATAAAAATCATGAAAAAACAAACAATAATTGTAACAGGTGCAGCATCTGGTATAGGAAAAGGTATCGCAAAATATTTTTTAGATAGAGGCGATAATGTAGTTATCAATTCAGTAACAAAAGCTTCATTAGAAAGTGCTTACAATGAATTTGGTGCAGGAGATAATCTAGCAATGTATGCCGGTGATATCAGCGATAAAAATACTGGTGAACAACTAGTAAAAATTGCAATCGAAAAATTTGGTTCTGTAGATGTGTTGGTTAACAATGCGGGAATCTTTGACAGTAAACCATTTCTGGAAGTTGATGAAGCCTACCTTGATAAATTTTTAACTACTAACTTTAAAGGAACTTATTTCACTACACAAGCTGTTGTTCCTCAAATGTTAGAACAAAAAGGGGGTGTTGTAATCAATATTGGAACGCCACTTGTAAACCATGGATTAGGCGGATGGCCAGCTTCAGCTCCAGTATCTAGCAAAGGTGCCATTCATGCTTTGACGATTCAATTGGCTGCAGAATTTGGTAAACGAAATATTCGTTTTAATACTGTTGCTCCAGGCGTTATTAGAACGCCAATGCATGGAGATAAGGCCGATCAGAATGCAGGTCTTCATCTTTTAAATCGAGTAGGTGAAATTGAAGATGTTGCTGAAATGGTTTATACTGTAGCGAAAAGCAATTTTATTACTGGTACCATTATCAATGTAGATGGTGGTAAAGGTTCTGGACATAATTTAAACTAATTTTTAAAAAACAATAATCGCTTTTGTATGCTGTAGTTACAGCATACAAAAGCATAAAATTCAATACGATGAAAAATACAATTAAATCATTCATAATAGCAATTTTTGCATTAACAAGCATTGCAACTTTTGCACAAAAAGAACAAAAAGCAAAAGTATTATTTGTTTTAACTTCACACAATAAATTAGGTGACACTGGGGAATTAACAGGTTCATGGATTGAAGAATTTGCAACACCCTATTATTTCTTTTTAGACAAAGGAATTGAAGTAGTAATTGCTACTCCAAAAGGCGGACAGGCTCCAATTGATCCTAAAAGCAATGAGCCATCATTTCAAACTCCTGCAACTAAACGTTTTTATGCTGATAAAAATGCACAAAAGGCATTAAGTTCTACAGTGAAAATCACTAGCGTTACACAAAAGAATTTCAATGCAGTTTTCTATCCGGGTGGTCATGGTCCAATGTGGGATTTGGCAACTGATAAAAATTCGATTCAACTGATTCAGGATTTTTACAATAATAACAAACCAATTGCATTTGTATGTCATGCACCAGCAGCTTTGGTCAATGTTAAAGACAAAAATGGAAACTATCTGGTTTCTGGCAAAAAAGTAACAGGTTTCACTAACACTGAAGAAGGTGCTGTTGGCTTAACTAAAGTAGTACCCTTTTTATTGGAAGATAAATTGAAAGAGCATGGAGGACAATTTTCTCAAGGCTCAGATTGGAGTTCTTATGTAGTAGAAGATGGCTTATTATTAACAGGTCAAAATCCTCAGTCTTCAGAAGAAGTAGCAAGTAAACTATTGGCAAAAATAAATTAATTAGTCTTAATTCTAATGTAATGATTTGGTATGGTTTGAGAAAAAGCTTTACCAAATCTTTTTTTTTAATTTAAAATATTTATTATGAAAACGAATTCATTCTTCACTAGCTTATTAACGATATTTCTGGTTTTTTTAGGAACTTATCTTAGTACAGCCCAAGGGATTTCGGCAAAGGAGTTTAATTATATAAATTCCGAAAACATAGTTTGGAAATCATTTCCAGCTTTTCCTAAAAATGTAAAATTGGCAATTTTAGTAGGTAACCCAACTAAACCGGAACCCTTTATTGTTCGGGTAAAAGTGCCTAATGGCGAAAAAATAATGCCTCATAAACATCCTGAAGACAGAATCTATACTGTAATTTCTGGTGTGTTTTATATTGGAATCGGCGACAACTATGATGAAAGTAAATTACAGGCCTACCCACCTGGTTCTGTTGTCGTATTACCAGGAAACACACCACATTTTCATTGTGCTAAATCAGGTGAATACATTACTCAGGTATATGCCATTGGTCCGCTCGGCTTAGAGTATTTGGATGAACAAAATGATCCTAGGCAAAAATCTAAATGATAGCCTTATAAATGTGATTCAAATCACATAGGTTCCTCATCGTGTCTTTAGAAATTTGTAATGGACTTATTAAGTTCAAAATTATGAAATCACGAAATTACAAACAGTTCGTATTAAAAATAATCGTATTAATCGTTTTCATGCTCGCTAATCTACAGAGTATAAAAGCACAAAACAATAACATTATGAAAAATCAAAATTCAGACACAGACACTATTGTAAAAGTATTGGAGGGCAATTATTTTAAAGGAATATATGAAGGTGATGTCGATATACTCGGCAATGCATTTCATCCTGAAGCGCTACTTTTTGGTGACATTAAAGGGGTTCCTTATGCTAAAACACTTGAACAATACTTAGAGGGTGTTAAAAATCGTCAAAGTCCCAAAGATTCTGGTAAAGCATTTGAAGGCAAAATAGTATCTTTACATGTAGTCAATTCCATTGCTGTAGCAGAAGCCAAAGTGGTCATGTATGATTTCATTTATCATGATATTTTATCACTTCACAAGATAAAGGGTCAATGGTTAATCGTCAATAAAATGTTAACGGATACTAATCTATAATTTGTACGATTATGTGGAACGAAACAAAAGCAACAAAAATGTTGGGTATAGACTACCCCATACTGCAAGGTCCATTTGGAGGTAATTTATCATCAGTCGATTTAGTCTCCACAGTGTCCAATGCAGGTGGTCTGGGTGGTTTTGGGGCATATACTTTGACACCTCAGGAAATTTTTGAAATTGACAAACAGATTAAAGCGGCAACCAATAAACCCTATAATTTAAATCTGTGGGTTTCTGATCATGATATTCCTGAATCTGGTTTAACGGACAGTCAGTTTAATAAAGCCAAGGCGTTATTTCAGCCTTATTTTGAAGAAGTAGGAATTCCGTTGCCAGAGAAACTAGCTTCCTTTCAATCCAGATTTGAAAATCAATTAGAAGTAATACTCGATGTTCGTCCAAAAGTATTTAGCTTTATGTTTGGCGCATTGCCTGCTGATGTTTTAGAACAATGCCGAAAATTAGGAATTGTAACCGTTGGAGCAGCTACAACTTTAGATGAAGCTATTTTTTTAGAAAATTCAGGTGTTGATATGATTATAGCATCAGGTTTTGAAGCGGGCGGACATCGTCCTTCCTTTTTAGCTTCGGCAGAATCATCTATTACAGGAACTTTTGTTTTATTACAATTAATCCGGGAGAAAGTTAAAATTCCGGTTATTGCAGCTGGTGGAATTGCAAATGGAAAAGGAGTCGCAGCTGCATTAGCTTTAGGGGCAAGTGCAGCACAAATTGGAACAGCATTTTTGGCTGTCGACGAATCAAATGCTTTACCAATTCATAAACAAATGCTGTTTTCAGATGCAGCAAAATACACTACACTTTCTCGTGCTTACACAGGACGATTAGGTCGTGGAATAACCAGCAGAATTGCAAAGGAAATTATTGGAAAGGAAACAGATATCTTACCATTCCCATTGCAAACTACTTTTATGTCCCCATTTCGAAAAGCGGCTATTGAACAAGAAAAGTGGGATATGATTTTATTTTGGGGTGGTCAAATAGCTCCAATTCTTAAACATACCAAAGCCAAAGAGCTAATAAATTCTTTAATAGAAGAAACGTCTGCTTATTTTGATGATTTAAAAGGTTAAATTGATTAGAAATAACCGCAAATATCAAAGCCATCTCATTTTAATATTGAGATGGCTTTCATTTTTGTAAATCAAATTAGTTTCCGTGTGCTTTTTCAGATACCTCTGCCCAAGATTCCCATACTTCTAATCGTTGTTCATAATGATGTTTTACAAAAGGTAGCGCTACTTTACCTAAAAATAAACGCAGCGGCGGATTGGCTGAATTCACTAATTTCAATAATGCTTCGGCTGTAGCTGCAATAGTACCGAAAGACCCAGTTGCACCACTTTCGGAGAATGCTTTTTTAATGCCGTCGTAAGCTGCAATACTCTCCGAATGCGTTTCATTTTTCCAAATATCCGATGCATAACCATTAGGTTCTACTAAGGTGATATGGATTCCAAAGTCTTTTACTTCTGCTGCTAATGTTTCACTAAAACCTTCCATCGCAAACTTAGAAGCATTATATAATCCTAAGAAAGGCAAGGTAATTAACCCTAAAATACTAGAAGTTTGAATGATGTGTCCACTTTTTTGTGCTCTCATAATAGGTAACACTGCTTGTGTCATCCATAAAGCGCCAAAAAAATTGGTTTGGAATTGGTCTCGTGCTTCTTGTTCGCTTGCTTCTTCAATTGCACCGAATAAAGCATAACCTGCATTGTTAATAAGGACATCAATTTTTCCAAAATGTTGGTGTACTTTTTTTACTGCAGCAAATGCAGCATCACGGTCATTTACATCTAATGAAAATGGAAAAATAGCATCACCGTACTTTGATACTAAATCGTTAAGCGTTTCGATATTTCTTGCAGCGGCAGCTACTTGATACCCTTGTTGTAAAAAAGCTTCTGTCCAGACTCTACCAAAGCCTTTTGAAGCACCTGTAATTAAAATTGTTTTTGACATTTTTTCTTTTTTTTAAATTAATATTTTGAATTGTTTTTATTTATAAATGACCGAACGGTCATTTTTTGAGTAAAAAAAACTACAGTGACTGTGCTGCAATCATTTTTTTTAGATTATTATTTATAATTTTCATTTTGTTATTATTTCCAGCTACTCTACAAATTAAGATTCCACCTTCAATCATAGCAAACATAATAGTGGCAAATTCATCGTGGTTCCAATCTGGTTTAAACTCATTATTATCAATGCCTTCCTTGATGATATCTGACACTAATTTTTGGCTTTTTATAATCAAATTATTTACTTTCATTTTGATGATTTCATTGGTGTCATCGGCTTCCGTTCCAAAATTAAGCATTGGACATCCTCCAAATACTATTGGTTTATTAGGATCTATAAAGAAATCCAGATAGGTATAAAGCTTTTCTTTGGCCGTTTTATATTTATTTAATTTATTAGTCAATTTATTCGAGAGTAGTTCCATATTATAATCTACAGCACTTGCGGCTAAAAGTTCTTTATTTTCAAAATGCACATAAAGAGCTCCTTTTGAAAGTTTTGTGGCTTCCATAATATCGCTCATTGCCGTAGCGGCTATCCCTTTGGTATTAAATAAAGGTGCTGCTTTCTCAATGATGAACTGTCTTGTTATTTCTCCTTTTGACATGTTAACTAAATTATAATACAAATATATGACCGTTCGGTCATATAAAAAATTAAATGATATCTTTTTTTTAATTCTTTAAATTCCTTGCTTTCATTTTGTACTTAAAATGGTCTTTACGATTTACTAATACGAATTTATAGTTGACTCAGGGATTTGCTATGTAGTAATAAAAGTTACAGCTAAGTTTTAACTAGTAGATACAGTATTACTTTAATTAAATTTTAATCTGTATTTATTAAAATACTTAAAAAGAATAATAATAATTAGCAGTAATGAAAGGTCAGCCACACCCAGAAATAACTGATTTTTCACCTGAAATAAATTAGCAAAACCATAACTAAAGACAGAACTAATTACATACATAACACCTCCAGTAACACCGCTTGCAATTCCTGCATTTTTAGAAAACCGTGTTAGACTATATCCATAAAGAATATTAAAAATAAAACCTCCTGCAATATGAATTCCGATTATAAAACCCACTAAAGTATAGAGACTACTTTCTAAAGAAGCTGTAATTATCATCAGTAATATCAAAGCAAGTTGAATTACTAGCGCAATAACTATCTTTTTAGTCAATGATTTTTTAATTAGAGCCTTTGAGATCATACCACCAGTCATTAATGAGAAACCTGAGAGTAGCGAACTGTAACCTGTAGTAATAGCAGAATATCCTAAAACACGTTCGATAATAAATGGACTTGATAAACTGTAAATGATCACCATACCAAAACTAATCCCGATTATTATCAATCCTAGGGTAAAATCGCAGGTTTTTAGCATGCCTTTATAAGTATCTATTATTGGACCGATTTTAAAAGGATGATAATCTTTAATGGATTCTCCGCTATATATTAATTCTAAAATCAGGAATATTAATGATAGACCACACAAGAAATAAAAATTAGACCTCCAACCGAACGCATCTTGCAAATAGCCTCCTAAAAATGGAGCCATAATAGGTGAACATGCCCAAATGATTGAAAATAGACTTATATAACTTTTTAATTTTTCTCCTGAAAATAAATCGACAAAATAAGCGCGCTTTCCTACTACAATAAGGGCAATTGCTATCCCTTGAATAATTCTCATAGCATAAATAACATAGATATTAGCCGTAAAGGCAATAATAAAACTAGTTATTGAAAAAAAGGCAAGCGACAAAAGACCAATTTTATAACGTCCAAAACTGTCTAATATAGTACCTATAAAAAATTGGCTGACTCCAACACTGAATATGAATAACACCAATGAAAGTTGAACAGCTGCTGCTGAAACATGCAAATCATTTGCCATAACAGGTAATGATGGCAAATATATATCTGTAGCAAATCCTGAAAGCGGGATAAATGCTAAGGCTAATATGGTACTAAAACCCTGATGATTTTCTTTTAAAATTCTCATTTTTTAAGATTTATTATTATAGACTAGCCCTTTAAATAATTGAATAAGGTTAGTGCTAATATGTTTAGCGTTTGTGTTTAAATAGAATACAAAGTAAATACACAGGTTAGGTTGTGTTACGTGATGTACATCACATTCTTAAGAGTGAGGTTTCAACATTTCTGAGTTACTTCCAATACAACAATAACATTGCACTAAGTATCCGCCTTGGAAAGTGCAGACAATGAAAAGTTAGCATCACCTTTCAATGCCAGAATACAGGTTTTCAGTAAACAGGATATTTTGAATAAAAGTTCGTCATTGTAACTAATGGAATTTCGCCTTTCATCCTAGGTTTTTGGTTTTAAGAATAGCTGGTAAGTTTCAACAGTCCTTCCCTATGAATAAAGACTTTTGAATTTGTTTTAATGTCTTCTTATGTTCTTTTTCTTTCATCCGCTGCTTTTTTCTGTTTCTAAAGCCAAATACTTGGGTGTGCGTCTATTGAAAGTTTTTGAAGGAGAGCATAATAGGCAGGAACTACAGGAATTACGCAATTTGTCTGATAGGAAGTGTTTTAGGGAAAATTATTTACAGCCTGCCCTTGATGCAGAATTAATTGAAATGACTATTCCTGTCAAACCGAAAAGCAGGAAACAACAGTATAGACTAACTGAAAAGGAAAGCAATTTCAAACTACAAATCAAAAGTATAGAAAAACAATAATTTTTATCCCCTTTGCACCTCTTTACATTATGAAATATAAAGTTACCCTGCAACAATGGGTTTAAAAAAACACTAAAAACTAAACTGAAAGTTTATGTATTTTATTAATAATAAACCATTGGTCTTTCTTGAAATTGAATACTAGATGTTTTGGTGAGTTAAATTTGAATAAAAAAACGAGGTGCGTAATTCGGTGCGTAATTAAATTTTGACTTCTCATTAACCCCTATAAAATCTATAAAAGCAAGATTATAGATAGTTCTTCTTTGTCGGCAATAAGTGAATTTGGTGTTGCAGAATAAATAGTAATTGACCCGCTTCATTAGTTGTTTCGTTTAAGTCAACAGAATGAGTCGATTGATCTTTTGTAACGTAAACGAAAAAGTAATGTGGTTTTCGGTGTGGTTTTAGAAGTTTCTGATAAATTTCTTTCGGTAATTGACTGCTGTTATTTGAGGTAACTCTAATCGTCAACTTGTCGTGTTGTGTTAATTTTTCAAGTATGCCTTTCGTGTCAATCATTATAAGTTTTTTCGTTCCTTTTTTATAGAATGTTCAATGTTAGTAATCGTGATTCTCTAATGGCACACAACGTTGTTGTATATGGTTTGTTGAGTGTTTAAGCACCTAATTTAGCAAATACAAACCGAATAGAAAATCCGCGAGGATTTTCGTAAGTAGGCGAGAACAAGCAATTACTTATAGCCATTGTTGGCAAACGTTATTTAATTTTCTTCTGTTTCTATTTTTGGAATAATTTCAGTTCCATTCCATTCTAAAACTCTTCGAGTGATTTTGGATTCTGTCCATTCCGTTTCATAATCTTTTGTTTCTCCAACTTCACTTTTGTAAACTATTTTTCCTTTTAAGCCACCTTCTTCGTTTGGGAAGATATAATCCTCGACAAACCAATATAAGTCAGCGTCAGCAACTTGTGTGTAATCAATTGCTTTTTGTAAATCGTTTCCATCATAGAAAATGTAAATTCCGCCACCATTCACTCCACAAGATTCTGCCAAATAGTCAATTTGAAATATACTTTTTACGTTTTCAAGTCCTTTGTTTCCTGTTGCCTTTATTGAAAACTCGCCAGTCATAAGTTGAGAAACATTTTCTTTAAAATCTAATCCGTTTTCCAAAACTCTAGTTTTAGCAAACAATTTAATTCCATCCTTTTTTAAGGAAACTAAATAAGTCAAATTTCCATTGGTTGCTCTGTCGAGCGAGATTAGGCTACCAAGTACAAATCCAACTTTATCGTTTGCTTTTACTTTATACCAAGGTGATTTAATTCCGTCAAATTCCATTATAGAATCTGACTTTTCTAAAACCTCTATTTGCTCTCCAATTTTCAAAAGAGCCAAAACATTGGATTTCACATTTGGTTGGTCTCGAAGTTTAACATCATTACCAAACATATAAGTAATTTCTCCATTTTTAAATTCATAGTTTTCAGAAAGGTATTTGGTGTCTTGTCCAAATCCAATTTTTGAAATTAAAATGAATATTATTAGTAGTTTCTTCATTTCTCTAATGTTTGCCAACGTTGTTGTGTATGGACCGTTGCGTGTGATTGCCCGAACCATTACAAGTATAAATCTACGTGAAAATTCCGCAAGGATTTTCGTAAGTAGGCTAAAACCTAGCAATTGATTATACACGGTACTTTGTTGTGTGTAGTACATTTATTCAGATTTATATAATTCAACAGGATAGTCTTTTATAAAATTCCATTTTGAATCATTTTTAAAATTCAGTTCCAATTTTTTGTCCGAATTCTTATTTTTCAAATCATCGAATTTTTCTTCAAAAATTTTAGAATCTGCAATATAAAACCAATAATGCCTTGCTCCGCCAAAAGTTTCCACCAAAAATATAATTCCGTTTTTATCTACATCAGTAAGGTTTACAACTTCCTCATCAAAGTCAATTAGTGTTTCGTTATAATCCGCTGTTGGAAGTCCGTTATCCTTTACACTATCAAATTCGTGAGTGATGCACATTAATTCGGGATATTTTGATTTATATTCCCAAATATTGTTATAATTCGGAAGTCTTAAATAAAGAGGTAATCTTTCGTATTCTGTGTTGGTTGTTAACCATTCCATTTTTTCTTTCGATTTAATTTGTCCGCACGATGTAAGAGTAAAGGTCAAAATTATTAATTTCAATATTTGTCTGATTTTTTTCTCCATTTCGCTTTTTTTGCATTACACACAACTAGTTATATCACTATACAATATACTATTAATCGGTTAATGTTAAGGAATAAACGTAACAAGTATTACTAGTTATAATATTCTATTAATTTAATTAGTTCTTTTTGACTTTAGTGTACAATTAGGTGAATCATACTAACTTAATAATATTTATAATGTTGTTAATCAGATAGTTGTGGTTTTTATCAAATCTTACCTCTCTGATCGCCTTTAGAATCGGAAAAGTTAATTCTTTTGAAAGTTGAGAAAAAGTATTGAAAATGGATTATTAGCGCAAAATATAGTACGTAATTTAATTCCAAAATATAAGTTGCGCGTGTGCAACTGTATACTGATTATGAAAAGAAATCATAATACCTTAATTATTTCAAATAACATTTAGCTATGTTAGTTTCTAAATGACAATGATTTCTGTTATATCAATTTACTAGATAATATGGAAGAATATATATAAGATTATTTTTGGTACTCAATCGAATCTGATATACAATAACTTTATACAATCAGAAAGTAAAGCATTTTACTTTAAGTTCATTTATAGTATCGTCAACAAATCGGCTAACGGCGTAGTTCTGGAATCTGTAACTTATTGATAAATAAGTATGGTGTAGGGATGTAACCCTGTTATAAAGCTAAATTATAGAGCGGTAATTTTCTTGGGATATCTGAGTGCATTGTATTTTTTTGGTAAACAAAAAAACTAGCTATTCTTTTTAAAATGCATAAAGTTTAGGTGGTTTGATACTATAATAAAGTAAGTGATTGAGATATTCCTATTTTGCTACCCAATGTAAAGCCTTTAGAATTAAATTATTTTGATCACTATTCTTGAACGTAAATGACAACTCTTTATTTGTGCCATTTTCGTAATCAATATCATTATGTTCCATGTTCAAATACACCATTTTATATTTTTTATTGGTCCATACAACAGGATAATAGCCACTATGCCAAATTTCATGTGGTTTGGGTCCAGTGCCCAAAGGGAAACTTTTGGGATTAATAGATAATATTATTTCTATATCTGGATTTTTTCGGAGATCCTTTTCCCATTGGTACCATTCATTAGGTGAGGATGTTATTTTCTCAGGTAAATGATGCGTAACTGGGTGTTTACTATTTTCGACTTTCAGGGTAGCAGGAGGAGATCCTATACGGCCAGATGGGTGGAGTGCAAGAGTTATGTTTAATCTTGAAGGTAAGATAGCTTCTTATCTTTACCACCAACAAATGAAGGGTAAGTATGGAGAAGGCATACACTCTAAAAGGTCTATTTTTACTCCTGGTGCGTATAATCATGTGGCAATTTATGTAAAAATGAATATCCCATATACTGCAAAAAATGGACTCTTCGAGTTGTGGGTGGATGGCGAGCAAATTGTAGCCCAGGCAGGAATTCAATATAGAGGACAATCAGGTGATAGTACCTTAATTAATAAAGTTTTATTTTCTACTTTTCATGGGGGACATATGCCAGAATGGGCTCCGAAAGATAAGAATGGAGCATATCAAAATGAGACAGCTTGGTTTGATGATATATATGTATATCAAGGAAGATATATTAGAAATAATAATAAGAAAAGAAAAAAATAATGAGAATGATATAAAAATTCAAGGATATAAAGAAAATAATATAAACGAAATTTTTGATATCAATAGCTTTTTTAACTCAAATAGTAAGGGTGAAAATTTATTAAAAACCCACTTTCCGTTTTAATTAGCCATAAATTATAGGAGATTTGGTAACTAAATTTTATATCTTTAGTTCGGATTGAAAGTCATTTTTCACTAAACCAATCTAATTTAAAAGGTAGCAATATGGCTACCTCAAATTAATGACACCCTCAAACACCTATAAAGATTGCTGGTTTCGGATAGGGTTACAATCCCTTCGCGGTCACTAATAAAAGTCCTAATTTACAAATTCATGTTTTCGAGTTTGTAAACTAGGACTTTTTAGTTTCAAAGTGAAGCTTTTTTTAA
>TARA_R110000868_G_scaffold363678_1_pt1 | contig 24439 bp, 19 predicted proteins | sample TARA_R110000868 | Tara Oceans TARA_R110000868 (sample SAMEA4397489) | marine metagenome | biome: Polar Biome; feature: [SRF] surface water layer (ENVO:00010504); material: water (ENVO:00002006), including particulate matter (ENVO:01000060) such as... | depth 5 m | reverse complement strand
AGCCATCGGGGGACTGGAACAGCCGAACGGAACAAAGGGAACGACCGTAGAGAGACCGATTGATTGCGCGTGATGTGATACGGAAATAATATTTTAAATTTAATTTGAACTGCATAAATAAATCCTGCAACTATACAATTTAATGGTGTTTTAACAGCCAATAAAAATTAAAAACTTTTAATTATCTCATGTAAGAGCCTTACTATTTTGATCCAGTATTTTTATTTCAAACAATAATTTTAAATCACGACTATGTCCTGCATTTGATTTATTAGTTGATAATGATGATCTGGATAAAAAATTACTTTTCTAATTACAACTACACTATACTGTCTTAAAATGGCAGACAAATAAATTATCTTTGAAAAATAAATCAAATCATTATGTCAAAATTAATCTATTTTAAAAGGTACTTGTACGTTATAGATCGCTTACGAAGCCGACCTTGTAATTTTAATGAATTGCAAGAACATGTGATGCGTAAATTAGAAAAGAATGATATAGATACAACTTTCGAATATGCCATACGCACTTTTGAACGCGATAAAAAAGATATCACAACTATTTTTGGAATCGTCATTCAATACAACCGTAAGGACAAAACTTATACTATTGATGAAGAAGAAATAGAAGACCAATCAGTAACCCGAATAATTGATGCCTTTTCGATACATCACGCACTTCAGGAAGGAAATAAATTGTCACCAAGTGTATTCCTGGAAAAGCGAAAATCATTGGGAACCGAGCACATTTATGGAATTATTCATGCGATACAAAACCTAAATATACTGCAATTTATCCATCAAAAGCATTGGGAGGATTTCAGTACGCAACGCGAAGTAAAACCCATTGCCATAAAAGAATCGCAACAAAGATGGTATTTAGTTGCTTTGGATAAAAAAGACGATACGGTAAAAACTTTTGGTTTAGACCGAATTTCCAATCTAAAAATTACCGATACCAAGTTTAAGCCCATTGCTTATAACGTAGAAAAGGAATTTCAATATGCATTTGGAGTTGAAACGTATGAGGCCGCAGAAAAAGTAGTTTTGGAGTTTTCCAAAAAACAAGGCAATTACATCAAAACGTTTCCGTTGCACGAATCGCAACGCATTATCGAAGAAAAGGAAGATAGTTTACTCCTAGAAATCTTCATTCACACTACCAACGATATTAAAATGGAATTGTTGAAATACGGTAGTGATGTAAAAGTAATTGCTCCTATATTACTTCAAAATGAAATCAAAAACATGATTACGGCAATGTCTAATCTTTATATATAATTATGGAAAAGGAAGAATTTGTGCGCTTGTTTTCAAAACGGATGGATAAGCTAGAGGGCACTTTTAAGGAAAAATTCCCTAATGGGATAGATGATAGAACTACAGCGACTATCCCGTTAGGTTTTATGAATCGATTAGTCATTGATGGTAGACTGTATAAGATAGAAATTTCAGGAATGAATATTACAAATTGTAAGGAATAGCGATTAAACTTATGGATTATTTTAGCGCAACAGATTTTGAACCCGCAACGGGTTATAGGAATAACATTTGCCAAGGTGGAATGGTAAGAGTAGAAAGCGCAATCATTACCCACGAAATCAATTTTTTGTTTCAGCCACCTAATAATTATTATTGGAATCGCTTTACTGATATTCACGGAATTGCTGCGAAAGACACATTGCACTCGCCTGCTTTCGCCCCAGTTTGGCAACAAATTGTTCCTTATATCGAAAACCAAAATGTAATTGAACACAATGATTTTGGGGTTTATTTTTCTGTTTTGGATAAGACACTTTTACATTACAGTTTATTGATTGCAGAGTACAATAAATTTTATACTTATAAGATTTATATGTCAAATTTGGCTACCTTGCGCTAAGAATTTAACATACCGCTGGATCATCACGATGCTTTGAGCGATGCTAAGGCTTATACGGAGTTGTGGTTAAGTAAGTTGAGGAATTAAATAACAAAAAACTATGTATAAAATAAACAACCTATTACAACAAATTTCAATTATTCAAAAAAAATATGATGATTTAGCTGAATATTCAGGTGAATATTACAATGTTTTTGATATTCTTGGAGTAAGGTCTGACGAATTGAGTCATTCTGCAATACTTGTAAATCTTTTGGATGCCAAAGGAAAACACGGTCAAAAAGACATTTTTTTAAAATTGTTTATTGAGCAAATAAAACCTTTATTAGAAAACTCAAAATATAGCGAACATATTAATTCCTTTGATACTGAGAAAGCAATAGCTAACAAAGAGATACATATTGGACAGGTAAATTTACAAAAAGCCGAAGGAGGGCGAGTAGATATTGTGGTTCGTTCTGGAGATAAGCATATTATAATAGAAAACAAAATTTATGCTGGAGACCAAAACCAACAACTCATGAGGTATGATAATGAATATAAAAATGACCCTATTATATATCTTACTCTTAATGGCGATACACCAAGTGAATCTTCAAAAGGAAATTTAGTTTTAGGTACCGATTTTATTTGTATTTCCTATAAAGTTGATATTTCAAACTGGCTTCAAAAATGCATCAAAGAAATGGCAAATAAACCCATTATTCGGGAAACTTTAAACCAATATCTTTTTCTAATTAAAAGTTTAACTAACCAATCAAATAATAATAAAATGAGCGAAGAGATTTTAAAAATATTAATGAAAGACGAGGATAGTTTTAATTCATTTGTTACGCTGATTAATTCCCAAAATAAACTGAAAGCTGAAATATTAAAAAAAGAATTCACTCATGATATCCTTCAAAATATCGCAAATAAACATAGTCTTACTTTAATTGTTGATGAAGGATTTTATTTTGGCATTACTTACAAAGGATTTTCTTTTAAAAATAAGAGCTTAGATAATGAAAATTTGAGTATCAGATTCGATTATCAATCTAGTAACTATAGAGACATTTTATTTGGTTTGATATACATTGACAATACAAAAATCAACGATTTACGGAGCGTCATAATAAAAGAAAAATTTGAGAAAGCCTTTGGAATAGCTAATGAAAATGGAAATTTTGCCAGTTATCTTATTAAATCAAAGTGGACCAATAATTTGTCTGATATAGGATCTTTAAACAAATTAAATGATTTGATATATGGAGATTTAAAAAATGATTTGCAAAATGATTTAGACGAAATAGTATCTAAACTGTTAGAATTATTGAACGAATAGTCAAGTTTATAAAAATTAATAACGATCTAAGTTAGACATTTTCTCATTGATTTATATATTTTCTCAAAACGACACTCCTGCCCGAGTGTCGTTTTTTTATACACAAAAAAATTACTCTGCCTCCTTTTGTCCTACTCGCCCCCTAATTTCGTCTTCTAGGAAAGCCGAAAACCAAAGAGTAGGCAAAATTTTAAATTGAACTACTATGGAATTAGTATACGATAGACCTGACCTTAACATTTTGTTGGACAATTTAAAAAACGAAGTAATAAGGAAAACATTAGCCTATATGATTGATTTTAAAGAACATAATAATCTTGTTGTCATTCCAAAACCACATTCCATCGAAATCTCCAATGCCGACATTTGTATTGCCGTACTCGTTTTTACCGGCTTTGAAAAGGAAGAGTACGAATCTTTACAAAACAAAAAAAATCATCATGTAGTTTCTTTTGATACCATAACAAAAACTATGTTTGAATTTGAGCATATATCCATAAAACACATTGATTATACGGCTTTGTTTTTTATGTCATTGGCAAGAACAGAAGATTCGACAATAAAGGAATTTTTGAGCCTTAAAAATCCGAGTGCAAACAAAACAATATCTCATTTAAGAAAAGAATATTTCCTCAAAGACATAGTTTGGAATAATGACTTATTTTCTTTGCTTTATAAAAAAAGCAAGACCAGAGCGAATACCATTAAATTCAAAAACAAGTTTGTAACCACAATGGTTTTGAAGAGTCATTCGGGAAGTTTTAATGAGGTTAACCTTCGAAGTATTAATGCCTCATTAATGCAAGAATATGTACGAAACCGAAATCTTTTGGATAATAAAGAGGTACAATCGGAATTAGGGGACATTAAATCGTTATTTGTAGGTTTTGCAGTCGTTTCAGGTAGTAACAGGGCTGAGAAAGCAATCAGACAGGCATTTCCACTAGTTCTAGTTAACAAACAAATTGTCGATAATACCAACACTATTTTACTTCTTATATCATCAGATAGTATAGAAGTGAATATAAATGAAATAGGAGTGATTAATGATTATATTCAAGAAATATTGGGGTACAATGCTGCTATTATTATGGCAGTTAATGAGAATAAAAATCTTGGAAAATCTTTGTCCATTACTATAATGTTATCAAGCGAATGCCTCTCGTAATATCAATTGATAATACTACTTCAGAGGTAAATTTGGTTTGCTTGGTATGAAAACACATCCTATTTCTCTTCTTTATTAATTTTCGAGTTCCTTTAAAATTGCATCTACATCTTCTGCAGTTGTAGTTAGTTTTAACTTACAAAATTTAATTAATTTTGTTGCTCTTTTTACTTTTTCAGAAAGTACGTCCACCGAAATTTCTCCTTGTTCAATTTCGGTAACAATTTCTTGTAATTCCGCAAATGCTTTCGTGTAATTTAGTTCTTCTTCCATTTTATTCTTTGATTTTTGTGATTCTACTTTCTATCGTACCTTTAAAAAGCGCTGTTTCTATTGTTGTTCCTTCTTGAAGTTCGGTTGTATCTTTGACTGCTTTGCCATTTGCATAAGTGATGCTAAAACCTCTTTTTAAAACATTTATCGGGTCCATGATTTTAATATTTTTTTCAATGTTTTCTAATGCAAGTTCAGCATTTTTGAGATAGACTTTGGGGTGTACTGCAGATTTTTTCTCCCATTGCAATACCTCAACTTTTAATTGGTTTAGATTGAATGTCGTAGCGCTTCGCGTTTTGGCTTGCATTAGGTTTACTCTTTCGTGGTTGTTTTTGACTATAAAATGGGATTGTTGCTTTATGGCATAGCTAGCATTTTCGATTTGGTTTTTATTATTGTTCACTATGGTATTTGTCAACGAACGAAATAATTTGAGTTCAGATTCTAGTGTGGCATTCTCCTCAACGATCAGTCGTCTGGCTTTGTCTATTATTTTATCTTTTGCCTTTTGGATTGGAACAGAAAAATTATGGAATTTTTGAATGAGGTAGTCCGCAAGTTTTGTTGGTGTTATGGCATTGGTATGGGCGATCATTTCGCATACGGTTTCATTGGTGACATGGCCAATACCTGTAATCACCGGTATTGGAAAGACGGCAATCGCTTTTGCCAAGTCGTAATTGTTATAAGAGGATAAACCCACATCACCTCCCCCACCTCTGATAATGGCCACTGCATCAAAATGATGGATCACTTTTTTAATTCTCTCTAACTGCGCAATAATACCAGTTACAGCTTTATCTCCTTGTAATATGGATGGAAATAGCATGCAAAAGAACTTGTAATTCCAAGTGTTTTTATCTAGGACATCTAAAAAATCGCCAAGGCCTTTACTGGTTTCTACTGAAATGATTGCGAGTCGTTGTGGTACAAGAGGAAGTTCTCGCTTTTTGTTTTGATCATAAATACCTACCGCCTGTAATTTTTTGATTGTTAGTCTCTTTTCATTTTCTAAATCTCCTAAAGTAAATTGAGGATCAACATCTATAATTTGGAGTGACAGCCCAAAAGCAGGCTCAAAGGAAATTTTAGCCAGAAACAATATTTTAATTCCGTCTTTGAGCGGTTCCTGTAGAATTCTGAGAAAGTTGCGGTTTATATTTTGGTAATCGTCACGCCAAAGAGTTGCTTTGCATTGGGCCACAATTTTACCATCTACTTTTTCTATAATTTCAGGAAAACAATGCCCTGAATGACTGTAATGATTCAGTTTATTCATCTCCGCTTTAATCCAAAAAGCACTTGAATACCGTTGCTCCAGTGTTTTTTTTATGCTTTTGGTTACTTCCAGCAGCGAAAAAATAGTCTTGTCATCCGTTTTCTCAGGCATTCTCGGTTTGTATTGGATTGCATCAAAGGACAGTTCCTTTTTTGTTTTATCAAAGATAAAGTAGTTTTTGCAGTCTTTTACAAGTCGGTATTTATAAGTTTAGTTTTCATGGTTTAGAAGTGTCAGAAATAAGCAGTCTTTCGTTTTTTTGCTACCGGAAATGGGGAACGAAGGATATTAATAATAGAACCATCTAGTACATAACAAGCCTAGGTTCAATAGAAGTATTTACTGTTGCTGCTATAAATACTTACGAAATGTAAACGTGAGTGCTCTTTAAAAATTTGAAATTGTGAGAAGCGGCTGGTACCGCCAGTATTTTACTCATCAAAGTAATCAAAGTCTATTTTTTTAACTTCATATGTTGATTGGTTCGATAAACCAACATTGAATTCAAACATTAAGTCGGTCAACTGCTGCCCATCAATGAGCACAATATTATGTTCAATATTTTTCACGAAATCGAACGCACTTGGTGGAAAACCAGATGTCGTAATAAAAATTCCTTTTCGGGCTTTTTTTGACAATAAAGCTCCGGCAAAATCTCTTATATCTCTTATAGGCACAACACTTTCCCAGCGTTTAGCTTGAATATAAATTGTATCAAGGCCAAGTTTGTCTTCTTTAATTATTCCATCTATGCCGCCATCACCAGTTTTGCCAAGCGCTTGTCCTGCATCTTTTCGTGAACCGCCGTAACCCATTTTAGTCAACATATCAACAACCATTTTTTCAAAAAATGCAGGTGAACAACTTTTGATTGTTTCTAATAACTCTCTTGATAGATCATTTTTTAATTTTTGGTATGTGTATTCCAACGCTTCTTCTGGAGTTCTATTCTCAAGAGTTTCCTGATTTTCGAACTGAGCAGTATCGGCTTCATTTTTTTGCGGAATAGATTGTTTGAATTCCCGATATGCACTAAATTTCTCCAAATCTTTAGTTCTTAACGTTTGAGGTTTTGATTCAATGAAATTCTTTCCGGTTTCAGTAATGCTATAACATCCTCTTTTTTCAGTTTTTAATAAGTTCGCTTTCTCTAAGTAAAATTTTGCCCATCCCACACGGTTGTCGAATATCGCTTGGGTTCCACTAGGCAATAGTTCGTTCCTTTCCATTTCTGTTAAATTGAAATAAGTTGCTAGCATTTCGACTAAATCTCGAAGCCTATGCGTTTTGTTATCGCTCATGACATTCAGTAACGGTAGCATAATTGTTTGATAATCTGGAATCATTTTGTTTGGTTTAAGATTTCATGTCAAAATATTAGTGGTCACGTGTCGCCGCTTGGCGAGGTTGCAAACTGCGTAACCGAATATTTTCTATTAAAGATAAAATTTCTTGCGAAACGTAATCGAGAAATTGCTAAAAAATTTGCAATCTTGCCAAATAGCTTTTGTGTTTTCGTACTTTTATTTATTTCGTTTATAAAATTCTTCTTTCACATATTCTTTTGCTCCACGTTGGGCTTCGTCGATTAGAAAATAAAAATCTATTATTGTCGGTCTTATATTTCTTGTCAGTGAATATTCTTGAATTACTCGAACTGCTTTTCTTAAATTTTTATCTCCAGTTTCTTCTTCGACAAATTTTAGTTTTTTCGCCACTTTCATTACTACCAAATCTGGTTTTACGCAATCATAACCACTATCTAATAAAAAATGCAACAACGAAGTTGTTGATTGAAAAAAAGGAATTTTGTTTTGTTTTAGTATTTTTAGCAATTTGTCGAATCCGCTCCAAAAGTTTTCAATATCAGTTTCAGTTTTGATTTCTTTCGGAATATTTATATCATTTAGCAATTTATAAAATGAGCCAATAACTTTTATTTTTCTCGCTAATGATACAATATGAAATAATTTCCCTTGTTGTCTAATTCCTTTTATACTTTCCCACGAATTATCTGCAATATCACAAGGATTTAATTTGGCAACTTTATCAATTTCAAAATTTTCAAACGCTTTGTCATAATTTCCAGATTTCAAAATCTGTTTAACCAATTCAGAATTCGCATTTTGACTGTAAGCGATTAAATATGCAAATATTTTTAAGATTTCATTGTCATTTTTAAAATCAGAAACGATTTTATTTTGCCTCCTATTTTTTTCAATACTAAAGTTTGGTTCGTTTTTGTAATTGTCAATTGTTTCAATCAACAAATCGATTTTTTTATAAAGATTATCGTTTTCGCTCATTTTCATTTTCGTTTTCTGTCGCTGTAGTATGCCGCACAAAGTCAGTCTGTGAAAACTGAAATCAACCTCTTGAGAATTCCATATTTGAGATTATTCTATGATAGCCCTCCTAATACTTTCTTGATTTGCAGAGGTTATTTCACAACCTGACGTCGTTTTGCCGCTTGGCGAGGTTGCGAACTTCGTAACCTTATATTTTATGTTAAAGATAAAATTTCTTACGAGACGTAAACGTGATTTTACCAAAAAGTTCGCAATATTGCCAAACAGGGGTTGTAAGCAGTTATTATTGACTTTTTGTTATTTCGGCGTAATCATTACACAGTTTACTGTAAATATCAGCAACACTTTCATTCTCTGGCAAATATTTTAGTTTTAATAAGGTCATTCTATTTGATTCACAAATACTCTTTGTTTCCTCTGATGAGCATTTCCAATTGTCAAAATCTAATTTAAACTTGTCAAAAAAGTATTTGGCTTTATCTTTTAAATTTAGGTTTTCGTATTTCATAATTATTTTAGTTTAAGAATCTATGCAAATGAAACAAAATGCAGTTATTCAAACAAAAGCATTAATTTTTTTCTGACATTTTCTCAATCTACATTATTATATTGCTTTGACTAGGATTACATTTTAAACGTAATGACTTTAAATTGATTAAGAATTAACTTCTATCAACTAATTCTTGTCATCGAAATAAAGTCATTATAATTTCTCGACTTATTAATTTTAAATTCTAAATCCCTGTAATATTTGTATTTTTCATCGCTCGCTTTATAGTATTTCATCATTTCCATATCTTCAAGACCATTTGCAATGTATACCAAAATAAATAACGGAAACATTGCAATTATTATGATAACTATAAAGACGAATTCTACATGAAACTTTTTTAACACAGCACTAAATGGACTATCTACATTCTCAAATATTGGGTCTGCTTTAATTTTTAGATAATTGAATTCATCTTCACTTATCATACGAGGCTTTTCAAATCTATAATTATTTATGTATTTAATCATTAGAGAATGTGCTTTGTTAATTACTTACAACTAGCATATAATATCAAATGTATCACTATTGGATGCATTAAAGCTATTGTTAACAGAGATTAAACTCCAAATTAAATCTTATGAAACGATTACGTATGGAACAAAATGATCAATGGCATATTATTTTCATCAAAGATCAATTTGTTCACTTTAAAGATGCATTCCATAGATCCCATTCCTTCAACGGTAATAGCCTTTAGACCATTATCTTCAAAATTAAAAAGATTAAAGGACTTTTTGATAGTTCATAATTATGGAAATCATCACCAGCATTAGATTCGGGTGCTTCGGGAATAGTTTTATTACTGCTCATTAAAACGAGATTTTAATTCATTTAACCTCTCAATTAGAGCTTCAAATTCAAGAGTCTGTCCGTAAAACATATTCACTCGCATTGCCTGATAATCATTTTTCCAACGTTCTATTACCTCAGGAGGAGGAATGAAATTTAGCGTTTTGTGCGTGTGAAGATCATACGAGATGCCTCGCACTGGTGTATACCTGGTTCTGTGATTGACAATGATTTGAAATAATTCTTTGTCTTTTATTGCTTCCAGACCGAAAGGATGGTCCATTAATCTTTCTAAATCATATAGATGTCTGGTTAGTCTATCGTATCGGATTTTCTCTGTTGGTTTTAAGAATTCTTCGTGTAATAAAAAAGCTTTTTCTAAAAATGTTCTGGTTGGAATTACAACGTTTACCTTGAAAGGATCCATAACGAATTTTTGAGTATCATAGACTTCATTAATTATTGATTTGATGGTTCTTTCTTCTGACGGTTCTAACAATGACCTTGCACCAATTTCTATTAAAACTCTTTGAGCTAAATAATCTCCTTGTTCGACAATAGTTTTATATTCTAATTCGAGTGTGTGAGGATCACTTGTATCATCAATATTTTCATCTGTTATTAAAGTATATGTTTCTGGCGGTATGCCCAGTTCTTGTAATCTTTTGTGGAGTTCTTCTCTAAATTCATTAATGATGAAATTGCCTGAAACTTTTCTTAATTTTTTGATTTGAGTGTTGGATAACTCTCCCTCAAATCCTAGAAAAGATCGGTCTATGGCCAAATCAATATCTTCTGAAAAACGGTCTATCAAGCTATATGCTTTACTCAAGGATGTGCCTCCTTTGAATACAAAATGCAGCGCATATTGAGATGTAAATATTGCTTTTAATACAATTGTTACCCACCAGTCTTTTTCTATAGCCTGCATAGGTAAACCTGTTTGATTATTGACTTGCTTTAAAATCTCTAATCGTCTATTTTTGGATAATTTCAGCCACTCGTTCATATCAATTCTCGTTGATTAAATCCATAATTTGTTCTCTAATCCAAACTGGAGCTGCGTTACTGTCTTCTTTTATGTTTTCTATTGGAACGCTTTTTAACGCTTTTTTAATTTTAGTTTTTACGTTGTCATCTATATTTTCTTTGCCTAATTCTTTTAGAGCCTGAACAACATTGTTAAGGATTTTGTCTTTTATAATTAGGTTTTTTGGTGTTGTTTTTTTGAATGTAATGGTTCTTTTACCCACTTTTATTTTTCTGGGGGCACCATCTGTCAAATAGACTATGTTCATCGGTATTTGGCTTGATATTCCTAATTGCTGTAAAGCGTGAATACCTGTTGATATAATTCTGGCTTTGTCTCTATTTGCAATTGCAATTGCAATTTCTTCAGTGGAAGGGTATAATGTGCCTAATACTTTGTCTTTTTTTGGATATAGGTAAATACCATGAGCTAAACGAATTAGCAATTCTTTTTTTTCTAAGCGGAGCAGTACCTTTTTTACATTTTCGGCTGCTCCATATTCTGTAAAATCGGATGTGAATAAAATGCGTCCTTTTTTTGAGGATTTTATTTGTTCTTCTATTTGATTATGAATAGACTGCATGGTCTTTTGGATTATATATATGTCCCAAATTTAGTAAAAAATTGGGACATAATTTATAGCGTAAAACTTTTTAAATTAATGATTTATCGAATTTAAGTTATAACAACTTGCTTTTGTCGGTTGTTATTGTATACTCTACTGTTCCAATGGTTAATTTGTTAAAACCGAGGATTGGTGCTTTTCTATTTACTTTTTCATCGTTCAAATAAGTTCCTGTACTTTCTAAATCGTATAACCAAACATTGTCTTTACAATTAATAATAATGCAATGTCTGCGACTTATAAGATTAGCTCCCGGAACCTGAAAATCATTTACCTCATACTCTTCACGACCAAATTTAATTATAGGTTTCACTGTTGATCCTAATATGATATCATCAATAGTGCTCTCTAAAAATGTTATTGTATTTTCTTTCATTGTATTGAACTCAAAATCCATAAACAATAACTTTGATTTTAGTGTAGGCGATTTATTAAAACTATGACTCGTTTTTTGTTCTGATAATACTGAATAATTATATCCAATAAACTGATTATCAGCTGTTTTTAAAATAGATTTTGGTTCTATTGGTTTGCCGTGATTGTGTAATGCAAAACTGATATAATAATTATTTTCAAAACAAGGCAAAGATGGATTAGCTTCCATAATCATTTTGGAGAGTTCCATTGCTGTTTCGTATCTGTCGGTTTCATAATAACAACGAATTAACAGATTATAGGCTTCATAATCTGCTGGATTTCTGTGAAGATGGTCGGACAATAAACCTATTGCAATTGAATATTTCTTTACCTCTAAATTGATCCAACCTAAGTCTTTTTGAAGATCCAATCTTGGATTGAGTTTTAGTGCTTTTTCATAAAAACTTTTGGCTGTATCAATCTTTTGAATCCTTAAATTAAATTTACCTAAGGCCTGTAACACTGCCACATTATTATCATATCGCTTGTACGCTAATTCTAAATACTTTAATGCATTTCGCCACTTACTTGTTTTTAAAGCTTTATCTGCCAATGCAATTAATTCCGCTGCTTTTAAATTGTCTTTATTAAATATAATAGGAACCGATTTTGCTTTTAAAGCTTCTTCGAATTCAATCATAAACTGAAATCTTAGTTCTGGTGTTTTATTGATTGCTTTTAAAATTATTTCTTGTTGCCAATTTGGAAGTTGTTGTATTGGAAAATTTGCTGATTGGTGTTTTTCAATGATTTCTTCTCTTGATAAACCGGAAAATGGATTTTGTTTGGATAACAATTCCATTAACGTAACTCCTAAAGCATAAATATCAATTCTCGGATCATTAGTACTATCAACATCCCAACTAAAAGCTTCTGGGCTCATGTATGCTCTCGTCCCTATATTTTTATTTGCTACACCAAAATCAGCAATTTTAATTGTACCGTTTTGAGTGAAAACAATATTATCTGGTTTAATATCGTGATGAATTATTCCTTTTTTATGAATCACTCTTAGGCAAGTAGCCAATGTCTGAATCCATACTACAACTTCAGCGGGAGTTACTTTATTATTTAAAATTTTATCTCTTAACGTTCCACCTGAACAGAATTCCATTACCAAATATAAAACTTCCTCTTCATAGAAATGATGGTAGTACGTAACAATATTGGGATTTTCGAACTTTGAAACAATCTCTATTTCGTGGATTATATCTTCTTGTTCAGACTTGTTGTTGCTTAATAATTGTTTAATTGCAACATATCTGTTAGAAACTTTTTCTTTCGCTAAAAAAACCTTGCCAAATCCACCAGAGCCAAGGTCTTTTATGAAAGAGTATTTGTTATCGTAGAGCTGCATTAAAATTTAAGTATTATCTGTTTAATATTTAATAGTAAATTTTTATATCCTTTCTAAATTGCTACGCAATCATTTACTTAACAATATTTTAATTTGCCACTTGAAGAATTTCAACAAAATTGTCTAAATCTCCAACTTTTACAATTTCGCCAATTGAACGCCCCAGTATCGATAGCGCCAAAGGTGATTTTATATAAACTTTTTGGATTCCATTTACTATTTCAACTTTGTTGTTAATTGATTCCACTATTTGAACACTTATGTCCTTACCATTATTTACATATCTAATTTTAACCTTACTATTTAACTTAATTTCGTCTTGAAATAGATGGGTTTGTACCGGTTGCTTTTTTTCAATAGCCTGAATAATTTCAACATCACTCTCATCGTCAATGAAAGATACTTTTGAAATATATTTTTCAATTATTTCAATTTCGTCCGTAAAAGCATGTGCCGTCTTTGAATGATCTTTTAATTTTAAAGTACCTGTTGATTCGACATTTTTTATAAAGTCAATAAGTTTTGTTGTTTCTCGGCTTGGATTGCGCCACCAATTTGTACTCCAAATTCTGTGAAAAACAAAGCCGTGATTTTCTAATATTTTTTGTCTGTGTCTGTCGTGTAAATAGGCTTCTCGACTGGAATGGTATTTAGCACCATCACATTCAATTGCAATTTTAGGAACCCCAATCCTTTTTGGGTCATACACAATATCAATTCTAAAACCAGCAAACTGTAATTGAGGAATTAAATTTTCAATGCCCAGTTTGTCCGCTAGACTTTGATACACTTCTTCTTCAAATGGCGATTCGAGATCACTTCCAAGGAATGAATCAAGACCAACGTTATTAGTTGTGTTTTCAGATAGGGCAGTTAAAACAGAAAGCCGCAAATCATTACTATTCTCGCTTATCGCTTTACTATACGCCAAATATGCATACAAAACGGCTTTTTTATTGTTCCCTTCAGTAGCCAAATATTCCTTATATTTCATAAATACTTCCTCTGGTATTGATGAACACACATAAACTTTAAATTTGGCTCGAGTAATTATTACGTTTAAAAGTTTATATCCTTTTGAATGATTAATTGGACCAAATCTTTGAGCAAATTTGCCGTCTTTACCTATTCCATAAGTTGTAGAAAGAATAATTACGTCTCTTTCATCCCCCTGAATATTTTCTAAATTCTTTATAAACGACTTATTGCTCTTAGGGTTATCAAGCTCTAATTCTTGTATTTTTTCATTAAAATTACTGAACTTTTCAAACTTTTTCCTCTCCTCAATTTTTGACTTTATTAGGTTTCTTTGAGCAATATTGAATGTTGCTATTCCCACCGTTGGGTAATCTCCATTTGGTAATCGGTTAATATTGTTTTCAATTATTGATAAAACCATTTCGGCTTCGGCTTCATTTGTGTGCTCTGAAAATGTGCCGCTTACCTGAATGTATTTGATGGGTACATATTCAAAATTATTTGGCAAAGGTTTTAGTCTTTGATTGTAAAAAGCATAATTAGAAAAATCAATTAAAAATGGATGTCTTGAACGATAATGGAAATCAAGATGCTTCTTTTGGAAGTTCAACTCCGTACCGAAATCAAGCAAGGATTCGCAAGACAATAGCATATCGTATTTATCAATTCTAACTTTATTGTCCTTTTCCTCTTCTATATCATCTTCATCTTCAACAGTTCCATCGAACACCTTACTAAAATAATTTGAAGGTGGCATTTGATGTTCATCTCCTGCAATAACAATTTGCTTTCCTTTTAATATGGCCGGTAAATTATCTTCCAGTCTTAATTGACTGGCTTCGTCAAACATCACAATATCAAAATAACCATTCATTCCTTTGAATAGATTACTAGCAACATCTGGAGAAGTCAAAATAATTGGAAAAAAGGATGAAAAAAGATCAGCATCATATTGAACAATTTGCCTTAATGAGAGTCTTTTAAATCGAGTACTACTTCTTTTATTATAAAGATTTTCAACAGTAAGATTTGTGTTTTTTTGTTCAAACTCTCGGGTGGAATCTATCTGTTTTGAATACCAAAACTCTTTAATGAATTTTAATTGTTCCTTATCAACTCCGTTCAGCGCCTTATCCAGTTCATTATGATCACCTTCATCTGTTGGTAAATCCATATTCGCTGCATTTAGAAGCATGGAATTAAGATAGTGAATCAAAAAGGACTGGTTCCAATTTGATTTAGGCTTTAATTCATCAAGTATTGCTTTATTAGCTTCAGATTGGATATTGTAAAATTGAAACCATTTGAATTCAATTGTGAATAAATCCTTTTCCGCTTTAAAATAATCCACTTTCTTTTGGATAAGAGTTTCTACATCACTTATGAATTTGTAAAATTCGTCTAACTTAATTTTATCAATAATCCAATTGTCATTTTTGATTTTACCTGCTAAAGCATTTGACTTTTCTTGAAGTAGTGAAAGGCTTTTTATTTCAATCTCATTTGGATTTGCTTTGAGTAAACTAATCTTTTGAAACTCTGTCCTGATTTTGGAATCAAATGCTTCTTCTACCAGTTCTAAATCAGCAATTAGATTAGAAATAATACCTTTTTTATTGTTGAATGAACCAATGAATGCATATTGTAATTCTAAGTCATTACTTTCTGCTATAGTCTTTGATAGCAAATTAAATAGTGTATCAAGATCTTCAAAGTATGTTTCAAAATCATTTTTTATAGTTTGCAATTTTAAAGCAAAACCTTCTGAAGAGTTTGAATCGTTTATTTTGTATTCAATTTGCTGAAATACAATTTTAGTATCAGCAGCGTCATGTAGAGCAGTTAAATTGAATGAATGAAATTCCCCTTCAATTTTATCATTAAATCCATTTTTCAACCTTACTACATCACTTTTAAATATGTCTAAACACTTTTTCTTTTCATCTAAATCGCCATCAAATTCTGTATTGTCGAAATCTTCTGCAGTTGCTATAAGTTCTTTGAGACTTATAAAATTGTCTTGTAGTTTTTGATGATCATAAATAGTTTGTTTCTTGCTCTTTGAGAAAATAGATGCTATTTTGAATCCAAAACTATCAATTTTCACTTTGTTAGTTAAATCATCATTTCCCATATTACTTTCAAAAATTGAATCAATTTCTGAAATAAATTGTGAAAAGCTAGCTTCTTGATGAGCAAATTCTGTTTTTCTAAAGGTGAAATATTCTGTTTGATTTTTATAAATTAAAAGCTCCAGTTCTTTTTCCTTTTCAAAAATCTTTTCTATTGCTTCATTGACAAATGCAAGCTGCTTTTTCAGTTCCCTTTTTCTTAAACCAAAAAACTCACCTCTATTTACCTCTAAAAGTTGCTGAATTTCAGTTAATTGTCTTGCATAAATATCAAAATCTTCATTAATACTTTGTTCTATTAAGTATGGGTTTTCGCCAATTAATTTTGAAGGATTTATAAAACAATTCGATACAATTGGCAAAAAATCATCATACAGGATTTGACCTTTATGGACCAGATCGAGCAAGGAGTTTAATTCTTGGGATGTATAATTAAAGAGTGTTTTGTCAATATCCAGATTATTATCTTCTTCAGTTCCTTTTAGTTCTTTTAATAGATTACCAACTACGTCTGGCCAAGATTTATTTCCAATGAGTTTTTTGTCGACTTTTTGATGTTTATTATTGATATTGGAGATTAATTCCTTCGCCCTTGCAGTTAAGATGTCTAAAGATTCTTTTGAATAATTGTATCTATAGCGCTTGTATTCGGAATTGTCAACACGATCTCTTACAGAGTCAACAACCGTTTTTCTATCCTTTACAATGTCTCTAATTAAAACGCAATGGTAATTCAAACCTTTTTCTATCAGGGCATTATGAAGTACTTCAAGTGCAGTTCTTTTCTCACATACCACAATGGTTTTCTTGTTGTTTTCGAGTGCATTAACCAGAATTGCTGTAAGGGTTTGACTCTTACCAGTACCTGGAGGTCCTTGTATTAAAACATTTCTTGTTGCTTCTAATGAATGCAAAATACTTTGTTGTGAAGGATCCGTTTCAACCGATGAAAGGGATTGAAACGAATGTTTCTCCATATCATCAAGGTCTAAATCTACTCCTTCAAGTTCCATTAAATCTCCATAATCATTAATTATATTTTGTTTTTGAACTTCAAAAATGGAAAATAAACCACTAAAATCAATGAAAGAATTGGTTGAGTTTAAAGGTAATTTCTCATAATGTGCTTTGTCTCCAATAGAAGTAATTGTCTCCAGTTTATTTTTAAAAGTATCTTTTAAATCTTCTGGTGGCTTGGTATTTATTGCTTTTATAAGATTGGTGCAAATTTCAATAAGTTCCGCTTTATTGATTAAGCCATCATCAAGCATTTCACTTGGGATTTGTTCGATCTGAATTTCTGAATCACTTTGTAAATGATTTATTAAAACTTCATTAATATAGATAGGGTCATCTTCATTTCTAAGTATTTCCCAGGTATTAAATTCTTTGGTTCTCCTAATTCGTAGTGACCAGATCAGGATTGGTGCTACAGTTAATTTATTGTCAGCTCTATCCCGTCTTGCCAAAATTGGAAATCCAAATCCAAAAGTATTAATGCCTTTTTCAGATTCAATTGCATCTGTTTGATTTATTAGATTTTCAAATGCCTTTGTAATTTTAACTAATTGTGTTTGGTCTTCTTGAAAAAGAGAGTTTAGATCAGGCACATTGTCTTTCCAACTTATTCTAAATTTAAGCGGCAACTCTGTCAGTAGTGCTTTTATAAAATTGTTTGGAAGGTCTGGGTCAATATGAGAAAGTCTGTTCAAATCGAACTTGTATCTTGAATTTGCGGGAATAGCATTTAAGTGAACGCCCCTGCGGTTTCCTATTTTAAGTCTTCTTTGTAATTCGGATAATAATTTCTCAGTTAATTCCATAATTGTTTATTGAAGCATTGTGTAAATTTTGTTTTTATTCTCTTGATTTAAATATTCATTCCTACAATCATTTAAAAAGTTTACCGTTAAAGGCAAAACAAATTCCCTTTTTTGAGATGAATATTCGGTTTTACAAATCTGCGCTTTCAGGGTAAACACCCGAAAGGATCTTGTCGTAAGCGGGATTAGCTCTTTGAATTCTCTACATAGAAGGTAATTTCCATTTTCACTTTTCCTGATTTATCAAATAGAAATTTCTTTTATTGCCTTTGGAGGTGAAGGATTGCGATAGCTTCTAATATTATTAATAGCTAAGATTACCTTATTGAACTGTATAATATAATCTTTGGTCTCCAAAGGAGTTTTTACTTCTGGTGAAGGTTCGTGAATTGTTGCTTCACCTGACAATTTATTATGTACATTCATTAATATATCATAATCAACATCTTCAATATCTTTAATATCTCTCCATTCTGTTATTAAATCATTGTTTTTATAAACAACTCTTTTAATATCATGTAAAACATATTTTTCAAAAAAATTATTTATTGTAGTTCTTATATTTTTATCGGCTTCAGAGATATTACCTGCTTCAAGATTTTTTCTAATTATTTCAATTCTTGTTTCCCAATTGTGAGCAAAAAAATCAACATGGCTTTCGACATAACCAGGTTTCAGTATACTACTTATTTTGTAATAACTAGAGCATTTATGAGTGCTATTTGTAGTAGAATCATAACCTTTGCAATGATTTGGTTCGGTTTTTTTATCACATAATTTACATTTTGAATTATAGATAATTCCACCTCCTAATGTTTGTTGAAGTAATTTATGATAGAATTCTTGATTATGAGTAAATACAATTACCTGATGTGTTTTACTCAATTCAACAATTTTTTCCACAACTTTTTCAATATTATTATGGTCAAGACTTGTAATAGGATCATCAAAAACTAGAATATTACTATTGTCATATTTCAATTCTGTCAACCAATCACACAAGGAATATATTTTAGCTTCACCTTCACTTAAAATGGAGTTTATTGGAAAACTTTCACCTCCACTTTTAATATTTACATCAATCATACTTTTTCCTCCAGGATTTGAAAAAGTTCTATTTATTTTATCGCGCTTAGATATCTCAAAAAACTGGAGATTATCGTCAAATGTTTGCAAATAATCAGTTTGTATTAATCTTTCTTCAACTTTGCCTTTCTCTCTTGAAATTTTAGTCTTATAATTTGTAAAAAAAGAGCTACGTGCTCTGTATTCAATAATCATTTCTAATTTTTCTATAGTTTTTTCTAATAATTCTTTTTGATGAAAACAAAATTCTAAATCCAATAACTTATTCAATTCAATAAAAGATTTAGACTTTGTTTCTTCAATCAACTCCAAGTCTTTTTGAGTTGTAGATAATTTAGAGTTTAAATTGTTTTTTTCAGAAGTTGCAATTAATGATAGTAAAACCGTCATTTCGATTTCATTATTAAAATCAGAAGTTATATTAAAGCTATCAAGTTCATTTTTTAAATTAGTTACAACTAAATTATTTAAAACACTATTGTGAACTTCGTTTATAGTAATCGATAATTTTGTAAATAAAGAATAAAGTTCTCCAACACTTTCGTAGTTGTATTCAAAATATTCAAAATGGAGTTGTTCAATTTTAGTTTTAAATAATTCTATCTGACTAGTTAAATTTTCTATTTCAGTATTAACCTCATTACCTACTATAGAATGTATTTCTTGAATAAATTTTAAATTATCTTCCGGTAATATTTGATTACAGTAAAAACATTTATCAATATTATTTGGATAATCAACATAATTAAATAATAAAGCAGTTTCAGCTACTTTTTTTATCAGTTCTATAAACTCTTCACTTTTCACATTCGGATTAAAAACTAACTGATATTGCTCATATTTTGAAAAATCAAAACTCGCTTTTAAAGTTTTTAAACGAGATATCTTCTCTTTTATATCATCAATTTGACCAAGGAACTTTTTTTTGTTTTCGCAAAACGAAATTATATTACTTAAACTAATAATTTTCGATTTTAATAAATCAATCTTTGTGGTATAATCAGTAACTGATGTAGTAGATTTTCTTTGCAAATCTGCCTTTATATCCTCATGATTTTCCTGTAATTCTAATTTGATAAGTTCTTTTAATTTTCCAAGTATTAAATCTGAATTATTTTGATTAGAATTAAGAAATTGATAAACAGAATCCGGTTGTAATGAAGTTAAACCATTTAAAATTGTAAGTCTATCTTGTTGAAATAAATTTGAAAGTCTTTCAATCTCTGCGTTTGTTTTAGTTTCAACTTGAGTTACTCCATCTCTAAGAACATCAAAATATCCCAATTTGTATCTATCAATACTCCATCCAGCTTCTTTTTTAGATAAGGAACTATTTAAAATTTCGCTGTCGCAAAATTTAATTCTAGAGTTATGTTGAATTCCCGCTTTCCATTCAACCGTATCAATATTGCTAGGATTTAGAGACACTCCTTTTTTTTGAAATTTTAAATGCTCATCTTTTATTGCAAAATCAAATTTTGCTTTAGTTTCATCTGTACTAGTGCTATAAATATTACCCTTAACATTTTGATTACTATGGAATGCATCTTTCAAAGCTCTATAATAAGTTGATTTTCCGCTTCCATTTTTACCAAAAATCAAAGTAAATAATGGACTAAATTCAATTTTTTTACCATCATATAATCCTCCAATATTTTGATTATCATAAATATTAAAGATTGTTTTTTCAACTACTGCATTAGTAGAATCGGTACTTAATATTTCAATATCTTCCAATTCATTTTCTGAAAGTATTTTATTAAAAGCAGTTTGAATATCTTCAAGTTCAAGTTTACCATTTTGACAAACCTTATTTTTAAGTTCAGTAATCCATTCTTTTTTATCAAATGATAATCTTGATAAATCCTCTATAGCATTTGCCATTTTATTAAGTTTATTGAAATTTATGTTTTATTATATTAACTATTCTCCACAATTCCAATTTCCTCCTCACTTAACCCATACAACTCATACACCATTTTATCAATAGCTTTTTCAGTCGATTCTATTTGTGATTTTAGGGTTTGGGCTTTGGTTTTGTTTTCCTCAAACAGATCCAGCCATTCGAACTCGTCTTTTTTGGTGAGTGGCGTTTGTCCTGCTGTTTTAATGGCTTTATTGAGTTCTGTAATGAAATTAGCAAAGGTTAATTCGCTCCAGTTTTCCAGTTTTTTAGACAGTTTTTCAAGTTTGTATTGTCCTGAAAAGTAGTTGACAAATTTTTTGTTTACTGCTTGAAAATCTATATTTAAAGTCAATATTTTATCAGCGTTTTCAATAAATGGAATTTGAGAATCAGGAGTTATTTTTTTGATTGGAAACTTTCTCAAATCATTTAGAATGATTTTTGGAAATAATTTCCTAACCGACTTTGCGGTATTTTTCACAAAATAATGGGACAACAATTTGCTGTTCAAAACTGCTAAGACATATTTCAAAGAAATGTGGGAGTTTACTTTTTCTACAATTGCGATATTACTCATATTGAATAAGTAAATATCTTCATCGTAGGTTGCGATTAAACATTTGGGATAATTCCCGGTAATTTCTCTTACGATAATTTTTTTACCATTAAACAAGTTAAATGTTCTAGGTGCAGCTAGGTGTTTGCCATATCTCAAATATGAACCTGCCCAACTTGTGAAATACCTTCCAACGTCTTTTCCTTCTAAATATTTATAAGTATCATTATCAAATTTATAATCATAATCATAAATCCTATCGACCACATCAGCAGCAGTTTGTTTAGGTTCCCCTTTGTCTTTTTCGTATGCTTTTAAACCTGCTTTTATTAAAACAAGATTATCTAATATTTCAGAATTTTTATTGATTTTTAAATTCAATTCATCACTTTCATCATCCAAAAAAACTTTGAATTCGAATCCTTCGTTTTTAGAAAATTCTGTTTGTTTTTTGGTATGAGATAAATAGAATTCATTCCCATTGTTAAGCAATACTTGAACAGAATTCTCCTTTTTTGAACTTTCTTTTTCGGCTAATAAAATTACCGTTTCGACATTAGCAGTTTCAAATGAAAATCCTGCCAAATTGATTATTTGGTTTATTTTATTAGTTTCTAGCAAAAACTTTCTCAATCCTTCGCCAGAATACATCATTAGCCAAGAATTTGGAATAATCAAGCCATAAATTCCGCTGTTTTTTATAAGATGAACTGATTTTTCAATGAACAATAAGTAAGTGTTGATTTGGTATTTTGCGGAAACATATTTAGAAACAAAAAAATCCTTTTCTTCGTGACGAAAATTATCTCTTGCAAAAACATAAGGCGGATTCCCAATGATCACATCAAAACCACCTTTGGCAAATACTTCCGGGAATTGCTCCTTCCAGTTAAAGGCTTTGTCGCCAGCAACGGCTTTGCTTTCTATAAGGGAGTTCCCGCATTTGATGTTGTTGTTTAAGCTCGTCAGTTTTCGTTTTGGTTGTGCGGTGCGCAACCACAGAGAGAGTTTTGCAATCTCGATGCTTTCTTCGTTGAGATCCACACCATAGATGTTGTGTTCCAGGATTTGGTTTTCGATATCCGAGAAAGCAAAACCGCCTCCAAACAATTGTTTGTTAAGTTCGTCAATGTAGGCATGTTCTTTAATCAAAAAATCTAATGCCTGGTTCAAGAAAGCACCAGAACCACAAGCGGGATCACAAATAGTAATTTCTAAGAGCCATTCGCGGTAGTCTTTGAGTTGTTGCTCTAGCTTTACTATTGTTGTTGCTTGACGGTTCTTACGGCCTTTGGCATATTCCTCTTCAATGATGGCCAGTTCCTGCTTTTTCTCTGTGCAGAGTTTACCGACGGTATTGTCGACAATGTACTTGGTAATGTATTTTGGGGTGTAGAAAACACCGTCTTTCTTGCGTTTGGTTTTTTGTTTGTCGAAATCAGTTCCTTCAATTTCGGCATTGACACTTTCGATTTCGTTTAAGGAATGTTCGAAAATGTGCCCTAAAATATTGACATCGACCTGACTTTCGAAATCATAAGTAGATAGTTTTTTGGTATGACGGTACAGCAGTTCGCTATCAATGACAATCGCATCGAGAATAGTATCGGGTTGGAAGAGTCCACCATTATACGCAAAAATTTCTTCTTTTTTATCGGTACCTTTGCGACCCGTATCGAGATAACGGAAGTATTGTTTGTACCGATCGTATAACGGCACATCCATATCCAAATCGGCCAAGGCTTTCCATTCTTTGAGAATGGTGTTGATGGAGTTTGGCGCCAATAAACCGCGGTCTTCGGCAAAAAGAATAAACAGAAAACGGTCGATCAGTTTTTGTGATTTTTTGAAAAGGGTCAGCTTAGAGGTTTTTTCGCTTAACTCTGTAAGCATGATGTTATTCCTGTTTTGCTTGACCAAATCTCGGTATAACTCCCGTTTGAAGAGCGAATAATCAGCATAGAATTTTTTGGTAATATTTTCTTCTTCTACTACGGAAGCTTCTTTTATGCTGAGTGGTTTGTTGGACAGAATATTGTCTTTGGCCAGACAGAGGTAAAAGATTTCAAATTCGGCCTGGGTAAGTGTGAAGAGGTTGAATTCTTCATAATCCACCGCATTGTTGATGTAGAACCTTAACTTCTCGAAGTTGGAAGTAATGACATAGATACAGCCTGTTTGATTGGCTTTGTAATCAAAGGCTTGTTGACGGATGCTTTCGAGGTCTTTGGTGTTAGTTCCCTTCAGTTCAATTACTGCTAGAGCATTTCCGTCTTTGAGGATGGCGCCATCCACTTTTTTGGCACCTTTTATGTTTTTGAGTTCCGTAGTCAGGTTGAAGCTTGGCGCTGGGTTGAGTATATAACCCAAAATATCCACGAATAATTCGCGTAAAAATCCTTCCTGAAATTGTTCTTCCTTACTGTTACGGATATTTTCTTGTATAACAGGGTTGTGAAAATACTTACTGTATTTTTTATATGTTTTCTGGACTTGTACTGTATCTTGTTGACTCAAATATTTTTTGAGTACTGAGGGTTGAAATAATGACATTGGTAACACTTTTGTTTGAGAACTTAAAAATACACAATTTGAAATTAGTGTAAGATTTTTGTTATTAACAAATTCGGTTAATAAAATAAAACCGATACAGCTTAAAGTCGCTTGGTTTTATCAAAACTAAGTTGATTAAATTAAATTATCTTACGGTTTTCCACATTTTGAGAAAATATTTGTTCAGTTCTTCTTGATTGAGTTGATCCAGGTATACTTGAAAATCATATAGTCGTATTACTCCCTCGTTGTCCTCCTCTTTCTGAGCAAGTTGTACAAAATTGATGCTTTGCTTATTCACTCTGAGGCCTCTATTGTCTTTTAGCATGTAATATATTGCAAGTTGCATATTTAAGGCATTACAAAATATACTGTAGTTGCTGCATTTAAAAAT
>TARA_R110000868_G_scaffold3811_5_pt1 | contig 24471 bp, 16 predicted proteins | sample TARA_R110000868 | Tara Oceans TARA_R110000868 (sample SAMEA4397489) | marine metagenome | biome: Polar Biome; feature: [SRF] surface water layer (ENVO:00010504); material: water (ENVO:00002006), including particulate matter (ENVO:01000060) such as... | depth 5 m | reverse complement strand
TATTTTGGTGGGACTCTCCAAAGGGGAACTTACCTTTACCCATCCTGCCATCCACGCCAAGGAAACTACCCTTATGTGCAGCAGAAATGCCACGGTAGCCGATTTTGAAAGGGTCATTGCCATATTGGACCAGTTTCCCACAGAATCGTTCATTACCCACAACGTGCATTTCACACAAATGAAAGAAAATTTCGATAGCTGGCTAAAACCCGCTACAGGAGTAATAAAAGCAACGGTAGAATTTTAATATCAAGCGCAATCCATTATGTCCAAGAACTTTTTACAGATACATCCCAATGATAATATCCTTGCTGCCTTACAGGATATGAAAAAAGATTATGTGGTAAATTTTGAAGGGAAATCCTTTCCCCTAAAAAACAACCTTACCGCCAAACATAAATTCGCCCTCCATGATTTCAAGGTGGGCGACCCAATTTTAATGTACGGCACCCTGATCGGCAAAGCTACAAAGCCCATTGCCCAAGGAGAATCCATTACCATAGAGAACGTGGTACATGCCTCCTCCGATTACAATGTAGGGGAACAACAATCGCACTGGGTGGCACCGGATATTTCCAAATGGAAGAACAGCACCTTTAATGGATACCATCGTGCAGATGGGACTGTGGGAACCGCCAACCATTGGCTGGTCATCCCTATGGTGTTCTGTGAAAACAGAAATGTAAACGTACTCCGCACTACCCTATTGAATGCTTTGGGCTACGAGACTGCCCAGGACTATATCATAGATACCGAGGTCTTGGTATCCCAATACAAAAAAGGGGCCAGTGCCGAGGACCTGATGGCTTCGCCCATTATTAAAACGGCCGAGGACATTAAACAGAACCGGACCTTCCCCAATGTGGACGGTATTAAGTTCCTGACCCATGACGGAGGCTGCGGCTGTGACCGCGGGGATTCGGACACCCTCTGCAACCTTTTGGCAGGATACATTACCAATCCCAATGTTGCCGGAGCTACCATTCTTAGTTTGGGATGCCAGAACGCAGAGGTGAAAATTTTGGAAGCTGCCATAGCCAAACGCGACCCCAACTTTTCCAAACCGCTGCATATTTTGGAACAACAAAAAAGCAAGAGCGAACGGCATTTTATTGAGGAAGCCGTAAAGAGAACCTTTTTGGGCCTTATTGAAGCCAACAAGATAGAACGCCAGCCCGCTCCATTGAGCAAATTGGTCTTGGGGTTGGAGTGTGGCGGTTCGGACGGATTTTCCGGTATCTCTGCCAATCCCGCCCTCGGTTATGCTTCCGACCTTATAGTGGCTTTGGGAGGAGCTACCGTACTATCGGAATTCCCGGAACTCAATGGGGTGGAACAAGAACTCATCAATCGCTGTGAAGCGCCCGAAAATGCAGAGAAATTTGCCAGTATTATGAGGGCCTATTCCGCCAAGGCGGTTTCCATAGGCTCCGGGTTTGAAAATAATCCATCACCAGGAAATATAAAGGACGGACTTATCACCGACGCTATGAAGTCGGCCGGTGCCGCCAAAAAAGGCGGTACTTCTCTAGTACAGGATGTATTGGATTATACGGAGAGGGTCACCAAGAATGGACTAAACCTTTTGTGCACGCCGGGCAACGATGTGGAAAGCACCACAGGCTTGGCAGGCTCCGGATGTAATGTGATCGCCTTTACTACCGGATTGGGTACTCCTACCGGGAATCCAGTGGCCCCGGTCATAAAGATGTCCAGCAACAACGCCCTCACCGAACGCATGAAAGACATTATCGACTTTAACACCGGCACCATCATTACCGGGGAAGATACCATACAGACCAAGGGAGAGGAATTGTTGGACTATATCATAGAGGTAGCCAGTGGGAACATTGTCCCGGCTGCGGTTCGACTGGAGCAGAACGACTTTATTCCTTGGAAAAGAGGTATTTCCCTATAACTGGCCTCTCCGAAGGAGAGCTAAAAACATCAAACCCAGAAAACTTTATAACTTTAAATAACCTCACCCAGAACTGCCAAAAAGCAGTTCTGACCCCCGCGGAATTCGCGGGGCAGGCTCTCCCAAGGAGAGCTATAAGCATCAAACCCAGAAAATTTTCAACTTTCAACTTTATAACTTTCAACTTTATAACTTTATAACATTAAACCTTCTAACATGATCATAGATTCCCACCAACATTTCTGGAAATACAACCCTGTAAAACACTCCTGGATCAACGAGCAAATGAGCGTAATCCGTAGGGATTTTTTGCCCTCGGACCTAAAACCGGTATATGCCAAAAACGGCGTGGACGGCTGTGTGGCCGTACAGGCGGACCAGACCCTGGCGGAAACCGATTTCCTTTTGGAACACGCCCATAACAATGCCTTTGTAAAAGGCGTCGTGGGCTGGGTAGATCTAAGAAGTCCGGACGTGGACCAAGATTTGGAAAAATACGCCAAGGACAGGAATCTAAAGGGATACCGACATATTGTTCAAGAAGAAGCGGACCATAATTTTTTGTTGAGACCTGATTTTTTAAGGGGTATCTCCAAATTGGAACAGTACGGGGCCGTTTATGACATCCTTATTTTTCCACATCAATTGGGGGCTACGTTGGAGTTGGTAAAAAAATTCCCCAACCAGAAATTCGTCATCGATCATATTGCCAAACCCTATATAAAAGACGGATTTTATGACGGCTGGGCGGCCATGATGCAGGAAGTTGCCAAACACGAAAACGTATACTGCAAAATCTCGGGCATGATTACCGAGGCCGACTTTAACAGCTGGACCCCGGAACAGATTCACCCTTATATGCTCCTGGTCCTTGAAGCTTTTGGCCCAGAACGCTGTATGTACGGTTCCGATTGGCCCGTATGTCTTGTTGCGGGATCCTACACCCAGGTAAAGGAGCTTACCACCAATTTCATTTCCAGCCTTAGCACTGCTGAGCAAGCTGCCATCATGGGACAGAATGCGGTGGATTTTTATGGACTTGAATAAGGGAGAAGTAATCAGTGAACAGTGGTCAGTTGACAGTGAATAGTAGTCAGTGACTGAAACATTTAAAGTTCAAAGTTTAATGTTCAAGGTTCAAAGCCGTCATTGCGAGTTTACCTGCTGGCAAGCAGGCGAAGCGCGGCAATCTGCTTGTTATAGGTGATCAGTAATTGGTAGTCAGCAGATGAAACAATTAACAGTGAACAATTTTGATGTTCGATGTCCAATGTTCAATATTTAAACCCATCACTTCGAGCCTGCCTATCGGCAGACAGGCCTGCCTACTGGCAGGTAGGTGGTTTTATGGAGTGAAACGGAATAAAATTGGTTTGAGAAGCAGATAGGGTACACATAATCGGTTCTCGATACAATCCTCCTACGTCGGATCACTCGAACTGACGACAGAACTTAACCCATCCTTCCATTACCAAATTACCAAATTACCAAATCAACCAATCATCAAATTAACCCTTTGCTACATTTCCACATTAACCCATTACCAAATCAACCAATCATCAAATTCTCAAATTATCCCATTTCCACATTGATTCATTGTTACATTAAAACCATTTCCAAATTTTCAAATTAACCCATTATCAAATTAACCAATCATCAAATTAACCAATCATCAAATTCTCAAATTATCCCATTTCCACATTGATTTATTTCCACATTAAAACCATTTCCAAATTAAAACCATTTCCAAATTTTCAAATTAACCAATTACCAAATCAACCCATTGGTACATTTCCACATTAACCCATTGGTAAATTAACTAATCTTCAAATCGAGTAATCCTTCGCCATCCGGGGCAAAACGTCCCACAAGGTTTGAAACCTATAAATTATTAACCTTTTTAAATAATTGACTTACAACCTCTTACTCTCTCCTATTAAAACCCTTGTATTAACGGCACTGTTGTTGACAAACACCCACGATAACCAAAAACCGATCTAGATATCTAAAAAAATAGTTACCGGACATTGCGGGTTTCCACATAAAACTGGCATACTTAATATTTAGGTTTGCCGAGAGCAAAGGAGTAATACCCATGGTAATTTTAATAAAAAGCGCCATTGACTAGGAGAAGATCATAGTCATATAAGCATATTGGCTGGCTTGTTGGAATCGTGTTCGGGGGAACTCACAAATTTCGCAAGCCTAGCCTTTATTTTCCAAAGAGGCAATGAAATAGCTGTTAGTTTTTAAAATGTAGGAAGATGCAAATATTTTTTTTTAACACTTTCAGAAATTTCATTAACCCATATGGTAGCAAATACCTAATAATACATTTCAAATAACACTAGGGCGGTCTTTTGGAAATTAATCCTACAAATCTGTGGATCAACAACTTAATTGATCTCTTGTTTTTTAAAAATCACTATGACCGTCTCAAACTTCTAACCATTTAATAACAATGCCAGATTGCATAATTCACTGTTTATTCGTTATTTTGAAAGATAAGTAGTACAGAAAACACCTTAAAGCTAAAAGTGCTTTTAATCGATGAAATTATACAAATCATAGCCAAATCATGTTAAAAATTATAAATAAGCTTACATTTGCCCATTAAGGATTTTCATATGAAATGATTTATTCTTAATCCCTGAATTTTACATTTGTTCCTTTAGAATTCCCCCAATAAAGTGTAGCAAAATTAGTGCAAAATGCAATAAATGAACAGTTCCCTTATGTGCTAAACACTGACCATGGCATACCTATATGACCTATTTACTAACCCCTACGCGTTAGTTTTTACCGCATTGCTGATTCCCATTCTGCTATCTCTTAGAATGTACCCAGTAATCATCCACCTGGTAAAGTCCAAGAACTTAATGGACGAGCCTATAGACCGCAGTATGCACACCGCCAAAACCCCTACTTTGGGTGGGGTGGGCATGTTCATTACCTTTACCTTGACCTTGATCACCGCAGGAATGTTCCTGAACCTTCCCCAAGCGGACCTTCTAAAATTGTTGTCGCTCTTGGCGGCCACCATTACCCTTATGTTTTTGGGCATCAAGGACGACCTTTTGGGGCTGGCCCCCAAAAAGAAATTTATAATTCAGGCCATGGCCGCCGCCCTGGTCATTGTGTTGACCGATGTCCGCATAGCCAGCTATTACGGGCTCTTAGGTTTAGAGGAGCTGCCTTATTTGGTCTCGGTAATTTTTAGCATCTTTGTTTTTCTGGCGGTGATCAATGCCTATAACCTGATCGATGGTATAGACGGTTTGGCAGGTACGATCGCTATTATTGTCAGCACCTCTTTTGGCACCTTTTTTTTCCTAAACGGCCGTTATTTAATGTTGGCCGTTTCCTTTGCCCTGATCGGAGCCCTAATTGGGTTTTTAAGATATAACCTCTCCGAAAGGCGTAGAATTTTCATGGGCGATTGCGGTTCCATGTTCGTAGGCTTTTTATTGGCCTACCAGGCCATCACTTTTTTGGAATTTAATGCCAAGGAAGTTACCCCCTATACGATCAAGGTAGCCCCTATTATGGCCATGGCCATCCTTTCCTTCCCCATCTTGGATACGGTAAGGGTCTTTATAATACGCATGGCCAAAAAACGCAGTCCCTTTAGTGCCGATCGCAATCATATTCACCACCGTTTGTTGGACTTGGGCCATTCCCATAAAAAAGCCACCCTAATTCTGGCAATCATAAATATCTTGGTCATTGCCCTGGCCTTTTTGATCAAGGACCTCTTTATAAACTTACAATTGTACATTTTGGTGCTGGCCGTGCCCCTACTCTATTTTTCGCCTTGGCTTTTTTATAGACCTATTGGCAAAAGGCAGAGCTGGCGGCAAAAGAAAAAATGGGCGATGCTCCGAGCAAGGATCAATAATTTTTTAGGGTAGTCTAATAGAAAATAAATAGTTGAAGTTAGACTTAAAGAAAAATAAACAATGATACATCCAAATACAGAATTGAAATTTATTAATAATGTGGTAGGATATGGCGTGGTTGCTACAGAATTCATTCCTGCAGGGACTATAACTTGGGCGTTGGATAAGTTGGATACCGAGTACACTCAGAAAGAGTTTAACAATATGGAACCTGTTTACCAAGAAATTATGGAAACTTATACTTACCGTAATAATTTGGGAAATTTGGTTTTATGTTGGGATCATGGCAAATACGTAAACCATAGCTTTAATTCCAATTGTCTTACCACGGCCTATGATTTTGAAATAGCCATACGTAATATTCAAAAGGGTGAAGAGCTAACCGACGATTATGGGTATTTAAATATTTCAGAACCATTTAATGGTATTGAAGAAGGTACCGAACGCAAAGTAGTTTATCCCAACGACCTTTTAAATTACCATCAAATCTGGGATGAAAAACTCAAGGCAGTTTTTAATCAAATAACTAAGTTGAACCAACCCCTGCAACCCTTTGTACCTAAGGATACTTGGACTAAAGTTAATCAGATAATTCAAGGAGAAATTAAGATGGAATCCATTTTATCCAATTATTTTGATGGAAATTCCAATTAATGAAGTTTAAAGTGTTTTCGTTAATAATACTTCCTATACACTAATTATAACTCTTATTTTTATTCAACAAATATTTATACTAGGTTGGTATATGACGGTTCGAAAAATGATTAAGCTAAATAATAATGTAAAGGGCAGTACACATGGCTGGCTAAAAATTTAAAACTGAATTATATTGAAATAATCAAATTGAAGAATGGCAATGGGTAATTTCTACAAAATGTATATTTTATTGACTTATGGCCTAATTCCAGATTATCCTTTCATTAATGGAAGTAGTTAAACAGGAATGAAAAATTGATAACAAGAATTGATTAAGAAAAATAAGGTGGTATTAAATATCCTAAAAAACACTTTCAAAAACAAAAACCGAAATTATGTATTTTTGGCCCAAATTGTCAATGCCATTATCGCCCTTCTCTCGGGCAAGTTAATCGCATTATACATAATACCAAAAGATTTTGGTGAATACAACCTACATTTTGCTGCATATACTTTTTTTGCAACCTTAATTATAAGTCCATTTATTCAGTTCATTAAGTCCACGAACATAACATTGTTGCCAAAAATCGGGAGTAAACCATATATAATTACATTTATTATATTAATTCTGATAGCTTATTTTTCAATTATAGCGTTTCTACATTTGTATTATGAGTTAAATGATTTAAAACTTATTTTCATAATTTTGTTTTATATCTCTTTTGCTACAATTAATAATATATTATGTAATTATTTAAATGTCCAAAATAAATTAATTGCCTTTTCTAAATTAAGCGTTTTACAATCTCTAAGCGGCCTTGTGTTTCTAGTCTTATTTTTTTCTCTAGGTCTGTCTTTTGTGAAAGATCCACAATTACTCTGGTTGATGCAATTGTTTGGCATTACAATTGGGCTAACCTTCTTTATTAAACAATATAAGATTTTTAGATCAGCTTTTAAAATCACCTATACTAGATTCCTGAAGAAATACTTTCAATTTGCAGGACCCCTTATGTTTTTGGCAATATGGGCCTGGATTAACAATTATTTTGACCGCTATGCAATTGAATATTATCTGTCCATAGAAAATGTCGGCGTTTATAATGCAAGTTACGGTTTGGGGTCAAAAATATTTCTTTTAGTTAGTCCCATTTTCATGGTTTTACTAACACCCCAAGTATATGCTGCAGTTAAAAAGGAAAAAAAGAAAAAAGCTATAACCAAATATGCTTTCTATTATGCCCTTATAGCACTGCCCATCCTAGCAACTGTTTACTTCCTCAAAAATTTTATTGGAAAATTATTACTATCTGAATCTTATAAGGATGGGTTTCACATAATTTTTTGGATTGCCTTAGCCTACTTTATACTTACACTGTCGTATCTATTTGAATCACTTTTCTATTCAGAACAAAAAACACGTATCATAATGATTGCCAATATAGTGTCCGCGATTATCAATGTGATGTTTAATATAATTTTAATACCCTTATATGGAATTACGGGTGCAACGTTTGCCACTTGCCTCGGTTTTATGATTCACTTTCTCATCATCTACTTAAACTTTAAAAAACTATGAAAATTGCAATAATTGGAGCTGATAATTTTGACAGTATGGAATATCATATACATGATGAACTTACTCAACAAAAGCACGATGTAAAAATATTTGATTTCAATAAAATATTTCCAAAAAAAATTGATTTAGGACTTTCTCAATTTAGCATGAAGTATGTTGAATTAAAAAACAAAAAATTGTTATCACAAGTTCTTGCTTATAATCCTCACCTGGTTATTGGATTATATAGACATATTCACCCACTAGTCGTCAAGGAAATTAAAAATAAAGGAGTCAAAATAATTCATATTAATCCAGATGCTTTGACAACTTTTCAAAATCAGCAGCTATTTGTTGAACCATATGATGCCTACTTTACTAAAGACCCCTTTATTCTTAAGTTTATGAAAGAAAAATTGCAATTAAATGCGTTTATATATCAAGAAGCTTTTAATCCTAGGGTTCTTAATATGACTACTAGTAACTTTGCTGCTATGGAGCAAGACATTAATGTAGATGTTTTAAGTTTTGGAAATTTATATCCGTATCGGAACAGAATGTTAAAACATTTAATTGACAACAAAATTGACGTAAAGATTTTTGGACATAAACAAAAGTATTTTCCCGAATATTTGGGAAATCATTTTCAAAATAGACCTATTTATGGTGAAGAGAAATCTAAATTATTGAATGGTTCTAAAATTGTTTTTAATAATTTACATTACGCAGAGGTAGAATCTGTTAACAAAAAATTTTTTGAGATTAATGGATCCGGTGCCTTTCAAATTTGTGATTATAAACCAATTTTAAATGAGCTTCTACCAATAGACCCAAAATTAGTCAGCTTCAGGACAATTAATGAGGCTGTAGAACTAATTAAATATTATCTTGAAGAACCTGAAAAAAGATATGAAATACGGAAGATAATTCAGGACCATTTTTTAGTTAATTATACCTATAAGCAAATGATAATAAAAATTTTCAATCAGATATGACTTTCAAATTATCTCGAAATTTTTATCTCTCCATTAAGAGTTTAATTTATATCCTCTATGGATTATTTACTATAAAGGCTTTTCTCAATTTTAATTCATTAGACTTAAAAATAGCAATTTTAATATGTGGGTTTTTAATTGAATTAACTGTGATTACATTTCTTAATCACTGGTATAAACTGAAACAACCACTACTATTAGATTGGTTTCGCCTAGCGACATTCATATCAATTGTTCTTAATTTTATATCTATAACTGAAACATTAGATAACAATTTAAGCTTTGAACTAAATGATTTTGTTAGTGTAAGTTCCGATCAGGGTTTACCTACTATTTTAGCTGTTTTAATTGGGCTTTTGGCTTTACGCCTAGGCGAGATGTTGGTTAATCTATCTAAAAAATCAAAAGTAACTCTCAAAAATTCAGTGCAAAAACATATTCGTTCTTTACAATTCAATAGAAAATTCATTTTTCTAATATTTACTGCATTGTTAATTTTGGCTCAACTCTTTCTAATGTTTAAGGGGATTGTAGGCTATGGAACCGAAGGGAATCATACTATTGCATCTTACTCATTTATGATTCAGTCCATCTCTATTATGGGCCCCTTTGTACTTGCAATGTTTGCTATTATAAAATATAAATATAAGGATAAGGGAAGATTTTTCAACCTCACTTTCCTAATCTACTTTATAATGCAAATAGTAATTGGCTTTCTATCAGGCATGAAAGAGAATATTATAAGTCCAATCCTTATAGTTATAATTCCCTTTATATTGAGTGGCAATAAAATTTCAATGCGCATTTTTATTAGTGGTTTCATTTTTTTTATTCTCCTATATCCAATAAACAATAATTATCGATATTATACTAATGCATATACCAACTTGAATAAAATGACCTACCTACAAATGGCAATTTTAGAAACATTTGAAGGTGATTTTATTGAGAATTTTATTGGCGGAACACAAAGTTATCAGAACCGTTTATCACTCTTTCCACTTTTCATGTATAGCGTGGAGAATGAAAAGCAATGGACGGAATATAAAAATCTTAACCGATATATATATTTACCCATCTCTTGGATAATACCTAGATTTTTATTGACTAGCAAACCAACATCTAATACTGGAAGTAAATTATACTTAATGACTGCTGGAAGGGAAAGTTCTTCTGTTACCCCATCAACTTATGGTTGGGCATATTTGGAAGGAGGGTACATACCTTTATTCTTTATTTTTTCATTATTTGGTGCATTTATAACATATTTACAGATTAATTTAAACAAAGAGCATTTATTTGGATTGTTATTATTTATTACCGTTTTGGTTGCTTTACTTAAAGTTGAATCAGATATCTATTTTAAAATATCCGAAATTTTACAAACCATTTTAATCGGATTCATTTTATACAAAATATTTTTTAAGGTCAAAAAGAAAAAGGTCCGTTTTTAAAGTTTGTTTCCGATAGAAAGAGATTATTATGAAACTGTAGTTACAACATTGGCGAATTATTATAATTCAATATTGTCCTTCAACTTTCTTCGGTTTGTAATTCAGACAACATTACTATTATCTTTTTTAACTTAAACTTGTTTTTAAAATTTAGTGTTACTAATACAGGTATGAAGAAGATTGCATTGTTATTCCGTAAAAAAAATATTGTAAGGAACAGTATAGAAAGGGTTTATAAACCATTAGAATCATTTCCTTTGATCAATAGACTGGAAATGCCTTGTGATTTAAAATCCATGTCAAATGCCCTTAGGCTAATCCGTTTTGCCTTTAAAATCAAAGAAGAATTTATTCATATTACTGGAGATGTACATTATATGGCCATTTTTTTATTTTGGAAGCCTATTATTTTAGTAATTCATGATTGCAACCATTATGAAAGTTTAAACGGTATTAGAAAAGCCGTATTGGGCCTTATATGGTTTAAATTCCCCATGGGTATTGCTAAAAAAGTAGTAGTAATCTCACCATACGTAAAAAACCAATTGCAATCGCATTTTAAAATAAATGATGATAAAATTATGGTAATTCCAAATAGCTTTTACCCTATTAAAAAAAAGGATTCTTATATTATTAATACACCATTTGTTATTTTGGCAATTGGCACTAAACAGAATAAAAATCTAATAAGATTATTTGAAGCGGCAAAAGACATAAATGATATTAAATTAAATATTATTGGCCATTTGACCATAGAATTAATTGAATGTTTAGAAAAGTATGAGATAAACTATGTTAATTCATTCAACATTAGCAAAAAGGAATTGGAGCAAAACTATATTTCCTCAAACTTACTATTCTTTGCTTCCACTAAAGAAGGTTTTGGTCTGCCCATTTTAGAGGCACAATCCTGTGGTTTACCTGTCATAACATCGAACACCACGGCTATGCCCTATGTGGCGGGTAAAGGGGCGTGTATTGTTGACCCCTATAACACAGGGGATATAAAAAATGCAATTATAAAAGTTAGAACAGACCCAACATATAGACAACAAATAATCGATGCCGGATTTTTAAACTTCCAAAGGTTCAGTGAGAATTTATTTCTGCAATCTTATTTATCACTTTATAATAATACATTTAAAATAACAATTTTGTAACAGCTAATCTAATTACATGTATTTAGACGACCCTAAAGTTGTATCTTATTATATATGAAAATACTTTTCCCTATAATGTCATTCTATCCAGCCCAATCGGGAGGCCCTTCCAATACAATTTATTGGCACGCCAAAGAATTGGTAGGGCACCAGTTAGAACCATTTGTCGTTACTACAGATAATGATATCCAAGATTCAACTATAATAAGGAATAAATGGACTACACTTGATCAATTTAAAGTAATCTATACAAGGAATTATAATAACAAATATGCGTACAATTTAACCCTTGCAGCAATTAAAAAACTAAAAGAGGTAGATATGGTACATTTTAGCAGTCTCTTTTATCCTCCAAATATGGTAATTGCGGTTTTCGCACTTATGTATAATAAAAAGATAATTTTGTCCACTAGAGGTGAACTAGAAAGTTTTGCGCTTTCTCAGGGAAGGTCTAAACTAAAAGTATTGGCCATACATATCTATAAAATGTTGTGCAGAAACATACTATTTCACGGAACATCCAAATCAGAAATAGAAAACATCCATAAAACTTTCAAAAATCTGGGTGGGTGTGTAGAAATATCCAACTTTATGCAGCTGCCAGATAGAATAGTAACAGATAAAAAAAATCAATTTTTATTTGTGGGTAGAATTAATCGCATAAAGGCACTTCATAAGATTATAGAGGGCTTTGGACTTTCGGAAAAATTTAGAAAGTCAAACTATAGTTTTTGTATTGCAGGGAAAGGCGACCATAAATATTTGGATGAATTACAAAAACAGACGAATATTTTAGGATTGGAACATAAAATTAAAATATTAGGAAAAAGCATTGAGGGTTTAGAGAAGGAAAAAATTTATGCAGAAAGTAAGTTTCTAATGTTATTATCAGAATCCGAAAATTTTGGAAATGTTGTTATTGAAGCAATGGCGCAAGCAACCCCAGCAATTACATCTTTTGGAACTCCGTGGGCCGTATTAAACGATAATAAAATTGGATATCATATAAACAATGCATCTACCAATATCACAAAAATAATAAATGAGGTTATTGACCTTGAGGAACAGGAATATGAAGCTATTAGTGAAAATTCCTTTAAATACGTTAAAGATAATTTTGATGTTAAGACCAATATTCAGAAATGGGTAACAATATATCAAAAGCTAGCATTGTAATTTTATTTTTAATACGATATGTCGTTGGTAATTTATAAAGAAACCGATGTCTTAAAATAAATATCAAAAATGGGTTTAAGCGACTTTGTTTATGAATTTGGGTATAACCACGTTTACGGGAAATCTCCAATCTTTGTTCAAAATTTACTGTGTTCTACCTACGGTATATTAGAAAAAAGAAAGCGGTTTTCAAATCATTTTTTCACTTATTTGGATTGGCTGGAAGAATCCCAATATTGGGGGGAGCAAGAAATCTATGAGTATAAGCTTATGGAAATTAAAAAAATATACAATCACGCTTATACTTCAGTTCCATTTTACCAAAACAAATATAAAAATGCAGGCCTAGGTTTAAATTCGATACAAGAAATTTCAGATATCCTTAAAATTCCCATTTTGGAAAAAGAAGAAGTAAGGCAAAATTGGAACAATATGATATCCAACGCCAACCCGGACGGAAAGCTATACCTAAAACAAACAAGCGGTAGTTCAGGGAAGGCATTGGACTTTTATGCTACCAAAAGATCCATTAGCTTTCAATGGGCAATCTGGTGGCGATTTCGTAAAAGGTTTGGAATAAATTTCGGTGATAAAAGTTTAAATTTTATTGCAGATCGAGTAGTCCCTATAAAACAAAAAAATCCTCCATTTTGGCGTGTAAATAAACCCTTGAACCAGCATTTGGTAAATATGCAGCATATCAAGGCTGAAAATATCAAATATTTTGTAGATTACATTAACAAGGAAAAGTTTGTCTTTTTTTCGGGCTATCCCAATATCCTTTACACCTTCTGTAGGTTGACCGAAAATTCGGGATATATAATTACGAATCCCCCTAAATTTATTTTTACAGGTGCAGAAAAATTACTAGCTAACCAAAAATCATGTATTGAACGTGTTTTAAACTGTTTAGTAACTGAACAATACGGATTTTCTGAAGGTGCCGGTAACGCCTCCAAATGTGAGCATGGACTATACCATGAGGATTTCGAATACGGTCATTTGGAGTTTCATAATGCGACAGAAATATCACAAACTACTTTTAATGGCGAGCTAATTGCAACTGGGTTTTCTAATTATGGTATGCCCTTAATCCGTTATAATGTAGGTGACAATGGCACATGGAGTACAAAAAAATGTATTTGTGGCAGACAGTCAGATGTTATTTTAAGTATCGACGGACGCAATGAGGATGTAATTATTACTCCCGAAGGAACTACGCTACAGTTCCATGGTTATATTTTTGATAAGACCAAGGAAATTGTTGAGTGTCAGGTAGTGCAATATAAATTAGGCGAAATGGTTTTCAGGATAGTTATGAGAGATGATTATACATCAAAGGTAGAAAACGATTTAATTAAAAATGTAAAAAAATTAATCAGTCCGACTATAAAAGTGAAATTTGAATATTTGGAACAAATTGAAAGAACAGAATCCGGTAAAATAAAATTGCTCGTGTCTTATTTAAATTAAGTCGGCACGAATTAACATAAATACACAAAAATTTTATATTGAAAATTATTGATTATATATACGAAAATTCCCCCATTCATGTTCAAAACCTGTTCTGTTCAGTCTATGGCACTTTAGAAAAAAGAAAACGTTTTTCCAATGTTTTTTTCGAGTACTTGGAGTGGTTGGAAGAATCCCAATATTGGGGAGAAGAAGAAATTTATGACTATAAATTAAGGGAGTTGCAGAAAATTTACCAACATGCCTATAACACCGTACCCTTTTACACAAAGAAATATAAAAAAGCAGGATTGTCATTTCATCTAATACAAGATTTGGCAGACATACGCAAAATTCCAGTTTTGGAAAAAGCAGAGATAAGGGAACATTGGAAGAATATGGTATCCCAAAACCATAATGAAGGAAGATTATACCTGAGACAAACCAGTGGCAGTTCTGGCATGGCCTTAGATTTCTACACCACCAAACGGTCCATAAGCTTTCAATGGGCGCTTTGGTGGCGGTTAAGACAACAATATGGCGTGAATTTTGGCGACAAAAGTCTAAGCTTTATAGGCAAGATTACAGTTCCCATTCAACAACAAAAGCCCCCGTTTTGGAGGGTAAACAAACCGTTGAACCAGCATTTGGTAAATATGCAGCATATTAAGGATGAGAATATTAAATATTTTATAGACTATATAGACCATGAAAAATTTGTCTTCTTTTCCGGCTATCCCTCCATTATCTATTCATTCTGTCATATAGTGGAAAGTTTGGGGCTTACAGTCAAAAATCCTCCGAAATATGTTTTTACCGGGGCTGAAAAATTATTATCAAATCAGAAATCCTGTATGGAAAGGGTATTGAAGTGCATTGTTACCGATCATTACGGATTTTCCGAAGGTGCCGGTAATGCCACTAGGTGTAAACACGGTAATTATCATGAAGATTTTGAATATGGCCATCTAGAACCGAACGAAAGAAACAACTTAACCTCATCTAAATTTTCTGGCGAATTATTGGCTACTGGCTTTGCCAATTATGGAATGCCTTTTATTAGGTATAATGTTGGTGATACAGTCACCTGGAGCACAGAAAAATGTGCCTGTGGCCGAAATTCTAGTAGTATTCTAAACATAGACGGAAGAAATGAAGATTTTATTATTACTCCAGAAGGCCTAACCATGAAAATCCATAGCTATCTCTTTAAGGATACTAAAGAGATTAAGGAGTGCCAGATCGTACAGTATAAATTAGGAGAAGTAGTGTTTAGAATAGTTAAACGTAAAGGGTATTCCACCTGGAATGAAACCCATTTAAGGCAAAAGGTTAGGAAATGGATAAGTTCCAGTATTGCAGTAAAATTTGAATATGTAGAGGAAATAGAACGGACAGACTCAGGCAAGTTTAAGGCAGTAGTTTCCTATATAGATATAAAAAATATAAAAGTACACTTAGATTAAAAGGCTTAATAATTAATAAAAAGACGGATAAACAGAATACAATGAAACAAATTATTCAAGACCTGAAAAAAGGGGATACTATTTTAGAAGAAGTACCCGTTCCAAAAGTAAAGGAAGGGTCCGTACTTATAAAAACAACCAGAAGTCTAGTATCCCTAGGCACCGAGCGTATGTTGGTCGATTTTGGCAAGGCCAATTTTTTGGATAAGGCACGGCAGCAGCCGGACAAGGTAAAAATGGTATTGGACAAGGTAAAGACAGACGGTTTAAAACCCACCTTGGATGCTGTCTTTAATAAATTGGGGCAGCCCCTACCCCTAGGGTACTGTAACGTTGGAGAAGTGGTAGCTGTGGGCAAAGGCGTAATGGAATTCCAAATTGGAGACCGTGTGGCTTCCAATGGCAATCACGCCGAATACGTCTGTATCCCTAAAAATTTGGTAGCCAAAATCCCTGATAATGTTTCTGATGAGGCCGCCGCCTTTACCGTTATAGGGGCTATAGGATTACAGGGCATTCGTTTGTTAAACCCCACCTTTGGAGAAACGATCGTAGTGGTAGGTTTGGGCCTTATAGGATTGGTAACGGCGGAACTATTATTGGCCAACGGCTGTAATGTAATAGGCTTCGACTTTGATGCCAAAAAAGTAGCTTTAGCCAAAGAAAAAGGAATTGTAGCTATAAACCCTGGTGAAGGAACGGATCAGGTTAAGTTTCTGGAGAATTATACCCATGGGGTGGGTGCCGATGGAGTAATTATTACGGCATCTAACAAAAGCAATGAAATTATTTCCCAATCCGCTCAAATGTGCCGCAAGCGAGGCCGCATTATTCTAGTGGGGGTTATAGGCCTGGATATCAGTAGGGCCGATTTTTACGAAAAGGAGATTTCATTTCAAGTATCCTGTTCCTACGGCCCCGGGCGCTATGATGATAATTACGAGCAAAAGGGCCAAGATTACCCCATTGGGCACGTACGTTGGACAGAAAAAAGGAATTTTGAAGCCGTTCTAAATGCCATTTCCAAAAAGGTGTTAAAGGTAGAACCCTTGATAACGGAACGTATTTCCTTAAATGATTACCTGAGCATTTATGGCAATATGAACAATCCCAATTCTATCGCCTCCATCTTAATATATGATAACGATGCCGAACAAAAGTCGGTAGTTACCCTAGACCAAAAGTCATTTAAGGCTCAGAAAGGCGTTATTGGAATTGTAGGGGCTGGTAATTTTACGAGTAGTACTATCCTGCCCAACCTTAAAAAAATACAGACCAACATAAAATATATTGCCAGTTCCGGAGGGCTTACGGGGACCATCATGGCCAAGAAGTATGCTATTTCCAATTCTACCACAGATTATTCCGAAATATTAAAAGATGAGGAGGTAGATCTGGTCTTGATCACAACCCGCCATAATATGCATGCAGCCATGGTTTTGGAAGCCATTAAGGCCGGTAAAAGTGTATTTGTAGAGAAACCCTTGGCAATAAAGGAATCGGAAATCGAGGATATTATTGCTGCCTACAGGGATGCCAAAGTAAATGTATCTGTAGGATTCAATAGGCGCTTTGCGCCCCTAGCCGTTAAAATGAAAAAACTTTTGGGTTCGGATGATAGTCCAATTAATGTTGTTGCCACCATGAATGCCGGTGCCATCCCAGCCGATGTTTGGGTGCATGATATGGAAATAGGTGGTGGTAGAATTTTAGGAGAAGCCTGCCATTATATTGACTTATGCTCCTATTTAACAGGTAGCGAAGTAGTAGCTGTATTTATGAATGCCATGGGAACCAATCCGGAAGAGAACACGGACAATGCTTCCATTTTATTACAATATGAAAATGGATCTAACGCAGTAATCAATTATTTCTCCAATGGTTCCAAGGCCTATTCCAAGGAACGTGTAGAAGTATTTTCACAGGAGCGCACCCTAGTGATGGACAACTGGCGAAAACTGAAAGCCTACGGCTTTAAGGGCTTTTCCAAATCCAGTTCAAAACAGGATAAGGGCCATTTTAACCAATTTCAACAACTTGTGGATCAACAAAAAAATGGAGGGCAACCTATAATTCCATTTGATAGCATAATTAACACTACCAAAGCCTCATTTGCCGCACTGCAAAGTTTAAAAGTCGGCGAGTGGATAAAACTATAAGAAGCTGATTACTATCAATTATCGACCTAATACAAACAAAGGATAAAACAGTATATGATTCAAAAACTACGGCTCCTATTAAACACCATAAGACATATGCGTTTTAAGCAAATGTACTATCAGGTGTACTATAAAGTAAGGAATAGGCTGTACCAGAAAAAATATATTGAAACCTATACGTCTATTTCAAGCACAGTATGGAATACGCCATTACGGCATCAGAATAGTTGGCAAGGAAACAACAGCTTTGTATTTCTTAACCTTGAAAAATCCTTCGAATCTATCGACTGGAATTTTTCGAAATATGGTAAGTTGTGGACCTATAACCTTAACTACTTCGAATTTCTGAACCAAAGGCGTATTCCCAAAGAAGAAGGCTTAGGCTTAATTAAAGATTTTATTAATAGGAAAGATTGCCTTAAAGATGCTTTGGAGCCCTATCCCCTCTCCTTACGGGGAATTAATTGGGTAAAATTTCTATCAGGAAATAGCATTCAGGACCCAGAGATCAATTCATGCCTATTTAACGATTATCTAAGACTGGTTGATAATTTGGAATATCATTTATTGGGAAATCATTTATTGGAGAACGGGTTTGCCTTGCTTTTTGGAGCGGTTTATTTTAAGAATGAAAAATACTACCAAAAGGGTGCTCAAATCATAAAAAGTGAATTGAACGAACAAATATTAAACGATGGGGCGCATTTTGAACTGAGTCCTATGTACCATCAAATTATCCTGCACAGGATTTTGGATTCCATTCAATTATTGAGACTTAATACTTGGCAAAAGGATGGATTACTAGATTATCTTGAAACAAAGGCAGAAACAATGTTGGGATGGTTACAAGCCATCACCTACAAAAATGGTGATATTCCCATGGTAAACGATACTAGCAATGGCATAGCGCCATCCACCAAGGACTTAGTTTCTTATGCCGAACATATGGAATTAAAATGGACTAAAGCAATTCTAAAGGAATCTGGATATAGAAAATGGGATTCGCAGTATTTTGAATGCCTTATGGACCTAGGAAACATAGGTCCGGATTATATTCCGGGCCATGCCCATGCAGATTCTTTAAATTTTGAGCTTTACATAATGGGCAAGCCATTTATTGTTGATGTAGGTATCTCTACTTATGAAAAAAATAGCCAAAGACATTTGGAAAGAAGTACGGAATCCCATAATACCGTTAAAGTAAACGGCTTAAATTCATCCGACGTATGGGGTGGCTTTAGGGTTGCCAGTAAGGCCAAAATAATTGATCTAAAGCAAACAGAGAATGAATTTATTGCCACGCATGATGGTTATAGAAAATTAGGAGTCATTCACCAAAGAAGTTTCAAATTCGCGGAAGAAGAAATCCTCGTTACTGATTCTTTGAAAGGTAAGTCGCTTCAAGGGGTAGCTTATTTTCATATTCACCCAGCCATATCCAATATTATATTAAAAGACCAAACCTTGGAATTTCCAGAAATAGACCTGAATATGAATTTTATTGGCGATAAAATCAAGGTAAAAAAAGAAAGGTACGCATGGGCCGAAGGCTTTAACAAAACCGTTGAAGGCACTGTGATTAAAGTTTTGTTTACCAATAGATTACAAACAGAAATTAGGGTAAAGGACAAATAATAAATCCAGAATCTTAAATGAAATAAGAAAGGTAATAATCCTTTAAAGAAGATAAACAAAAATGAAAATATTATTCCTGACAGATAATTTTCCTCCTGAGGTTAATGCTCCTGCAACCCGGACCTATGAACATTGCGTGGAATGGGTGAAACTTGGTGCCGAAGTAACTGTAATTACCTGTGCCCCCAATTTTCCAAAAGGAAAAGTATACCAGGGTTATAAAAATAAATTGATCCAGAAGGAGATTTTGGATGGTGTAAAGGTAATAAGGGTTTGGACCTACATTGCCGCAAACGAAGGCTTTATCAAGAGAACCTTAGATTATATTTCTTATTCGATCAGTGCATTTATTGCCGGACTTTTTGTGAAAACGGACCTTATTGTAGCCACATCCCCTCAATTTTTTACAGCCTTGTCCGGAAGAACATTAAGTTTTTGGAAAAGAAAACCTTGGGTTATGGAAGTAAGGGACCTTTGGCCCGAATCTATAAAAACGGTAGGAGCCATGAAGGATAATCTATTTATTCGATACTTTGAACGCCAGGAAATACGCTGCTATAAAAGTGCAAAGAAGATTATTTCGGTTACAGATTCGTTTAAACAGGAAATTATTGGAAAAGGCATTGCGGCTGATAAAATTGAAGTGGTTAAAAATGGGGCCAATCTTGCTTTATATCAACCAATGGTTCCGGATCAAGTATTAATTGAATCCCTAAACTTAAATGGGAAAATTATTTTAGGGTATGTGGGTACCCATGGTATGGCACATAAATTGGATTTTCTTATGGATTGTGCCAAAAAACTTATGCATACCAATTATCATTTTCTATTTATTGGCTCAGGTGCCGAAAGGGAAAAGCTAATTCAAAAAAAGAAGCTAGAACAAATTACCAATGTTACCTTACTTGATTCGGTTTCCAAATCCGAAATCAAAAGATATCTTTCCATTTTGGACATTTCTCTTATCAATTTAAAAAAGGATAAACTTTTCAAAACGGTAATCCCATCAAAAATATTCGAAAATGCCGCCATGCAGATTCCCATTCTTTTAGGGGTGGATGGCGAGTCTAGGGAAATTTTGGAAAAATACCAGGCAGGCTTGTTTTATGAACCAGAAAATGAACAGGATTTCTTCAATAAACTGGAAATGATATTACAAGAGGATCATAAAGAATCATATAAAAAAGGGGGCAGTAAATTGGCTTCGGATTTTGATCGAAAAAAATTGGCCATTAACATGTTGACCCATCTACATGGAGCAATATAGAAAAAGTATTAGTCCATAATACATTTAAAATTTAGTTTAAACATTAGCATATACCATAAATGAAGAATATAACCCTTATTGCCGGAGCTAGACCCAATTTCATGAAAATTGCACCTATCATCCATGCCATTAGAGCTACTAAGGCTAATGGGGCAGATATAGATTACCGATTGGTACACACCGGGCAGCATTATGATAAAAAGATGTCAAGTGATTTTTTTGACCAGCTGGACATTCCAGAGCCCCATGCCAACTTGGAGGCTGGCGGGGGGTCACAGGCCGAACAAACGGCCAACATCATGGTCCGCTTTGAAAAGGAACTTCTAGCCAACCCAACGGAACTGGTCCTAGTGGTAGGTGATGTTACCTCTACCATGGCCTGCGCCATTACCGCCCAAAAACTACATACCAAGGTGGCGCATGTGGAAGGTGGCATTAGATCTAACGACTGGTCCATGCCAGAGGAAATTAACCGCTTGGTAACCGATGCCATTACCAATTACTTTTTTACCACCTCCGAAAATGCCAATAACAACCTAAGACATAGCGGGGTAAAAGAAGAAAGTATTTTTTATGTGGGCAATACCATGATAGACACCCTTTTAAAACAGCGCCCAAGGTTTATGAAGCCACTTATCTGGGATAATCTTAAGTTAAAGGACAGGAACTATTTGGTAATGACCCTGCACCGTCCTGCCAATGTGGATCAGGAAGCGCAGTTAAAGGCCCTTATTGATGAAATAATAGCAAATACCCAAGACTTGCCCCTTGTTTTTCCAGTGCATCCGCGTACCGCCAAAATTTTGGAAAATATGGGAATTTCCCATCCAAGACTCCATATGGTGGAACCCTTAAGCTATTTGGAATTTAATTATTTGGTAGAAAGGGCCAAAGTAGTACTTACCGATTCTGGTGGCATTACGGAGGAGACTACTGTAATGGGAGTACCCTGTATGACCCTTAGGGACAATACGGAAAGGCCGGAAACTATCACAGAAGGGACCAATGTACTTATTGGGACCAATCCAAAGGCCATAGCCCCGGCCATGGAAAAATTGTTCTCCGGGAATTGGAAAACGGGAGGTATCCCCTACTTATGGGATGGTAAAACAGCTGAAAGGATCGTTGGACATATATTAAATTTATAGTGCTGTTAAACCTTTTTAAGTTATGCTAAAAAAGCGGTAGTTTTGCTCATTAAGGAAAAGTTTGAAATTTTCGTACTCAGGTTGAAATGAAGGTGATATGAAGTAGTGCTGAAAATTATCCTACATTAAGAAATAATAAAAACTACAGCATCTAAATGGCTATGTTGGACTACTTATTAAAAGTAGACTACAAAACAAAATACGAGGAAAAAAATGAAAGAAGCGCCTTATAGTATTGAACAATTTGAGGAAGAAGAATCCTTTGAATTAAAAGAAATAATACAAAAATATTTACGGTATTGGCCCTGGTTTATCTTGACATCCATTATCTGTATAGGATTGGGTATTGCCTATTTGCGCTACGCCCCCATCACCTATAATTCCACGGCCAAAATTAAGATCATAGATGAATCCCAGGAAGTGGATATTGCTTCCTCTGCCCTTTCCCTGTTGGGCGGTGGCTCCAAAATAAATCTGGAAAATGAAATTGAAATTTTAAAATCCTACCGCATTCTGTCCCAAGTGGTCAAGGAACTTAATTTGGATGTTTCGCATTACATTGTAGGTAATGTAAAAACCACCCAAATTTGGGCCCCGCCCTTTCAGATTACCAAGAGGATAGTAGCGGATAGCCTACAGGGAGCAAAACCCTATACGATTATTTTAAACGAGGAGGGCATTATAATTACTGATGCCCATGAAAAAACCTATATATCAAATCTAAATGAACCAGAACAGCAACTAGATAGTATCCCGTTTAGTATCCGTATGGTAGGTGGTACCGATCCTTCCTTTTATAAAGGCATTACCTATAAGGTGGTGCTAAGCCCTCTAAAAAGTACGGTATTGGCACTGGCTAGGGACTTACAAGTACAGGCTACCAATAAGAGCAGTGAAATCCTGTCCCTCTCCCTACAAGGCGAAAGTATGGACAGGAACGAGGCCATCCTAAATACCCTGATCGAAAAATTTAACCAGGACGGGGTCTTGGACCGCCAATTGGTAAGCCAACGAACCCTAAACTTTATAGACGAACGCTTCCTCTACCTAAATCAGGAATTGGACTCCATAGAAGGTGGTAAGGAAAGTTTTAAACGCACCAATAACCTCTCCTATATTCAGGCCGATGCAGGCATGAGCCTTCAAAGAAAATCGGAGACCGAAGAAGAGGTAATCAAACTGGAAAACCAGATCTCCATTTCACAGATACTAAAAGAAACGGTGATCAATCAAAGTGATTATGGCCTATTGCCCGCCAATATCGGGATAGAGAATACCAGCCTTAACAATTTGGTGGTAGGCTATAACCAAATGTCCCTGGAACGTGAAAAATTAATGCCTACGGTTGGCAGCAATCATCCAACGCTCCTAAATTTAAACGGCCAATTGGAACGCGCCAAAGTCAACATCATAAAATCGGTGAACATCTACGGCACCCAATTAAAAAATTCCCTACAACAATTAAAAGTGGAGGAAAGTAGGGCCGGCTCCGTATTTTCCAGACTGCCGGAAAAGGAAAAAATGCTCCGCTCCATAGAGCGGCAACAGAGCATAAAGGAAAACCTATTTTTATTGCTGTTGCAAAAACGGGAAGAAGCAGCCATCAGCTATGCGGTAACCGCCCCTACCGTAAAGGTGGTAGACTATGCCCTTACCAATAATATCCCGGTATCGCCCAAAAAGCTCATGGTCTATGCCTTGTCACTCTTGGCGGGGATATTCCTGCCCTTTGCGGTACTTTACATCCGTTTTACCCTGGATACCAAAATACGTGACCGTGCTGATATAGAAAAGATCACTACCGATATCCCAGTAGTAGCGGAAATACCATTTTTTAAGGAGGTAAAAAAGAAATTGGAAGTCAATGACCGTTCCATTTTGGCCGAATCGTTCCGGATTTTGAGCTCCAATATGGATTATCTCTTGGTGGAAAAAGACAAAGTTTTGGGGCAGTTGATCATGGTGACCTCCTCGGTTAAAGGCGAGGGCAAGACCCTAATTGCCTTTAACCTTTCCTTGGCCTATGCAAGTTTAAACAAAAAAGTCCTGCTGATCGGCGCGGATCTGCGAAATCCACAGTTGCATAGCTTTTACGGTCTAAGTGTTAACCATATAGGCCTTTCAGATTACCTTAAAGATCCTGGGATGAATTGGAAGGATTGTGTGGTAAAGAGCGGTGATGACAATGCCAATCATTACATATGTTTTGGGGGTTCCATACCTCCCAACACGCCGCAGTTGTTATCCAGTCCGGCCTTTGAAAAATTCATAGACAGCGCCAAAAAGGAGTTCGATTATATCATAGTGGATACCGCACCCACCATGTTGGTCACGGATACGCTCCTGATCTCCAAATTTGCCGATGCTACGGTCTTCGTTACCCGCTCCGGCCTAACGGACAAGCGCCTACTCGAATTCTCCAAAAACCTGCATAAAACCAAAAAGCTCAAAAACATGGCCTATGTGGTGAATGGCGTGGGCAATGGCAAGGCCAAAGGCTATAACTACGGGTATGGCTATGGGTATGGGAGTGATAATTGATCAATGT